>VFQQ010000159.1_pt1 | contig 172192 bp, 144 predicted proteins | sample 3512341 | NCBI WGS metagenome assembly VFQQ01 (sample SAMN10412373, study PRJNA504923) | tailings metagenome | isolation source: Relicate 2 Philex TSF1 revegetated site | place: Philippines: Tuba, Benguet | collected 2017-08-29 | reverse complement strand
GCGCCCGGCGGGCACGCACCTCATTTTTTGCTCGCCACGATCGGCTACATAGCAGGGCCGGTCTGTGACCGGCCGGTTCGACAAGATCAGCAATAAAAAGGCCAGTCACAGACTGGCCCTACTCCGATCGACTCCGCTGCGATAAATGCGTCCGCCTGCAATGCGCTCAACAACGGTAGGGCGGGACCGCTGGGCCCGCCGTGGGGACGTTCGCGGCCGGCCCAGCGGTCCGGCCCTACCCACGCTTCGCGGCAGCGCGTGTCTTTACTTCTTCTCCGTCAACCCGCCGCTCCACTTCAGTTTCGAACGCATGACGGAGAAATGCGAGTAGCCGCGCGGCCGCACCAGCGCCAGCCGGCGCGGCGCGAGGCTGATGTCGATCGAACCGCCGGTGACGACCGAATTGCGCTGGCCGTCGAGCGCCACCAGCAGGCGCGCCTCCTCCGTGCGGTTGACGATGCGGAGCTTCACGTTGTCGCGGAAGATGATCGTCCGGTTGCTCAACGTGTGCGGGCAGATCGGCGTCATCGCGATGGCGCGGGCCGACGGATGAATGATCGGGCCGCCGGCCGCGAGGTTGTAGGCGGTGGAGCCGGTCGGCGTGGAGAAGATGATGCCGTCGCAGTAGTAGTCGGTGACGAGCTCGTCGTCGGCGTAGACCTCGAGGCGCACGAGGCGGGAGTTGATCTCGTTCTTGATCAGGACGTCGTTGAGCGCGATGTCGTGGTGCCCCGGGCCGGCCTTGCAATCGAGCAGCGTGCGGCGCGCGATGCGGTAGTCGCCGCCGAGCAGCGCGGCGAACTGCGCGCGCGCCTCGTCGGCGGAGTAGGCGGTGAGAAAGCCGAGGCTGCCGCGATTGACGCCAATGATGGGGATGCCCTCGCGCGCCGCGGCGCGCACGACGCCGAGCAGCGTGCCGTCGCCGCCGACGACGCAGACCGCGTCGCAGCCCTTGAAGTAGCCGCGCGGGAGTTTGCGGCCCTTGCTGAGCTTCGTCTGCTTCACGCCGGCGCGGCCGGCCAGCTCGAGCAGCTCGTCGGCCAGCTCGGAGGCGCCGGGACGATCCGGGTTCACGACAAACGCGAGGCGGCGGAAGGGCGTCATGGCGGGGCGAAGCTAGCCGCGGCCCCGGGGACTTGGAAACACCAATCTCCGGGCAATTCCTGTCCATTGAGTTTCGCGTCACAGCTGACAGGTAGGGCGGACCGGCCCGGTCCGCCGCGTGCGCGCCATCATCGTCGCGGCGCACCGGGCCGGTGCGCCCTGCCTCACGGAGCAATCCTGTCAGTGCATGGCGCGAGAGTGAATGAGTCCTGCCTGGAGGGCCGGGCTCCGCGAGGCCGTGACCGTAGGCGAATGACGGCCTCGCGGAGCTCGGCCCTCCAGTGGGAAACCATACACCCTAGGCCTGCTTGCGCAGGCCGAGCAGAAATTCCCGGTTTCCATCGGCGCCGTGGATCGGGCACTCCATCTCCCCATGCACGGTGGCGCCGGGCAGCTCGCGCAACGCAAACTCCCGCACCTCGGCCAACACGCGTTCGCGCACGGCGTCGTCGCGGATGACGCCCTGGCCCTTGTCGACCTCGGCCTTGCCGGCTTCGAACTGCGGTTTCACCAGCGCCACGAGCACACCGCCGAACCGCAGGAACGGCCACACCGCCGGCAGCACGCTGCGCAGCGAGATGAACGACAGGTCCATCACCACGGCGTCGTAGGCGGCGCGCGGCAGGCTGCCGGGCGTGAGGTGGCGGGCGTTGGTCTTCTCGAGGCTCGTCACGCGCGGGTCGCGCCGGAGCTTGTCGTGCAGCTGCCCGGTGCCGACGTCGACGCAGGTCGCGCTCGCCGCGCCGGCCTGCAGCGCGCAATCCGTGAAACCGCCGGTCGACGCACCGACATCGAGCAGGTGCGCGCCGGCGAGGTCGACGGGGAATCGCTCGAGATACGCGGCCAGCTTTTCGCCGCCGCGGCTGACGAAGCGCGGCGGCTGATCGATGGTGAGCTCGAGGTCGGCGGGGAATTCCTTGCCGGGCTTGTCCAGCCGCTCCGTGCCATGGCGCACGCGGCCCGACATGATCAGCGCCTTCGCCTGCGAGCGTGAGACGCAGAGTCCGCGCGTCACCAGCAGTTCGTCGAGGCGTTGCTTTTTGCCAGCCATGCCGCGAGCGAAGCGGCTCGCGCCGGGCGCGTCCACGTCGAAGTCGTCCCGGCGGAATCGCAGTCCCGCTGCGGGGGTGTGACTTGTCTTGGGCGGGAAGGTGATCAACCTGCCGGGCATGGCGCGGCGCATCCTGCTGTTTTCCGGACTCGCGTTGGCGGTCGTCCTGCTGGCGATCGCGGCCGGCGCGTGGTGGCTGCTGCGCACGGACGGAGAACCGGATTTTCCGGCTCGTCGCGGCGAACTTGCCACGGTGACAGCGGAGCCGGTGGTCGCCGAGGCGGGTGGATTCGTCAGCCAGGCGGTGCGCCTGCGCTCCGACACCGGACTCGAAGTCGACCTGCGGGTGCTGCGGCCGGCGGAGCCGGGCACGCGGGCGGTGCTGGTGCTGCTGGGCGGTCATCGCACCGGACGCGACGCCGTGCGCCTGCTCGGCGCTCCGGGCAACGTGGCCGTCGTGGCGCTGGATTATCCGTATGCCGGGCCCGAGCGGCCGCGCGGCTGGCGGCAGGTGTGGCAGGCCTTCCGGCTGGCGCGCCCCGCGCTGGCGGACACGGTGCCCGCGATCCTGCTCGCGACCGAGTGGGCGGCACGGCAACCCTGGGCCGACCGCGACCGGATGGAACTGCTCGGCGTGAGTCTCGGCGTGCCGTTCGCCACCGCGGCGGGAGCACTCGAGCCGCGGTTCGACCGCCTCTGGCTTATCCAAGGCGGCGCGACGCTCGAGGACTGGCTCGCCCACAATCTCGAGCGCCGGATCGCTTCCCCCACCGGGCGCCGGCTCGCGGCGCGGCTGTTGCACCGGCTCGCGGCCGGTCCGCACTACGAACCGGAACGCTGGCTCGCGCAGGTCGCGCCGCGTCCGGTCGTGGTGATCGGCGCACGGCAGGACCGGCGCCTGCCCGCCCCGCTGCTGGAGCGGATGCACGCCGCGGCCGGGGAGCCGCGGGAACTGCTCTGGCTCGACGGCGACCACATCGACCGCAATCCCGCCGCCGTGCGCGAAATCCTCGCGCTCGTGCTGGCGCGCGTCGAGGCGCCCGGCGCGCCGGCCGCGTCGCCCTGAGGCGGCGTTCCGCGATTCGAATACGGCCGATGGGACCTTACGCCCCGACCTTCCCGGCCGGCTTGGTGTCCGCGGGCTGGCATTCGGGACACCAGCAACTCGTGCGTCCACCCACCGCGGCATGGCGCAGCGGCGCCGCGCAACGCGGGCATCGACCGCCCTTTTCCCAGCGGTGGTTGAACAGCCATGCGTCGGGGATGTGGACATTCAGATCGGGCGGCAGCTTCCCGCCGACGCCGGCGATGACGCGCAGCGCCTGCTTGGCGACTTGGCGGCACTCGCGGTGGAGCGTGCGCTGTTCCGCGCTCGTGAGCGCGCCGGCGGCGCGCTGCGGGGCGATCCGCGCACGCCAGAGGATCTCGTCGGCCATCCAGTTGCCGATGCCGGGGAAGCGTTCCTGCATCAAAAGCACGGCCTTGATCGGCGCGCGCCGGCGGCGTTGCAGAAAATCGCGCACGACCGCAGGCGTGAACTCCTCGGACAGCACGGCGGGTGCGATGTCCGTCCACCACGCGGGGGGCTTGGTGCCCTCGTGCCAGAGCACGGCGCCGAACATCCGCGGGTCGGTGAACACGAGCGAGCGCCGCGCCTGCCGCAGGACGAGGTGATCGTGCTTCGCGGGCGAATAGTCGGCCGGTTCGACCCGCAGTTCGCCGCTCATGCCGAGATGGATGCCGAGCCACTTGTCCGCGCCGATGCGGAAGAGCATCTGCTTCGCCGCCGCGGCCGAGTCACGCAGCGTCGCGCCGGTGAGCCCGCGCCCGAGGGCGCGCGGGTCGCAGTCGCGGAAGAGGCGCGCGCGTTCGTGCACGAGCACGGTGGTGATGCGGTCGCCGTGGCCGGCGGCCCAGCGGCGGCGGTAGAACTCGACCTCGGCGAGCTCCGGCATGGTCGTGGACTCAGTCCTCCTCGGCGAACTCCGCGAGGATTTCCTTCGGCGTGACGGTGGCCGTGCCGCTCTTGCCGCCGACGATGCCGGCGGCGGTGTTGGCGAGTTGCGCGGCTTCCTCGAGCACGGCGCCCGCGCCCAAGGCGAGCGTGAGCGAGGCGATGACGGCCTCGCTCGTGCCGGCGATGTCGAAGACGGAGCGCGGCACGGTCGGGATGATGCGGCCGGCGCGGCCCTGATGCGAGAGCAGCATGCCCTCCTCGCTCAGCGTGATGACGAGGTGCTTCGGGCGGTATTGCTCGTAGATGCGGGCGCAGACCTCGGCGGCGGGGAAGGGCTGGTGGGCCTCCTGCTCGATGCCGGCGAGCTGCAGCGCCTCCTTGCGGTTGGGCGCGAGCACGTCGGGCGCGTGGAATTTCAGGCGACGGCGCGGCTTCGGGTCGACGGCGACGAGCTTCTTGTGCTCGCGCGCCATGCCCGTGACCTTGGCGACGAGGTCGTCGGTCAGCAGGCCCTTGGCGTAGTCGGCGAAGATCACCGCATCACAGGCGCGCACGGCCTTGTCGAAGAGGGACGTGAACTCCGCGGGGTCGATGGCGTAGTCGTGTTGCGGCGACTCGCGGTCGAGCCGGCAGACCTGCTGGCGGCGCGAGAGCACGCGCGTCTTCACGATCGTCGCGCCGGTTCCCGGGGTGGGAATGATCGTGATGCCCTTTTGCGTCAGGATGCCGCCCAGGCGCTTGCCGGCGTCGTCGCGGCCGAAGAAGCCCGCCACCGTCGCCTGCGCGCCGAGCGCGGCGACGTTGAGCGCGACGTTGCCGGCGCCGCCGGCGGTGAAGGTGTCGTTCCGCACGTCGATCACCGGCACCGGCGCCTCGGGCGAGAGGCGGCTGGATTCGCCCCAGATGTCGTGGTCGAGCATGACGTCGCCGATGACGAGGACGCGCAGCTTGGAGATTTTTTTCAGCAGGGACTTCATGGAAAGGGGGAGCTCAGCGGATTTCCCAGGCGTAGGGATGACGCGAGAGCGGGTTCACGCCGGTGGCGGTGACTTGGACGACATCCTCCCAGCGGCAGCCGCCGAGGCCGGGGTAGTAGAGGCCGGGCTCGACCGTCAGGACGGCCCCGCGCGGCACGCGCGCGGACACGGGGCCGAGGCGGCCGGGATCGTGCACGGCCAAGCCGAGACCGTGGCCGGTGCCGTGGATGAAACCGGTGGCGCCGTTCGCGCCGCGCTTCGTCTCGTAACCCGCCTCGGCAAACGTGTCGACGACCGCCTGGTGCACGTCGCGTCCGTCCACGCCGGCGCGCAGCGAGCGGAGGGCGGCGAGCTGCGCGGCGCGCACGGTGGCGACCAGGCGGCGTTGCACCTCGCGTGGGCGGCCTTTCAGGTAGGTGCGCGTCATGTCGCCGAAGTAGCCGCTCCGCAGGTGGCGCGGGAAGATGTCGACGATGATGAGCTCGTGCGGGCGCAGCGGGCCCGAGCCGCGCTCGTGCGGGTCGCAGGCTTGGTCGCCGCCGGCGACGATGGTGTCGCGCGCGTCGCCGCCCTGCTCCTTGATTGCGACCTCGATGAGGAAGCGCAGACGCTCGGAGGTGAGCGGCTTGCCTTGGTGGACGAGCGTGCGGCCCTTGATCGTGGCGGCGCGGAGGACCTCTTCCACGACCTTGAAGCCGACGGCGGCGAGGCGGTTGCCCTCGCGGATGTGCGCGCACTCGGCGTCGGTCTTGATCTCGCGCTCCGGGAAAAGCAGGCCGCGCGGAAATTCGAGCTTCAGGCCGAGGTCGCGCAGCTTGAGGTAGAGCGCGGCGGGGAAATCGGGGGAGACGCGAAAGCGCTTCTGGCCGTGCGCGCGGGCGAGGCAGGCGATCATCTCCGCGATGCCGGCGCCGGGGCCGAATGCGCGCTTCGCCCGCTCCATCCACTCCTCGCGCGGGAGCACGGCGTCGAAGGCGCCCGTCCGCTTCACGCGGCCGAACTCGAGCGCGCTCTGCACCGTGAACTTCTTTCCCTTTGCGCCGAAGGCGACGAACGGGTCGTGCACCTCGACGCGGCCGAAGTAGAGCATGTCGGCGCTGGCGTGGGTGTCGGCGTAGAGCAGGGGAGGCGGAGGCTTCGGCACGCGAGTGAGGGGTTGAGTTTTGAAAGCAGGTCTCTAGCCATGCTTCGGTTCAATACGCAAAAATGTTTTCCCGCCTCCTGCCCGCCCTGCTCGGTGCCGCGCTGCTCGTTGCGACGCTCGCGTCCTGCGGCGATCAACCCGCCGCCCCCGCCGCGCCCAAGACCGTGAACGACTACTTCCCCATCAAGGTCGGCGCGCAGACCGTGCGCATGCAGATCGCGGCGTTGCCGCCCGAGGTGCAGCGCGGGCTCATGTTCCGGCAGTCGCTCGGACGCGACGAGGGCATGCTGTTCGTCTTTCCGCGGACCGAGCAGATGAGCTTCTGGATGCGCAACACGACCATCCCGCTCGACATCGGTTTCTTCGACGCGCAGGGCGTGCTGCGCGAGATCTACCCTTTGCACCCGCTCGACGAACGCAGCGTGACGTCGCGGGCCCGCGACCTGAAGTTCGCCCTTGAGGTGAACCAGGGCTGGTTCAAGGAGCGCGGCGTCAAGCCCGGCGACCAACTGGACCTCGATGCCGTGCGCGCGGCCCTGCAGGCGCGCGACCTGCGCCTCGAGGCCTTCGGCCTGCGCTGAGACGGCCACGCGCGGACGCGGACGTGGGCGCGCGTCCGGGCTGATTCGCTCCGACGCGGCGAGTTCAGTCCTCGGCGTCGTCTTTCCGGCGGCGATCGACCTTCTCCGTCTTGAATTCGTCCTTCGGCAGCACGTTGTCGGTGACGACGACGGCGACGGGGAGTTTGGTTTTCACCCAGAGTTCGGACTCCTTGAAGTATTTCGCGCCGGCGCTTTCGAGCGCCTCGCCGACGGACTTCACCGGCAGCATGCGGCCGCGCTTGGAGGCGTTGAAGTCGTATGCGCCCTTGAAGATGCGATCGGTGGTCGAGTAGGGGCTGGCGCTCTCGGGGATCTGCACGACCCAGCCGACGAGGTCCTTCTGCGGCAGCTTGCCCGCGGGGTCGGAGAGGAGGATGACGAACTGCTTCTTCGGCGGGGGTGGCTTGATGTCCTCGTCGGCGGCGGGCTGCGTGGCCTCGTTCATCGCCTCGACGATCTCGCGCAGGAGTTCGGGCTCGATCTTGTGCTTCTTGAGGATCTCGGCGACTTGGCTGACTTCGATTTTGGCCATGGGAAAAGAGGGAAGGGGGCCACGAAACACACGAAAGGTCGGGAAAGACAAATCAAACTTCCAACCGCCCCGCCCGCCCGCCTCCCACACCGGTCCGTTGCACCCTCGATGCCCCGCCCCCATCCGCTCCGCCGCATGCTCTCCCCGCCGCCCCGCCCGCCCGGTCATCGCACCCCGCCCGCCCCGCAACATGACACTTAATAGGTGTCATCCTGCCTTTTCCTCCTCTGGGAGACAACTTGGGCAACATGACACTTATTAAGTGTCATGTTGTGGGCGACGCGACGCGGGGCGGGGCCGCGGCGGTGGTGGCGGTGGTGGCGGTGGCGCGGTGGGGCGCGACGGGTGCGGGTGGTGCGGGCTGGTGTGGTGGGGCGCGCGGTCGCGGGGGTTGCAGGGGCGGACGCGGGGTGACAGGGTGAGGGCGTGGGGCAGAATCTGGACGAACTTTTCGATGTGGTGGACGGGGAGGATCGCGTGGTCGCGCAGGCGACGCGACGCGAGGTGCACGCGCGCGGGTTGCGCCACCGGGCGGTGCATGTGTTCGTGCGCAACGCGGCGGGTCGGATTTTCCTGCACCGGCGCTCAGAGCTGAAGGACACGTTTCCCGGGCGCTGGAATTCGTCGTGCGCGGGACATGTCGTCGCGGGGGACGACTACGACGTGACGGTGCAGCGGGAGCTCGAGGAGGAGCTGGGGCTGCCGGTGCCGGAGCTGGAGGCGGGGAAGGCGGGAAAGGCGGGGAAGGCGGGGTTCGGCGACCCCGCCCTACACATGCAGCCGCGGCGGCTCTTCAAGGTCGAGGCGCGGGCGGAGACGGGCGAGGAGTTCGTATGGGTATACGCCGTCGAGGCGGAGGGACCGTTCGTGCTGAATCCGCGCGAGATCGAGCGGGGCGCGTGGTTCACGCCGGAGGAGATCGACGCGTGGGTGGCGCGGGCACCGGGGGAGTTCGCGGATTCGTTCGTGTATCTCTGGCCGCGAGTGCGGGAATTGCTGTGAGGGGGTCGCCGCCGTCCCGGCTAGGAGGACGCAGCAAAGGCAAAGTGATGGTCGGGCGCGGGTGGCCAGGTGCTTTTCTCCGCCGGGGGCGGCGACGCCGAACGACTCCGGCCGACGGACGCGTGGTGCGGGCGTTTGGTGGAGCGCGCTGGTGCGCCACCGGCAGCGCGGCGGTAAATCGCTCTCCCCGACCGGCTGAAGCCGGCCTTACTGCGGGCGCTGGCCCTTGAGGCGGTCGAACTCTTTCTGGCTCATCAGGCGGCGCGGGAGGCGTTTCTCCGCCTCCTTGAGCAGGCGGTCCCACTGCTCGTCGTTGCCTTCGAATTCGATCCACGGGTTGTGGTGGCCGGTCTTCTTGATGAACGTGACGTTGCCGCCGTGGAAGCGCACGTTGATCTGCCACTTCACGCCTTCGTCGTCTTTTTCCCACCAACCGAATTCCATGCGCGGGAGTGTGCGGGCGCCCGGTGGCGGCGCAAGCGCGGCGTGGACGAGAATCGATTGGACGGACCGGCGCGGGTGAGCACGCTGGGCCGGATGTTCCGCCCGATGATCGCTCTCGCCCTTCTGCTCGGTGCCGCCACGGCGGCGCCGGCCGTGAACCTCGGGCACGAGGCGGCGAAGCGCCATGCCGAGCGAGCGGACGGGGCGGCGCGACGGCTGCAATCGCTGTATGCGGAGGGCCGGACGCTGGTCGGCGGCGAGACGATCGGTTTCCGCCTCTGGGCGGCGCGTCCGAACCGGCTGCGGGTGGAGAGTGCGTCGCCGGTGCGGCGGGTCGCGCAGGTGCACGACGGCCGGCACGAGCCGTTCATCTCGCACAGCGACGTCGAGGGCGGGCGGCCGCTGCGGATGGCGCCGGAGGAGCGGAAGGATTTCCTGGCCAACGCGGATTTCGACGGACCGCTGGTGGATTTCGCGCTGAAGGGCTACACGATCGACTACGCCGGTGAGGAAACGATCGGCGGCCGGCGTGCAACGAAGCTGCTCGTGATGAGTCCGCACGACGACGTCATGTTCTACTGGCTCGATGGCGAGACGCACGAGGTTGTGCAGCGCCGCGTGTATCGCACGCAGCAGGAGCAGCGCGTGTTCATCGACACGCTGTTCGGTGATTTCCGGCGGGTCGGCGGCACGCTGCAGCCGCACCGGATCGAGACGCGCGTGGGCGAGCGCACGCTCTACGTGATCGAGATCGAGCGGATGGTGGCGAATGCGGCCGAGGTGCGCGACGAGCGCTTTGCCGTGCCCCCGGGCTGGCCACGGCTGGCGGCGGGGGTCGTGCGACCGGACGGGCGGCGGTTGGGCGAGTAGCCGCGGGCTTATCGAGGGCTTACTGATGAAGTGACGTTGTCCGTGGTGGGGCGGGCCGCTGGGCCCGCCGCAACCCGCTCTCGGCGCGCCCAGCGGCCGCGCCCTGCCTCACGCAGCGCAGGTGTCACTGCACGGCGTGAGACCCACTAACCCGCTCAGTCGCGCGAGAGATCGGCGGCGCGGCGCGTGGCGGCGAGGATGGTGTCGCGCACGAGGACGCGGAACTCGCGCTGCTGCATCACCTGCAGGCCGGCGAAGGTCGTGCCGTTGGGCGAGACGACCTGATCGCGCAAGGCCTCGGGCTCGGCGCGCGTGTGCGCGAGGAGTTGCGCGGAGCCGACGAACGTCTGCGTGGCGAGACGCGCCGAGACCTCGGGCGGGAGGCCGGCGGCGACGCCGGCCTCGCGGAGCGCGGCGGTGAACTCGAAGAGGAAGGCCGGACCGCCGGCGCTGAGCGCGGTGACGGCGTCGAGGTGCTCCTCGGCGAGCTCAAGGTGGTCGCCGAGGGCGCCGAGCAGCGCCTCGACCCGCGTGCGGTCGGCGGCGGCGAGCGGCGCGAGCGAGCAGTAGGGCGTGATGCCGGCGCCGATGGCGGCGGGGGTGTTGGGCATCGTGCGGACGATATTCCGCGCGCGCGGAAAAGCCTGCGCGAGGCGGGCGAGGCGCTTGCCGGCGAGCAGGGAGACGACGAGTTTGCCGGCGGTGAGTTCGGCGAGGCGCGGGTCGGCGGCGGCGAGCGAATGCGGCTTGAAGGCGACGATGACGACGTCGGCCGGCGCGAGCAGCGCGGCGAGGTCGGGCTCGTGGGTGATGCCGGTGGCGGCGGCGAGGCGGCGGGCGGATTCGCCGCCCTTGCTGGTGCAGGCGAGGTCGGCGGGTGTGGCGACGCCGCGAGCGAGGAGGCCGCGCACGATGGCGGCGGCGAGGCGGCCGGAGCCGAGGAAGGCGATCTTTGCGGGCACGGCGTGTTGATGCGCGAAGGCGGCGGGCGCGGCAAGCGCGCGGACGGGGCGTGACGTGGAGGAGTGGAGTGAACGGGTGCGCGGCCGGATGAAACCGCGAAGGAGCCGGCGAGGCTTGGGGTGGAACGCGTTGACCTCAACGCGTTCGGCACCTGCGCCCGCAGCGCGATTTCCAGAGCGCGTTGGGGTCAACGCGCTCCACCTGCGCGCTACACCGGTTCGCCGGAGAATTCGAGGAGCTGGCCGTCGGCGGTGGTGAGGAAGCGGCCGAGTTGGGAGGCGGGGAAGCTGCCGAAGTGGCCGGGGTGGCAGCGGAGCAGGCCTTCGCGGGCGAGGCGGGCGATGCTGCGCGTGTTGAGGTCGGGGTCGTTGCAGAAGAAGTGCGGGCGCGCGCGGTTGGGCCAGAGCATGGAGCCGCGGAGCACGTCGCCGATGATCGCCTCGCCGGAAGCGAGCACGACGGAGCAGGAGCCGGCGGTGTGGCCCGGCGTCGGCAGGACGCGGCCGCGCACGCCGTAGGGCTCGAGCGGGAAGGCCTCGCGGAAGACGATGTCGGGCTCGAAGGGAGGGAAGGGCTCGTTGACGAAGGGGCGGATGAGGCGGCCGAGTTCGGTCTGGACGGCGAGCACGCCGCTCTGGCCGGTGCGGGCGAGCTCGGCGTCGGCGGCGTGGATGGCGACGGGGCGGCCGCTGCGGGCGCGGAGCTCGGCGGCGCAGCCGGCGTGGTCGCTGTGGCCGTGCGTCAGGAGAATGAGCGCGAGCGAACGGGGTTCGAGGCCGTGGGTCCGGAGGGCGGCGAGGATGTGCTTGAGGTCGCCGGGGGCGCCGGTGTCGACGAGCACGGGACGGTCGCCGAGCAGGAGATAGCAGTTCGAAATGGCGCCTTTGACGCGGACGAGCATGGCGGAATCAAAAAGGTAGGGCGGACCGGCCCGGTCCGCCGTCGTGCGGTTCCCAAACAAAAGCCCATTCCTCCACTCGGGCGACGAGCCCAGCCCGGATCGGGTTCTCCCGGATGTAGGTTGCCTTAAGGTCCAAGTCATTGTCCGAACGCAGCCGATGTTCGAAGAAGTCACGTTGCCACCGGATCTTTGCGGTGCGGGCAAGCAGCGATTTCCAATCTGAGATCGCCTTCTTCAGCCGGACATCGCCCGGCACGGAAACCAAGGGGTGCAGGTGGTCGGGCATCAGCACGAGCAAGCGCATATGCCAGTCCCCTCTTTGCTGGCGAAAGTGAACCGACTCGAAAATCGCGTCACGCACTTTGTCGTGACAAAGCTGATTTTCCCCGCGCGGGGTGCAGCAGAGGGTGATGAAATGAATGGCACCGCTTCCGACCCACGGTGGCGATTCGTGGGGAAGGATTTTCCGTCGAGGGAGCGAGGCTGGCATCTGATTCGCGGCGGACCGGGCCGGTCCGCCCTACCGGAGTGAGTCGCTAGGAATTGGCCGCGTTCAGAACTTCAGGTGTTTCACCGTGAGCCCCTTGTTGATGAGCTGCTTGAGGGAATCGATGCCGATGCGGATGTGGGCGGAGACGTGGGAGTCGTCGACCTTCTTGTCGCTCTCGCTGGTCTTCACGCCCTCGGGGGTCATGGGTTCGTCGGAGACGAGGAGGAGGGCGCCGGTGGGGATCTCGTTGGCGAAGCCGGTGATGAAGATGGTGGCTGTCTCCATGTCGATCGCCATGACGCGGAGCTTGGCGAGGTATTTCTTGAAGTCGGCGTCGTGCTCCCAGACGCGGCGGTTGGTCGTGTAGACGGTGCCGGTCCAGTAATCCTGGCCGTGGTCGCGGATGGTGGTGGAGATGGCCTTCTGGAGCGCGAAGGAGGGGAGCGCGGGGACTTCGGGCGGGAAGTAGTCGTTGCTCGTGCCCTCGCCGCGGACGGCGGCGATGGGGAGGATGAGGTTGCCGACCTTGGCGCGGTGCTTGAGGCCGCCGCATTTGCCGAGGAAGAGCACGGCGGCGGGATCGATCGCGGTGAGGAGGTCCATCACCGTGGCGGCGGTGGCGGAGCCCATGCCGAAGTTGATGATGGTGATGTCGCCGGCGGTGGCGCTGGTCATGGGCTTGTCGCGCCCGATGACGGGCACGTTGTGCCACTCGGCGAAGAGTTCGACGTAGCGGTCGAAGTTGGTGAGGAGGACGTATTTTCCGAAGTCCTTCAGCGGGACGCCGGTGTAGCGGGGCAGCCAGTCCTGGACGATTTGGGCCTTGGTCTCCATGCGAGTGGTTTTGCCCGCAAAAAAATAACCCCGCCGCGGACTTGGGCGAGGTTAATCTGGCCGGGAGGCGCGGCGCGGGGGCGCTTATTTCTGCTTGGCCGGCTCCGGTGCGGGGGCGGGGGCAGGGGCGGCGGCGCGCGGCGAGGAGCGGCGCGACGGCACGAAGCCGAGGTCGGTGGCCTTGATCGTGTGCTCGAAGCGTTGGACGCCCTGCTTGTCGGTGCTGGTGACGACGAGCGCGCGCTCGGCGCCTTCGCCGGTGACGCGGACCTGCACGAAGTTCTGGTCGCCGACGAGCGTCTCCTTGATGACGGTGCGGTCGGCGGCCTTGGGGCTGTTTTCGACGTTCCACGAGCCGGCGGCGAGCGGGGAGGAGGTGATCTCATAGACCCAGGGGCCGTTCGGGCGGAGGCGGCGGCGGTAGACGCCGCTGTGGTGCACGTCGCCGGTGAGGAAGACGACGCCGGTGATGTTGTTGTCGGCGATGAACTGCAGGAGCTCCTCGCGCTCGCGGCGGTAGTCCTGATGGCTGGAGCTGGCGACGACGGTCTGGAGGATCTGGGTGCCGGTGCCGACGAACTTGAAGGTGTAGTTGCCGGACTCGGAGGCTTGGAGGAGGGATTGCTTCAGCCATTCAAACTGGCGCTGGCCCCAGATGCGCTTGTCGGTGGTGTCCTGGTTGAGCTGCGCGTCGTCGCGATAAAAATAACCGTCCATGAGGATGAAGGCGGCGTCGCCCCAGGTCCACTTGGTGTGCACGCCGGGCAGCTCGCGCGAGCCGGAGGTGGGGTTGCCCCAGTAGGCTTGGAAGATGCCGAGCGTGACGTCCTTGAATTCGTAGGACCAGTTCGGGTCGTTGGGACCGTAGTCGTGGTCGTCCCAGGTGGCGTAGTGGTGCATCGCGCCGAGGAGTTTCTGGATCTGGGGGATGGAGCGGTCGTGCTGGACGCGGTGCCAGAGGCCGCTGACGGAGGTCCAGTCGACCTCGCGGTAATACCAGTTGTCGCCGAGCCAGATCATGAAGTCGGCGCCGGACTCGGCGGCGAGCTCGAGGGTGCGGAGGGTCTTGCCGTAGGGCTCGCCCGGGCGGTCGTAGCGCGTCTCGTTGACGAAAAGGCAGGAGCCGAGGAGGAAGGAGAAATCGGGTGGGGGCGTGCGCCATTCCCAGAGCGTGGTGGTCTTGAATTTCGCCGGTGCGGCCGTGGCGATGGCCTCGCCGTCGATGCGCACGGTGTATTCGTAGTCGGCGCCCATCTCGAGCATGCCGGGGCGGAACTGCACGATCTGGCCGCCGGCGGGATTCACGGGCGGGTTAACCTGCGTGAGTGTGCGCTTGGTCTCGGGCCGCCCCGCCAGCCAGAACTCGAGCGAGACGCTCTGCGCGTCCTTCACCTCGAGCGAGAGGAAAACCTCGCGGTGGGCCCGGTAACCGAGCATCGGCCCCCAGAGCAACTGACCGGCGGTGGCGGAGACGGCGAACACAGCCGCGCACGCCGCGGCCAGCAGGAACGAACGTAGTTTCATCGCCCGCCAGCAAAGCAGCGCCGAACGCGAAGGCAATTCCGTCCGGACGGAACGCGGTGACGAAGGCGTGAATCTGAATGTTGTAGGGCGGGGTCTCCCGACCCCGCCGCGCACGTGATGCGAGCAATGAAAAAGGCGGGGTCGGGAGACCCCGCCCTACAATTTTTTATTCGCGCCGCGGCCTCAGCGCGCGTCGGCGAGGGCGTTGGCGGTGTTCAGGTGCTCGACGCCGGTGTATTTCTGCGACTGCTCGTCGGCGTGGTAGCTCGAACGGACGAGCGGGCCGGATTCGATCACGCCGATGCCGAGCTCGAGGCCGAATTTCTTCCAGTGCGCGAATTCCTCCGGCGGCACCCAGCGGTCGATCTTCCAATGCTGCGGCGTGGGCTGGAGGTATTGGCCGATGGTGAGGATGTCGGTCTGGTCGCTGGCGATGTCGCGGATGCACTGCGCGATCTCGTCCTGCGTCTCGCCGAGGCCGAGCATGATGCCGGTCTTCGTCGTGAAGCCGCGCGACTTGGCGTGGCGGAGGACGGAGCGGCTGCGGTCGTAGCGGGCCTGCACGCGCACGGGGCGCTGGAGGCGTTCGACGGTCTCGACGTTGTGGTTGAAGATGTCGGGCTTGGCGTCGAGGACGATGTCGACCTGGTCGAGGTTGCCCTTGAAGTCGGGCACGAGCACCTCGATGGCGCACTGCGGGCTCTTGTATTTCGTGGCGCGGATGGTCGCGGCCCAGATGCTGGCGCCGCCGTCCTTGAGGTCGTCGCGGGCGACGGAGGTGATGACGCAGTGGCGCAGGCCCATCTTCTGGACGGCGTCGGCGACGCGGGCGGGTTCGCCGAGGTCGAACTCCGTGGGGCGGCCGACTTGGATCGCGCAGAAGTTGCAGGAGCGCGTGCAGATGTTGCCGAGGATCATCACCGTGGCGGTGCCGCGGGACCAGCATTCGCCGATGTTGGGGCACTGCGCGCTCTGGCAGACGGTGTGGAGCTTGTTGTTCTCGACGAGCTGGCGCGTGGCCTTGTAGCCGGGGCCGGAGGGCAGCTTGGCGCGGAGCCAGTCGGGTTTGCGCGAGGTCGGAGTCATCGGAAGGGGGAAGGAACCACAGATGCACACAGATGCACACAGATTTTTGCGCAGGGTCGCGCCAGAAGGTCGGCTTTATCCGTGTTCATCTGTGTTAATCTGTGGTTTTGAAAAACTCCGGCAGGCGGTGCGAAAATTCGCGGGCGAGGACGCGCTTCACATCCTCGAGCGGGACCGCGCGGCCGAGCTCGAGCTGCAGCGAGGTGACGGTGCCGTCGGCGGCCGTGATGCCGCAGGGGATGATGCCGGTGAAGGGGGAGAGGTCGTTGTTCACGTTGAGCGCGAAGCCGTGGAACGTCGTCCACTTCTTCACCGCGACGCCGATGGCGGCGATCTTGCGGCGCTCGATCCAGATGCCGGTCTTGCCGGGGTTGCGGCCGGCGGTGAGGCCGAATTGCGCGACGCCCGCGATCATGACGTCCTCGAGGAAACGCAGCCACGCGTGCAGGTCCTTGCGCGGGGCGAGATTGACGATCGGGTAGCCGACGATCTGGCCCGGGCCGTGATAGGTGATGTCGCCGCCGCGGTTGGTGGTGACGACCTCGACCCCGCGGCGGGCGAGCTCGGCTTCGTTCCAGAGCAGGTTCTGCTCGGCGCCGCGGCGCACGCCGAGGGTGAAGACGGGCTCGTGTTCCGTGAAGATCAGCGCATCGGGCGCCTCGCCGGCGTTGCGCTGGGCGACACGTTCCTCCTGCCGGCGCCAGGCGTCGGCATAGCGCGTCCGGCCCCAGTCGAGGATCTCGGGCGCGGTGACGGCGGCGGGCGCGGTGGGTTCGGCGGACATGCAGGGGGCGCAGCGTAGCCCGTCGGGGCCGCTCCGCCAGAGGGAAAATCGGGCCGCCGGCGCGCCCACTTTCCGTTTGCCCCGGGGCGGGGCGGGGCCAATCCTGCGCGGTTCCATGAGCGAGATTCCCTCGGACATCACCCACGACCAGTATGCCGTGCGGCTCAAGAAGCTGCAGGACATGCGCGCCGCGGGCACGGACCCGTTCCGCGCCAACTGCGAGCAGACGCACTTCTCGGGCGATGCGCTCAAAGCCTACGTCGACGGCCAGGACTACACCGTCCCCGTCAAGGTCGCCGGCCGCCTCGTCGTCATCCGCGACATGGGCAAGAGCCAGTTCGTCAAGATCCTCGACCAGCAGGGCCAGATCCAACTCTACGTGAAGAAGGACGTCGTCGGCGACGCGGCCTACGCGGAGTTCAAGAAGCTCGACCTCGGCGACATCGTCGGCGCCGAAGGCACGCTCTTCAAGACCAAGACCGGCGAAGTCACCGTGAAAGTTGACCGCTACACCCTCGTCGCGAAGGCGCTGCGTCCATTGCCCGAAAAGTGGCACGGCCTCACCGATCCCGAGCAGGTCTACCGTCAGCGCTACCTCGATCTCATCGTCAACCCCGAGTCGCGCGCGCGCCTGATGCAGCGCAGCCGCATCGTCGCGAGCATCCGCTCGACGCTGGCGAAGCGGAACTTCCTCGAGGTCGAGACGCCCGTCCTCGAAGGCGTGGCCGGCGGCGCCGCCGCGCGCCCCTTCGTCACGCACCACAACGCGCTCGGCACGGACTTCTTCCTCCGCATCGCGCTCGAGCTGCGCCTCAAGCGCCTGCTCGTCGGCGGCTACGACCGCGTGTTCGAGATCGGCCGCATCTTCCGCAACGAGGGCATCTCGCGGAAACACAACCCCGAGTTCACCATGCTCGAGGTCTATCAGGCCTACACGGATTTCCACGGCATGATGGACCTCATCAAGGCCATCTTCACCGACCTCTGCCGCGACGTCATCGGCCGGACCGAGATCCCGCACGCCGCCAGCGGGCAGGTGATCAACTTTGCCGGCGAGTGGCGCTCCGTGCGCTACTTCACGCTCATCGACGAGGCCGCCGGCTTCAACCTGAGCGCCTTCCGCAACACGCCCGACTACCGCGCCAAGGCCATCGAGGCCTGCGCGAAGCTCGGCCTCGAGGTCCACTCGGGTTGGGAGACGCACGAGATCGTCAACGAGATCTTCGGCAAGCGCATCGAGCCGACGCTCATCCAGCCGACCTTCGTCACGCACCTGCCGAAGGAGCTTTGCCCGCTCGCCAAGCTCAACGCCGAGGACCCCGGCCTGATCGACGTCTTCGAACTCATCATCGGCGGCATGGAGGTCGCGCCCGCGTATTCGGAGCAGAACGACCCCTTCGTGCAGCGCGCGATGTTCGAGCAGCAGGTCGGCGAGGACGTGCAGAAGATGGACACCGATTTCCTCCTCGCGCTCGAGCACGGCATGCCGCCCGCCGGCGGCATGGGCGTCGGCATCGACCGCCTCTGCATCCTCCTCACGCAGGCCGAGAGCATCCGCGACGTGATCCTCTTCCCGTCGCTCCGGCCCACGGCCGGGCCTGCGGCCAGTTGAAGTTGAGGGTTGAAGTTGAAGCACCGCATCGCGTCCCTGATGTCCGCGTCCGCTCCCTCAACTTAAACCCTTAAACCTAAACCGGCGCCGCGCCCATGCCCTGGCCGATCTACCTCGCCCTCAAGCAGCTCTTCCCGACGGGGCGGTTGTCGTTTTTCACGCTGATCTCGATCCTCGGCGTCGGCCTCGGCGTGGCGCTGATGATCGTCTCGATGAGCGTCATGGGCGGCTTCGGGCACAAGATCCAGGGCATGATCATCGACACGCAGGGCGAGGTGCAGGTGCGCTCGCACTCGACGATCGATCCCACGACCGCCGCCGCCACGGAGCAGGTGCTCGCGGCCAACCCCGACGTCGCCGCCTTCGCGCCGAACGCCACCGGCGTCGTCATGCTCGAGTTCCGCAAGCGCCCGACTTTCCCGGCCATCACGGGCTTCGACGTCGACCGCATGCGCGAGGTCATCCCGCTCCAGCGCTACCTCGTCGCCGGCTCCTTCGACGACCTCGATGACGACTCCGTCATCGTCAGCTCGATCCTCGCCCGCAACCTCGGCGTGCGCGTGGGCGACACGGTCAGCCTCTACTCGCCGCTGATGATGGAGCGCCTCAAGCGCGACGAGATCCTCCTGCCGCGCGAGGTGCGCGTGGCCGGCATCTTCCAGATCGGCCACCAGCAGCTCGACAGCTCCACCGTGCTCTGCTCGCTGCGCCTGATGCAGGACCTCTACGGCCTCGGCCCGACGGTCCACGGTTACTTCGTCCGCCTGCAGCCCGGCCGCGACGAATACCGCGTCGCCTCCGCGCTCAACGCCACCGTCCCGCCGCGCGTCTTCGCGCTCACGTGGTTCGAGAGCAACGCCGACTTCCAGGCCGTGCTCAGCTTCGAGCGCAACATGATCTTCTTCCTCCTCACGTTCATCATCGTCGTGGCGGCGTTCTCGATCACGAGCTCGCTCCTGATGTCGGTCGTGCGCAAGACCCGCGAGATCGGCCTGCTCGCCGCGATGGGCGGCCGCGCGCGCGACGTCGCGCTCTGTTTCTGCGCGCAGGGCCTCGTCATCGGTCTCGGCGGCACGGCGGCCGGCCTCGCGCTCGGCTTCGCGCTCCTGCACTGGCGCGACACGCTCGTGCAGACGGTGGCGCGGTTCACGATGGGGCAGGAGGCGTTCCAGAAATTCTACCAGTTCAGCGAGCTCCCCGCGCACACGCGGACCGAGGACGTGGTGACGATCATCGTCTTCTCGCTCGTCGCCGCGACGCTCGCCGGCCTCATCCCCGCCTGGCGCGCCGCGCGCCTCAAGCCCGTGGAGGCGCTGCGCAGTGAGTGACGTGCGGACCAAGCAGATGGCCAAAAAAAGCACAGAAGACGCAAAAAATGAAACCGGGCGGGCGCGGAGCTGCGGCGACGAGATCGCTTTTGTGCTTTTTGCGCTTTCTGTGGCCCATTCCTCCGGAGGATTGCCCGATGTCTGATGCCGTCCTTCGTGCCGCCGGGCTGCGCAAGTCCTACCGCTCGGGCGACACGACGCTCGAGGTCCTGCGCGGGGTCGACCTCGCCGTCGCCCCGGGCGAGAGCGTCTCGATCCGCGGCGAATCCGGCTCGGGCAAGAGCACGCTGCTCAACCTGCTTGCCGGACTCGACCGCCCCGACGCCGGCGAACTGCATTGGGGCGCCGAGGCGGCGCACGCCCTCACGCTCGCCCAGCTCACGGCGCGTCGCGCGCGGTTCCTCGGCATGGTTTTCCAGGCGTATTATCTCATCCCCGAGATCGACGCCCTCGCCAACGTGCTCATGGGCGCGCGCATGCTCGGCACGCCCGGCAAAGCGGAACGCGCCCGCGCGGCGGCGCTGCTCGCCCGGGTCGGCCTCGCCGATCGCGCCACGCACACGCCGGCCCAGCTTTCCGGTGGCGAACGCCAGCGCGTCGCCGTGGCCCGGGCCCTGATGAACCGCCCGCAGCTCCTCCTCGCCGACGAACCCACCGGCAACCTCGACGAGCGCACGGGCGACGAAGTCATCCATCTGTTGCTGGAGGTCTGCCGCGAGGAAAACGCCGCGCTCGTGCTCGTCACCCACAACGCCGCCCACGCGAAGAAGTGCGCGCGCCACCTGTTCCTGCACCACGGCCAGTGGGACGCGGCGCGGGGATAAGAGTGACCGTAGCGTGATGTGGACGGGGTCGCGAACCCCGCCTAGCGTCATAGTCCTTTCCGCCAGCCTGGAGGGCGCGGCTACCGCCGCGCCGCGAGCGTGGCGCAATTCCACCCCCGTTTCGGCGCGGCGGTAGCCGCGCCCTCCAGGACCGTTGCGACCGGACGAATGACGGGGCGTGGGGCGCACCGCCGTTCGCATCTTTTGCATGGCCGCGCGCGTGGCGCCCGCTACGTTCGCGCGCATGGCCAAAGCCAAGATCAAGTGCGGTGTCGTCGGCGTCGGTTCCCTCGGGCAGCACCACGCCCGCATCTACGCCTCGCTGCCCAACGCCGAACTCACCGGCATCTTCGAGACCAGCGACGCGCGCGCGGCCGAGATCTGCGCGAAGCACAATTGCCGCCGCTTCGCCACGCTCGCCGAGCTCGGCGCCGCGTGCGAGGCCGTCAGCATCGTCGTGCCGACCGACCGCCATGCCGAGGTCGCGCTACCCCTGCTCGCGCAGGGCTGCCACCTCCTGATCGAGAAGCCGATCTGCGCCAGCCTCGAGGAAGCCGAGCAGGTCCTCGCCGCCGCACAGAAGGCCGGGCGCATCGTGCAGGTCGGCCACATCGAGCATTTCAATCCGGTGATGAGCTTCCTCGAGAAGCACGCCAACCACCCGCAATACATCACCGCCGAGCGTCTCGCACCCTACCAGACCCGCGGCACCGAGGTCGGCGTCGTGCTCGACCTGATGATCCACGACATTGGCATCGTGCTCGCGCTGGTGAAGTCGCCCATCCGCAAGATCGACAGCGTCGGCATCAACGTCCTCTCCAAGACCGAGGACATCGCCAACGCCCGCATCGAGTTCGAGAACGGCTGCGTCGCGAACCTCAGCGCCTCGCGCATGAGCCTGAAGAAGAACCGCGAGATCCGCATCTTTCAGGACAACGCCTACCTCTCACTCGATTTCATGAACCAGAAGGGCCACCTCGTGAAGAAGAGCGACCTGATCGCCTACGGCCTGAAGCTGAAGGTCGGCCTCGCGAAGGCCGGCGACGCCTCGTCGATCCCGGTGAACGAGATCCCGATCGAGAAGGGCGAGCCGCTCGCGATCGAGCTGGCGCATTTCCTCGAGAGCGTGTCCGAGGCGAAGCAGCCCAAGGTCGGCGCCGCCCTCGGCAAATCCGCCCTCGAGGTCGCGATCACGATCACGGAGCAGATTAGAAAGAAAGGGTAGGGCGGGACCGCTGGGCCCGCCGCGAACGACGATGACACTCCCGCAACGAAAACGACTCGGTCACGAGGTTCCCGCTTGGGTCAAAGACGGCTCCGTCTTCTTCATTACGATCTGCTGCGCGGAGAGACGGTTGAACCAGCTCTGCCGCGAGCACGTCGCAGGAATTATTTTTGAAGCCGTGGAGTTTCGACAGCTGGCACTGCGGTGGTATGTGCATCTCCTCCTGCTCATGCCCGATCACCTGCACGCGCTGATTTCCTTTCCGACCCAGGAAGCGATGTCCGGGGTCGTGTCCAATTTCAAAGAGCTGACCGCGAAGCGCGCGGATATCCGGTGGCAGGCGGGATTTTTCGACCATCGCCTGCGTTCGCATGAGTCGTTCAGCGAGAAGGCGGCCTACATCCGGGCCAATCCCGTGCGGGCGGGTTTGGTGGAGAGGGCTGAATTGTGGGCTTGGGTTTGGCCGGCAACGGAAGACGGCGGGCCCAGCGGTCCCGCCCTACCTTGCCCATGACCGCTACCACCCAGCTCCAGCCGCTCACCCTGCCGCCGCCGCTCGGCGGGCGCGTGGATGTGTTGGTCGTGGCGGCGGAACATTCGGGCGATGCGCACGCGGCGCGGATGGTGCGGGAGCTGCGTGCGAAACAGCCCGACACCGTCGTCTGCGCCTTGGGTGGGCCGCGGCTCGCGGCGGCGGGGGCGCAGTTGCTGCGCGACCTCACCGTCGGCTCGACGATGGGCTTCGCCGTGCTGGCGAAACTCTCGTTCTACCGCGCGCTGATCGCTGAGGTCGTGCGCTGGGTCGGCGTGCACCGGCCGCGCGCGGTGTGCTTCGTCGATTCGTCGGGGCTGAATCTCCGGATCGCCTCCGGCCTCTTCGCGCGCGGCTTCTCGGCCAAGGCCGGCGGGCCGACGCGCGCGCTCTATTACATCAGCCCGCAACTCTGGGCCTCGCGCGCGGGGCGGCGTTTCGCGATGGCGCAGCACCTCGACGGGCTCGCGGCGATCTTCCCCTTCGAGCCGGCGGTCTATGCGGACACGAACCTGCCGGTCGAGTTCGTCGGACATCCCTTCCTCGCCGACGATCACCAGTTGCCCGTCGCGTTCGATCCGGACGGCGTCGTGCTGCTGCTGCCCGGCAGCCGGCGGCAGGTGGTGAAGCGCGTGTTTCCGGTGCTGCTCGCGGCCTTCGCACAGGCGGGCGCGGAGCGGCGGGCGGTGGCGTTGTATCCGAGCGAGGAGATGCGCGCGTTGCTCGAGCAGGTGAAAGCCTCCTCCCCGGTCGGCGCGCGCGTCGAGCTGCGTCCGGCGGGCGGCGAGCCGGTCGGCGCGGCGGCGGTGCTGACGGCGAGCGGCACGATGTCGCTCGAATGCGCACTGGCCGGCATCCCGGGGGCGCTGACGTATCGGACGGATTTCCTGACCTACTGGCTCGGGCGGCTGCTCGTGCAGGTGGAGCACATCGGCATCGCGAACCTGCTGCTGAAGGAGCCGATGTATCCCGAATACATCCAGGGCGCGGCCACGCCCGCGGCTTTGGCGGCGGAGTTGAGCGACTGCCTCGGCTCGGCGGCGCGGCGCGACCGCACGGGCGCGCAGGCGGAGCGGTTGCGGGCGCTCCTGCACGCGCCGACGCGCGGCACGGCGGCGGACTGGCTGCGGCGGCATTTGGCGTGAGGCGACCCCGCGGCGACCGCGGACCGGGCGGGATTTTTTCCTCCGGTCGGCGCGGAATGTGCCGATGAGGTGCTTTGATGTTTTCCCTCCCCCACGTGCGCCGCTCCAGCGCGAGCCGGTGGCTGCCGCTATTGATCCTGGCGGCCGGCTTGGGCGTGACGTTGGCGATCGCCGTCGCGGCGCGGCGGGCGGCATGGCGCATGGAGGACGCGGGATTCCAGCGGATGAGCGAGCGCGTCGCCGCAACGGTTGAGGCCCGGTTCGAGACTGCCGCCCAAGCCGTGCACAGTGCGCGGGCCATGCTCCAGGCGAGCCGAGAAATCGACCGGCGGGAGTGGGCGACCTACTGCGAGGCGATGCAGCCGTATTTCGACGTCGGGTTGATCGGACTCGGGTTCGTCGAGCGCATCCGGCGCGACGGGATCGCGGAGCTTGAAGCGCGCGTGCGCGCCGGGGGCGTGCCGAACTTCGGCGTCGAGCGCCGCGGCGACGCGGAGGAACTGTATGTGGTGACGCAGATCGAGCCGCTGTCCCGCAACGCCGCGGCGCTCGGGCTGGATCTGGGCTCCGGGGTGACGCGCCGCCGGGCGGCGGAGGAGGCGATGCGCACCGGCCGGCTGGCGCTCAGTCACCGCATCCAGGTCGTCGACGGCGAGCGGGAGATCCCGGGATTTCTGCTCCTGCTGCCCGTTTATCGCGTCGGCGCGCTGACCGGCACGCCGGAACAGCGCACGCAGGCGCTGCAGGGCTGGGTCTATGCGGCGCTGCGGCTGGAGGATTTCGTGCGGGACATTCCGGAGCTGGCGGAGGGACGGCTGCAGCTGCGCATCCTCGAGGAACGTCCGGAAGGCACCGCCTTGCTCTGGCCGCTCGAGCCCGATGCGCGTGCGGCCCGGGCGGAGTTTGCGACCGATCTGCCGCTGGCATTGCATGGCCGGAAGTGGCGGCTCCAGTTCGCCTCGGCGCCGGACTACGGCGCCCTGTCCGGTCGCGCGTTCCCGGCGGTCGTCGTCGCCGGCGGATCGGCGCTGACCCTCCTGGGCACGGTGCTGACGTGGGTGCTGGTCAATGCCCGCCGGCGCGCCGTGAGCCTGGCGGACCGGATGACCGCGCAGTTGAGCAACACCCTCGCGGAACAGGCCGCCATCCTCAACGCCACCGAATACGCCATCATCGCCACGCGGCCGGACGGCGCGATCACGATGTTCAACCGCGGCGCCGAGCGCATGACGGGCTATACCGCCGCCGAGATGCTGGGCCGGACGCCCGCCGTGCTGCACCTGCCGGAGGAACTGGCGGAGCGCGCCCGCCGCCTCTCGGCCGAACTGGGCCGCCCGGTGGCGGCGGACATCGGCGTTTTCTCCGCCCGCGCCACGCTCGACCACGCGGACGAATCCGAGTGGACCTTTGTGCGCAAGGACGGCGCCCGGCTGACGGTCATCCTCGCCGCCACGCCGCTCCGCGACGACCACGGTGCGGTCACCGGCTACATGGGCGTGGCCCGCGATGTCACGGCGCTGAAGCGCGCGGAGAGCGAGCTGGCCCGGCGCGAGTGGCAGTTTCGCTTCATCCTCAACGCGCTGCCGACCGGCGTCAGCTGGATCCGCTACGACGGCGACCAGATCGAGACGTGGGTTAACGACGCCGTGCTCGCGATCACCGGCCTCACGCGCGAGCAGGCCCTCGATCCGCTGTCCTACCGCGCGATCACCCCGGAGGAGGATTGGCGGGCGCAGGTCGAGTCCGCCGCCCGCCTGCGCGCGGGCGAGATCGAGGGCTATTGCATGGAGAAGCGCTACCTCAAGCCCGACGGCTCGCACTGCTGGTGCGTGCTCACCGTGCGGGCCTACCGCGACGACGCCGGCCGGCTCCTGCAGGAGGTCGCGACCATCGTCGACGTCACCGAGAAGAAGCGGCACGAGGAGGAGATGCGCCAGGCGATGGAGGGCATGGCCTCGCTGAACGCCCAGCTCGAGGACGCCATCGCCAAGGCCCAGCAATCCGCCCTCGAGGCCAACCTCGCCAGCCAGGCCAAGAGCCAGTTCCTCGCGATGATGAGCCACGAGATCCGCACGCCGATGAACGGCGTCATCGGCATGACCAGCCTCCTGCTCGACACCGCGCTCACGCGCGAGCAGCGCGAGTTTGCCGAGACCATCCGCTCCAGCGGCGACGCGCTCCTCACGATCATCAACGACATCCTCGACTTCTCGAAAATCGAGTCGGGCCGCCTCGAGCTCGAGACGGCCGAGTTTTCGCTCCGCGAATGCGTCGAGGGCGCGCTCGATGTGTTCGCCGCCAAGGCCTCCGAAAAGCGGATCGACCTGCTCTACGAGGTCGCCGACGGCGCGCCCGGCTCCGTGCGCGGCGATCCCACGCGCCTGCGCCAAATCCTCGTCAACCTCCTCGGCAACGCCCTCAAGTTCACGGCGCAGGGCGAGGTCGTCCTCTCCGTCCGTCCGCAGCCCGGTCCGGGGCCGGAAACCGAGTTGCTCTTCGCCGTGCGCGACACCGGCATCGGCATCCCGCCCGAGGCCATCGGCCGGCTCTTCCAGTCGTTCACGCAGGTGGACGCCTCGACCACGCGCAAATACGGCGGCACCGGCCTCGGCCTCGCCATCAGCAAGCGCCTCGCCGAGCTCATGGGCGGCCGCATGTGGGTGGAGAGCGAGCCCGGCCGCGGCTCGACGTTCTATTTCACCGTCCGCATCGCCGCCCTGCCGAGCAAGCCGCGGCCCTTCGTCAACGCCGCGCGCGCCTGCCTTGAGGGACGCCACCTGCTCATGGTTGACGACAACGCGACCAATCTCCGCATCCTCGGCGAACTCGCTCGCGGCTGGGGCATGGTGCCGCACGCCTTCGACGATCCTCAGGCCGCCCTCGCCCAGCTGCGCGCCGGCCAGCATTTCGACCTCGCCGTGCTCGACATGCAGATGCCCGGCATGGACGGCCACACGCTGGCGCAGGAGATCCAGCGGCTCGTGCCCGCGGAAAAACTCCCGCTCGTCCTCCTTTCGTCGGTCGGCCAGCGCGACCACGGCGGCCTGTTCGCCGCCAACCTCACGAAACCGGTCAAACCGCTGCAGCTGCTCGACGCGCTCGGCCGCCTCGTGTCGCGCCAGCCGACCCCGAGTTCGGTGGCGCCAGCCGCGCCGGCGAAGCCGGCTCCGCGTCCCGCGCCCGTCAGCCCGGCGGCACCGGGCGGCTCGACGGGCGAACGGCTGCTTTTGGCGGAGGACAATGCCGTCAACCAGAAGGTGGCGCTCCACATGTTGCGCAATCTCGGCCTGACCGCCGACGTGGCCGGCAACGGGCTCGAGGTGCTCGAGGCCGTGCGGCGCCAGCGCTACGACGTCATCCTGCTCGATGTGCAGATGCCGGAGATGGACGGCCTCGAGGCCGCGCGGCGGTTGAGCCAGCTCCATCCCGATCCGGCGCAGCGTCCGTGGATCGTCGCGCTCACCGCCAACGCCATGCAGGGCGACCGCGAGCTCTGCCTTGCCGCCGGCATGGACGATTATCTCGCCAAGCCGATCAAGGCTCCGGCGCTCAGCGCCGCGCTCGAGCGCGCCCGCGCCGAGCTCCGCGCCCGCCGCAGCCGCGAGCCCGCGGAGAGCGTGCTGGCGAAGTAAGGCGAGGGCGGGCCGAGCAGCAGGGCCGGCTTCAGCCGGCCTCGGGGGAATCCGCGCACGACCTCTTCAGCCAGTCGCGCAAGGAAGAGAGACCCACTGCCTGCCTTACTGCGGGTAGGGCGGGACCGCTGGGCCCGCCGCGATTGTGATATCAGGTGCGCGTGCGCACCGGGCCGGTGCGCCCTACCTGACAGACTGATCTCAAAACTCGGTCGGACCTGAGCGGCGCGCCCAGCGGTCGCGCCCTACCTGTAACAACCCGTTCGAGAGTAGGTGTCCTTCGGGCGGCTTGGTCTCACTCGTGCGGTTTCGTCGGGCCCGCGGTGCCGAGGGAATGCGCGACGGCCGGCCACAGTTGCGCCGTGCGCTCGGCGAGGATGGCGCGGCACTTTGCGACCTCAGCCTGGCGCTGCGCGAGGTTGGACTCTGCGATCTGCGCCAGGTCGTCGAGGTTGTAGAGGTAGACGTTCGGGATGCCAGCGCACTCCGGCTCGATGTCGCGCGGCAGGGCGAGGTCGATGAGGAAGAGCGGGCGGCCGGCGCGGCGCTTCATGGCGTGCGCGGCGAGTTCGCGGGTGATGACGGCGTGTGGGGCCGACGTGGAGCTGGCGACGATGTCGGACTGCGCGAGGATCTCGGGCAGCTCCGCCATGCTCGCGGCCCAGCCGCCGGCGGCGGCGGCGATTTCCTCGGCCTTGGAGAGCGTGCGGTTGGCGACGGTGATGGATTTCGCGCCGCGGCTCTGGAACGCCTGCGCGGTCTTGAGGCCGATCTCGCCCGCGCCGACGACGAGCACCTTCACCGGATCGAGTTCGCCGAAGATCTTGCCCGCGAGGTCGACGGCGACCGTGGCGATGGAGATCTGGCCGGCGCCGATGGCGGTGTGGGTGCGGATGTGCTTCGCGGCCTGGAAGGTCTTTTGGAAGACGCGGTTGAGGACGGGGCCGGTCCATTTGCGCTCGAGCGCGCGGTCGTAGGCATCCTTCACCTGGCCGAGGATCTCGACCTCGCCGACGATCTGGGAGTCGAGGCCGGAGGCGACCTCGAAGAGATGGGCGATGGCCTCGTGGTTCTCGCGCTGGACGACGACGCCGTCGAGCTCGGCGGGGGCGCAGCCGGTGACCTCGGAGAGCGTGCGGCGGACGGCGTCGACGGCGTGCGCGCCGTTGGCCACGCCGTAGAGCTCGATGCGGTTGCAGGTGTTGAGGAGGGCGAACTCGCGCACGCCCGGCGTGGAGCGCAGGCGCTCGGCGAGGACGGCGGAGCGGTCGCCGTTGAGCGCGAGACGCTCGCGCACGGCGAGCGGGGCCGTGTGGTGGCTGGCGCCGAGGAGGACGAGGACGGGGGCTTCGTGGTCCATCGCTCAGTTTTCCACCGGAGTGAGGACGGCGCGGTGTTCGCGCGTGTTCTGGTTGACCGGGCCGAGCGACAGCATCGCCAGCAGGAAGAGGATGACGCAGGCCCAGGAGAAACGCGGGCCGAAGAGTTTCCCGCGCCAGCGGAGGACGAGGACGACGGCGTAGACGGCCCAGACCGTGATCGTGGCGAGGAGCTTGGGCCAGTAGACGCTGCTCAGGTCGCGCACCCACCACGAGGCGCCGACGGCGAGCGAGATGGTCAGCAGGCCGACGCCGGCGAGCAGCATGCGCTGGTTGATCTGGTTGAGCTGCACGAGCGAGGGCAGGAACCAGAAGAGGCCGTCGAGGCGCTTCTGCTTCAGCGCCCAGTTCTGCAGCAGGTGCATGGCCGACGTGAGCGCGAGCAGGCCAAAGACGCCGTAGCTGAAGACCGCGAGCGCGGCGTGGAACTCGATCCACGCGTTGGGGAAGATGCGGTCGTTGCGCACGGCGTCCCATTCCGGGATGACGAGCGAGACGAAGGCCAGGCAGGCGGCGTAACCGGAGGTGAACAGGCCGAGGAGCGAGACGCGGAAGGCCGGGCCGACGATGAAGTAGAGGATCATGGCCGACCAGGCGACGAACTGGACGATTTCGAACTGGTTGCCCAGCGGGCAGCCGCCCGTGGCGAGGCCCCGGACGTAGAGGCCGGCGGTCTGGCTGGACAGGCCGAAGGCCAGCAGGCCGACCAGCAGCGTGCGGCCGCCCGTCGATTGCGAGCGGCGGCGGAGAAGTTGCGCGCAGCCCACGAGGAAGCCCGCGAGGTAAAGCACGGTGGCGATCCACAACATGCCGCGGTCGGTGAGCAGGGAAATCATGGTGCGGGAAGGTTGGCCGCGGGTGGTTGCGCCCGCAAGCGCCCGGGCGCGGTATTATTTGACGAAGAATGCGCAGGAAATGCGCCTGATGCCGGGGGCGGCGGGGGCGATTTGCGCTTGAGCCGGCGGGGCGGGGGCGGGGAGGGTGGCGCGTGCCTTTTCCCGCCCAGCACGGTTGGCGCGGCTGGCTCTGGCCGGTCGCGATCGCCTCGCTCGTCGTCCTCGCCTCCGGACGGAGCGAGGTGGCGGCGCCGTCGTTCACCGGCATCGACAAGGTCTCGCACTTCCTCGTCTTTGGCCTGCTGGCCACGCTGGTCGTGCGCAACGGCTTCGCCCCGCGCCGCGCCTGGGTGGCCGTGCTGCTCGTGTCGGCCTTCGGCCTGACCGACGAATGGCACCAGAGCTTCACGCCCGGCCGGATGGTCGAGGTGGCCGACTGGGTCGCCGACACGCTCGGCGCCGCCGTCGCGGTGACTGCCTACGTGGTCTGGCCGGCGTATCGCCGCGCGCTGGAGGCGCCGCTCAACCGCCGCGCGGCGAAGAGCCGGATTGAAAACCCGGCCGCGATGCCGCCAAATCGGGATCTCGCATGAACCCCGCCGCGGCCCAGAAACGCATCGTCGAGCTCCGCGCGCAGATCGCGCACCACGACGAGCTGTATTACCGGCAGGCGCGCCCCGAGATCACCGATTACGAATACGACCAGCTCAAGCGCGAGCTGGCCGGCCTCGAGGACCAGTTCCCCGAGTTCGCCGTCGCCGACTCGCCGACCCAGCGCATCGGCGACGACCGCGTGCAGGGCTTCCGCGAGGTCGCGCACCTGCAGAAGATGCTCAGCCTCGACAACACCTACAACGAGGAGGAGGTGCGGGGCTTCCACGCGCGGCTGGAGCGCCTGCTCGGCCGCGGCGACCTCGCCTACACCGTCGAGCCCAAGGTCGACGGCGTCGCCATCAGCCTCACCTACGAGCGCGGCGAATTCGTCCGCGCCGTCACGCGCGGCAAGGGCGACCGTGGCGACGACGTCACGGCCAACGTCCTCACCATCGCGACGCTCCCGCGCCGGCTGAAGAAATCCTCCGTCGCCGCGATTCCCGACTTGGTCGAAATCCGCGGCGAGATTTACCTCACCGCCGCCGAGTTCGAGCGCCTCAACGCCGAGCGCGCCGCTGCCGGCGAGGAACTCTACGCCAACCCGCGCAACACCGCCGCCGGCACGCTCAAGCAGCTCGACGCCGCCGAGGTCGCCCGCCGCAAGCTCTCGCTCGTCTGCTACAGCCTCGGCCATTGCGAGCCCGCCGTCGTGCAGACGCAGGCCGATCTGCACGCCGCGCTCCGCGCCTGGGGCCTCCCCGGCGTTGAAAAGATCTGGCACGTCCGTGGCATCGACGCCGTCTGGTCCGCCATCGGCGAACTCGACGGCCTCCGCCGCACCTTCGCCTACGGGACCGACGGCGCCGTCGTGAAGCTCGACGACATGGCGCTCCAGCGCGAAGCCGGCTCGACCGACAAGGCGCCGCGCTGGGCCATCGCCTACAAATACAAGCCCGACACCGCGCGCACCCGCCTCAAGGCCATCACGATCCAGGTCGGCAAGACCGGCATCCTCAGCCCCGTCGCCGAACTCGAACCGATCTTCCTCGCCGGCAGCACGATCAGCCGCGCGACCTTGCACAACGAGGAGGAGATCCGCCGCAAGGACATCCGCGTCGGCGACCTCGTCGAGATCGAGAAGGCCGGCGAAGTCATCCCCGCCGTGCTCCGCTCGTTCCCGGAGGAGCGTCCCAAGGGCGCGGCGGAATTCGATCTGCCCGCCGCCGTCGGGCACCGCTGCCCGGTCTGCGGCGGCAAGATCGCCAAGCTCGAAGTCGCCGCCGAGGAGGCGCAGGGCGTGGCGTGGAAGTGCCAGAACTACGATTGCTCCGCGCAGCGCACGGGCCGCCTCGGCTTCTTCTGCAGCCGCCGCGCGCTCGCCATCGACGGCGTGGGTGGCGTCGTGGCCGCCAAGCTCGTCGAGCTCGGCCACGTGCAGGATCCGCCCGACCTCTACAACGTGCCGTTCGAGACCCTCGCGACCCTCAACCTCGGCACCGCCGAGGAGCCGCGGGTTTTCGGCGAGAAGAACGCCACCAAGGTCGTCGCCGCCCGCGACGCCGCGCGCGTCCTGCCGTTGGAAAAATGGCTCTACGCGCTGAGCGTGCCCGACGTCGGCGAATCCACCGCGCGCGAACTCGGCCGCCGCCACCGGAATTTCGCGGAACTGGCGGATTCGGCGCTGTTGCACGCCGTCCTGCGCAAGGCCGCGCTGGAGGAAGAAAAGGAACGTGAGAGCCCGGCCTCGAAGAAGAATCCGCCCAAGGACGAGGCCGAGAAGGAGCGCCGCAAAGAGCGCCGGAAGGAGATCGACGCCGAGATCAAGGCGCTCGACGCCGGTCCGCTCGCCGGCGTGCCGTCGGACATCGGACCGGCGGTGGCGGCGAGCACGTTGGAGTTTTTCGCCAGCGCCCCGGGCCAGCGGCTGCTGGCCAAGTTGCGCGCGCTCGGCATCGACCCGCAGGGCACGGTCGTCACGGCCGGGGTGTTCACCGGCAAGACTTTCGTCCTCACGGGCACGCTGCCGACCCTGAAGCGCGAGGAGGCCGAGCGCCTGATCCTCGATGCGGGCGGCAAGGTCAGCGGCAGCGTGAGCAAGAAGACGAGCTACGTCCTCGCCGGCGAGGAAGCCGGCTCGAAACTCGACAAGGCGAAGGAGCTCGGCGTGCCCGTGATCGACGAGGCGGAGTTCAACCGGTTGCGGGCCGGTGGGTAGAGTCGCCGGACTGCGCCGCGGGTTTCTCGCCGTCGACCGACAGCGGGCCGGCTCCGGCCACGGTGATGATGGCGAGCAGGAAGAGCACGAGGGCCGAAAACTCGAGCGATTGCCCGGCCGTCATCAGGCCCTCGCTGCCGTGGATGAGGAACACCGCGCCGGCGAGGATGGGCAGCTGCACGCCGGCCGCGATGCGCGTGAGCAGGCCCGCGACGAGCAGGATGCCGCCGACGAAGTGCGCGATCGCCACGTAGTGCAGGACGGCGGCGGTGAAGAGCCAGGATTCGCCGCTCCGCTGTATCAGCTCGCTGACGAAATCCGCCCGCGAGCTGGAGAACATCATCACACCGCGCACGAAGAGGCCGATGCCCAGATAGATCCGGATCAGATCGAGCCAAATCTTCGGATGGGCCTCGGCCCACTCTAACCAGGGACGCAATTTCAACATGACGCACCTCGGGGTAAGACGTGGAATGCCGGCGGGCGTCGTGTCCGCCGGACGAGGCGAAGGCTACGCCGTGTGCGCGGCGCGTCAAAGCGTCGGTTTGTAGCCGCGGGCGGATCGGCGGGGGATGCTCGTTGCGAGGGAGGTGGCGCGCCAGCGCGCCAGCTACACGACGAGGCATGACGTCGCTTCCTCACGCTCCGTAGCAGCCGTCGTAAGACGGCTGGTTAACAGTTCGCCGCGCCTTGCTGCCGATGCGCGGCTTCGTCAGCCGACTTACGTCGGCTGCTACGGGGAGGGCTCGATTTGCGGCTCAGAAGCCGTGGCGCTGGAGCTGCACCTGCAGCTCGCGCTGGAAGGCCTGCACGTCGGGCGTGCTCGGCTTGTAGCCGGGCTGGCCGGTGTCGAGCATGAGGCGGCCGTATTGGTCGAGCGCCCACTTGCCGCTGACGCCGTCGCTGAAGGTCACGCTGCCGCTGACGACCGCGCCGGGGCGGACGACGCGGTCCATGTCGACCGTCACGCCGCCGGGAGCGGCCGGGGCGTCGGGGGCGGCTTCGTCGGGGAAATCGTCGGCGGGCAGTTCGTCCTCGTCGTCGGTCGCGGCGCCGCCGAGGCCGACTTTTTCCTTCAGCTTGTCGAGCATGCCCTTCTTCTCCGCGGGCGGGGCGGCGGGCGGGCGCGGGGCGGCGGCCTTGGTGACGTCGGAGGTGTCGACCTTGGGCGCGGCGTCCTTGAGCTCGAGGTTGAGGTCGTCGACGAGGAAACGCACGTCGCGGTAGGTCATCGAGACCTTGAACTGCTCGCTGAGCTTCTTCTGGACGGCGGAAAGATTGTCGCCGGCGGCGACCCAGGAGGAAACGGCGGCTTTCTGTTCGGGCGTGAGCGTCATGGGATTTTCGATTGTCGATTTTTGATTTTCGATTGCAAGCGCGGCGGCGGAAGGTGGGCGGTTTCGCGGGGGTGGCAAGCGGGAGGCGCGGGCTAGGAGCGGAACGATTCAGTTCAACCGCAGATAGACACAAATACACACAGATAGGCAGGGAGTTGGGCTAACCGAGACCTACACTTCCGGTGCTCGGGCATTTTCTCAGGTTGGCCGCTCCGTTCGAGTGATCTGTGTTCATTTGTGTCCATCTGTGGTTTTTTGAACTGCACGAGTTCGGTTGAAACGTGGCAATTGGGGCTAGATTGCCGTGTAGTGTGGCGCGCTTGCGCGCCACACGAACCTTCGCCTCCGATTCGCACGTCCGAGTTGCGCGCAAGCGCGCAACCGACAGGACGAGACTGGGTTTTCGTAGCAGCCGTCGTCAGACGGCTGGGTCGAGGTGCGTGGTGGTTGCCGGCGGCGATCCTTCAGCCGACTTACGTCGGCTGCTACGGGCATAAGCAGCGCATAAACGCAGCCGGCCGGACTTTCGTCCGGCCGGCCGTTGGTGTCAGGTGTGTGAGTCTGACGAAAATTCTCGCGCGCGGCGCAAAGCTTACTTCGAGAGCTGCGCCCGGAGGAAATCGACGCTGCCGCGGACGGAGTCGTCGGTCTCCATCATGTTTTCCACGGTCTTGATGGCGTGGATGACGGTGCCGTGATCACGGCCGCCGAAGGCTTCGCCGATCTCCTGGAGGGAATGGCGGGTGAGCTGGCGGCTGAGATACATGGCGATCTGGCGCGGGAAGGCGATGGCGTTGGGCCGGCGCTTCGACGTCATGTCGGAATGGCGGATCTGGTAATGGTCGGCGACGCGTTTCTGAATGGCCTCGATGTTGAGGCGGTTCTGCGCCTCCTCCATCAGGACGTCCTTGAGGAGGTTCTCCGCGGTCGGGAGGTCGAGGGGCTTGCCGGTGAGGGCGGAGTAGCTCGAGACCTTGATCAGCGCGCCTTCGAGGCGGCGGATGTTCTTCGAGATGTGCTGCGCCATGAACTCGAGCACGGGCATGGGCAGGTCGACCTTGAGGGACGCGGCCTTGGTGCGGAGGATGGCGACGCGGGTCTCGAGGTCGGGCGACTGGATGTCGGCGGCGAGGCCCCACTGGAAGCGGGAGACGAGGCGCGACTCGAGGGAGGCGATCTCGGTGACGGGGCGGTCGCTGGAGAGGACGATTTGCTTACCGGATTCGAAGAGGTCGTTGAAGGTGTGGAAGAACTCTTCCTGGATGCGCTCCTTGCCGGCGAGGAACTGGACGTCGTCGAGGAGGAGGACGTCGACGCTGCGGTAGCGCTGGCGGAACTTCGTCAGCGAGTTCTCCTGGATGGCGTGGATGAATTCGTTGGTGAACTTCTCGGTGGAGAGGTAGGCGATCTTCGCGTCGGGGTTGCGCTGGAGGATGCTGTGGCCGACGGCGTGCATCAGGTGCGTCTTGCCGAGGCCGGTGCTGCCGTGGATGAAGAGGGGGTTGTAGGCCTGCGCGGGGGCCTGGGCGACGGCGAGGGCGGCGGCGTGGGCGAGCTGGTTGTTGGCGCCGACGACGAAGTTCTCGAAGGTGTTGCGCGGGTTGAGCGAGCCGGCGATGGCGAGGCGCTCGTCATAGCGGACGGGGCGGGCCTTGGCGCCGGCGCGGCCCGGGCGCGCGGCGGAGTCGGTGCGGGGGGCGGCCGGCGCGGCGGCGGAGCCCGCGACGGGATCGGTCTTGCGCAGCGAGACGTGCACGAGCCGGCCCGAGGCGAGGCGCAGGCGCTGCGAGAGGAGGTCGAGGTAGTTGTCGTGGATCCAGATCGCCGCGAAATCATTCGGCACGCCGAGCACGACGGAGTCCTCGGTCGATTCGAGGCAGGTCATCGGCTCGAACCACATCTGAAACACGTCTTCCGGGAACAGACCCTTGAGGTCGCATTTCACGGTTTCCCAGAGACTGGCTTGAGACGAAAGGGGGGGCATGGGCACGGTTTGGGGCGGTCTTATTCACATCTCTCCGCCGGGACCTTGCGTCGCGTTCCGTGCGTGGGCAGTCAGCCATGTCTCAGTGGGGAAAATTGGGTATCCGGCCGGATGTCGGCGGGGCTCGGGGGAGTCACCCGCAGAAGTGCATCGTGGCCAGTGTCTAGGGCGGTGTCAGGTCGGTCTGGCGGACTGTGTGTCGCGACGGAGGCGGCAAAGAACAACGAAGAGGAGGTTCGTTAAAGAAGAATCGGACGATAACGTGAATCAAAAAATCTCTTTCAAGGCCATCTTTCCGACAACTTGTTCACACCCGCGCGCGGATAACTTTTCGGATTTTTTGGTTGCTCCGTCGGAGCCCTGCGCGGGGAGCGATTTTCCCTCGGAGATGTGACGAAACGGTGACGCGCGGCGCGGCGCGGGCGGCCGTGGTGACGCGATTTCCGGCGCGCTTGGCGCGCGAAAATATTTTCTGCGCGCGCCGCTTTGCGGGAAAATTCGGACAAAGTAGCGGGAGCTTCCAGCTCCCGTCTCCGGGCGAACGCGCTCAAGCGGGAGCTGGAAGCTCCCGCCACCTTGGGCGTCCTCCCTCGCCGGCGTCAGAGGGAGAGGGTCACGCTAGCGAGGCCTGATGCGGCTCGGGATCGACCCATTTGCCGTGCTCGCGGATGAGCGCGATGAGGCGCGCGTCGGCCTCGGCCTGCGGGATGTTGTATTGGACGCAGTTCTTGCCGACGTAGAGGTTGATCTTGCCCGGCGCGCCGCCGACGTAGCCGAAATCTGCGTCAGCCATCTCGCCGGGGCCGTTCACGATGCAACCCATGATGGCGATCTTCACGCCCTTGAGGTGGCCGGTCTGCGCGCGGATGCGCTGGGTCGTCGTCTGGAGGTCGAAGAGCGTGCGTCCGCAGCTCGGGCAGGCGACGAACTCCGTCTTCGAGATGCGCGCGCCCGCGCCTTGGAGGACGTTGTAGGCGAGCTTGGTCGCGCGGACCGGGTCGCTCTCCGTCTCGACGCTCACGAGGTCGCCCAACCCGTCGCAGAGCGAGCTGCCGGTGAGAAGCGAGGCTTCGAGGAGTTTGCCGAGAAAATCCGTGCCCGCCTGCACCGCCGTCGCGGGCGTGTTGCGCAGCCAGACCGGCGCGCGGAAGCCGAGCTCGCGGAGCAGCTCGCGCAACTGCCGGTAAGCGCCGACCGCGTGACCGGCCGACGCGCCCGTGGCGCTGCGCGTGAAGATCAGGTTGGCCTCGCCCAGCTCGCGCAGGACGGGCGCAAGGGTCGCGGCATCGTCCGCGCCGCCGGCGAGATCGACGGCGAGGAAGTGCCCCTTCGCCCGCACCAAGGCCGCGAACGCCCGCAAGTCCGCCGCGTCCTTCGCCCCGAAGCGACGCACGAGCAGCAACCGGCCGCCTTCCTTGAGCAACAGGGGCGCGACATCGTCGACCGTGAGCAGCGGTCCGAGTTCGAGAGCGAGGAATTCGACCGGCAACGGCAGGTTGCGCACCGTGTCGGCGAGCGTCGCGAGGTCGCTCGGCGTGTCGACGCGCACCAGCAGTCCCTCGGGCGGCGTGTCCTTCAGCGTGGGCGAGGAAAGCGCGCGGGCGACTTCCGGCAACCGCGCCACGAGCCCGGCCGCGACGATGACGCGCGGTGGCTGCTCGCCGCCAGCGACGCAACGCGCCGAAAGCCCGACCGCCGCCACCTCCCGCCGCTGAAACGTGAACGGATCGACCGCATCGTGCCCCAGGGGGTGGGGCGCGGACTCCGCTCCGCGCCGAGGCGTCTCCACCCCCGTCTCAAAGTCCGTATTACGGACTTTGTCCGCCCCCAAACCAAAGTCCGTATTACGGACTTTCCCCTCGGGGGCGCCGGCCCAGAGCGACATGGCCTTGTCCGCCAGCGCGCGGGCGACGGGGATTTCGTAGACGGAATCCTCGGTCAGCGACACGCGGATCGTGTCGCCGAGGCCGTCGAGCAAGAGGCTGCCGATGCCGATGGCGCTCTTGATGCGGCCGTCCTCGCCATCGCCGGCCTCGGTGACGCCGAGGTGGAGCGGGTAGGGGCGGTGTGCGGCGTCCATCTTCTCCACGAGCAGCCGGTAGGCCTGGATCATGACCTTCGGGTTGCTCGACTTCATCGAGAGGATGATGTCGTGGAAACCGTGCGCCTCGGCGATGCGGACGAACTCGAGGGCGCTCTCGACCATGCCGAGCGGCGTGTCGCCGTAGCGGTTCATGATGCGGTCGGAGAGCGAGCCGTGGTTCGTGCCGATGCGCAGGGCGCGGCCCAGCTCCTTGCAGCGTTTCACCAGCGGCGAGAACGCGTCGTGCAGGCGCTGGAGCTCGGACTCGTAGTCGGCGTCGGAGTATTCCTTGACGGCGAACTTCTTCTTGTCGGCGTAATTGCCCGGGTTCACGCGGACCTTCTCGACGTGTTCGACCGCCTCCATCGCGGCGTTGGGCAGGAAATGGATGTCCGCCACGAGCGGCACGTGGCCGAAGCCCGCGGCGCTGAGGCGCGCGCGGATGTCCTTGAGGCAGCGCGCCGCCTGCACGTTCGGGGCGGTGACGCGCACGATCTCGCACCCGACCTCGGCGAGCGCGATGGACTGCTTCACCGTCGCGTCGATGTCCTGCGTGTCGCTGGTCGTCATCGACTGGACGCGGATGGGATTCGGGCCGCCGACGCCCACGCCGCCGACCTTCACCTCGACGGTGCGGCGGCGGACGGTGTGAAAACGGGAGGCGCAGTAGGGCATGGGCGAGGGAAGTAACAAGTAACAAGTCGCCAAGGATCAAGAGGCAAGAGTGGGAGGCTTACGCCCCCGATCCTTGTTACTTGCCCGAAGGCGGCGGCTCGGCGGCTTCCCGGGCCTGCGACTCGCTGCGGACGTCGCGCACGATGCGGCGCACGTCGAAGAAGCTCACGTAAAGGATCATGCCGAACAGCAGCACGATGAAGATGCTTTGCGCACCCGCGATGAAGTTGGGCGACAGGGCGCGGCCGCGCAGCTTGCCGATGGTGGCGAAGAGCATGTGGCCGCCGTCGAGCACGGGCAGGGGCAGGAGGTTGAAGATCGCGAGGTTCACGTTCACGAGGATCGCGATCCAGAGGACGTAGCGCAGGCCCGCCTCGGAGGCGTCCCAGAAGATCTTCCCGATGCCGACCGGGCCGCTGAGCTTCGACACATTGATGTCGGAGCTCGGGTGCACGAGGCTCCAGAGCACGCGCACGGTCATGGTGATGTGCGAGGTGATCTGCTCGACCGGGTTGGTGTGGACGAGGCCGAAGTTCGTGCGAAAGCCCGCGCCGAGGATGCCGCGGATGCCCGCGGGGCGCTCGGCGGGGACGACGAGGTCGACCGTCTGCCCGTCGCGCAGCACGGTGAGGGTGAACGCGACCGGTTCCGGCTGTTGCAGCACATCGAGCACGGTCACGAGGTTGAGCAACGGCTCGCCGTTGAGCGCCTGCAACTGGTCGTCGACCCGCAGGCCAAGCTGGGCGGCAAAGGAATTCTCCGGCACCACCGCGACGATCGGCGTGTAGGCGGAGAGGATGCCGACGCGGCGGACCTTCTCGTCGCCCGACAGGCGCGGGTAGACCGTCAGGTCGAGGCGCTGCCCCGCGCGTTCGACGGTGAACACCGCGCGGCGGCGTCCGTCCTCGGTGCGGCCGGCGCTGGTGACGAGCGTCTGGAGCAATTCGGGCCAGTCGGCGACTTCCTTGCCGTCGATGGCGCGGATGGTGTCGCCCACGCGCAGGCCGGCCTCGCGCGCCGGGCTCGGGACGGTCTCGCCGTTCTCAAGCGTGAGCGTCTGCGAGACGTAACCGATGCGCGTCGTGGCGAGGTCCTCGCTCGTCGGCTGACCGACGAACCACAGGATCGTCGCGAGGGCGAAGGCGAAGAGCACGTTGAAGAACGCGCCGGCCGCGAACACGATCATGCGCGTCGCGTAGCTGATCGGCGGCAGCGCCGAGACATCCGTCTGCGCCTCGCCCTCGATCTCCGCCATGTCGGCCAGTTGCGGCAGGGCGACGTAGCCGCCGAGCGGGAGCCACGAGAGGCGGTATTCGACGCCGTCCTTCCCGCGCCAGCCGAAGATCTTCGGGCCGAAACCGATCGAGAAGCGCTCGACCTTCACGCCGCGGCGGCGCGCCGCGAGGAAGTGGCCGAGCTCGTGCACGAAGATCGACCCGCCGAAGAACAGCACGATCAGGAAGATCGACCAGACGTTGCCGAGGGCGGAGGTGAGGAAATCCATGGGAAAGGAAAAGGGATCAGGCGGAGCGCGCCGCGGCGGTAAGGCGATGCGCCGTGCGCCGGGCTTCGGCATCGGCGGCTATGACCTCGTCCAGCGTCGCGGGTTCGAAGATTTTCACTTGGGCCAGAGTCTGCTCCACGATGCCCGAAAGCGCAAGGAACGGGACCTCGCGCTGCAAGAACGCCGCGACGGCCACTTCATTCGCCGCGTTGAACACCGCCGGCGCCGTGCCGCCTGCGGCCATCGCCGCCTGCGCGACGCCGAGCAACGGGTAGCGCGCGGTGTCCACCGGCCGGAAATCCAGGGCGAAGCTGCGGTCGAGTTTCAGCGCATCGTCGGTCGGGCAGGGGGCGCGTTCCGGGTAGAACAGCGCATGCTGGATCGGGAAGGTCATCGACGGCGGGCAGAGCTGCGTGAGCATCGAGCCGTCGCGGAATTCGACGAGGCAATGCACGATGCTCTGCGCGTGCAGCACGGCCTGGCATTGCTCGGGGCGCAGGCCGAAGAGCCATTGCGCCTCGATCAGCTCGAGGCCCTTGTTGGCCAGCGTCGCGGAATCGACCGTGATCTTCGGTCCCATCGCCCAGTTCGGGTGCTTGAGCGCGTCGGCCGGCGTGGCGGCGGCGAGCTTTTCCAAGGGCCAGTCGCGGAACGCGCCGCCGGAGGCGGTGAGCACGATGCGGCGCACGTCGTCGACGCGCTGGCCCTCGAGGCACTGGAAGACGGCGTTGTGCTCGCTGTCGACCGGGAGCAGACGCGAACCGCTCTGGCGCGCCGCGGCCAGGACGAACTTGCCCGCCATGACGAGCAGTTCCTTCGAGGCGAGCGCGATGGTCTTGCCCGCCGCGATGGCGGCCAGCGCGGGTTGCAGACCGGCCGTGCCGACGACGGCGACGAGCACGGTGTCGGCCTCGGCGAGCGTGGCGAGGTCGGTCAGGCCGGCGACGCCGCCGTAGAAGCGTGTGCCGGACGGAAAAGCCCCGGAGGATTTCGCGGCGATGAACGCGCCATCGTCGAACACCCCGACGTGTTTCACCCCGAACTGCCGGGCGATCTCCGCCAGCCGTTGGTGGCGTCCGTGGGCGGCGATGCCGACGAGGTCGAAGCGGTCGCGGTAGGCCGCCAGCACGCGCAGGGTGCTTTCACCGATGGAGCCGGTGGCGCCGAGGAGGACGATGCGTCGTTTGCCGGGGGAGGTGGTCACGGAGAGGAACGCGCTTTATGGAGCCCGCCCCCGCGCGGGGACAGCACGAAATACGGCGCGGCAGGGGGGCGGGCGGCCGGTGTTCGCCTGCGGTGAGATTGTTCCGCGATGGGCTCCGACCTGTAGGTGGCGCGCTTGCGCGCCACAGTTGCGCGCAAGCGCGCCACCTACATGGGCCGCGAAGCGCTTGCCTCTTGTAGCAGCGGACGTAAGTCCGCTGATCCGCCGCGGTTCCCAGCCGACTTACGTCGGCTGCTCCATTCGCTGCGCTCGTATCCCACCCACAACTTCCCCCGCACCTCAGGCGAGGAAGAGGAAAATCACATACGCCACCGGCGCGGTGAGGATCAGACTGTCCGTCAGGTCGAAGGCGCCGCCGATGCCGGGGATCATCTTGCCCGTGTCCTTGATGTCCGCGCGGCGCTTCATGGCGGATTCGATCAGGTCCGACACGATCGTCGTCAGCGCCAGCGGCACCGCGATCAACGCGCCGGCCAGCGGCGACAACCCGTCCGGCAGATAGTCGCCGGCCAACGCCGCGAACCCGGCGCCGACGCCGGCGGAGATGAGGACGCCGCCGACGGCGCCCTCCCAGGTCTTCTTCGGGCTGATGTTGGGCGCCATCTTGTGTTTGCCGATGGCGAGGCCGGTGAGCAGCGCGCCGACGTCGCAAAATTTCGAAACGGCCACGACCCACACGCAGGTCATCAGGCCGACCGTCGGCTCGGGGTAGAGCACGAGCAGCCGCACGAGGAAGTGCAGCATGAAGGGCACGTAGAGCAGGCCGATGATCGTCGCGATGAGCGACTCGACGCGGTTCGAGACGTCGCGTTCGCCGAGCACGCGCACGCAGAACGCCACCACGGCCAGCGCGAGCAGCGCGGGCGCGAAGCCGGCGAACTCCTCGCCGTTGAAGACGTATTCCGTGACGTAGTAGGGGCCGGCCGTGATGAGCACGCTGAACGCCAGGCTCATCCAGCGGAACGGGCGGAACCCCATCTTCTCCGCGAGCAGGTAGAACTCGTGCAGCGTCAGCGCCGCGAGCAGGGTCAGGATCGCGACGGCCGCGTGCGGGCCGAAGAACCACAGGCTGCCGAGCAGGATGCCCCAGAGCAGGAGAGTGCTGAAGATGCGGGAAACCACGCGCGCGAGTCAGGCGGGCCGGTTCAGCGGGCGCCAGTCTGGATTTGCTCCGTGGTGGCGCCGAAGCGGCGTTCGCGCCGGCCGTATTCCTCGACCGCCGCCACGAGGTCGGCGCGACCGAAGTCCGGCCACAGCACCGGCGTGAACACCAGCTCGGCGTAGGCGAGCTGGAGCATGAGGAAGTTGCTCAGGCGCAATTCGCCCGAGGTGCGGATGAGCAGGTCCGGCTCCGGCAGGCCGGCGGTCGAGAGGTAGTGGGAATATTTCTCCCACGTCAGCGCGACCGGATCCTCGCGGCCGGCGCGCACCGCCTCGGCGTAGGCGCGGGCGGCGTCGACCGCCTCGGCTTGCGCGCCGTAATTGAGGGCGAGGACGAGGTTCCACTCGGTGAAATCCTTCGTCGCCTCCTTCACGCGCTCGAGCTCGCGCTGGACGTTGGCGGGCAGCTGGTCGGTGCGCCCAATCGTGCGCAGGCGGACCTTTTCCTTGATCAGGTTGTTCAGCTCGCGCTTGAGGAAGAAGTCGAGGAGGCCCATCAGCCCTGACACCTCGTCGGCCGGGCGGCGCCAGTTCTCGGCGGAGAACGCGTAGAGCGTCAGGTAGCGGATGCCGAGCTCGCGCGCCGCGTCGACGACGGTGCGCACGGTCTCGACGCCGCGGCGGTGGCCCTCGAGGCGCGGCAGGCCGCGCGCCTTGGCCCAACGGCCGTTGCCATCCATGATGATGGCGACGTGTTGCGGGACTTTGGCCGGGGCGGGGGCGCTCATGCGAAGAGCCGATTGAGCGTCCGGCTCCGCCGTTTGACAAGACCGCAGGTGCGGGCTTGCCTCGCGCGCACCGTGCGCCTGCTCCGCGTCATTTTCCTCCTCGGCCTCCTGTCCGTCGCGAGCCAGGCGGCCCGCGCCGCGGACGAGACTCCGTTCGGGGCGATCCTCGCCGACGCCGCCACCGAGGCGCCGCACCGGGCGCTGCGGCTCGAACAGGGTTACGACGCGCTGCTCCTGCGCGTGCACCTCATCCGCGCCGCCCGCCGCTCGGTCGACCTGCAGACCTTCATCTGGAAAAACGACGCGAGCGGGCGCCTGCTGCTCTGGGAGTTGCTCGAGGCCGCGCGCCGCGGCGTGAAGGTGCGCATCATCGCCGACCAGTTGTTCTCCGAGACGGATCCCGCGACGATCGCCTTCGTCGCCACCGCGCACCCCAACCTCGAGGTGCGCCACTACCGCCCGGCCTTCCGGCGCATCGACCCCGCGTTGTGGCGGGAGGCGCTGGCGGGCCTGCTGGCGTTCCGCGCCACGAACCAGCGCATGCACAACAAGGTCATGCTGGTCGACGACGCCGTCCTCCTCACCGGCGGACGCAACGTCGAGGACGCCTACTTCGACCACGCGACCTACTACAACTACCGCGACCGCGACGTGCTCGTCACCGGCCCGGCCGTCGCCGAGGCCGCGGAGATTTTCCGCCACTACTGGGACTACCGCCACGCCGTGCCGAGCCGCGCGCTGAAGGACGTCGCCGCCGAGATCGCGCGCGGGGATTTCCGCCGCTACGACCGCCGCGAGGACTGGGACTTCGGCGGCCATTTCGACGATCTCCTCCGCGAGGCGGACGACGCCGCGCTCATCCGCGCGCGCTTCGTCGCGCCGCTGCGTGCGGTGGCGGCGGTGCAGTTCATCAGCGACGAGCCCGGCAAGGCGCGCGGCTGGTTCCGGCGCAGCGCCCCGCGTGGCACGCTCGCCCTCCGCGCCGCGGTCGAGCGCGGCGAGAGCGACATCCTCGTGCAGACGCCCTACCTCGTGCTCAGCCCCGCCGCGCGCGACCTCGTGCGCGACCTGCGCGCGGCGCGCCCGGGACTGCGCTTCCGCATCTCGACGAACAGCTTCGCCTCGACCGACAACCTGCTCGCGTATTCCGCCAACTACCGCCTGCGCAACCTCTACATCGAACAGCTCGGCCTCGAGGTGCACGAGTTCAAGCCGCGCCCCGCCGTGCTGCCGGTGTTGTTTCCGCGCCATGCGGAGATGGACCGCCTCGCCGCGCAGGCGAAACCCGGGGCGCGTCCGCCGTTCTTCTCGCTCCACGCGAAATCGCTCGTCGTCGACCAGGCCGTCGCCTTCGTGGGCTCCTACAACCTCGATCCGCGCTCGGAGAATCTGAACACCGAGTGCGGCGTGTTGATCGAGGACGCGGACTTCGCCCGCGAGCTGCGCGCCGAGATCGAGCGCGACCTGCGGCCGGAGAACAGCTGGGTCATCGCCCGCCGCGACCTGCCGCTCGGGCTCGAGGCGGTCAACGGCCTCATCGGCGGCCTGATGTCGCTCTCGCCTGTCGACGCGTGGCCGATCCGCAACACGTCGAGCTTCGAGCTCTTGCCCGGCGCGCCCGCCGTGCCGCCGGGTCATCCGGAATTCCACCGTCACCACCGCGACGTCGGCAATTTTCCCGGCGCGGAAGGTTGGATCAGCCAGAATGAGATCCTCACGCGCCTCTACAAAGCCGTCGGCAAACCACTCACGCCGATTTTGTAGGACGGTGCTCGGCGCAAAGGGTAGGGCGGGACCGCCGGGCCCGCCGCGCGAGCGGCATCACGTTCCCGGCGGGCCCAGCGGTCCCGCCCTACCTCGGCCTCGCGGAGCTCGGCCCTCCAGGGGGGACAATCCGTGGGGTGTCGCCTCGTTTGACAACGCGGCGGGCGCGGGCTTGCCTCGGGGCATGGCGACACCCCCGCTCACGACCTCCGAAATCACCGCCGCGCTCGCCGCTTTGCCGGGCTGGAAGTTTGAACAGGATGCGCTCACGCGCACGTTTCAGTTCGTGGACTTCAAGGCCGCGCTGGCCTTCATGGTGCGCGCGGGCTTCGAGGCCGAGGCGATGAACCATCACCCGGAGTGGACCAACGTCTACCACCGCGTCGCCATCCGCCTTACGACGCACGACGCCGGCAACAAGGTCACGGCGAAGGACACCGCGCTGGCGCGGAAGATCAGCGAACTCGCGGCTTCGGCCTGAGCAACCGGTGCGCAGCCCCGGCGCTGCCGCTCGGGGCCAACGGATGCGCAGCGCGAATGGCGCGCGGCGGGTATCATAGGCGCGATTCCTTCGCCCTATGCAGCGCGCGCTCCTCGGTCTCCTGCTCGTCCTGTCTCCGCTCTGCGTCTCCGCGCAGGTCGTGGTGTTCCACGATACCTTCACCCAACCCGACGGCATCGACCCCGATTGGACGAGCCAGAGCGGAGGTTGGTGGGTGGCTTTCGGCTACTATTTCCCTTCCACGCCGTCGCCCAGCCCGCCGACCGTCAGTCTGGTCAATGCGGTGACTTTCACCGACGGCACCGTCTCCGCCGAAGTGATCGGCCCGATGGACGGGGCGCTGGTGGTGCGCGCGAACGGCGCGACCTCCGGCGTGGTCAATGCGGTGTATTTCGTCTTCCGCCCCGGCGACGCGTATTTTCATGTGGCTTCCGGCGGGAGCGTTGGCCCGATGCTCAACTCCGTCGGGCACGCCGCCTTGCCGGCGACCTACCGCGTGAACCTGACCGTGACCGGGTCCGATTATCTCGGCAGCATCACCAGCCTCGATGGCAACACCACGTATGCGACCACGATCCTGTCGGACTCCACCTATGCCAGCGGTGCGGTCGGGCTCTACGCCAACATCGGTTATCCGACCGCCTATTACGATGCCTACACCGTGACGGCCGCCGTGCCCGAGCCGGCGACCTCCGCGCTGCTGACTGCGCTGCTGGTGGGCATGCTGGTGGCCGTGAGACGATCGCAGCGGCGGATCGAAGCGACGCGGTGATCGCGGCCGGCGTTCCTCGCGGCGATCATGCCCTAGCCGGTCGGTCAGATGCCGAACGGGCGCAATCGGAGTAGAATGGCGGCCAACACCGGACCTCCATGCTCACTTCGCTGCTCCGCAAAATGATCCGCCGCCAGGAACGCACCGTCGGGGTGCCGCTGACCTACCTCGACGAGGTGGCGGCGCACTCGCCCGGACTCGTGGCCAAGATCGGTTTGCTCGGGCCGCTCGGCGAACACCGCCGCGCCCTGCCGGCCGAGGCGAAGCATGTGGCGACCGTGCGCGCGGTGCTGGCCGAGGATTGCGGCGCCTGCGTGCAGATCGCCGTGAATCTCGCGCTGGCCGAAGGCGTGTCGCGCGACGTGCTCGCCGCCGTCGTCCACGGCCGCTTGTGGGAATTGCCGCCGAATCTCGAGGCGATCTGCAAGTTCGTCGACGCCCTGCAAAATCAGGAGACGATCACCGAGTCCCTGCGCGACCAGCTCGAGGTTGAATACGGGCGCGACGGCGTGGCGGAACTGTCCGTTGCCTTCGCGCTCGCGGCGTTCTTCCCGCGCTTCAAGCGCGGTCTCGGCGCCGCGCAGAGCTGCGCGCTGCGGCCGGTGGAGGTGTGAGGCGCGCTCGTTCCGCCACTGGCTCGTTGCGCGCCGCGAGCGGACGCTGCGCGTGCGCCTCGTCGAGGTCGCGGATCTGCTCGATGATGGCCGCGAGCCGGCGGCCCGTGTCGGTCAGGTCGTAGTCGACGCGCAGGATGCGGCCGGGAAATTCGCGGCGGGTGACGAGCGCGTAGTCGAGGAGTTTGCGCAGGCGTTCGTTGAGCACCTTGGTCGAGATGCCCGGGATGAAGCGTTCCAGCTGGCCGGGGCGCGTGACGCCGCGGCCGATGGCGGCGAGGACGGCGGCCGACCATTTGCAGCCGACGACGTCCTCCAGCCGCCGGTAGGCGGTCCGGTCGGGCAGGGAGAGGTAGGCGGGGCGGGCGCGCGGCATGGGACGATTCAGCCACAAACCGGGGCGTGTTGCACGAGGGAACAAAACGGTGCCCCGTCACGGCTTTGTGCCCTCTGCCCGCGCGCGCGGATCCATGGCATCCTGCGGCCGCATGAAAATCAAAGCCACGTTCTACCACGCCGGTTGTCCGGTCTGTGTCACCGCCGAGCAACAGCTCGCCTCCGCGCTCGATCCGCAGCGCTACCAAGTCGAATCCGTCCACCTCGCCCAGCAGAAGTCGCGCCTCGCCGAGGCCGAGCGCGCGGGCGTGCGGTCGGTGCCCGCCCTCGTGCTCGGCGGCACGGTTTTCCACGTCAACCACGGCGCCGACCTCGCGGCACTGCGCTGACGCGCTGCGGCCGGCGCACGGTTTCCCGGTGCCGGGCGCGTTTCGCGCCCCCGGGAAACCGTTTGCGCCGGGGGTCTATTGCCCGCCGGGGCGGGCGGAGGCCGCCGCCTGGCGATGATCGCCGTGCACGGTGCAGGTGACGACGTAACCGGCCTCGTCGTCGTGACTGGCGCTGTAATCGCCCTGTTGGGGACAAACCGGCATCTGGGGCAGGATCTTGCCCTCGCCGACCACGTCATCCCAGCGTTCGGCGCCGGCGCCGGTCTCAAGCCTGAACTGCTCGAAGGCGGCGACCATCATTCGTTGCTGGTTGAAGCAGACTTTTTGCAGCGATGTCTCCCTCACCTTCTGGAAGGCGGGAATCGCCATTGCGGCGAGCAGACCGATCATCACGATCATGATCAGCGCGCCGGCCGGAGCGGTGCTGCCCGCGCCACCACCGGGGATGAAGGCGCCGAGCAGGTAGGCGAGACCGCTGCGCGGGGCCCGGGCGGGAACGGTGCCTTGGGCCAAAGCGAGGACGTCAATCACGCGGCGCGTCAGCGTGGGGTAGGTGGAGGTGAGTTCGTGCAGCGAGACGAAGAAGCCGCGTTCCTCCGTGTATTGGGCGGTGTAGGCGCCGACATCGAGCGTCGGGCCATGTTGCCGGCCGCCGGCGAGCAGCAGCAGTCCGCGCGCCGCGGCGTTGACGTCCCCGGCCGCCAGGGCGCCGTAACGGTCGCATGACGTTTCCCATGCGCGACGGTAGGCCGGGCCGATCAGCGGGAAGAACAGGCCCGGGGCGAGGAGCACCTGTTTCAGGATGTGCCCGCTCTTGAGGTGTCCGATCTCGTGTCCGAGCAGGAAGCGCATTTCCCGGGACGCGGGCCCGATCGCCTCGAGGAGGTCGGAATAGACCACGACGAAATCGCGCCCGGTGTGGCGGGTGGCGAAGGCGTTGAGCAGTCCGCCGGATTGGAGGATGTAGAGCGCGGGCGGGTTCTTGACGCCGAGCTGCGCGCAGACCTCGCGGAAGGTGGCCGCGAGCGCGGGCATCTGACGTTCGCTGACCTTGACGGCCTCGGCCCGCAGGTAGGCGACGAGCAGGCCGTTGCCGAGCCAGAGGAAGAATCCGATGAGTGCGGCGTAGAAGAGACCGACGATCGTGAGCGCCAACCCGATCCAGGCGAGGATCGAGATGATCAGGACCCAGTAGAAGTAAGTGCGCTCCTTGGGTGCGTTCAGGTTGTGCAGACCGAGGGCGGTCGGCGCGACGGGAGACAATGAGTTTTCCATGTGTGTGCTTTCTGCATTGGCCCGTGGTGCGATGGTTCTGAAAGGTCAAAACGTGGCGAGCGCATTTTCTCCCTGGTGCATCTACCGTTCCCGGCTCTCCGGGAAACCGTTTGCGCCGGCCCTTGAGGCGGGTAGCGTCCGGCGCATGAGTGATTTTGCCCCCGCCGCGGAGGTCGCCTCCGCCCGCGACCTGCTTGCCCGGCTCAAGGCCACGATGCGCCAGACCATCAAGGGCAAGGACGATGTCATCGACCAGACGCTCATCGGCCTGCTCGCCGGCGGCCACCTCCTGATCGAGGACCTGCCCGGCGTCGGCAAGACGACGCTGGCCTACTCCCTCGCCCGCGCCATCGACGCGACGTTCTCGCGCGTCCAGTTCACCAGCGACCTGCTGCCGAGCGACGTCACCGGCGTGTCGATCTACGACGAGACGGTGAAGGAATTCGTCTTCAAGCCCGGCCCCGTTTTCGCCAACATCGTCCTCGCCGACGAGATCAACCGCGCCACACCGAAAACCCAGTCCGCCCTCCTCGAGGTGATGGACCGCGGCAAGGTCACCGTCGACGGCGCCGCGCACGCCGTCGGCTCACCGTTCATGGTCGTGGCGACGCAGAACCCGGTCGACTACGAGGGCACGTTCCCGCTGCCCGAGAGCCAGATGGACCGCTTCCTCCTGCGCCTGCACATGGGCTACCCGCAGCCGGGCGACGAACTCGAGATCCTCCGCGCCGCCAAGACGAGCTACGACGCCATCGCGCTCAACCCCGTCGCCACGCGCACCGACATCCTCAAGCTCCAGGCGCTGGCCGGGAAGGTCTTTGTCGAGGACAGCGTGCTCGATTACATCCTGCGGATCGTCACCGCCACGCGCACCGAAGCGGAGTTCCGCGCCGGTGTCAGCGTGCGCGGCGGCCTCGCGCTGCGCAGTGCCGCGCAGGCCCGGGCGCTGCTGCTCGGCCGCGACTTCGTCATCCCCGAGGACGTGCAGGAGATGTGCGGCCCGGTCTTCGCCCACCGCCTCGGCCTCGCCCGCCAGACCTCCGACACGCTGGAAGAGCGGCGCACGGTGCTCGCGGCGCTGCGGAGAATCGTCTCGGCGATCGCGATGCCGGAGTGAGCGCGGTGCGCTCAAGTAACAAGTTACAAGTGACAAGTAACAAGAGGAAGGCCATGCGACGCGCACTCCCTGGACTTGATACTTGTTCCTTGCTCCTTGGTCCTTGGCGGGGCGAGTCATGAGCAGCTCCTCCGCGACATTCGCGTCAGCGAGCCCCGCCGAGTGGCATGGCCCCGGCTCAAATGACCGTGCGCGGCGCGTGTTCAGCTGGCGCGTGCTGCTGTGGTCGCTCGTGTTTCCGCCGAAGCGCCATCGCATCAGCGCGACGGTGCCGGGCGTGTTCCTCATTGCGCTCGCGATGGGCATCGGCACCGCGGCCTACAACACGGCGAGCAACATCCTCTTCATCACGCTCTCGCTCCTGCTCGCCTGCCTGCTGCTCAGCGGCCTGCTCTCGTGGTTCAACCTCATGGGCGTGTGCTGGCGGCTGCGTCCGTCCGGCCCGTGGCGCGCCGGCCACGAGACGCTCGTCACGGTGGACGTGCGCAACACGAAGGCCTGGCTGCCGACCTACGGGCTCTGGTTCGACTTCGCGACGCGCCCGCGGCGCCGCGCGCCCGATCCGGCGCCGGACGAGAAGATCGATGTGAAGGCCGCGCTCGCCGCCGTCGAGCGCGACACGGTGCGCGGGCGGACCTTCCTGCGCGAGCGCATCGAGCCGCGCGGCGAGGTGGAACTCGACTGGGTGCACCGCCCGGAGCGCCGCGGCGAGGTCGTGCTCGAACTCGAGGGCGTGGGCTCGTTCTTCCCCTTCGGTTTCCTGCGCAAGACCATCGGCACGGGCCTGCGGCAGCCGGTCCTCGTCTGGCCGGCGCAGGTGGATTACCAATGGAAGGGCGCCACGGCGGCGCTCGCCGGCACGCAGGGCCAGCGCCAGCCGCGCGCGGGCGCGGGCGAGGACCTGCTGTCCTTGCGCAAATACAACCGCGGCGACTCGCACCGCTTGATCCACTGGAAGGCCAGCGCGCGGCTCAGCGAGCTGATGGTGCGGCAATTCGCGGCCGAGACGCTCGACGGCTATGTGCTGCGCGTCGATGCGGACGCGGCGGTGTGGACGCGGCCGGAGCAGTTCGAGCTGCTCTGCAGTTTCGCGGGCACGCTGGCGGAGGATTTGTTCGCGGAGGGAAAATTGCGCGCGGTGGCGGTGGGCGACGCGCCGTGGACGGAAGTGCGGCGCGTGCGCGACGTGGAGGCGTTTCTGGACCGGCTGGCCTTGGCGGAACCTGGAGGGCGGGGTCGCCCGATCCCGCCGGCTGGCGGCTTGCCTTCACAATCCGCGGCGGGGTCGGGAGACCCCGCCCTACAGCGAGGCGGAGCGTTCACCCGCAACCTCATCACGTTCGCGCCGGAAGGAGCGCGCGGTGTCACGGCCTATGTCGACGGCATCCCCACGGCCTCAGCTTAGCCTCGACGAGCTGCGGCGGCTCAAGTGGCTGCTCGGCGGCGCGCTGGCGCTCGTCTCGGTGTGGACCGTGTTCTTCCTCGACATCGAGGCGCTCGGGCTGGTCGCGCTCGTCAGCGCCGTGATTGCGGCGGCGGTCGTGTGGCCGCAGCTGCCGGCGCGCGTGCCGACGCTGCTCTGGCGGCTGGCGGTGCCGGCGATCGTTGCGGCGGTGGCGGCGGATTTCTACTTCAGCGCCGAGACGCTGCCCGTGCTCATCCGGCTGGCGGTGCTGCTGGTGCTCTACCGCGCCGTCGCCTACCGGCGCAAACGCGAGGACCTCCAGCTCATCGTGCTCGGGCTCTTCCTCATCGTCGTGGCCGGCGTGCTGACGGTGGCGGTGGAGTTCGCGTTGCTGCTGCTGGTGTTCACGGCCTGCGCGCTCGGGTTCCTCTTCGTCGTGACGCTGATCGACATGGTCGACACCGGGCCGAAGGTCATGCGGCCGGAGGAGATGCGCGAGGTGCCGGCCTGGGCGCGCGGCGGGTGGCGGCGGTTGTTCACGCGGTGGCGCGCGGTGGCGGATTGGCGGCTCTTCGGCTTCGCGGCGGCGCTCTTCGCCGGCGTCGTCGGCGTGTCGGCGCTGCTCTTCGTGCTCATCCCGCGGTTCGAGATCGGCAGCAGCTTCTTCCTCGACAAATACATCACGCGCAAGAGCCGCACCGGGTTCACCGAGACGGTGCGCTTCGGCTCGGTGACGGAGCTCGTGCAGGACAACAGCGTGGCGCTGCGCGTCGACCTGTCCGAGGGCCTGCGCGTGCCGGACGACCTGTATTGGCGGCTGGTGACGCTCGACGAATACACGCCGGAAGGCTTCCGGGTGTCGGCGTGGATGAAAGGCTACCTGCTGCGCTCGGAGGTGTTCCGGCGCGTGCTGAACGTCGGCGGCGCGCACGCCGCGGGGCCGGCGACGGCGGGGGCGTGGACCGTCTACGTGGAGCCGGGAGTCAGCCGCTACGTGCCGCTGCCGGGGTCGTTCCACACGCTGCGCCTGCGCGAGGCGGCGGCGATCCAGATGAGCGCGCCGGCGCGCATCGTGGCGCTCCGTTCCGAGCCGATGACGATGCTGGCCTACCAGCTCGACGGCGTGGCCACGGCGCCGGTGGTGCGCGATGCGGGGTTCGCCAATCTGCTGCACGGATGGGTCCACGGCGGCCTGGGGGTGCGCGACCAGCGCAATTACGACGCGCGGATCACGCTGGCCGGACCGGCGGGACCGGCGAACGAGGCGGTGCTCGCCCGCGTGCTGCGGGAGATCACCGGCGGCGAGGCGCTGTCCGCGGCGGCATTCGCCGAGCGCGCGACCGCGTGGCTGCGCGCGCGGCACGCCTACGCGTTGTCGGCCAGCATCCCGCGCGGACCGGAGGACGACATCGTGAAGTGGCTCGCGTCGAACGAGCCCGGGTTTTGCGAATACTTCGCCGGCGCGCTCGCCGTGCTCAGCCGCGCGGCGGGTCATCCGGCGCGCGTCGTGGCCGGATTCCGCGGCGGCACGCTGAACGCCTACGAGAATTACCTCATGGTGCGCAACTCCGACGCGCACGCGTGGGTGGAGATCTTCGACGGCGAAGACCGTTGGTTCCGCGTCGATCCGACGCCCGGCGGCGCCGTGGGCGGGCCGGCGGCGGAGGTGGCGGCGTCGCGCGAGCAGGACCGCAGCTGGTCGGCGCGCATGGATACGCTGCGCGTGTTCTGGTATCGGCGCATCGTCAGTTTCGACGCGCGGCAGCAGGTGGAGCTGGCCGACACGGTGAAGGGCGCGACGGTGTCGTTTTCGGATGCGTTGCGCGCGCGACTCGATGCGTGGGCGAAGGGCTTCAAGGCCTGGCTCGCGGGTCCGTGGGACTGGGCGCGTGCGGGCCGGACGCTGGGGTCGTTGCTCGCGGTCGCGGCGCTGGGTTGGGCGCTGTGGCGGGCGCTGGCGTGGGGACGGCTCCACTGGCGGCGCGCCGGGCAGATGGACCCCGTGCGGCGCGAGGCCGGGCGGTGGTTGAGGAGGATCGCGGAAGGCGGAAGGCGGAAGGCGGAAGGCCAGAGCGCGCACGACGACGTGCGGCGGGATGTGCGCGCGGAGCTGGAGCGGTTGCGCTACGGCCGGCGCGAGACGTGGCCGGAACCGCGCGGGGTGTTCCGGCGCGCGCGGCGGTTGAAGTGAGGGTGGGGCGCGGACTCCGTCCGCGCCGCGAACGTCGTTGGTTAATCCCGGCGCGCACGGAGTGGCGCCCTACCTCGCGTCGGGCGTCCAGACGAACTTCCATTCGGTGGGGTCGCTGACAAGGCCGGCACGCACCGGATTTTGCGGATGTAGTGGGCTTTTTCGTCGAGACCCTCGTGGCCGCGCAGGCGGTGGTCGAAGAAGTCGCGTTGCCAGACGATGCCATGCTTGGCCGCAAGGTAGTGCTTCCATGCGCGGACGACCGCGGGCATCGACTCGGCGCGGGGAAAGCTCACGAGCAGGTGCAGGTGATCGGGCATCAGCAAGAGGAGGCGCACATGCCAGCGCAGGGTGGCGTGGTAGTGCTCGGCCGCGGCGAAAATCACCGGAGCCACGTGGTCGAGGCAGAGCGAATTTACCCCGCGCCGATCGCAGTTAATCGTCAGGAAGAAGAGGGCTCCGCCGGCGACCCAGTCGGGCGCGAGATGGGGGAGGCGCTTGCGCTGGGGAAGGTCCATCGGGTGAGGCGGACTTTAAGGGTGGGTGAGGTGGGGTGGGTAGGGCGCGGACTCCGTCCGCGCCGCGAATGTGATGCGTGGTTCCCGGCGCGCACGGAGTGCGCGCCCTACCTGAAAAAACGGGAAGATGTTCGGCTCAGGGCGTGCCGACGTGGAAGGTCGCGCCGGGGACGCGGTCGCGTTTTTCCTTCCAAGCCTGCATGACGGCTTGGACGACAGGGGCGGCGTGGAGGCCGCCGCCGTAGTTGGCGTCGGGCTCGGTGCTTTCCATCACCACCGCGATGGCGACCTGCGGATTCTCCACCGGGGCGAAGGCGATCATCCACGCGAGCTCGATCGTGCCGTCGCGCGTGCGGCGCTGGGCGGTGCCGGTCTTGCCGGCGATGCGGAGCTCGTCGACGCGGGCGAACTTGCCGGTGCCGATCTGCACGCATTGCTCCATGCCCTGCACGAGGGCGGCGTAGTCGGCGGGATCGAGGCCGAGCGGCGCGCTGCGCTGGCGCGGGCGGTTGGCGACGTGGAGGAGCGTGGGCTTGGTCTCGGTCTCGCCGCGGGCGAAGGAGGCGACGAAGGCGGCGACCTGCAGCGGCGTGGTGTCGAGGAAGCCCTGGCCGATGGACATGTTGGCGGTGTCGCCGGGGAACCACGCCTCCTTCATGCGCTCGCGTTTCCAGGCGGGGTTGCCGACGAGCATGCGGCTGGTCTCGCCGGGGAGCTCGATGCCGGTGGGGTGGTCGTAGCCGAAGCGGCGCGCCTCGGCGGCGAGCAGCTCGGGGCCGACATCGAGGCCGAATTTGTAGAAGAAGATGTTGCAGGAGTCGCGGATCGAGCCGACGAGGTTGCGCTCGCCGTGGCCGTAGCGGGCGTTGCACGGGAAGCGGCGGTTGCCGACCATGAGGTAGCCGGGGCAGGTGGTGTGCGAGTCGTCGCGGTCGATGGCGCCGGCGCGCAGGCCGGCGATGGCGGTGATGATCTTGAAGGTCGAGCCGGTCGGGTAGGCGCCTTGGATGGCGCGGTTGAGCCAGCCGCCGCTTTCCTCGATCGACTTGGCCGTGGCGGAGCCGAGGCGCGGGACGAAGGCGTTGAGGTCGTAGGTCGGCGCGGAGGCCATGACGAGGACCTCGCCGGTGCGGACGTCGAGGGCGACGGTGGCGCCGACCTTGCCGGCCATGACCTGCTCGGCGGCGAGCTGGAGCTCGATGTCGAGGCTGGTGGAGAGGTTGCGGCCTTGGACGGGGAGGCGTTTCTCGACGGGGAGGTCGACCTTGTAGCCGGAGGGATCGACGCGGTAGATGGCGCCGCCGGCCTGGCCTTGGAGGTGTTCGTCGAACTTACGCTCGAGGCCGTCGCGGCCGAAGGAGCCCTTCATCTTGAAGGTGAGCAGGTCCTCGCCGGGGAACTCCTCGGCCTCGGGGTCGTTGTCGATGCCGACGTAGCCGAGGACATGCGCGGCGGCGGAGCCGTAGGGGTAGAAGCGCGTGCTCGAGGCGTAGACCTGGAGCGGGGAATTCACCGGGAGGCGCTCGAGGAGGCGGGCGTATTCGTCGGGCGAGAGGTCGTCGAGGAGGATGAAGGGCAGGAGAAGCGTCTGCGAGAAGTGGCGGTCGACGTCGCGGCTGCTGACCTTCTCGTCGCGGGCGAGGATGCCGTTGATCTGGTCGAGGTAGCGCTGGGCGACGGCGGTGCGGGCGATGCGTTCGAGCTGGTGGGCGGTGGGGCGCTCGTCGGCGGGCAGGGCGCGGTAGTTGCGCAGGACCTTGCTGAACTCGGCGCGCAGCTCGGGGCGGAGCTCGGCGAGGTTGAGGACGACGGAGAAGCGCGGGCGGTTGCCGACGAGGACCTTGCCGTCACGGTCGTAGATGATGCCGCGCGGGCCGGGGACGATGACGCGGCGCTGGTTCTGGATGCGCTCGCGCTCGGTGTAGAGGCCGCTCTTGAAGAGCTGGCGGTAGGCCATGCCGGAGACGAGCGTGAGCACGAGCGCGGCGACGATGCCGTAGAGCACCAGCAGGCGGGGCTGGCGGGCGGCATGGGCTTCGATGGTCGGACGGCTCACGGGGCGGAAGGTGCGGACGAAGGCGGAAAAATCAAAGTTCCACGCGGCGGCCGGTCTCGGGATTGAGCCGGGCGAGCTGCATCAGCCGTGCCTGCAGGGCCATGAACCACGGCGTGACGAGGCCGAGCACGAGTTGCGAGGCGAGCAGGTCGACGAACAGCCGCAGCCAGCCCTCGGCCGGGCGCGGGTGCGCGCTGATGAGCAGGAAGGAGAGGGCGAGGAAGAGAAAGAGGTTGGCGAACAGCGCGACCACCGTCGCGAAGATCGGCTCGTCGCGCGGGAAGCGCCGGCGGCCGTAGAGCAGCGCGGCGTGCACGAAACCGAGCAGCACGACATGCGTGCCGAAGGGCGCGGGCGACATGGCGTCGCAGGCGAGGCCGGTGAGGACGGTGGCGGCGTAGCCGTGCGCGAGATCGAGGCGCAGCGCGCCGTAGACGACGAGGAGGCCGCCGAGGTAGAGCGAGACGGCGTGCGGCGCGAGATAGTGGTTCGCCAGCCCGGCGAGCCAGAGCAGGAGCAGGTTGGCGAGGAAGACGAGCAGCCAGCGGAGGTCGCGTTGTTTCATGACGCGCGCGGCGAAAGGGGTCTTTGTAGGGCGGGGTCTCCCGACCCCGCCGCGAAGGTTGTTTCCGGCTGCGCGGCCCGGCGGGGTCGGAGACCCCGCCCTACAGCAAAGGCTCGGCTGCTTTGCATCACAATTCCTCCGGATTGAGCGGAACGAGGACGGTGACCTCGGTCAGCGCGCTGAGGCGGTCGTCGAGGCGGACTTCGCCGGTCTTGAACAGGCCGTCGGTCGACGGTTCGAGCACGGTGATCTCGCCGATGGTGAGGCCGGGCGGGAAGACGCCGCCGAGGCCGGAGGTGACGAGCCGTCTCGGCTGGTTGCGCGTGGCGGAGATGTCGACCGGGACGAACTCGACGGTGCCGCGCGGCGTGCGGAAGGAGTCGTTGAGGCCGCCCTGATAGGAAATGGGGCGGTTGTCGCCCTCGACGCTGGCGGCGACGCGGAAGGTGGGGCTGGTGATGAGGTCGACGACGGCGGTGTAGGTGTAGACCTCGACGACGCGGCCGACGACGCCGCCGACATAGACGACGGGTGCGCCGAGCGTGAGGCCGTGCGCGCGGCCCTTGCGGATGACGAGGCGCTGCCACCAGCCATTGAAGTCGCGCTTGGCGACGCGCGCCGGTTCGGAGCGGTGGGCGGGGAAGGGCGGGAGGCGGAGGAGATTCTCGAGGCGCAGGATCTCGGAGCGGAGCTGTTCGTTCTCCTGCAGGCGGAGCTCGTAGGCGGCGTTGAGGCGGGCGAGGTCGCGGCCGGCCTCGATGATTTCATTTTTCGGCCGGAGGCGCAGGGCCCAGAATTCCTGCAGGTCCTGCACGTAGGATTGCGCGGCGGCGAAGGGCGCCTGGAGCTCGAAGAACGTGACGCGCGTGAAGGATTTCACCGCGAACGGCAGCAGCACCCACGCGAGCAGCACGACGCCGAGCGTCAGGAACGGACGGGTTTGATCGAAGCGTTTGGGGAGCACGGCGGAGACGCGAGCGCTTGGGAGCGTTCAACCAAGTGGACTAGCGCGCCCAAGAGTGGGCGAGCGCCATGAACGGGCTGGCAATGATGATCGCCATCACGAACGCGAGCGCACTCATGACCGAGTTTCTAATCACATGGGCGATGCAGATACGTCCTTCCGCATCCCGCGCTTGGAAACCCCGTGCGCCACCCCAGACAAACGAAGCGTGGGTCACCAAAAGAGCCGCCGAGAAGCAGGCCATCCTCATGACCATCGTGCTTTCCGGAACGCCAGTGCGTCCCGCGAAATATACGCCCATAGCGATGATCGCCACAGCCATTCCGTAGCCGGCGATTGATTCTCTGGGCAGTGTGACCGAGGGCATCGGGAGGCGGTGCGCCGCTCAGAAGTCCGACGCGATGCGGTAAAGCTCGTCGATGTTGTTGAGGAACACGCCGGTGCCGTTGGCGACGGCGGAGAGCGGGTCGTCCGAGACGGTGACGGGGAGGCCGGTCTTTTCCGAGAGGAGCTTGTCGATGCCGCGGATGAGCGAGCCGCCGCCGGCCATGACGAAGCCGCGGTCGACGAGGTCGGCGGAGAGTTCGGGCGGGCAGCGCTCGAGGGCGGCGCGGACGGCCTCGACGATCGAGGAGATGGTGTCGGCGATGGCCTCGCGGATCTCCTGCGAGGTGATGTGGATCGTCTTGGGCAGGCCGGCGACGGAGTCGCGGCCCTTGACCTCCATCGCCAGCTCGGTGTCGAGCGGGTAGGCGGAGCCGATGGTCATCTTGATCTCTTCCGCCGTGCGCTCGCCGATGAGGAGGTTGTAGGCGCGCTTCATGTAGTTGATGATGGCGGCGTCGATCTCGTCGCCGGCGACGCGGATGGATTTCGAAAACACGATGCCGGAGAGCGAAATGATGGCGATCTCCGTGGTGCCGCCGCCGATGTCGACGATCATGTTGGCCGCGGGCTCGTCGACCGGGAGGCCGACGCCGAGCGCGGCGGCCATGGGTTCGAGGATGGTGATGACCTCGCGGGCGCCGGCGTGGGTGGCGGACTCCTTCACGGCGCGCTTCTCGACCTCGGTGATGCCGCTGGGGATGGCGACGACGACGCGCGGGGAGACGACCTTGGAGTTGTTGTGCACCTTCTTGATGAAGTAGCGCAGCATCGCCTCGGTGATGTCGAAGTCGGCGATGACGCCGTCCTTCATCGGGCGGATGGCGGTGATGTTGCCCGGCGTGCGGCCGAGCATCTTCTTGGCCTCGTCGCCGACGGCGAGCACCTTGCGGCTGCCGGTGTGGACGGCGACGACGGAGGGCTCACGGAGCACGATGCCCTTGTCCTTCACGTAGACGAGGGTGTTGGCCGTGCCTAAGTCGATGCCGATGTCGTTCGAAAAAAGTCCCAGCAGTTGGTTGAACATGTCGCGGTGGCGGGGTTTGCGAATCAAAGCCGGGCGCGAGCGAAATTGTCAAAGCCAAAGGCCTTGAGGACGCGGGGTTTGTGGCGGGTTGGGGCCGGGAGCCGAGGCTTGACGTGGCGGGAGAATCGCGCGTTTTCGGGGCACCCCGTTCGCACACCCATGCAAGGCATCGATTTCATCCAGGATCTGGCGGTCGTGATGCTGGTGGCCGGCCTCGTCGGCTGGCTGTGCCAGCGCATCGGTTTGTCCGTGGTCGTCGGCTACCTGCTGGCGGGCATCCTCGTCGGCCCGTTCACGCCGCCGTTCTCGCTCGTGACGAGCGTGCCGCGGATCGACCTGATGGCGCAGGTGGGCCTGGTGTTCCTGATGTTTTCCATCGGGATGCGGCTCAGCCTGCGCAAGCTGCGGCGGCTCGGGCCGGGGTTGATCGTGGGCACCTTCGTCGGCGCGCTGGTGATGTATATCATCGCGCGCGCGGTCGGCGCCGTCCTCGGGTGGCCGATGGTGGCGACGGTGTTCCTCGGGGCGACGCTGATGGTGTCGTCCTCGGCCATCATCGCGAAGGTGTTGCAGGAAACCGGCGGCACGCACGAAAAGACGAGCCAGCTGGCGATGGGTGTCACGGTCCTGGAGGACATCGTGGCCGTCGTGATGCTGGCGGTGTTGAATTCCCTCATCGCCACCGGCGGCGGGAGCGGGGGCGGCATGGGCGACCTGATCGGGTTGCTCGGGGCCTTCGTGGCGCTGGCGGGCGTGGCGGGGTTGCTGGCGGTGCCGTGGGTGCTGCGGAAACTCAGCGTCACCGCGGGCGACGAGCTGATGACGATCATCACGGCCGGTCTGCTCTTCATGCTGGCGATGCTGGCGCAGAAGGCCGGGTTCTCGCTCGCGCTCGGCGCGTTCCTGCTCGGCGCGATCGTGGCGGAGACGCCGCAACGCACGCAGGTGGACCGGGCCTTCGAGGGCATGCGCGACGTGTTCAGCGCGGTGTTCTTCGTGGCCATCGGCATGATGATCGACGTGCGCTCGGCCGCGCACCTGTGGTGGATGGTGCTGCTGTTCTCCGTCGTCGCGATCGCCGGCCGCACGGTGGCGGTGGCGCTCGGCATGATGGTGACCGGCGCGCGGACGCGCGATGCGGTGACGGTCGGCGCATCGGTGACGCCGCTGGGTGAATTCTCGTTCGTCATCGCCCAGCTCGGCATCGCGGCCGGGGTCGTGGCGCAGGATTTCCAGGCGGTGGTGGTCGGCGTGGCGCTGGTGACGGCGCTGACCGCGCCCCTGCTGACCCGGCGCGCGCGCGGCCTCGGCGACTGGGCCGAGGAGCGGGCGCCGCGCTGGTTCGAGAACTGGCTGTCCTACTACCACGGCTGGCTCGACCGGATGCAGGCGCGCCAGAAGAAGAACCTCCTCTGGCAGCTCAGCCGCAAGCGCGTGATCCAGATCGTGATCGAGGTGCTCGTCGTGACGGGGCTGCTGGTGTTTTCCGACAGCCTGCTCGCGGCCCTGACGCCCTTCATCCCCGGCGAGCAGCTCTTCCCCGACGCACCGCGCGTCCTCTTCTGGAGCGGGCTGGCGGTGCTCGTCATCGCGCCGCTCATCGCCATCTGGCGCAACGTCTCGGCGCTCGCGATGCTGCTCGCCGAGGTCAGCACCGCGGGCGCGGCCAACGCCGTGAAGCTGAGCCCGATGGTCGAGACGGGCGTGAAGGTGGTCGCCGGCGTCGTGATGTATGTGTGGCTCAGCGCTATCATTCCCGTCGGCCTGATGGGCCGCTGGGCGCCGCTCGTGGTGCTGCTGCTCGCGGTCGGCGTCGTGCTCTTCGCCCGGCGCAAGCTGATCTACTGGCACAGCGTGCTCGAGACCGAGCTGCAGGACCGGCTCGTGCAGAACGACCAGAAGTTCACCGGCACGGCCGCGCCGTGGCTGGCGCAGCACAGCGAGTGGCAGCTCGGCCTGAGCGAATGCGTGCTGCCCGACCAGGCCGACGTGCGCGGCAAGACGCTCGGCGAACTCGCGCTGCGCTCGCGCTTCGGCTGCACCGTGGCCGGCGTCGAGCGGCAGGGCGTGATGGTGGGCAACCCGACGCCCGCGACGGCGCTCTTCCCGCGCGACAAGATCCTCCTCCTCGGCGACGCGAAGCAGACGGCGGCCTGCAAGGAATTCCTCGGCCACGTGTCCGGCGCCGCGCCCGAATCGAGCTTCGACGAGGTGCGCATGGAGATGGTCGAGGTGCCGGTGGACAGCGGCGTCGCCGGACGCTCGCTCGCGGACTTGGCGCCGACGAAGCAGGTCGGCGTGCAGGTGGCCGGCATCCACCGCGGCGGCCTGCGCATCCTGAACCCGAGCGGCGACGAGAAACTGCTCCCGCGCGACGACGTGCTCGTGCTCGGCACCCCGGAACAGATCCGCGCCTTCAAGGCCTGGGTGCGCGAGGGCTGAGGGTAAGCACGGTGTGCGTGGCGAGCGGGAGTAGCGCCGCGAGGAGCGTTTTCTTGGTCACGGATGGGACGGATGAAAACGGATCAGGCCCGGATTCGGATTCCGACCTGCTGAAACTGTTGGAGGGGCTTCATGCCCAGATGGATAGCTGAAACGGAATCGAGCGTGTGTGATTTCGTCACAAAGTTCACCGAGGCAAACCGGAGGACTCGGAGGGCGATGTCGCGTGCGGCGCTGAAGGCGGTCTCCGTGCGCTTGGTGATGACTCTTTTCTCTCTGAGACTGGACCGAGAGGATTTGGCCGCAGAAGGCGCAATAGGCGCAGAAGGGCGGCGTCGGCTTTTGTGCGTTCTGCGCCTTTTGTGGCTGATCGATTGGGTGGAGCGCGTTGACCCCAACGCGCTCGGGAGCCACGGCCGCCGAGGCGGGCGGGAGAGGCAGTTGAAACGCGGAGTTCGCGAAGGGCGCGGAGGAGAGAGCGGAGTTGTGCTTTCAGCCGGTAAGAACTCGCGCGCCGAATGCTCGCTTCGACCAAGTCAGGGGTTGAATCACCGCCCGTTTTCCGCCCTCATCCAGTCACGGGCCGCCATGTTGTTATCATCAAGTCAGTTGAGCTGAATATTCTGTTGGACCAAAGAGAAGTCCCTTTTGCGCATGAAAGCATATCGAGACACAGACGGAGATTCAGGCATCGTCGCCTACGATTACGGCGACGATTGGATAAGCGTTCGCTTCAGCACAGGGAAGGTTTACACCTATCACGCATCGAAGATCGGGGCGGGCCATTTGTCCGCCATGAAGAGTCTTGCCGACTCCGGCAATGGACTGAATGCCTACATCAATACTCATCGGGAGGTTAAGTTCGGATATTCGCGATAGTCTGGGTGCGGTTCCCTTCTCTCGGTCGTGACGCCTTCAAGAAGTTGTGTGAGTTCGCTGTCCACTATCGCAGTTACATGTTGATGGCAGTTCGAGCGAAGCCACTGCATCAGTGGCATTGCGGCTTCGCGGAGTTCTGTCTGTTGATCGTTTGTCAGGTTCATGATTGAAGAAGAGGTCCAACCAGCCCGCTACAGACAACTCGCGCCTCGCGCTCGTGTCTGATTGGGGACGATCGGCGTAAGAAATGAGATCGCGCGCGAAAATCATCAGCGGCCGCTGGGAGCGCCAGATTCCTGTAAGATGGAAGATGAGCGGCGGTGTGTGGCGCACCGACATGTTCAAGTCCGTGCTTGCCGACGATCGCCTTAAAGAAGCGGCTTTCATCTGCAAGGGAGGGCCGACGATTGTCGTGCCGGCGGAAGATTTGAGAAGAGTTCTTCCGCAAGGCTCGGATCATTACGGTGGTGAGATTTGGGGGCCGTTCAGTATTGATCCGCATGCGAAGACCATTGAGGGTCGCCCGGTTCACATGACACTCGAATGAAGAAGGGCGATCCTGTCGGCACAGACAACGTCCGGGCTGCGCCCGGTCGTGTCTGATCTCAATCGTTTGGCAAAGAAAGATCCCGCAATGCCTGACCAAAGAAAGCCCTCAATCGTTCTCCTCATACTCGCAGCTGCTTGTATGTTTTTCGGCGGTGGAATGATTTTCGTCCAACCATCGTCCTACGACTCAGACGCTACCTACCGCGTTGACTACAAAATGCGGGGGCGCACGTATCGCAGCGAATATAAGAGTGGCCAGCAACTCATCGACGAACAGCCTGGTAACATTCGTGGCACGCAGGTTGGCGGAGTTCTGTTGTTCGCTGCCGGAGCGGCTATTGCCTACTTCACGTTGCGGAAGGAGACGCCACGATGATTGCGAACGCTTTCGATGGTCTGGATGCGCGAAGTCGCTATCTGCTCTACGCCGCCTTGTTGCATGTCGTTAAGAGCAATTCGGGCATCGGGTTCGCAAATGCGGATCAAGGTCACCCCGCATATCGCGTTGGAGCGAATGAGGGAAAATATGATTTTGATGCCTACGGGGACTCCCCGGAGAGCAATCGGCTATTTCAGATGATGCACTCTCTTTCCGTTCGCATGAATGAAGAGGCAGAGAGTTTCGAATCCTCGCTTGAGTTGGTATTCAGTTGGCAGGATTTCTGCCACATCGCCGTCGAAGCCCATGACAAAACGAAGAAGAAATAATCCGAAAAAGGCGCCAGAGCCAACGCCCGACGCGGGCGTGGGTCATCTTTGACGTTGGTGATAAACTGGCCGGGCGGTGAGGGTGTTGATCGCGACTCGTGGACGCAAAAAAGCGCGCCGTGAGAGGCGCGCTTCGGGAGTGGCGACTGAGCGTTCGGCTCAGTTGTTGCCGGGCTTGGTGTCGGTCTTCGTCTCGGACTTCTTCTCGTCGTCCTTGGCGGCGTTCTTGAATTCCTTGATCGACTGGCCGAGGCCTTTGGCGAGCGAGGGGAGCTTCGAGCCGCCGAAGAGCAGCAGCAGGATCACCAAAATGATGATCAGCTCGGTGGGACCGACGCCCATGATGGCGAGGAGGAGCGGGGAATTCATGACGGCGTGACGCTACTGCGGGGAGATTTCGAGTAAAGGGACAAAACTGCGCGTTTAGTGCGAAGAACCGGGCCCCGGATAACTGCCGAGGAAGGGCGGGAGGCCGCCGAGCGAGCGGGGCTGCGCGGGGCCGCCCTGCTTGATGAACTGCGGCGGGATCGCCGGCGGCTTCTTGAGCAGGTTCTGCGGGTTGTCGATCTGCTCGGCGTCGAAGAAGCCGTGCAGCTGGCGGATGCGCGTCGGGTGGCGCATCTTGCGGAGCGCCTTGGCCTCGATCTGGCGGATGCGTTCGCGGGTGACCTTGAACTGCTTGCCGACCTCCTCGAGCGTGCGGCTGTAGCCGTCGACGAGGCCGAAGCGCAGCGTGAGCACGCGGCGCTCGCGCTCGGTGAGCGAGTCGAGGACGTCCATGATCTTTTCGCGGAGGAGCGAGAAGGCCGTCATGTCGTAGGGGTTCTCCGCGGACTTGTCCTCGATGAAGTCGCCGAAGGAGGTGTCGTCGCCGTCGCCGACGGGCGATTGGAGGGAGATGGGCTGCTGCGCCATCTTCATGATCTGCTGCACGCGCTCGACGGGGAGGTTCATCTCCTCGGCGACTTCCTCGGGCGTGGGCTCGTGGCCGAATTCCTGGAGGAGCTGCTTCTGGACCTGCATCACCTTGTTCAGCGTCTCGATCATGTGGACCGGGATGCGGATGGTGCGGGCCTGGTCGGCGATGGAGCGGGTGATGGCCTGGCGGATCCACCACGTGGCGTAGGTGGAGAACTTGTAGCCGCGGCGGTATTCGAATTTCTCGACCGCCTTCATCAGGCCCATGTTGCCCTCCTGGATGAGGTCGAGGAAGGAGAGGCCGCGGTTCGTGTATTTCTTGGCGATGGAAATGACGAGGCGGAGGTTGGCCTCGACCATCTCGGTCTTGGCCTGGTGGGCCTCACGGATGTGTTTCCGGCCGACCTTGAGGGTGTCCATCAGGTCCTGCGGCGTGATGCGCAGCTCGGCCTCGAGGTTCTTGAGGCGGGCGTTGACGGCGCGGACGTCGATCGTGGCGTCCTTCTTCGACTTCGGGTGCTTCGCGCGGTAGAGCTCGTGGTTGCACTTCTCGATCTCGTCGATCTTGGGCTGGAACTCGATGAGGAAGTCCTCGAAGACCTTCAGCTTGAAGTAGAATTTGACGTAGTTCTGCTTGAGCACGTTGTCGCGCTTCTTGAAGCGGATCATCGCGTTCTTGCGCGTCTTCTCGTCGCGCGCCTTCTGGGCGTCGTGCCAGGCCTCGGTGGCGGCGGCGTCGTTCTCGCGGGTGGATTGGACGAGCTTCTCGAGGTTCTTGAAGTAGGCGTCGCGGCTCTCGATCTTCTTGTCGATGACGAGGCGGTCGAAGCGCTCGGTGCGCTGGAGGAGTTTCTCGCCGAGGTCGGCGAGGTATTTGCCGATGGGGCCGAGGGCGAAGAGCGCGGCCTGCGCGTTCATCTCGGCGGTCTCGATGCGCTTGGAGATCTCGACCTCCTGCTCGCGCGTGAGCAGCGGGACCTGGCCCATCTGCTTGAGATACATGCGCACCGGGTCGTCGAGGATGTCGTTGTTCGACGTGCGCGATTCCTCCTCCTCGGCCTCCTCCTGGCGGGCCTTGTAGCCCTCGACTTCCTGCGGATCGAGGATGTCGATCTCGAGGTTCTGGAGGACGGAGATGACGTTCTCGATGTCCTCGGGGTTGTCGACGGACTCGGGGAGCGCCTCGTTGATGTCGGCGTAGGTCAGGTAACCCTGCTCCTTCGAGAGGCGGATGAGGTAGCGGATCTTGTCGTTGAGGTCGCCGGAGAGATTCTCGAGGGCCTTCTCCTTGAATTCCTTCGCGGAATCGACGACGGGCGCGGCGGCGGCGGCGTGCTTGGTGGAAGCAGGCGCGTGGGCCGGCGCGGGCGCGTGGCCGTGGGCGGCGGGAGCGGCGGCGTGTTTCGCGGGCGCGTGGGCCGCGGAGGCGGGCGCATGCTTGGCCGGGGCGTGCTTCTCGGCGGCGTGCTTTTCCGCGTGCTTGGCCGGCGCGGGTTTGTCGGCGTGCTTCTCCTTCTCGTGCGCCGCGGGCTTGGCGGCCGCGGGTTTGGCCTCGGCGGCGTGCTTGGCGGGCGGATGCGCCTTGGATTTGGCGGCTTTGGAAGAGGCGGCAGGCTTGGTTTTGCGCGACATACGGGAAGGGAAGGGCGGGCTCGGAACGAGTTACGAGACGGACGGAGCAGGGCGGTGGGACAGCTTCAGGAGGCGATGACGAGCCTCGGCGGATTTTGGAGCTGTCGGATGATTTCGGCGCGCTGCTTCAAGAGTGAAAATAGGTCCGGGCCACCATTTGTGCCCTGATTGGCTATTTCAAGTTCTATTTCCCGCAGGCGGGGCTCGAGGGCGCGGCGTTGGAGGGCGCGCAATCCCTCGTGGGCATACTTGAGCAGGTCCTCGTCGCCCGGGGCGTCGAAAAGCAGGGTGGCGGCGAGCGTCTTTTCCTCTTCCGTCTCAAGGAGTTGGTCGAGGTGCTCGCGGCCCGGCCAGCCGTTGTGCTGCACCTCGGCGAGGATGCGGTCGAGGAGGGCGCCGGCCGGCCTCTCGCGGTCGATCCAATCGTGCGGCAACTGGTGCGCGAGCGCCTGCAGGACCGTGTCGTCGTGGAGGCAGAGGTAGAGGAGGTGTTGCTCGGTGCCTTGGGTGTGGGCGTCGGGCGCGGGGGCGGGCTTGGCGCCGTCCTCCGCCGGCGCGCCCGGGTCGGCGGCCGGTGCGGCGTAGCGCGCGGCGCCGGCGCGACGCGCGAGGAAGGCGCGGAGGTCGCGCTCGAGCGCGCCGACCGGCACGCGCAGCAAGGCCGCGATCTCGGCCAAGAATCCCGCGCGCGCGACGTCGCTCTCGGCCTGTGCGACGATCTCATACAGGGCCTGCGCCGTGCGCGCCTTCTGCTCGGCGCCGGCGGCGGCGACGTTGGGCAGGAGCGAACGCACGGCGAATTCCATCGCGCCGACCACCTGCCGGCGCACGTCATCGTAGCCGGCGAGGCCGCGTTCGAGGAAGAGCAGGTCGGGGTCGAGTTTCTCCGCGCCGGCGAGCGTGAGGAAGCGCACCTCGAGCCCGGCCTTCAGCGCCATCGGCAGGAAACGCAGCGCGGCCTTCTGGCCCGCGGCGTCGCTGTCGAAGAAGCACTCCACCTGCGCGTGGTAGCGGCGCAGCAGGAGCAGCTGGCCCTCGGTGATCGACGTGCCTTGCGGGGCGATGGCGGTCTTGAGGCCGACGCTCCAGCACCGCAGCGCATCGAGCTGGCCCTCGACAAGGACGAAGGGCGCGCCGTCCTTCGCGTGCGAGCGGGCGCGGTCGAGGTTGAAGAGCAGGTTGCTCTTCGTGAAGATCGGCGTCTCGGGCGAGTTGACGTATTTGGCCTCGCGCGCCGGATCGTCGGCCGGCGTCAGCTCGAGCTGGCGCGCGGTGAAGGCCACGACGCGGCCCTGGTGGTCGCGGATCGGGATCATCAGCCGCCCGCGGAAGCGCGGCTTCATCGTCGCCGACGTGACCGGCGCGCCGTCGCGCGTGAAGAACAGGCCGCACTGGCGCAGCGCGTCGTCGGAGAAACGCCGCTTGATCAACGCCTCGGCGAGCGTGCGGTCCTCCACGGGCGCGAAGCCGATCTTGAAGTCGTCGGCGAGTTCGAGCGTGAACTGCCGGTTCTTCACCCAGTAGTCGCGGATCCACGCGCCGTGCGCGTTGGTCGCGAGGAAGGCCTGCCGGTAGAAATCCGCCGCGAGGTCGTGGATCTCGAAGATCTCCTGCCGCAGCGAGCGCTCCTCGCGCGTCGGCCCGCCGGAGCCGGCCTCGTATTCCAATTCGACGCCGAAGCGTTTCGCCAGCGTCTCGGCGGCCTCGGTGAACTGCAGGCCCTCCGTCTCCATCACGAACGAGAGGATGTCGCCCGCCTTGCCGCAGCCGAAGCACTTGTAGAACCCCTTGTCGGCGGAGACGTGGAACGAGGGGGTCTTCTCGCTGTGGAACGGACACAGCCCCTTGAACCGCGCGCCGCCGGCCTTCTTCAGCGTCACGGTGCGCGCGACCACGTCGTGGATGTTCACGCGCAACTTCAGGTCGCGGAGGCTGCTGGCTTTGATGACGGGCACGCCCCGGCAAGGTGAGCTGCGCCCCGGCGCGCGCCGAGAAAAATTTTCGGCCGCAGAGGCGACGCTGCGCTGCCTTGGGGCAGGGCGCGACCGCTGGGCGCGCCGACATCTTGCCGATCGCGGCTTGCCTGGAGGGCCGAGCTTCGCGAGGCCGCGACCGGATTTCGGGCCTGAAGCGTTATCCAACGGCCTCGCGGAGCTCGGCCCTCCACGGCGGCATCGGCCGCTGCCACCCGTTCCGGGCGCGCACGGAGTGCGCGCCCCACCTTTCGCTTCGCAGTGCTTCCTCAATCCCGCCCGAGGGAGAAGATGCGGGCGGTCATTCCTTGGCGGGGCGCTCGCGGAAAGGGCGCAGGAAGACTGCGCCCCGACCACCGGCCGAGCAGCCTTCACCCGGCGCACGGAGATTAAACTTTTCCGTGCCGGACGGGTCTGTCAACGTGCGCGGCCCTTGCAACGGGCCGGTGCCACCCGCCGTCACTCCCTCTTTCATGACCCTTCCGTCCGCCCGGTTCCTCCGGTTCTTTCTCCTCCTTCCGCTCGCCGGGGTCGCGTTTGCCGCCGCGGCCCTCGCGCAAGAGACGCCCGCGCCCGCCGCGGACGTCGGGACTGCCGCGGCGAAACCCGCGCCCTTGCCCGACCACCCGGTGTGGGAAATGCGCCTGAGCGACTTCAGCGACGCCGCCTACCGTTACGCGGTCGAGCGGATGCTGCAGGAATACGAGCGCGCCAGCGGCCGCGAGCTCCGCCCCGGCGCGAAGAAGAAGGTCGGCCTGAAGATCTACACCGACTCCGGCCCGGGCCTCGCCACGCCGTTCCCGCTCGTGCGCGCCGTCATCGCCGCGCTCGAAAAACGCGGCTACACGCGCGAACAGATCTTCCTCGTCGGCCTCAACCCGCTGCGCCTGCGCCTGACCGGTTACCTGCCGTCGTTCGCGACCGGCGAGGCGCCGTTCCCCGGGCATCCGGTCTACGTGCTCGAGTCGGGCAAGTTCTACGATCCGGCCTGGTTCTACGACAGCCCGTTGCCGGCGCGCTTCGACCCGATCACGAACGACCGCGCCGTCGAGGTCGCCGCGGGCGGCAAGGGCAGCACGACGATCGAGGAGGACCGCAAGAGCTTCCTCGCCACGCCGCTGTTCTTCGACGCCGACTTCTGGATCAACCTGCCCGTCTACACCGACCACCCCGTGCTCGGCATCAACGGCGCCCTCGTCAACGCCACGCTCTGGAACGCGTCGAACACGTTCCGCTTTTTCAAGAGTCCGGCCACCGCGCCCGCCGCCGTGGCCGAGATGGCCGCCATCCCGGAGTTGCGCGACGGCTGGGTGCTCACGCTCTTCAGCCTGCAGCTCTACCAGTTCATCGGCGGCCCGTATTTCAACTCGCTCTACACCGTGTCCGAGCCGCTGCTCTGGATGAGCGCCGACCCGGTGCTCCTCGACGCCTTGATGGTCGAGCGCCTCAACGCCGCGCGGAAGCGCACCGGCTTCAAGCCCATCGAGGCCGAGGAGTCGCGCATGCTCGATTTCGCGCAGCAACTCGGCGTCGGCTCGCGCCGCGCCGAAACCGCCCGCATCATCTCGCTCGGCCGGAACTGAGCGCGGGCGGCGCGAGGGTAGGGCGCGCACTCCGTGCGCGCCGGGAACAGGAAGCGGCGCCCGCTGCCGACCTGGAGGGCCGAGCTCCGCGCGGCCGCGACCGGGTTTCGGACCTGACGGGTTTTCCAACGGCCTCGCGGAGCTCGGCCCTCCAGCCCAGTCCGATGCCAAGGTAGGTTGCGCGCTTGCGCGCAACTTCTTCGCGACCGCGCCTTGCCTTCGTGAGGCCGTGGGCTGCCGTGTCGTCACCCGAGTCCTGCTCGTGGCCTCGCGGAGCTCGGCCCTCCAGCCCAGCCCGATGCCAAGGTAGGTTGCGCGCTTGCGCGCAACTCCCTCGCGGCCTCGCGGAGCTCGGCCCTCCAGAAGAATGCGGCCCATCAGCTCGCGGCATGGGGTCCGACAGCCCGCGTGCAAGCGGGCGGCGGACGGGAATTTTCCCTTGAACCGGGCCCGACTCGCGCAACGCTGGGCGCGATGTCGTCCGCCGCCTATCTGCCCATCCTCGTTCAGGTTGTGCTCGCCGCCGTGATCACCGGCGTCGTGATCGGCGCCAGCCATCTCTTCGGCCAGCGCTTCCAGCGCAACGCGATCAAGGACACCGCCTACGAGTGCGGCATCCGCTCCGAGGGCAGCACGCACACGCGCTTCTCCGTGAAGTTCTACGTCACGGCCATGCTGTTCATCCTCTTCGACATCGAGGTCGTGTTCCTCATCCCGTGGACCTTCGTCTACCGCGACTTCCTCGCCAACAACCTCTCCATCCTCGCCCCGATGCTCTTCTTCCTCGGCGTCCTCGTGCTCGGTCTCTTCTACGAGGTCCGCAAGGGCGCGCTCGAGTGGGAGAAATAACCCACCCGCGCAAAGCGCGGGATTTCCCAAACGCCAAACGGCCAAAATCCAAACATGGCGTTCGACCCTCGCCCGGATTCTTCTCAGCTGGCTTTGGCGCTTGGACCTTTGGCGTCCGGAATTTTTCCTAGTCCATGAGGCTCGACAAATACATCTCCCGCTCGCGCGTCATCGACCTGACCAGCGCCGACATGGAGGGCGCGCTCGAGGAGTTGCTCAACGTCACCGTCGACCGCTTCCCGGACCTCGACAAGGGCGCGCTGCTCAAGGGCCTGTTGCGTCGCGAGAACACGATGACGACCTACCTCGGCCTCGGCGTCGCGCTCCCGCACGTGCGCGCGAAGATGGGCCGGCGTTACCTGCTCGCCATCGGCCGCAGCCCCTACGGCATCCGCTATGACGGCGCGATGGAGAACGAGCCCGTGCGGCTCGTCGTCATGCTCATCGCCGACGAGCGCACGCGCGACTACCTGCAGGTCCTCGCCGCGCTGGCGCGCCTGCTGAAGGAGCCGGACTTCGTCGACAGCCTCGTCCACGCGCCGGACCTCGATACGTTGCACGAGCGGCTCTTCGCCGGCGTCGGCGGCGTGGCGGCGAAGCCCGTCCCGACCACCGCCAACCGCGTCAACCGCATCGTCCTGCGCGAGGCCGAGAAGGTCGCGCGCGGCACCGGCTGCAACGCCATCATGGTCTTCGGCGACACCTTCGCCGGCGGCTTCGAGGCGCCGAAGTGGTCGGGCGCGATGAAGACCTTTCTCGTCACGCGCAACCTCTCCGACGCCGACGACCATCCCGGCCGCTACAGCGAGACGATCCAGGTGCGCTCGTTCTCCAGCCAGCGTCTCGCCCAGCTCCGCAGCGCCGTACTCGTCGGCCTCACGCGCGGCACGATCACTTTCTCCGACCGCATCTGCTGCGTCGGCGGCCTCGCCGGCAGCAACCAGTTCGACACCATCGTCGTCGTGGAGGTGGAAAAGGAATTCCAGACGCTCCTCGCGCAGCACACCGATCTGCTCCCCAAGGACGTCGAACCCGAGGTGCTCGAGCGCGTCATCGGCATCGCCACCGAGCTCGCCGTGGAGGGCCGCGAAGGCCGGCCGGTCGGCTGTCTCTTCGTCGTCGGCGACAGCGCCAAGGTCGAGCGTTCCTCCAAGCCGCTCGTGCTTAATCCGTTTCACGGCTACCGCGAGGAGGACCGCAACATCCTCAATCCCTTCATGGACGAGACGATCAAGGAGTTCTCGTCCATCGACGGCGCCTTCATCATCCGGGGCGACGGCGTCGTGGAGACCGCGGGGTCGTTGCTCCAAGCCGCCGACTACACGCACGCCCTCCCGAGCGGCCTCGGCACGCGCCACGCGGCGGCGGCGGCCATCTCCATCGCGGCCGAATGCATCGCCATCGTGGTTTCGTCGAGCACCGGCCAGGTGACGCTCTTCCGCCGCGGCGTGATGATGTCGCTGACCGAGAAGAAGGTAACTGTCTGAGGTTTAGGCGATTGAAAGGGTAGGGCGCGGACTCCGCTCCGCGCCGTAAATGCTGAGGTGCGGGGGGCGGAGTCCGCGCCCGAGTCTCGCTTGAGCGGGAAGAAGTTTTCTATTGCGCGGGCCGGGGCAGGGGCTTTGCTCGTCCGTTCCAACCCATTTAAGTCATGCAAGAAACCGTCATTCTGGAGTGCACTGAGGCCCGCAAAGAGGGCAAACCCGTCTCGCGCTACCTCACCAAGCGCAACAAGAAGGTCGTCACCGAGCGCATCGAGAAGAAGAAGTATAACCCCTTCCTCAAGCGCCACACGGTGCACAAGGAGATCAAGTAAACCGGGCGAAGCCGGACCGCGCTCAGCGATCCGCCCTCCCCGCCAGCATCGAGCCGGTCCAACGACCGGCTTTTTTCGTGCCCGGATGACAGGGCGCGAGGTGCCTGATGCCGGAATGAATTTGTCTGATGTAGGTGGCGCGCTTGCGCGCCACACGAAGGTCCGCACCGCACTGCACGTCTCGCCGCGTTCGAGTTGCGCGCAAGCGCGCAACCTACACCGGCGTTGTTTGCCTTGCGGGTAGGGCGCGGACTCCGCTCCGCGCCGCCACATTCTCGGCGCGGAACGGAGTCCGCGCCCTACCTCAGCAATTCGCCGATACAGTCGTAGCAGCCGACGTCAGTCGGCTGAAAGACCCAGCCGTCTGACGACGGCTGCTACAAAATTGGCGACGGCCGCTCGGGCGCACGCCCCTCATGCTAGGCCGATTTCTTCGCCGCGGGCTCGACCGCGGGCGCGGCCGGCAATTTCACGCCCTGCGCGGCGAGTTGCGCGCGGCGGTTGGCGCGCCAGGCGTCGCGATGCTTGCGGATCCAGTCGAGCAGCGCGCGTTCGAAACCGATGTCGTAGCCCAGCCGCTCCGACTCCAGCCACTTGTGCTTCAGGATCTCCTCCCGCTCGGCGAGAAATTCCTGGTAGAGGTTCGACTGTTTGACGAACTCCTTGCTGCCTTTGGTCTCGCTGGGGATCGCGGCGGTCATGGGGATGCGTGCGTTCACTAAGCTACGGCCGGCGTTGCGTGTCAATCCGGGCGGGCCTCAGGCCTTTTTCTGCAGCTTCGCCAGCATGGTCTCCGCGATCTGGCGGAACACCTGCGCCGGGCGGCTGGCGGGGTTGTTGACGACGACCGGCATGCCGCAGTCGCCGCCGGCCCGGATCTCCGGGAAAAGCGGCACCTGGCCGAGCAGCGCCGTGCCGAGCGACTCGGCCGTGGCGGCGCCGCCGCCCTCGCCGAAGAGGGCCTGGCGCTGGCCGTTCGCGTCCTCGAACCAGCTCATGTTCTCCGCCACGCCGAGGAGCGGGACGTTGACCTTCTGGAACATCAGGCCGCCCTTGCGTGCGACGTTGGTGGCGGCGGTTTGCGGCGTGGTGACGAGCACGGCGCCGTCCAGCGGGAGCGTCTGCACGAGCGAGAGCTGGGCGTCGCCGGTGCCGGGCGGCAGGTCGACGAGCAGCACGTCGAGCTCGCCCCATTTCACGTTCTGCACGAATTGCTGGATGGTCTTCATCACCATCGGGCCGCGCCAGACGACCGGGGTGTTGTCGTCGACGAGGAAACCCATCGACATGACCTTCACGCCGTGGCGTTCGAGCGGCACGAGCGACTCGCCGTCGATCCCGGGGCGGCCTTCGAGGCCCATCATCAGCGGGACGGAGGGGCCGTAGATGTCGCAATCCATCAGGCCGACGCGGTTGGGGCGGCCGCGCTCCTCGAGGACCTGCGCGAGCGCGCAGGCGAGGTTGACGGCGAAGGTCGATTTGCCGACGCCGCCCTTGCCCGAGGCGATGGCGACGGAGTGCTTGATGCCGGCGGGCGTCGCGCCGCCGCCGAGGTTGGCCTGGCCGGGCGCGGGGGCGGCCTTGGCGGCGGAGACGGCGAGCTCGACGATCACGTCGCGCACGCCGGCCTGGGCGCGGAGACATTTCTCGACCTCGGTCTTCAGCATCGTCGGGACTTTCGGGTCGGAGGTCGTGATCGCGAGCGAGACCTTGGCCGTGCCTCCGTCGAACGCCACGCCGCGCACCAGCCCGAAGGACACGATGTCGCGGCTGAAGCCGGGATACTTCACTTGTTTGAGGGCGTCCTTGAGGGCGTCGGCGGTCACGGGATTTTTTCGAGGGAAAATGGCTTGGAAACGGGAGGCTTTGACGTTGTTCCTAGGGGGTCGGGAGTAAAACAAAAACCCGGCGCGCACTTTCGCCAGTAATTCCAGTCTCCACCTCCATGCAGAAAACTTTCCCCGCCCTGCTCGCCCTCACGCTCTTCTTCGCCGCCGCCGCGCCCGCCGTCGCCCAGCGCGACATCGGCGAGGTCGTCACCCAGTCCGACGTGCAGACGCTGCCCGTCACGGTCACGTCCTCCAGCCCCGAGCTGCAGAACCTCGCGCGGGTCGCCTTCGGCGTGCACGGCCGCTACCGCCTCGTCGCCAGCGGCGGCAGCTTCGGCCTCGATTTCGCGCCCGCCGGGGCGAACCAGGTCACTGTCACCGTCTCGCGCGGCGGCAGCGCCGTGCATCGCGAGACCGTCTCCGGCACCAGCACCCGCAACGCCCTCCTCCGCGCCGCCGACGTCGCCGTCGCCAAGACCAGCGGCCTGCGCGGCTTCTTCGCCGGTCGTCTCGCCTTCGTCGCCGAGCGCGGCGGGCAGCAGACGATCATGACGGGCGACCTGTTCTTCGGCGAAGTCCAGAGCTATCCCGTGCAGGGCAAGCAGATCGTCGGCCCGCGCTGGTCGCCAGACGGCGGCCGGATCGTCTTCACCAGCTACCGCACCGGCTTCCCCGACATCTACGCGCTCGACGTGCGCAGCGGCCAGCTGGCCACGCTGGTCAGCGTCAAGGGCACCAACAGCGGCGGCCGCCTCAGCCCGGACGGCACCCGCCTCGCCATGGTGCTCTCCGGCGAGGGCAACCCCGAGATCTACGTCGGCAACGCCCAAGGCCGTCAGATCCGCCGTCTGACCAACAACCAGTCCGTCGAAGCCTCGCCCTCGTGGTCGCCGGACGGCACGCGCCTCGTCTTCACCTCCGACGCCGCCGGCGGTCCGCAACTGCACGTCATGTCCGCCGCGGGCGGCGCCATGCAGCGTCTCGCCACCAACATTTCCCGCTACTGCGCCGAGCCCGACTGGAGCCACACCGATCCGAACAAGATCGTCTTCACCGCCGGCGTGAACCGCGGTTACCAGATCGCCGTCTACGACATGGCCGCCCGCACGGCGAAGATCGTGTCCAAGGCGCCGATGGACGCCATCGAGGCCGTCTGGCTCGCCGACGCGCGCCATGTCGTCTGCACCTACCGCAGCGCCAACTCGCGCGCGATCTACCTGCTCGACACCGAGTCCGGCAAGGCCACGCGCCTCAGCCCCTCGGCCCTCGGCAACGCCTGGAACGCGAGCTACCTCGCGCCCTGATTTTCTCCCCGTGATCTGTGCGCCTCACTCCGCCGTCCGTCTGCCGTTTCGCGCGGCAGCGCGGGTAGGGCGCTCTCTCCGAGAGCGCCGGGGGAATGTCGCCATCAGCCCGCGCCTCGCCGCATGAAACTCCTCTTCATCGGCGACATCGTCGGCAAACCCGGGCGCGATGCCGTCGCCGCGCTCGTGCCGCGCCTGCGCGCCGAGCACGGCCTCGATTTCATCGTCGCCAACGCCGAGAACGCCGCCGCCGGCGCCGGTCTCACCGGCAGCCTCGCCCGGGCGCTCCTCGATGCCGGCGTCGACGCGCTCACGCTCGGCGACCACGTCTGGGACCAAAAGGGCTGGGAGAACGAGATCGCGAATTTCCCCGCCGTCTGCCGCCCGGCGAATCTCCCTCCCGCCTGTCCCGGCCGCACGCACCTCATCCTCGAGAAAAACGGCTGCCGCCTGCTCGTTTGCACCGTGCTCGGCCGCAACTTCATGGGTCCGAAGGTCGACTGCCCCTTCCTCACCGCCGACCGCCTGCTGGCGGAGAACGCCGGCCGCTACGCCGCCGCGCTCGTCGAGATTCACGCCGAGGCCACGTCGGAGAAGCAGGGCCTCGGCTGGCATCTCGCCGGCCGCGCCACCGCCGTGCTTGGCACGCACACGCACGTCGCCACCGCCGACGCGACGCTCCTGCGCGGGCACACCGCCTTCCAATGCGACGTCGGCATGACCGGTCCGCACGAATCCGTCCTCGGCCGCGAGATCGCGCCGGTCGTCGCGCGCTTTCTCGACGGCATGCCGCGCCGTTTCGACGTCGCGACGGGCGACGTCCGTCTCAGCGGCAGCGTGGTCGAATTCGACGCCACCGGCCGGGCGACCTCGATCCGCTGGCTGAGCGAACGGCTGGGATAAGTAGGGCCGGTCTGTGACCGGCCGCGGCCAACATGCGCGCCACTACCGCGCGAGCGTTTGCTCACATACGCTTCCGGCCGGTCGCAGACCGGCCCTACTACTGCCGCATTCTTCGGCTCGGATTTTTTCCCGCTCTGTGCTTTCACTGCGGCATCCCGCGATGAAATTCTCCCAGCCCACGGCCGATGTGTTCATCCCCGACGGCACGCCCGTCGCCTCCGCGCTCGCGCGCACGACGCACCTCTGCCTCGCGGCACACCAGGACGACATCGAGATCATGGCCTACCACGGCATCGCCGCGTGCCACGGTCGCGCCGACCGCGGGTTCACCGGCGTGGTCGTGACCGACGGCGGCGGCAGCCCGCGCTCCGGGCCGTTCGCCGCGTGCACCGACGAGGAGATGAAGGCCATTCGCCGCGAGGAGCAGCGCGCCGCCGCTCGCCTCGGCGGCTACGCCGCGATGGTCCAACTCGCGCACCCCAGCGCGCAGGTGAAGGACGCCGCTTTTCCCGGCGTCCGCGCCGACCTCGTCACGTTGCTCGGCGCGATGGCGCCGCACACGGTCTATCTCCACAATCCTGCGGACAAGCACGACACGCACATCGCCGTCCTGCTGCGCTCGCTCGACGCCTTGCGCGCGCTGCCGGCGGACAAGCGCCCGGAGCGCGTCTACGGCTGCGAGGTCTGGCGCGACCTCGACTGGCTGCCCGATGCCGACAAGGTCGCGCTCGACGTCTCCGCCGACCCCGACCTCGCGGCCCGGCTCGTCGCCGTCTTCGCCTCGCAGATCGCCGGCGGCAAGCGCTACGACCTCGCCACCGCCGGCCGGCGGCTGGCCAACGCCACCTTCCACACCTCGCACGCCACCGACCGCGCAAGCGGCCTGACTTGGGCGATGGACCTCACGCCGCTCGTGCGCGATCCGGCTTTGTCGATCGAGGAGTTCACGCTCGGTCACCTCGACCGCCTCCGCGCCGACGTGGCCGCGCGGTTGCAGAAGTTCGCCTGACTGTCCGCCTGCCTTCCGCTGTCCGCAGCTGTGGAGGGCGCGGCTACCGCCGCGCCGCGAATATCAAAAGGGATGGTCCGCTCCCGGCGCGGCGGTAGCCGCGCCCTCCAGGCGAGTGGCCCGACGCGGGGATTTTTTCGTGTCTTTTCGCCCGTTCGCGGTTTCGCTCCGCGCATGGTCAAAAGCACCGGCATCTACACAGGCGGTTTCAACTGCGAGCTCACCCACGGGCCCTCGGGCCAGAAAATCGAGACGGACGCGCCGAAGGACAACCACGGTCGCGGTGCGGCGTTCTCGCCCACCGACCTGTTCTGCGCCTCGCTCGGCGCCTGCATGGTGACCACGCTGGCCATCGCGGCGAAGAACCGCCTCGGCTTCGACGTGCCCGGGGTGAAGTGGGAGGTCACCAAGGAAATGTCCGCGGACGCTCCGCGCCGCATCGTCCGCATCTCTTGCCAGGTCTGGATGCCGATCCCGAAGTCGAAAGACCCCGAGGGTATCCTCGAGCGCGCCGCCCTGGCGTGCCCGGTGAAGCGCAGCCTCGCCCCCGAAGTCGACACACCGATCACGTTCCACTGGCCGGCGGAGTAGGGCCGGTTTTCAACCGGCCAATTTATCCCGCGACGCGGGTGGGCCGGCCGAATCCTCCCACCCCCAGTTGCAGCTCGTCTCGGGCCGGTCGCAGACCGGCCCTACGCGTCCGCTTACTGGAAGCGATACGGACCGTTGAAGATCAGCTCCACGTCGTCGACGGCGATGCGGACCTTGATCCGGCCCGCGGCGGCGTCGGCCGGCTGGGCGCGACCGGTGACCTTGCGGGGCTTCTGCTTGTGGTTGAGCGCGTCGCCGGCGAATTCGATCGTCTCGCCGCGGGCCAGCCGCGCGAGGTCCGGCTCCGGCACACGGATCGTGATGCTCCCGGTTTCGCCCCAGAAGAACCACGGGAACACCTTCGCCTCGTAAGTCGCGGACCACGCCTCGCCGTCGCGCGCGAACGCGCTCGTCGTCAGCGTCACGCTGCCGACGTAGATCGACGTCTTCATCGCCGGCACCGTCACGCGGTCGAAGGCGGGCGCCGGCGTTTCAACCGCGCGCGCCGTGGCGACCAGACCGAGCACGAGGATCAGGATTCGGGCGAACACAGGCCGCACAATGCGCCGCCCCACCGCCCCCGCAAACCGGAAGTAGGGTAGGGCGCGCACTCCGTGCGCGCCGGGAGCGTGGTCTCATCCACGCGACAACGCTCCCGCTCAACGCCCCCGACCCAAAATCTCGTTGCCACCCCGCGGCGCGCGCGCGTTGCTTCGCGGCCTATGGCCAAGAAAGCGCAAGCCACCTGGGGCGGCCGGTTCTCCGCCGGTCCCGCCGAGTTGATGCTCAAGTTCAGCGAGTCCGTCTCCTTCGACTCGCGGCTCGCGCCCTTCGACATTGCCGGCAGCAAGGCCCACAGCGCCATGCTCGCCCACGTCGGGCTCATCACGGCGAAGGAACGCGACGCGATCCACGCCGGCCTCGACGCCATCCTCGCCGAGATCGAGGCGGGCCAGTTCACCTGGCGCACGCAGCTCGAGGACGTGCACATGAACATCGAGCAGGCGCTGACGCAGCGCGTGCCCGCCGCGGCCAAGCTCCACACGGCGCGCAGCCGCAACGACCAGGTCGCGACCGACATGCGCCTCTACTTCAAGGCCGCGTGCGAACACCTCATCGCGCGCCTCGACGCCGCGCAGCGCGCCATCCTCGGGATTGCCGAGGCCAACGCCGACGTCCTCATCCCCGGCTACACGCACCTCCAGCGCGCGCAGCCCGTGTTTTTCGCGCACCACCTGTTCGCCTACCTCGAAATGCTGCAGCGCGACCTCGAGCGCTTCGCCGAAGTGCACGACCACGCCAACTGGTGCCCGCTCGGCTCCGGCGCCATCGCCGGCACGACGCTGCCCATCGACCGCGAATTCTCCGCGCGCGCGCTCGGCTTCGTCGACGCCAAGGGCCGGCCGCGTGTGACGCAGAACAGCATGGACGCCGTGAGCGACCGCGACCTCTACATCGAGTTCGCCTCGGCCTGCGCGCTCGTCGGCGTGCACCTCTCGCGCATGGCGGAGGACCTCATCCTCTGGGCCTCGCAGGAATTCAAGTTCGTCGAGTTGCCCGACGCGTTCTGCACCGGTTCCAGCCTGATGCCGCAGAAGAAGAACCCGGACTCGATGGAGCTCATCCGCGGCAAGTCCGCGCGCCTCCAGGGCAACCTCCACACGCTCCTCACGCTCGCGAAGGGCCTGCCGCTGACCTACAACCGCGACCTGCAGGAGGACAAGCCGCCGGTGTTCGACAGCCACGACCAGACCGCGCTCTGCCTCGAGGTGCTCGCCGGCACCTTCGCCGGCATGACGGTGCATCGCGACCGCTGCGCCACCGCCGTCGCCGATCCAGCGTTGCTCGCGACCGATCTCGCCGACTACCTCGTGCGCGCCGGCGTGCCGTTCCGCGAGGCGCATCACGTCGTCGGCGCGGTGGTGAAGCTGGCCGAGAAGAAGCGCGTGCCGCTCGACCGCCTGACCTTTGACGAGGTGAAGAAGATCCACGCGAAGTTCGGCGAGGATTGGGTGGAGTCGTTCCACCTCGACAAGGCGATGGCCCGCCGCACCGGCACCGGCATGCCCGGCCCCGCGCAGCTCAAGCGCCAGTTCGCCCGCTGGACGAAGCTGCTGGGTTGAGGGGTGGTATAGCCGCGCAGCGAGCTCGAGGTGGTGTGCCTGGGCAAGTTGCGCGCCAGCGCGCAACCTACAAGAACCCGCGCCGCGGGAAATGCCTGCGTCGCATGGTAGGTGGCGCGCTTGCGCGCCACTCGCCCGGACGAGAACAATGCCGCCGTCCATTCCAATGTAGCAGCCGTCGTCAGACGGCTGGAATGATCCCCGTCGCGTGACCAACCAGCCGTCTTACGACGGCTGCTACGGCGCGTGCTCACATCGGTTTTCCCGCGAATGTTCGGGACGCGCACATCGCATGAGGTTTTCTCGCAGGCTTTGGCACTGCGATCGCGCCTCCTTCTTTGACCTCGCGCCGGAACGCGCTTTGCTCGCCCTGGTCCGCATTTCCATGCCCTTCCTCACGCAGAAGAACGATCCCGAGCTCTACCCGCATCGCCGCGGGTTGTGGTTCGCGTTCTACAATGCGCTCAACTGGCAGGTCGGCATCGGCACGCCGACGGTGCTGTTCATGGAGCACCTCGGGGCGACGCCGTTCGAGGTCGGCTTGGTCTACGCGTGGACCTTCTTGCTCACGCCGGCGCAGGTGCTCGCGACGGCGCTGCTGCCGCGGCTCGGGTTCAAGCGCCTGACGCTGGCGGGGTGGGGCGCGCGCGGCTGGTTCCTCGTCGTGCCTTTGCTCATCGCGCTGTGGGCGCCGGCGAGCCGCGTGGCGTGGTCGGTCTACGCGATGGTGACGACGATGTTCTTCTACAGCCTCAGCCGCTCGCTCGGCGCGGCGGCGATCACGTCGTGGCTCTATGCCATCGTGCCGCAGTCGATCCGCGGCCGCTATTGGTCGACGGACCAGATGATGGGCGGCTCGGCCGCGGTCGGCACGCTCGTGGTCTGCGCGGCGTTGTTCGCCGTGCTGCCGCCCTACTGGGCCTTCGCGGTGCAATACGTCATCGCGATCTACGGCGCGTGGATGGCGTTCCGCTGCCTGAAGTCCCTGCCCGACGTCGAGCGACCCAAGACCATGAGCCTCACGCAGGTCGTGGCCGACACGCCGAAGCTGATGTTCCAGCCGGGGGATTTTCGCCGCTACCTCTGGCTCGCCGTCGGCTACTTCGTGATCACGACGCCGGTGGCGCCGTTCACGGCGTATTACCTGAAGTCCGGCGCGGGGCTCGAGGCGTGGAAGATCATGCTCTTCACGATGCTCCAGTATCTCGGCGTGATCGGCGGCAACTGGTTCATGCGCCCGCGCACGGACCGCGTCGGCGCAAAGCCGTTCCTGCGCGTGGCGATGCTGAGCTACGTGGCGCTCGCGGCGGGGTGGTGGTTGTTCCTGCGCTTCAACACGGCCGGCTGGGTCGAGGCGCTGCTGCCGGTGCTCTACTTCCTCCTCGGGGTCGGCTCGGGCTGCTTCACGGCGGCAAACCTCAACTACCTCGCGAAGATCCTGCCCGAGAACGACCGCGCCCTGCCGGTGGCGTTGCACAGCGCGCTGACGGCCTTCCTCGGCGGCTTCTCGCCGGTGCTGTGGGGGCTCTTCCTCAAGGGCGCGGGCGGAGCGGTGGACTTCCACTCGCTGGAGATCTTCTTCCTCTTCACGATCGCGGGCTCGCTCGCGCTCTTCCTCGCGGTGCAGCGCCTCCACGAAGTCGCCGGCCACGTCGAGCCGCTGCTCGAGGGCAGCTGGCTCTTCCGGCCCTTTCGCGCGATGACCTTCCTCATCAACCTCATCGAGCGCCCCGTGGCGGGCGCGGGCGCCAGCGCCGCCGCGGAGCCGGCGGCCAAGCCGCGCGCGGACGCCGACCGCGGCGCCGGCCCCGCGCAACGATAGGCTCGCCGGGCGCGGCGCTTTTTGCACGCTGCCCCCTTTCCGCTCCATGCCCGTCATCCGCGTCCTCTCCGACCGTGTCGCCAACCAGATCGCCGCCGGCGAGGTGATCGAGCGTCCGGCCGCGGTGGTGAAGGAGCTGGTGGAAAACGCCCTCGACGCCGGCGCCACGCGCATCGAGGTCGAGTTCCGCCACGGCGGCCGCAGCTACCTGCGCATCGAGGACAACGGCTGCGGCATGAGCCGCGACGACGCCCTCCTTGCGCTCGAGCGCCACGCGACGAGCAAGATCGTCGAGACCGCCGACCTCGACCGCCTCGGCACCTACGGCTTTCGCGGCGAGGCGCTGCCGTCGATCGCCAGCGTGGCGAAGTTCGAGCTGCAGACGCGCCCCGCCGCCGCGGCGACCGGCACCGAGGTGCTCGTCAACGGCGGCAAGCTCGTCCACGTCCGCGAGTGCGGCATCGCCCCCGGCACGCGCATCACGGTCTCGCACCTCTTCAACGCCGTGCCCGCGCGCCGCAAGTTCCTCAAGAGCGATGCCACGGAGTCCGCGCACATCATCCAGAACGTCCGCCTCTACGCCCTGGCCTGCCCGCAGACGGCGTTCACGCTGATCGAGGACGGGCGCGTGCTCTTCCAATCGCCCGTCTGCGCGACCCTCGCCGAGCGCGTGGCGGAGATTTTCGGCCGGCAGTTCGCCGCCGACCTGCTCGCGGTCGACACCGCGGAGGAGGGCCTGCGCCTCACCGGCCTCATCGGCAAACCCGGCGTGTCGCGCGCGGCGCGGCACGAGATGATCACCTTCGTCAACCAGCGCCCGGTCGACAGCCGCACCCTCAACTACGCGCTGCTCGAATCCTACGCCACGACGCTGCCCAAGGGTCGTTACCCGGTGGCCGTGCTCTTCCTCGACCTCGACCCCGCCGCGGTCGACGTGAACGTCCATCCCGCGAAGCGCGAGGTGCGCTTCCGCAGCGAGGGCCAGATCCGCGGCTTCGTCATCCGCACCGTGCTGCAGAAACTCCGCGAACTCGGCGCGCCGGCGCCGGCGGCGGCAGCGCCGGAGCTGCGGAACGCGGAAGGCGGAACGCGGAAGGCCGAAAGCTTCGCAGCGCGCGTGCCGACCATCGCCCAGCCGTTCCCGCCGTGGAAACCCGAGCCCGTTGCGGCGCAACCGGCACCCGCACCCGCTCCGCCGCTCCCCGCCGCCCCCATCGAAACTCAAAAATCCAAAATCGAAAATCCGTCCGCCGCTCCGCGGCTGACGGGCTGGCGCTACCTCGGCACGGCGCACGGCGATTACGCGCTGTTCGAGACATCGGCCGGCGTCGTCGTGCTCGACCGCCGCGCCGCGCACGAGCGCGTGTGGTTCGAGCGCCTGCAGACGCAGTTTTCGACCGGCGCGGTCGAGAGCCAGCGGCTGCTGTTCGCCGTGCCGGTGGAACTCGACGCCATCGCCAGCGCGCTCCTGCTCGACCGGATGAAGTTCCTCGCCGCGCACGGGCTCGACGTGGCGGAGTTCGGGCGGAATTTCTTCCGCATCGAGGCGGTGCCCACGTGGCTCGAGCCCGAGGCGGCGGAGATTTTCCTGCGCGACGTGCTCGCCCTCGCGCGCGAGGGCCGGCTCGACGAACGCCAGCCGCGCCTCGCCGAGGAGGAACTCGCGCGCCTCGCCGCGCAGAAGGCCGTGCGCCTGCCCGCAACGGTCACCGAGACCGACGCCCTCGCCCTCGTTGCACAGCTCTTCGCGTGTGCGCAGCCACACACGAGCCCCGCCGGCCGCCCGACGCATTTCGAGCTGAGCCGCGGCGAACTCGCGCGCCGCTTCCTGCGCTGAGGCAGGACCGGTTTCAACCGGTCCCGCCGGATCATCGCTGCTCTCATCACGCTCCTCCACCGCACCGCGCTCGCACCTCCCTCAGGCCGGTTGAAACCGGCCCGGCCGCTCCCGCCGCGCGGACAGGACATTTCTTGGATTCTGCCGCGGAATCCTGACTCCCTCCGTCATCCCCGAATCGCGCCTTGCAGCTCCCCGGGGCGGTTTCAATCATCGCGGCCACATGCCCGTCACCTCCTCGCCGAAGTCCAAAGCCCAGGCCAAATCCGCCGCCCTCAGCCCCGAAGCCGCGGCGCTCCAGCAGTCGATCCTGCACTACCTGAAATACAAGCTGGGCCGCGACGTGGAGTCGGCCACGCGCCGCGACTGGTGGATCGCCACCGCCACCGCCGTGCGCGACCGCATGATCGAGCGCGGGCTCGACACCTACCGCGCCCACCGCGCCGGCAACGTCCGCCGCGTCTATTACCTCTCGCTCGAATACCTCATCGGCCGCCTGATGCTGAACAACGTCATCAACCTCGGCCTGCTCGACGCCATGCACGCGGCGCTCGGCGACCTCGGCCAGGATTTCGACACCATCCGCGGCCAGGAGGAGGACATGGGCCTCGGCAACGGCGGCCTCGGCCGCCTCGCCGCCTGCTACCTCGACTCGCTCTCGACGATGGACCTGCCCGCCGTCGGCTACGGCATCCATTACGAGTTCGGCCTCTTCCGGCAGGAATTCGTCAACGGCCACCAAGTCGAGCACCCCGACAACTGGCTTGTCTACGGCGCGCCGTGGGAGCTCGTCCGTCCCGAGTTCACCCAGTCGGTGAAACTTTTCGGCCGTTGCGAGCAGGTCTTCGACGACCGCGGCAACTTCCAGTGGCGGTGGGTCGACACGAAGACGATCCTCGGCTTCCCCTTCGACATCCCCGTCGTCGGCTACGGCACGAAGACGGTGAACATCCTCCGCCTCTGGGCCTCGAAGGCCACGGAGGACTTCGATCTCCGCACCTTCAACGACGGCGGTTACATCGAGGCCGTGCGCGAGAAGGCCTACGGCGAGACGATCTCGAAGGTCCTTTACCCGAACGACAAGACCGAGAACGGCAAGGAGCTGCGCCTCGTGCAGCAATACTTCTTCGTCACCTGCTCGCTCCGCGACATCATCCGCCGGCACTTCGGCAACCCGGAGAACAGCTGGGACAACTTCGCCGCGAAGCAGTGCATCCAGCTCAACGACACGCACCCCGCCGTCGCCATCGTCGAGCTCATGCGCCTGCTCCTCGACGAGCACGGCCTGCCCTTCGCGCGCGCCTGGGAGATCACCACGCAGGTCTTCGCCTACACCAACCACACGCTCCTCCCCGAGGCGCTCGAGAAGTGGAGCGTGCCGCTCTTCCAGCGCGTCCTGCCGCGCCACCTGCTCATCATCTACGACATCAACCAGCACCTGATGGAGCTCTGCGAGCAGCGCTGGCCCGGCGACGACGCCAAGAAGCGCACGCTCTCGCTCATCGAGGAGAACGGCCACAAGGCCGTCCGCATGGCCAACCTCAGCGTCGTCGGCTCCTTCGCCGTCAACGGCGTCGCCGCGCTCCACACGCGCCTGCTCCGCACGCAGCTCTTCCCGGAGTTCGACGCGCTCTATCCCGGCAAGTTCATCAACGTCACCAACGGCATCACGCCCCGCCGCTGGCTCCGCGCCTGCAACCCGCGTCTCTCCGCCCTCATCGACGCGAAGATCGGCCCCGGCTGGACGCGCGACCTCGACCAGTTGAAGCAGCTCGAGCGCTTCGCCGACGACGCGAAGTTCCAGGACGAGTTCATGGCCATCAAACGCCAGAACAAGGTCGACCTCGCCGCCATCATCCGGCGCGACTGCGGCATCGAGGTGTCGCCCGACGCGCTCTTCGACGTCCAGATCAAGCGCCTGCACGAATACAAGCGCCAGCACCTGAACCTGCTCCACATCCTCGCGCTCTACCGCCGCCTCGTGCAGAACCCCGACCTCGACCTCGTGCCGCGCGTGTTCGTCTTCGCCGCCAAGGCCGCGCCCGGCTACGACCTCGCCAAGGCCATCATCAAGGCCATCAACGCCGTCGGCGCCCGCGTGAACCACGACCCGCGCGTCAACGGCAAGCTCAAGGTCGCCTTCCTCCCCAACTACCGCGTCTCGCTCGCCTCCCGCATCATCCCGGCGGCCGACCTCTCCGAGCAGATTTCCACCGCCGGCAAGGAAGCCTCCGGCACCGGCAACATGAAGCTCGCCCTCAACGGCGCGCTCACCATCGGCACGCTCGACGGCGCCAACGTCGAGATCAAGGAGGAGGTCGGCGACGACAACATCTTCATCTTCGGCCACACCGTCGAGGAAGTGCAGGCCCTCCGCGCCGCCGGCTACCACCCGTGGAAATACTACGAGGAGGACGAGGAGCTCCGGGCGGTGCTCGACTGGCTCGGTTCCGACTACTTCGTCCCCGGCGAATCCCCGAACCTGCCCGCCTTCGTCCGCGCCAGCCTGCTCGACGGCGGCGATCCGTTCATGGTGCTCGCCGATTTCCGCTCCTACTGCGACAGCCAGGCCCGCGTCGATGCGGCCTACCGCGACCCGCGTCGCTGGGCGAAGATGGCCATCCTCAACACCGCCCGCGTCGGCAAATTCTCCAGCGACCGTTCCATCCGCGACTACGCCGAGAAGATCTGGCGCCTCCAACCCGTCCGCGTGCAGAGCTGAGCGCCCGCGAAAAGCGCGGCTCGTGCCACGCCACGTGCGGTAGGGCGGGACCGCTGGGCCCGCCGCGCGAGTGGTATCACGTTCCCGGCGGGCCCAGCGGTCCCGCCCTACCTTCAAACCACGCTGCGTCTCTTCTTACGCTTCATTGGGTGAGGCTCGATTATCCCGCGCGCCCTTATGCCAGCCTTTCCCCTTGTCCGGGGCGAGGCGCCGTCTGAATTAGTTCTCCCATGGCCCCGCGTTCGTCCCGTCTCGTCCTCAAATTCGGCTCCGGCATCCTCACCAACCCGAAGGGCAACACGCTGGACCGGCGCCAATTCACGCGCCTCGCCGCCGAGGTCGCCGCGCTCGTCCGCTCCGGCCACGCCTGCGTCGTCGTCTCCAGCGGCGCCGTCGCCGCCGGCATGGCCGCGCTCGGCCTGACCGAGCGTCCTCGCGATCTCGCCGCCCGCCAGGCCTGCGCCGCCGTCGGGCAGTCGCGCCTGATGGGACTCTACGCCACCGTCTTCGCCCGCCACGGTCTGCACGTCGCGCAACTGCTCCTCACGCACGGCGACCTCGACAGCCGCACGCGCCACGCCAACGCGCGCAACACGCTCGAACACCTGCTCGGTCGCGGAAACACCGTGCCGATCATCAACGAGAACGACTCCGTCGCGGTCGAGGAACTCAACTTCGGCGACAACGACCGTCTCTCCGCCGAGGTCGCGCTGCTCACCCGTGCCGACCGCCTGTTCATCCTCACGAGCGTCGACGGCCTGCTCGACGCCGCGGGCCGCGTCGTCCCGGTCGTGAGCGACCTCGCCGACGTGGGCGGCCTCGTGCGCGAGGACAAGGGCCGCACCTCCGTCGGCGGCATGGTGACCAAGCTGCAAGCCGTGCAGATCGCCGTCACCGCCGGCATCCCCGCGCACATCCTCAACGGCCGCACGCCCGGCGCGCTCGCCGCCGCGCTTGCCGGCCGGCCCGTCGGCACCCAGTTCCCCGCCGCCCGCCGCCGGCGCGCCGCGTCATGACGCCGCTCGCCGAACAGATCCGCGCGCTTGCCATCCGCGCCCGCGCGGCCAGCCGTGCACTCGCCGTCGCGAGCACGGCGGACAAGAGCCGCGCGCTGCACGCCATGGCCGACGCCCTGCTCGCGGCGCAGGCCGAGATTCTCGCCGCGAATGCCGCCGATGTCGCCGCCGCGCGCGCCGACGGACTTTCCGCGGCCTTGCTCGACCGCCTGCAACTCGATCCCGCCCGCGTCGCCGGCCTCGCCGCCGCCGTGCGCGCCGTGGCGGACCTGCCTGATCCGGTCGGCCGCGTGCAGCGCGAGTGGACCCACGCCAACGGCCTGCGCTTCGCCCGCGTCAGCGTGCCGATCGGGGTCATCGGCATCATCTACGAGTCGCGGCCCAACGTCACCAGCGACGCCGCCGCGCTCTGCCTGAAGGCCGGCAACGCCGTCATTCTCCGCGGCGGCTCCGAGGCGCACGCAACCAACCGCGCGCTTGCCGCCGCGTTGGCGCGCGGTCTCGCCGCCGCCGGCCTGCCGGGCGACGCCGTGCAGCTCGTGCCGACGACCGACCGCGACGCCGTGCGCCACCTCTGCGCGCTCGACGGCTTGGTCGACCTCGTCATCCCGCGCGGCGGCCGGAGCCTGATCGAGACGGTCGTCGCGCACGCGCGCGTGCCGGTGATCAAGCATTACGACGGCATCTGCGCGCTCTACGTCGATGCCGCCGCCGACCTCGCGATGGCGGAGGAGCTCGTGCTCAACGCCAAGTGCCAGCGGCCCGGCGTGTGCAACGCCGTCGAGACCCTGCTCGTCCATCGCGCCGTCGCCGCCGATTTTCTCCCGCGCGCCGGGGCGGCGCTCCGCGCCCACGGCGTGGAGTTGCGCGCCGATCCGGCCGCGTTCGCGCTCCTCGGCGGCGCGCTGCCGCCGCAGGTCGTGCCGGCGACGCCGGAGGATTTCCGCACGGAGTTTCTCGCCCTCGTCCTCGCCGTGAAAGTGGTCGACGATCTCGACGCCGCGCTCGCGCACATCGCGGAGCACGGGTCGCACCACAGCGACGCCATCGTCACCGCCGATGCCGCCGCGGCGGAGCGGTTCCTGCGCGAGGTCGACAGTGCCGCGGTGTATTGGAACGCGAGCACGCGTTTCACCGACGGCGGGGAGTTCGGTTTCGGGGCGGAGATCGGCATCAGCACCGACCGCCTCCACGCCCGCGGTCCGATGGGCCTCGAGGAACTCACGACCTACAAATACGTCGCGCGCGGCACCGGCCAGGTGCGGTGAGCGACGGGCGGGTTCAGGATTTCTTGCTGCGCTGGCGCCAGGTCCACGGCGGCAGCGGGTCCTTGTCCTGCCAGAGGCCGAGGCGCTGCTCGCGGGCGCGGCGCTCGAGGCCTTCCATCACCTGGTCCTGCGGGTAAAGCCGCTTATACCACCAGCCCCAGCCGGCGGCGACGATGTCCTCGTTGAGCGAGCGGCCGCCGCGGTAGGTCACGTCGCCGATCAGCCGGCCGAAGCTGTCGAGGGACTTGGCGCGGATGCGCACCTCGACGCCGAGGACGCGCTCCTCGGTGAACCGCTTCGCCTGCTCGCCGCGCGCCTGCTTGAACTCCGGCGCGTCGAGCCGGGCGAGGCGCACCTCGTAGAAATCCTCGCCCTTCTGCACCTCGAGCGAGTCGCCGTCGCGGACCTTGACCACGCGGGCGGAGAAATCCCGGAGGTTGGACGGCGCCCGGCGCGAGCGGGCCTCGAGCACGGGTGCCAGCAGCAGGCCGGCGACCAGGAGGAGGACGAGCAGGCGTGACGGGGATCTCACGGCGCGCAGCGTAGGCGCGGCGGGGCATTTGCCGAGCGGATTTCACGGTCGGGCCGAACCCGACGCGCGGCGGCAAGTTCCGGTTGGCAAGCGCGGCGGACTTGGCCAATCCTTCGTCGCATGTCCGTGCCCGTTCCGCGTCGTCGCCTCTGGCTCTGGGTTGCCGCCTGCCTGCTCGGGCTGGCGGTGCTGCTCGTGCTGGCGCGCCGGCCGCTGGCGGCGGCGGTGATCGGCACGTCGCTGCGCCTGGCGGGCGCGGGCGACGTGCGCTTCGCCGTCACGGCGGCGTCGCCGTGGGAGGTGGAGATGCAGGACGTCAGCCTGCGGTTCCGCACGCAGCGCTTCGCCGCGGAGCGGGTGCGCTTCGAGCGGGCGAACTGGTGGCGGCCGTCACTCGGCGCCGTGCGCGTCGCCGGCGCGCGCGTGCCGGTGACGCTCGACGGCTCCGACACGAACCCGTGGGCGTGGTCGACATATGCGGGCGGAAGCGGCGGCGCCGTGTCCCCGACGGCCGCGCTGGCCGTGCCCGCCGAGGAGGTTTCGATCGACGGCGTGCTCGCCGTGCAGGTGGCGGGTCAACCCGAGCAGGAGGTGCGCGTGGTGTTCGCCGCCCGGCTGGAGGACAACCGCTCGTGGAGCGGCCGCGTCACCGCCGAGGCGCAGGGATTCAAGGCCGAGGCGGAGGGCACGCTCGATCCGGCGACGCTCGCCGCGCAATTCCGCCTCCGGCACGTGGAGCTCGATCTCGCCCGCTGGCAGGGCTACATCCAGCAGCTCGTCGTTCTGCCCGCCGGGCGCTGGGACCTCGGCGGGCGCCTGAGCGGCACGGCCGAGGGCAGCTACGCCGACGGGCAGCTCGCGGCGCACGCGACCGTGCAGCTGCGCGACGGCACGCTCGGCTATCCGCCGCGCAACCTCGTCGCGACGGGAGTCGCGGCGGATTTTGTCGTCACCGACCTCGAGCGCTTTGTCACCGCGCCCGGCACGGTGCGCGTGGCGGAGCTGAAGGCCGGCGAGATCCGCGCGACGGCGCTCGAACTCGAGCTCGCCTTCGACACGCCGGAGCGGATCGCGGTCAGCCGCGCCACGCTCGAGGCCTTCGGCGGACGGCTCGCGGCGGAGCCGTTCCGGGTGTTTCCCCGGCAGGACGAACTCGAGGCCACGCTGCTCGTCGACGGCATCGACGTCACGCAGGTGCTCGCGCTGGTGAAGGACGCCCCGGCGAAGGCGCAGGGCCGCGTCGACGGCCGCGTGCCGATCCGCATCGATGCGGGCGGCCTGCGCTTCGGCTCGGGCTGGCTGGAGTTGAAGCGCGGCGTGCCGGCCGAGATCCAGTTCAACGCCAGCGGCCTGCTCACGCGCGGCGTCGCGCCGAGCGACCTGCGCTACCCCACGCTGCAGCGCATCGAGGCCGGCCTGCTGCGGTTGCGCCTCAACCAGCTGCGGCTCGATCTCCGTCCGCCCGGCGGGCCGCCCGGCCGCAGCGCCACCATCCGCCTCGCCGGCGAACCGGTCGACCCGAGCGTGAAGGCGCCGGTCAACCTCGACCTCAACATCAACGGCCCGCTCGAGAAGCTCCTCAACCTCGGGCTCGACAGCCGCGTGAGTTTCGGCGGCTTTTGAGCCCGGAAGATTATTGAATACCGCCGCTCCCGGCGGCGTCCCATCGGAACCAAACCACCGTCCGCCTGACCAAGTTTCACCCATGTCCACCCGTCCCCGCCAACTCACCCGTGCCGCCGGCGCCGCCGGTCTCGGCGTCCTGCTGGCCGGCTGCGTCAACGTCCGCACCGCGCCCATCGAGGTGAAGCCGATCCACATCACCGTCGACGTCAACGTGAAGGTCGAGCGCGCGCTGGAGGATTTCTTCGGCGACCTCGACGCCAAGTCCGCCACCTTGCAACACCCCGCCAACCCGGAGCCCAAGTCATGATCACCCGTCTCCTCCTTGTCTGTGCCGCCCTCTTCACGCTCGCCGCGCCGCTGACCGCGCAGGCCCAGTCGGCCCGCGAACTCCAGGCCCGCATGGCGCAGCGCCTGCCGCAGATCGACGAGTTCAAGGCCGCCGGCGCCCTCGGCGAGAACAACCGCGGCTACCTCGAGGTCCGCGAGGCGAAGGACAACGCCGCCGCCCTCGCCGCCGACGAGAACCGCGACCGCGAGGCCGTCTACGCCCTCATCGCCCGCGAGACCGGTTCGAGCGCCGAGAACGTCGGCCGCGCCCGTGCCAAGCAGATTGCCGCGCAGAGCCGGAGCGGCGTCTGGGTCCAGGACGAAAGCGGCGCCTGGCGGAAGAAGTGAAGGGCAGGGCCGGTCTGTGACCGGCCGAAAAATCCACGCGGCGATGTTCCCCGGGGCCGGCTGAAGCCGGCCCTGCTTTTTTGCCCGATGGAATCGAGAGGGCGATCTGCTTGATGGAGGTGGCGCGCTTGGCACCACGTTCGCGCCGCGATTGCGGACGATGCGGCCGAGTTGCGCGCGAGCGCGCAACCTACAGGAAGACGCACGAGCGCGGCGAACTCCGTAGCAGCCGTCGTAAGACGGCTGGCGAAGCGGGCGAGACGCGGGCGAGGGGCGGGCGAGGGGCGAACGCGTCAATGCGGCCGGTGGCGCGGTTTTTTCAGCCGACTTACGTCGGCTGCTACGACAAGGGGCGCCGATCACGATCGGATCGCTGTAGGTGGCGCGCTTGCGCGCCACGTTGATACCGCGATTGCCGGCAATGCGCCCGAGTTGCGCGCGAGCGCGCAACCTACAGGAAGACGCACGAGCGCGGCGAATTCCGTAGCAGCCGTCGTAAGACGGCTGGCGAAGCGGGCGAGAGGCGGGCGAGACGCGGGCGAGGGGCGGGCGAGGGGCGAACGCGTCAATGCGGCCGGTGGCGCGGTTTTTTCAGCCGACTTACGTCGGCTGCTACGACAAGGGGCGCCGATCACGATCGGATCGCGTAGGTGGCGCGCTTGCGCGCCACGTTGATACCGCGATTGCGGGCGACGCGGCCGAGTTGCGCGCGAGCGCGCAACCTGCAGGAAGAGCGCGGCCTTGGCGTAGCGCAGGCGTCCCGCCTGCTTCGTCCGGATGCAGGCGGGACGCCTGCGCTACTTTGCCTGCTGCGGCGGCAATATCCGGTCCCGCGCGTTGTCCTTCTGCTCCAGCACGAGATCGAGGATGGCCTTCCGGCGTTCGGCGCCGAGGTCGTAGTCGCCGCGCAGCCGGCCGCTCAGCCGGAGCTTCGTTTCGTGATGCAGCGTCAGGCGCAGGACCGGCCGGCCGCGGCGGTAGATCTCCATTTCGGGCGTGCTGATGCAGAAACAATAGGGGCGATCGAGCAGCGGGCCCGCTTCGATCACGGTCGCCAACCGTTCGACCCACGCCGGGTCTTCGACCAGCGCGTCGCGCACGACCTGCAGGCTCTCGCCCTCGCGGAACACGATCACGATGCGATCCGCCTGCCGGATCTCCTCGGCCAGTTCGGCGGCGGTGACGCCGACCACGTGCGGCTTCGAAGCGTCCGAGCCCGCGCCGGCCGCGACCGCTGTCAGCGCGGCGATCAGCACCACCGAAAGGCGGAGCGCACGGTGCATGGCGTTCAGACCGGGACGAGGATGCCGGCGATGGCGGCGGCCATGAAGCAGGCGATGCTGCCGCCGAGGAAGGCCTTCACGCCGAGCTTGGCGAGGTTCTCGCGCTGCGCGGGGGCGATGGCGCCGATGCCGCCGATCTGGATGCCGATCGACACGATGTTGGCGAAGCCGCACAGCGCGTAGGTCATGATCATCAGGTTGCGCGGATCGGTGTAGGCGCCGGCGCTCTTCAGGTCGGCGAGCTGGATGAAGGCGACGAACTCGTTCAACACCGAGCGCGTGCCGAGCAGCGCGCCGGATTGGAGGAGGGCGTCGTTGCTGATGCCCATCAGCCACGCGATGGGGGCGAAGAGCATGCCGAGGAGGAACTCGAGCGAGAAGCTCTTGAAGGCGCCGCCGGTGACGCTGGCCACCCAGGCGTTGAGGCCGAGCGGGTCGCCGATCCAGACGCTGAGGACGTGGTTCACGAGGGCGACGAGGGCGGTGAAGACGATGAGCATGCCGCCGACGTTGACGGCGAGCTTGATGCCGTCAGTCGTGCCGAGGCAGATGGCGTCGAGGAGGTTCGAGCCGATGCGGTCCTTGCTCACGGCGAGCTCGGTGGCGACGGGTTCGGTCTGCGGCACGAGGATCTTGGCGATGATGAGCGCGGCGGGGGCGGAGATGACGGATTTCGTGATGAGGTGCGTGGCGAAGATGACCTGCTGCTGCGGGTCGCTGCCGCCGAGAAAGCTGATGTAGGCGATGAGGACGGCGCCGGCGACGGTCGCCATGCCGCCGATCATGACGGCGAGGATCTCGGACCGCGTCATGCTGTTGAGGTAGGGCTTGATCAGGAGCGGCGCCTCGGTCTGGCCGAGGAACACGTTGGCCGAGGCGCTGAGCGTCTCGGGGCCGGAGAGGCGCAGGGCCTTGGTCATCACCCACGCGAAGACCCAGACGATCTTCTGGAGGATGCCGAGGTAGTAGAGCGCCGAGGTGAAGGCGGAGAAGAAGATGATCGACGGCAGGATGCTCAGGCCGAAGACGACGCCGTGCTTGTTGGAGTCGACCAGCGAGCCGAAGAGGAACTTCGTGCCCTCGCCGGTGAAGGCGAGGAGCTGGACGAAGAAATTGCCGACCTGCTCGACCGCCCAGCGCACGGGCGGGGCGTAGATGACGAGGCCGGCGAAGACGAATTGCAGCGCGAGGCCGATGGCGACGACGCGCCAGTTGATCGCGCGGCGGTTTTCGCTCAACAGCACGGCGAGACCGACGAAGGCGGCGAGTCCGATCAGGCCGCGCAGAACAGGCATCAGGGTGTCCATGGGGAACAGGGCGCCGAGCATGCCGCGCCGAGGCGCGAGGGCGAGTAACTTTTACCAGGGGGCCGGCGTCTTGGGAGACATGGCTATGCTGGCGATGACATCCTGGGTGGAGTGGTTGGCCGCGGCGGGCATCGCGGTCGCCGCGGCGGCGCTCGGCGCCGTGTGCGGGGTCGCGTTCCTCGTCTGGCTGGCGGGCCGGCCCTTGCCGCGGCGTTGAACGGGCGGGCATTCCGCAAGGAATGCGCAGCGGCAGGCGGCGTTTCCGGCCATAATGCCGCCCACCAAACCACGGAGGCTCCCATGAAACACAATGTCGGTTCCTACGATGCCGGGATCAGGTTCGTCGGCGGTTGTGCGGTGATGTGGCTCGGGGTGAACAACGAGACCTGGTGGGGCCTGCTCGGCGCCGTGCCGGTCCTCACCGCCGCGCTCGGCTTCTGCCCGCTCTACTGGCCCTTCGGCCTCGACACGACCGGGCCCGACCGCCGCGACGCGCATTGAGACGCGCGCCTGGGCGCCGCTCCGCGCTTGGCGACCGGCGCGGGGGGCGTAGTGTGCTGGCATGGATGTGCACCAGCGGCTCGCCCTTTACCTCGGCCAGACCCCCGACACCGCCGCCGCGGCCTTCGTCGCGCCCAACGCCACCGTGCTCGGCGCCGTGACCCTCGGCGCGCAGAGCAGCGTGTGGTATGGCTGCGTGCTGCGCGGCGACATCAACACCATCGAGGTGGGCGAGGGGACCAACATCCAAGACCTCACGATGGTGCACCTCGCCGACGACCACGGGGTGAAGATCGGCCGGCATTGCACGATCGGCCACAGCGCCATCGTCCACGCCTGCACGATCGGCGACGAATGCCTCGTCGGCATGGGGGCGACGATCCTCGACGGCGCCGTGCTCGGCGACCAATGCATCGTCGGCGCCAACGCGCTCGTCACCCAGCGTTTCATCGCCCCGCCGGGCTCGATGATCCTCGGTTCGCCCGCCAAGGTCGTGCGCCCGCTCACCCCGGAGGAACGCGCCGGCATCCGCCGTTGGGCGGAGAAATACATCGCCGTCGCCGCCGCCCACGCCGCGCGGGGGAAAAATAATCCGTAAGGCCGGGCCGGGGTGCGGCGACTAACTCCGGTGATGACCTCCGCGCCCGCCCTTGAGACCACCTTCACCGCCTGGATGGCGGAGCATGGCGGCATCGTCGAGCGGGTCGCCCGCAGCCAGGCGCGGAACGAGCGCGAACGCGACGACCTCCGCCGCGAACTGGCCTACCAGGTGTGGCTTTCCGTGCCGCGCTTCACCGGCGCGGCGCGGCCCTCGACTTGGATCTACCGGGTCTGCCTGAACACCGCGCTGACCTGGCGCCGCGACCACTCCCGCCGCGAGGGCCGCATCGAGGCCGGCGCCGATGTGGCCACGCTCGCCGCCCCCGCGCCCGATCCGGCCGCCGGGGCCGAACGCGGCGACCTGCTGGCGCAGGTCTACGCCGCCCTCCGCGCGCTGCCCCAGCCCGACCGCGCGCTGTTGCTCCTGCAACTCGACGGCCTGCCGCACCGCGACATCGCCGAGATCCTCGGCCTGACCGAAAACCACGTTGGCGTCGCGCTGCACCGCGCCCGGCAACGACTCACCCGTCAACTGAAAGGCATCCTTCATGAACTGGAATGAACTCGAACACGTCTGGCGCACCCAAGCCGCGGCCTTCGCGCCGCCGGCTTGGAACCTCGCCGAATTTGAAACCCAGCGCCGCCGCCGCGCGCGCCGCCTCGCCCTCCGCGACTGGCTCGAAGCCGGCACCGGCTTCGCCGTCGCGGCCTTCTTCGCCGCGTTTCTCGGCTTCCTCGGTGCCCGGCACTGGAGCGGCTGGGCCGCCGTGGCGCTCGTCGTCGCCGTGAGCGTTTTCTTCCTCCGCGAACGCCGGCGCGCCTCCCGGGCCCGCGTGTCCGCCGAGGCCACGTTGCGCGAACGGCTCGCGGCCGAGGTCGCCGAACTGCGGCACCAGCGCGCGTTGCTGCAGCGCGTGGTCTACTGGTATCTCGCGCCGCTCCTCGGCGCCGGCGTGCTCTTTGTCTTCGCGCTGCAGCAGTGGGCGATCGCGTCCGGCGGCCGGTTGGACGCAGCCCCGCTCGGCTGGCTCGCGGTCGGCGGCGCGGGCGTCGGCGTCGCCGTGTGGTGGCTCAACCGCCACGCCGTCCGCACCTGGATCGACCCGCAACTCGCCGACTGCGAGCGCGCGCTGACGGAATTGGAAGGCGCGCAGGAGCGCGAGCGGTAGGGCCGGTCTGTGACCGGCCGCGGGGAATCTGCGTCCCGTCTCGAGGGTGCGATCTCCCCGGACGCAGCTCTCGCCGCGTGAGTCCAACGAACCGGTTGAAACCGGTCCTACCGCACGCGGTCGAGGATGCTGATGCGGTAGCGGTAGTTCGCGTCGGCGCCGTCGCGGCCGAAGGTCTCGCGCCACGTCAGGTGCCGCCACTCGGGGAACCACGTGTCGCCGGGCACCTCCGCGTGCACGAGCGTCAGCAGCAGCCGGTCGGCCAGCGGCAGCGTCTGTTCGTAGATGCGCTGGCCGCCGCAGATCATGATCTCGCCGGGCAAACGTTGCGCGGTGGCGAGCGCGGCGGGGAGATCGGGCACGACGTGCAGGTCGCGCAGCGCCGCGGCGCCGAAGCGCCGTTCCGCTTCGGCGCGGATGTGGTCGGGTTGCGAGCTGAGCACGACCGCGCGCCGGCCGTCGGCGAGCACGCGCGGCCACACTTCGAAGCAGATCCGGCCCAAGACGACGACCGTGCCGGCGGTGCGGTCGTGAAACCACTGCTTGTCCTCCGGCACATCAAAGGGCAGGCGCGTGTCGCGGCCGATGATGCGGTTGGCGGCGCAGGCGACGATGAGATTGAGCGGCTTGGCCATCAGGGGTTTGGAGAGGCGGCTCTCGACAGACTAACCGCCGGTTTGGGCGTGCGGGCAAGTGCTTTCATCGAGGATTAGGGAGCCTTGGCGCCGAAAAAGTCGCCGCACTACCGGGGCGCGCGGCCGGAGCGCTCTTGTCTTGGCCCGCCCGTCGGGTATCCCGGACCGCATGATCATCGGAGTCCCCAAGGAAGTTAAGATCGGAGAGAAACGCGTTTCCATGACCCCCAGCCTCTGCCGCCGCGTCACGTCGCTCGGCGCCAAGGTCATCATGGAGAAGAATGCCGGCATCACCGCCGGCTTCACCGACGCCGAATACAAGGCCGCCGGCGCGACCTTCGCCACCACCGCCGCCAAGGTGTGGAAGAGCGCGGACATGATTCTCAAGGTCAAGGAGCCGCTCGAGCAGGAATACGGCCTCATGCAGCAGGGCCAGACCATCTTCACCTACCTGCACCTCGCCGCCGGCCCCGCGCTGGCGAAGCAGCTCTGCAAAAAGAACATTCTCGGCATCGCCTACGAGACGGTCGAGGGCAACGACGGCTCCTTCCCGCTGCTCAAGCCCATGTCGCAGATCGCCGGCCGCCTCGCGATCCAGGTCGGCGCGTATTTCCTCCAGTCGCAGCAGGGCGGCTCCGGCGTCCTCCTCGGCGGCATCCCCGGCACGATGCCCGGCCACGTCGTCGTCATCGGCGCGGGCAACTCCGGCGCGCACTCCGTCCAGATGGCCGCCGGCATGGGCGCCCGCGTGACCGTGCTCGACCTCGATACGCGCAAGCTCGAGATGCTCGATACCGAGTATCGCGGCCGCGTCGTCACCCTCGTTTCCAACCCCGCCAACATCGAGCATGCCGTCGCCACCGCCGACCTGCTCGTCGGCGCCGTGCTCATCCCCGCCGCCAAGGCCCCCATCGTCGTCTCCGAGAAGATGGTGAAGCTGATGCGCCCCGGCTCCGTCATCGTCGACATCGCCATCGACCAGGGCGGCTGCATCGAGACGATCAAGCCCACGTCGCACACCGCGCCGATCTACTCGCTCCACGGCGTCAACCACTACGCCGTGCCGAACATGCCCGCGATGGTCGGCCGCACCTCGACGATGGGCCTCACGCAGGCCACCGAGCCCTATGTCGCCATGATCGTGCAGAAGGGCGTCGAGCGCGCGCTCGCCGAGCACAAGGGCCTCGCCAAGGGCGTGAACACCCGCGGCGGCCGCATCGTCTACGACGAGGTGGCGAAGGCCGTCGGCTTCGACCGCGCCTGAGGCGGGCAAGCCGCCACCGACTCCGAATACAACCTCCGCCCGGGGCTCGCCGCCCCGGGCTTTTTGTTTGCCGGCGCGGGTTGCCTCTTGCCAATTCTGGCGCCGTCACGGGCCGACAACCAATCAATCGACCATGATCACACGTTTCGTTCGCGAACGGCACTGCCGTTTGCTGGGTTTCCTGTTCGTGCTCTGGGCAATGCCGGCGATGGTCTGGGCCAACTCGTTTCCCGGTGCTCAGCGCAAGTGGCACCGTTACGAATCCCGACATTTCGAGCTCTTCAGCCAAGTGGGCGAACGCAAGTCGCGGGACTTGCTGCGCGACATCGAGGCGCTGCGCGCCTTCATGCTCGCCAAGCTCGACCTGGAAGTCCGGCGGCCGACTCCGGTCACGATCTATTTTTTCGGCTCCGTGGATGACTATGATTCCTACCTGCCGCAGTCCGCGCAGGCTTCGCTGCCGAAAGGCGAAAGATCACTAGGCCAATATATGGTCTTTCCCGACCGCGATGTGATCATGCTGTCTCCTCTCGATGGCGAAACGACGGCGCTGTGGGTGGTGCAATCCAATCTTGCCGAGCACCTGTTGCGCGGACACGCGGGGCATACCCCGCCCGGTTGGCTCAGCTTGGGGATGGCATTGCTGTTCGGCACTTTCAACGTGAAGAAGGACAAGGTGGAGTGGGGCCGTGCGGACAACATGCGGCAATCGCTTGTCCGGAGGTTCCCCCAAGTGAGCCTGGAGCACGTGTTCCACGGCGGGAGTCGCCCTTTCCTGCCGGGCATGCTGCCCGCTGACTATCAGGATTTGCCGCAAGCGCATGCCTGGGGTGTCTTGCACTACTGGTATTTCGGCCAGAGCGAGGTTCCGGCGTCTGCGGTTAATAAGTTCATCCACCGAATCCTTCAGCCGGGAGTCGCCGGCAACCGGGAGCGAATGCGCCAGCAGGTCAGCGAGACCTTCGGGATGGACTACAAGGAAATGGAGGCCCGCCTCGCGCGCTACCTGAAGGCTGGGAAATTCAAGGCACGGACGGAGCCGTTCGATCAATTGCCCGCGCGCGAATCCTTTGTGCAGCGACCCATGACTGAGGCGGACAACAATCGCGCCCTGGCTGAGCTGGCTTACCGCACCCGGGAGGATGCGATAGGACGTTTTCTCCTACTCCAAGCCGGTGAGGCGAAAGACCCGCGGGCTTTCGAGGCGCTGGGGGCGATTGGGTTTCGACTGCTTCAGGATCGTTCCGCGGCCGAATCGTGGCGCCAGGCAATGGATTTGGGCTCAACCAATCCTGCCGTGCTGCGCTTTGTCGCCCTGACCGAGTGGTCGCGCTGGTTTTCCCGTCTCGATCTGGACTTCCTGCTGCCAGCGGAAGCAGCGGACCAGCTGCGCTCCCGACTCCTCCGGTGGATCGAAGTGCAGCCCGACCAGAATGAACCTTATGAAGCTCTGGCGTGGGTCGAGGCTTCTGTGTCGGCGCCCAAGATCGAGCATGTCAATCTGGTGCAAGGGAGGTTTTCGCGCCTGGATCGGCAGGCGCAGGTCTTGCTCGCCATGGCTCGAGTCCGGGTGCGACTGGGGGATCATGCTGCCGCGGAGCAGATCCTGTCTGAGATCGATAATTTTGCGCCAAGCGCGGGAGAGCGCGCATTGGCGAAGGCATTACAGGATTCGATGCGCAAGAAAGCCGAACGATCAACGACCGATCCCTGACTGTTATTCGCTGCGCGTCTCCGTAAGGGAAATGGGCGTGGCGTTCCGGTCGAACTCTTGCCGACCAAACACGCTACGCCGCACCTCCATTCGAAAGGAGACTGCGGCGTTTCGCGATCGACCGTAGGGCGCGCCTTACACCTGCGCCAGAGGTCGCCTTACGCCTGCGCGACGATTTTCACGCTCACGATCGCGATGCGGTCGATGGGCGTGCTCTTTTCGCCGCCGTTGGCCTTCACCGGGACGTTGGCGATGCGCTCGAGGACGTCGTCGCCGGCCGTGAGCTGGCCGAAGGCGGTGTATTGGCGGTCGAGGAAACGCGCGTCGCCGTGGCAGATGAAGAACTGCGAGCCGGCGCTGTCCGGGTGCGAGGAGCGGGCCATCGAGAGGACGCCGCGCACGTGCGCCTTGGCATTGAACTCGGCCTTCACCTTCCAACCCGGGCCGCCCGTGCCGGGCATGCCGGTGGCGCCTTCGCGCGTGTTGGGGCAGCCGCCTTGGATCATGAAGCCCTTGATGATGCGGTGGAACGCCGTGCCGTCATAGAAGCCCTCGCGCGCGAGCTTCTTGAAATTCTCGACCGTCTTCGGGGCCACGTCGGGCCAGAAGCTGAGGGTCATGTCTCCGTAGGTGGTGGAGAGGATGGCGACTTCGTTGGTGGAGGGCGTCTCGTTGCTCATGGAGCGGCCAAGAAGCCCCGCAGGCCGCACCCGCGCAAGAAGCAAATCGACCCCGGCTGCCGCACCGTGGATAGAGCGCGATTGAGCCTCGCATCACAGCCCGACCGGTAGGGCGGACCGGCCCGGTCCGCCGCGGGCGCGGCATCACCTGCGCGGCGCACCGGGCCGGTGCGCCCTACCTCACGCAGCAAATGCGTCATTGCGATGCGCGAACCTCAAATATTGCACAGCATTGCCGGTCGCGCTGTGGTATCCTCCGGGCAGTCCAACAGGAGGTCCCATGAACACCCGCGAACATCGTGAACGTCATCACGGCGGCGAACCTCTGGAGGAGATCCGCCGCCAGGCTTATCGGCTCTGGCAACAGGAAGGCTGCCCCGCCGGCCGCGAGCTCGACCACTGGCTCGCCGCCAAGGAACTCGTGCGCCACCACCGCCACCGGCCGCCGCCGGTCGACGAGACGCGCGAGGTCCCGATCCGGCAGACGGAAAAGCTGGTCGAGTCCGGCTGAGCCTGAGCCGCTGGCGCCGGTGGAACGCGTTGACCGCAGCGCGTTCCGGCGCGAGCGCGTTGGGGTCAACGCGCTCCACCGTAACGGGCGTGGCGTGCTCGCCCGCCGCTCCTCGCTCGACGCGCGGCGTTTTGTCGCCTTCTTCGGGGGCGCGCCATGCGCTTCGCCGCCGTCACGCTCCAGCACTTCCGCAACCTGCCGCTCGTCTCCGTCGAGCTGCACGGGCGGCGCACGTTTCTCCACGGGGCGAACGGACAGGGGAAGACCAACTTCCTCGAGGCGCTCGGCTACGTGACGGCGCTCCGTTCGTTTCGCGGCGCCGAGCCGCGCGCGCTCGCGGCGCTCGGTCAGGCGCAGGCCGGCCTCGGCTTCCGGCTCGAACACGAGACCTTCGGCGAGAGCCGGCTCACGATCACCCTCGGCGCGGCCGGGCGCACGGTCGAGTGGGAGCAGGGCAAGGTCACGCGCCTCGCCGACTTCATCGGCAAGTTTCCGACCGTCGTCTTCTCCTCGCAGGACCACCAGCTCCTCCGCGGCGCGCCCGCGCTGCGCCGGCGCTGGCTCGACCTCACGCTCGCCGCGATGGACGGTGCCTACCTCGCCGCCTTGCAGGGCTACACGCGCGCCGTCGCGGAGCGGAACATGCTGCTCAAGCAGGGCGGACGCGACGCCGCGCAACTCGACGCCTTCGAGCACGAGGCGGCGCACCACGCCGCGCGTCTCGTCGCGGCGCGGCAGGCGGGACTCGCCGAGCTGAGCGAGTTGTTCCGCACGGCGCAGAGCCGGCTCGTGCCCGAGGGCGAGACCGCCGCCCTCGTCTATGCGCCCGACACGGCGGCGGAGTCGGCGGAGGCCTTTGCGGCCGAGTTCGCCCGCGCGCGTCCGCGCGACACGGTGTTGAAGACCACCGAACGCGGACCGCACCGCGACGACCTCGACCTGCTGCTGCAAGGCCGGCCGGCGAAGCACTTCGCGTCGGAAGGTCAGCAGCGCTGCCTCGTCATCGCGCTGCGGCTGGCGCAGGCCGTGTATTTCCGGCGCCGCGGCGGCGTCGAGCCCGTGCTCCTGTGCGACGACGTCCTCGGCGAACTCGACCCCGAGCGGCGCCGCAAGTTTTGGGCCTCGCTCGAAGGCGACCCCCAGGTCATCGCCACCGGCACGACCCTGCCCGAAAGCGACGGCACCGCGTGGCAAGTCTTGCCCGTGCAGAACGGCCGGATCGGGTGAGGGGTGGGGATCTACGAGATGCTTCCGCAACGGGACGGTAGGGCGGGACCGCTGGGCCCGCCGCGAGCGACGTTCCGGCGCGCCCAGCGGTCGCGCCCTACCTTGTCACTTACTCCTCGGCGCGCGGCACCGCGGCGACCTTACGCTTCACATTCCGTGTCTTCCGTGTATTCCGTGGGCACCTGATGGCCCGCAGCTCCGTCCGACAACTCTGGAAGGCGAAAATCGAGGGCAACCTCGCGGCCAAGGAATGGCCCGTCGCGCCCACGATGCATCGTCTGCCCTTCGACGGGCGCGTGCTCGGCATCGATCCCTCGCTGCGCGGGACCGGTCTGGCGCTGGTCGAGTTCGCGCCGGGCAAGGTGCCGGTGCTGTTGAGCTGTCGCACGGTGAAGGTGGCGGCCAAGCTCTCGATGCCGCAATGCCTGCGCGCGATCCATCTGGCGGTGGATGAATTCGTCCGGCAATTCGCGCCGCGGCACGTGGCGCTGGAGCAGACGATCTATGTGCAGAATTTCCAGACCGCGCAGATCCTCGGCGCGGCGCGCGGGGCGGCAATCGCGGCGGCGGCGTTGCACGAGTGTGAGGTGTTCGAATATCCGCCGTTGCGCGTGAAGCAGGCGGTCGTGGGCCGCGGCCATGCCAGCAAGGAGCAGATGGCCCGCACCGTGATGTCCATGCTCGGCCACGGCCGCCCCTTGGCGTCCGACGAAGCCGACGCCGCCGGCGTGGCATTGTGCCACGCGTTCACGTGGCGGGCGTGAGCCGGCGCGGAGACCAGTTCGTGTAGCAGCCGTCGTAAGACGGCTGGGAATGCGCGACGGGAGATTAGCATCGGGGATTTTTTCAGCCGACTTACGTCGGCTGCTACGAAGGACGGATCGGTGCGGCGATGTAGGTGGCGCGCTTGCGCGCCACGTCGGGCACACGATGGCGGGCGGAGCCGCCGAGTTGCGCGCCAGCGCACAACCTACAGGAACGGTGCGAGCGGGCGGTTGGTATTCGTAGCAGCCGTCGTAAGACGGCTGGTGGGGCGTGGTCGGCACTGGGGGCGGGGAGTTTTTCCAGCCGACTTACGTCGGCTGCTACGAAGGACGGATCGGTGCGGCGATGTAGGTGGCGCGCTTGCGCGCCACGTCGGGCACACGATGGCGGGCGGAGCCGCCGAGTTGCGCGCCAGCGCACAACCTACAGGAACGGTGCGAGCGGGCGGTTGGTATTCGTAGCAGCCGTCGTAAGACGGCTGGTGGGGCGTGGTCGGCACTGGCGGCGGGGATTTTTTCAGCCGACTTACGTCGGCTGCTACGAAGGACGGATCGGCGCGGCGGGTGTAGGTGGCGCGCTGGCGCGCCACTCGAAGGTCGAAGCGGTGGTGGGCATCGAACGTTGCGCGCCAGCGCGCAACCAACTCAGGCCGTTGCGGCGCGGCGGTAGCCGCGCCCTCCAATTGATGCTTGGGCGGATTTTGCGGAAGACTTTGCGTGGACTGCTGGTTGCTTGCGGGGTAGGGCGCGGTCTGACATTGCGGACGCATGAACGAGACGAGTGTGCCGTTCGTGGAGCGGGCGTTTCACTTCCGGCCGAAGTTGCTGGAGGCGCTGACCGACTACTCGCGCGAGAAATTCCTGCGCGACCTCGGGGCGGGGCTGACGGTCGGCGTCGTGGCGTTGTCGCTTTGCATCGGTCTCGGCATCTCGTCGGGCGTGTCGCCGACGGCGGGGCTCTACACGGGCATCATCGGCGGGTTTCTCGTGTCGGCGCTCGGCGGCTCGCGCGTGCAGATCGGCGGTCCGGCCGGCGCGTTCGTCGGGCTCGTGGCGTTGATCGTGGCGCAATACGGCCTGCCGAGCCTGCTGCTCTGCACGATGCTGGCCGGCGTGATGCTGTTCGTCATGGGCGCGCTGCGGCTGGGCGACCTGATCAAGTTCATCCCGCATCCGGTGACGACCGGTTTCACCTGCGGCATCGCGATCACGATTTTGATGACGCAGATGCGGCCCTTCCTCGGGTTGAGCCTCGAACAGGAGCCGGCGGAATTCCTGCCCAAGGTGCAGGCGCTGATCGGTGCGTTGCCGACGCTGCACGCCCCGACGTTCGGCATGGCTGCGTTGGCGCTGGCGATCTTGCTCTTCTGGCCGAAGCGGTGGAGTCGCGTGCCGGGATCGATCGTGGCGGTGGTGCTCGGCACGGTGCTGGTGGCGGCGTTCGGCTGGCCGACGGAGACGATCGGCAGCCGGTTCGGCGGCATCCCGCAGGGGTTGCCAGCCTTTGCGTGGCCGGAGTTCGAGTGGGAACACCTCGGTCAACTCATCCGCCCGGCCTTCACCATCGCGCTGCTCGGCGCGATCGAGTCGTTGCTCTCCGCCGTCGTGGCCGACGGCTTGATCGACGATCGGCACGATTCCAATCAGGAGCTCATGGCGCAGGGTGCGGCGAATTTCGTCGCGCCGCTCTTCGGCGGCATACCCGTGACGGGTGTCATCGCCCGCACGGCGACAAACATCCGCAGCGGCGCGGGAACGCCGGTGGCGGGGCTGGTGCACGCGGTGTTCCTGCTCGGCGTGCTCCTCGTGGCCGCGCCGCTCGCGAGCGACATCCCGCTGGCGGTGCTCGCGGCCGTGCTCGCCGTCGTGGCCGTGCGCATGGGCGAGTGGGAAGAATTTCTGCTCCTGCACCGCAAACCGCGCGGCGATGCGGCGGTGTTCCTCGCCACGTTCGGGCTGACGGTGCTCTTCGACCTGACGGTTGCCGTGGAGGTTGGCATGGTGCTCGCGGCGTTCGCCTTCATCAAGCGCGTGGCCGACACGACGCAGGTGCACGCGATGACCGGCGAGCAGGTCGCGGCCGGCGGGCCGGGCCACGAGCCGGTCAAGGACGTGCCGCGCGGCGTGGTGATCTACCGCGTGTTCGGGGCGCTGCTCTTCGGTTCGGCGGAGAAGCTCGAGCGCGTGCTGCGGCGGTCGGGCGGCGAGACGAAGGTCGTCATTCTGCACATGGCGGCGGTGACCGCGATGGATGCGACGGCGTTGAACCGCATCGAGAGCCTGCACGCGAAGATGAGGCGCCGGCACGAGCACCTGATCCTGAGCGGGCCGCACACGCAGCCGTATTTCCTGCTGGAGAAGGCCGGGTTCTTCGACGCGCTCGGCCGCGAGAACGTGTGCGCGGATCTCGAGCACGCCGTGGCGCGGGCGCGGGAGTTGTTGGCGAGGAAGTGACGAGCGTGGGATTCGTAGCAGCCGTCGTAAGACGGCTGGGGAACGCGTAACGGGCTGGTGGGGCGGGGATTTTTTCAGCCGACTTACGTCGGCTGCTACGAAGGACGGATCGGCGCGGCGATGTAGGTGGCGCGCTGGCGCGCCACGTTTTGGCGCGCGAAAGCGGATGGCGTGGCCGAGTTGCGCGCCAGCGCGCCACCTACAGGAACGATGCGAGCGGGCGGATTGAAACTCGTAGCAGCCGTCGTCAGACGGCTGGGGGGGACGCTGCGGCCGGCGGAGGTGCGAGGAGTTTTTTCAGCCGACTTACGTCGGCTGCTACGAGGGACGGGCCGGCGCGCTCTAACCGACGACTTTCTTGATGATGCGGCCGAGGTCGCCGACGCGATACGGCTTCGTCAGGTAACCGCAGAAACCCATGTCGAGGAACTGGCGGGCCATCTCGTCGTTGTCGTAGCCGCTGGCCACGATGGCGCGGACGTTCGGGTCGAGGTCGCGCAGGTGCTTGAAACACTGCTCGCCGCCCATGCCGCCGATGACGGTGAGGTCCATGATCACGACGTCGTAGGGGCGGCCGATGTTGAGGTAGCGCTTGTAGAGCTGGATCGCCTCCTCGCCGTTCTTCGCGAGGTCGTATTTGTATTCGAGGCTCGTGAGCATCTGCGCCGTGAGGTGGCTGATCTCCGGGTCGTCGTCCATGAACAGGATGCGGCCCGTGCGGGTGGCGACGTTGAAGGCCGGGGCGCGGCGCGCCTCGACGGCGGCCTCCTGCTCGGCGCGCGGGAGGAAGACGGTGAACGTCGTGCCGACGCCGACCTCGGAATCGAGGCCGATCTGGCCGCCGTGGCGTTTCACGATCGAGAGCACGGTGGCGAGGCCGAGGCCCGTGCCGGTCTTCTTGGTGGTGAAGAAGGGATCGAAGATCTTCTCCAGGTGCTCGGGTTTGATGCCGCTGCCGTTGTCGCGGACCTCGACGGCGACGTATTGGCCGGCGGGCAGGGGCGGGATCTGGTTCTCGGCGAGCGCGACGTTGCCGGCGGTGACCCAGATGTTTCCCTGGCCGGCGGGCATGGCTTGGATGGCGTTGATGATGAGGTTCTGGAAAACCTGCAGCAGCTGCGCGCGGTCGACCTGGATCGTGGCGAGGTCGGCGGGCGCGCCGAGCTCGACCTTCACCGTGGAGCCGGCGGCGGCGAGGCGCACGGCGTCGGTGAGAAGATCGGCGGTCTTGATCACCTGGCGCGTGCCGGTGCCGCCCTTGGCGAAGGTGAGGAGCTGCTTGCTCAGGGCCTTGGCGGCGAGGCAGGCGCGCTCGCTGTTCTCGAGGCCGGAGGTGTCGCGGTTGTCCTTTGCGAGCGACACGCCGCCGAGGATCGTCGTGAGGAGATTGTTGAAATCGTGCGCGATGCCGCCGGCGAGCTGGCCGAGCGCCTCGAAGCGGTTGGCGCGGACCAATTCCTCGGGCGTGAGGCTCATCTCGTCGGGGTTGCGGAACACGACGACGGCGCCCGCGGGCGAGCCGCCGGCATCAAGGACGGCGCGGCAGCTGAAGACGACGGGCACGGGCGGTCCGCCGCCGGCGCGCTCGAGCGCGTATTCGTTGTTCAGCGGCGTGGACTCGCCGGTGGCGAGCGCGCGGTCGACGGGATTCTCCGCCGGCGCGCCGCTGAGGCGGTGCACGAGGCGGAAGACTTCCGTCGCGGGCTGGTGCACCGTCTCGTCGGCCAGGCGCCCGAGGAGGCGCTCGGCGACGGGGTTGAGGAACACGACGCAATCGCGGGCGTCGACGAGGAGCACGCCCTCGTGGATCTCGGCGAGCAGCGCCGAGAATTCCTCCGCGCCGACGCCCGTCGCGCCGGCGCCGGCGCCGCCCTCGGGCAGCGGCGCGACGAAGCCGAGCACGCGTTGCAGCTCCTTCTTGCGCGAGAGCAGGCGGACGAAGCCCGTGTAGCCCCAGACGTCGGTGCCCTGGCGGTGGCGGAAGCGCAGCGATTCGAAGCACACCGGTTGTCCCGGCTGGCGCGACGAGAAGAACGCCGCGAGCCCGCCGGTCGTGTCCTCGGGCGGCAGGGCGCGCAGGATCGATTCCGGTTCGTCGGCCAGTTCGTCGTCGGCGAAGCCGAGCAGCGCCTTGAAGGCCGGCGACAGCCACGCGGTCGACGCGGTGAAATCGAGCTCGAACAGCGCCACGCGGCCGCGCTCGCCGAGGGTGGCGAGGCGTTCCTCGGCGCGGAGGGCGGATTCCTCGAGCTCCTTGCGCTCGGTGATGTCGAGGTGGGCGCCGACCACGCGCTGGAGCGCGCCGTTGGGCGCGAAGAGTTGCACGCCGACGCTCTGCACCCAGACGAAGTGGCCGCGCGCGTGCTTGAGCCGGTATTCGACGGCGAAGGGGCGCGAGCCGGTTGACGGCGCGCGTCCCGCGAGACGGTCGGGCGCGGCGGCGGTGTCCTCCGGGTGGATCAGCGCGAGCCAGGAGTCATAGGTGTTGGGCAGGCTGGCGTCGGTGTAGCCGAGCATGCGCTTCCAGGCCGGCGAGAGATACGTTTCCTGGCGCACAAAGTTGAGATCGAAGAACCCCAGCGCGCTCTTCTCGTTGAGCACGCTCAGGAAATTGTCCCCGCCCGACGCCGCCGCGGTGGATGTGGCGGAGGCGACGTTCGCCGCGGGGCCCGCCGTCGCGGGCGGCGGCGGGGTGGGGCGCGTGACGAAGACGAAAAAACGCGCGGGTTCGCCGCCGGAGGCCTCGAGCCGCACGACGGCGTCGAAGGCGGCGGCCTCCTTTGGTTGCGCCTGCAGCGGGATCGGCTGCGTCAGCGCGGCGGCTTGGATGACTTCCCATTGCGCCTGCAGCCAGTCGGGCTCGTTCGAGGTGACGTCGAAGGCGAAGAGGTTGGGCAGGTGGTCGCCGACGAGTTCGGCCGGCTTGGCCTGCCAGAGCGCCGCCGCCGCGGCATTGGCCAGCTCGATGCGGCCCTGCGCGTCCACGACCAGCACGGCCGGACCGTGGGTGGCCGGCGAGTGGGCGGTGGCGTTGGAGGGGTGGGCGGCGCTCACGAGGCGGGGCAGTTGTTAGCGGGCAGGCCGGGGCATTCCCAGTGCGAAACGGGGGCGGCGGCCGGCGGGAAAATTTTTTGAGAGCGATTTTACGCCGCCGCCGGGAACCTCAACCGGTCAGCGCACCGGTTTCCTGCCAGCGCCGCACGCGGCGGGCGAGGAAATCGATCCACACGGGCTGGTCGTTGAGACACGGGATGTGCGTGAACTCCTCGCCGCCCGCCTCCTTGAATTCCTCGGCGCCCTCCTCGCGGATCTCCTCGAGCGTCTCGAGGCAGTCGGTGACGAAGGCGGGCGTGATGCAGACGAGGCGCTTGCGGCCGGACTTGGCCAGGCGCTCGAACTCGGCGTCGGTGTAGGGCGAGAGCCAGGGCTCGCCGACGAGGCGCGATTGGAACGAAATCGACCACTTCGCCGGATCGAGCCCGGCGCGCTGCGCGAAGAGCTGCGAGGTGCGCGTGACCTGCGCCTTGTAACAGGTCGCGTGCGCGGGCGAGCAGGTGTTGCAGCAGTCGGCGACCATCTGGCAATGCGCGCGCGAGCTGTCGGCCTTCGTCAGGTGACGCACCGGGATGCCGTGGTAGCTGAAGAGCAGGTGGTCGTAGGGCTTTTGCAGGTAGGGCTGCGCACTCGCGACGAGGGCGTCGATGTAGTCGGCGTCGGCGTAGTAGGGCTGCACGCAGTCGAACTTGATGTTCGGCGCGATCTTCTCGGCCTCGCGCTGGACCTTCACGACGACGGTCTCCCACGAGGACATCGCGTAGTGCGGATACTGCGGGAACAGCAGCACATTGGTGACGCCCTCGTTGACGAGGCCGCGCAACACGTCGGGGATGGACGGGTTGCCGTAGTTCATCGCCAGCGCGATCGGCAGGTCGGATTTTTGCTGCAACGCGGCCTGCGCCTTCTTGCTCGTGAGGATCAGCGGCGAGCCCTCGGGGGTCCAGATGCTCGCGTAGGCGTGGGCGGATTTCTTGACGCGGAAGGGGATGATGATGCCGTTGACGAGCAGCTTGCGGAGGAAGCGGTTGGCGGGCTTGTCGATGACGCGTTCGTCGCCGAGGAATTCCCGGAGGTAGCGCGTGACGTCCGGCACGGCGGTGGAATCGGGCGAGCCGAGGTTGAGCAAAAGGACGGCGGATTTGGCCATGGTGGGTGTGCGGTTAGAGGTGGCCCAAAGCCCCGCAAAGTCAACGAGAGCGCAGGAGGCGAAGCGCCTCGGACAAGGGATGCGCAGCGGGGGCTCAATCCCCGTCCGCCCCCGGCCGCACCGGGGCGAGCGCGAGGCGGAATCCGATGCCCGGCGCCGTCGTGCTATGCGTGCGCCAGTAGCGCTGGTCCGAGCGGCAAAACCCGCGCCCGACCGACCACGAGCCGCCGCGGATGATGTGCGCGATGTGCGGCGTGAAGCCGCGATAGCCGGCGAGCGGGTCGTCGACCGGCCGTCCGGGATATTCACCGAGTCCGTCGAGGCACCATTCCCAGACGTTGCCGTGCATGTCGTGCAAACCCCAGGCGTTGGGCGCGAGGCGGGCGACGGGCTGCGTCTGGCCGCCGCTGTTGCCGCGGTGCCAGCCGAGGGAATCGATCTCGCCGGCAAACGGGCCGGTCGTGCCGGCGCGGCAGGCGTATTCCCACTCCGCCTCCGTCGGCAGCGAATACGCGTAGCCCTCGGGCAACCGGCCGGCGGCGCGCTCGCGCTCGTTGAGGGCGTGCGTAAATTCCATCGCGTCGACCCAGGTGATGTTCTCGACCGGACGCTGCGAACCGCGGAACTGCGAGGGGTTGGGATTCGCACCGCGCAGCTGCCGCCACTGTTCCTGCGTCACCTCGGTGCGCCCCAGCCAGTAGCCGCGCGTGAGGCGGACGGGCGTGGCGTCGTCGTTGCCGTGCACGCTCGCCATCACGAACTCGCCCGGCGGGATCCACACGAGCGTCAAATCGAGTTCGTCGAGCGTGAACGCCTCGCCCGGCACCGGATGCGAGGGCGCGTCCGGCCCGGGTGGCGTGGCGGTCGGCGGGCGGAAGTTGGGCTCGTTGCCTGGGAGCGCGCCCTGTTCGCGCCGCGCGACGTCCTCGACCATTGCCAGCAGTTCGCGGAGGCCCTCGTGCGCGGGAAATTCCCCGTGAGTCTGCCGCGCGAGCCGCAGCGCCTGGGTGAACTTGCCAGTGTCCATCAGCGCGCGGATCGACGTCTGCCGCGCGGCGATGAGGGTGTCGTCCTGCGCGGCGACCGGCGGGATCGCCAGCGCGAGCAACAGGCAGAGACGGAACCCAAACCGGGTTTTCATGGGGCGCGGCGAGTCAACGCGGTCGCGCGGGCGAGGCCAAGCCGGGAAATCCGCTCGGCCGGACATTGCCGTTGCCACGCGTTTCGCCGTCGCGCTTGCTCGGCGCACCGATGCTCCGGATCCTACCCCGTCCCGCCCGGTTGCTCGGCTGCGTGCTGGCGGGCTTGGCCGCGGCGACCAGCCCGGGTGCGGAGGCGTCGAGTGAACTGGGGCGGCCGATCCTCCAGACTTTTCCGCCCGGGTTGCATCTGCGGCACGCGATCAGCCAGACCTTCGCGCAGGACGACGCGGGCTGGATCTATTTCGCCAACGGCGCCGACCTCCTCGCCTTCGACGGCCGCCGCTGGATCCACCGGCCGCTGCCCGACGAGTCGGCCGGCGTGCGGCAATTCGCCCGCGCGCCCGACGGCACGATCTACGCGGCCGGGGCGGGCGTGATCGGTTTCCTGCGCGGCACGGGAGCGGCGGTGGACTTCGTGTCGTTGCGCGAACACCTGCCCGCCGACGCGCGCGACATCGACGAGTTGCGCCACGTCGCCGCCGCGGGCGACGCCGTCGTCTTCGCCGACGCCGCGAAACTCCTCGTCTGGCGCGAGGGTCGTTTCACCGTCCTGCCGCTGCCCGCGCCGCCGGGGCGGCCCGGCGCGCGGCTGCACGTCGTGGACGGACGGTTGCTCGTGTCCGCACTCGGCCGCCCATTGCAACGCCTCGAGGAAGACCGGCTCGTGCCGGTGGCCGACGACCCGCGCCTGCGGGAGGAGCCGCTCGTCACCGTCGTGACCGGCGCGGCGCCGGGCGACCTCCTCGCGCTCACGGCCACGCGCGGCTTCCTCGCGCTCGCCGCCGACGGCACGGTGACGACGCCCGCGAGTCCGCTGCACCGCTGGCTCGCGGGCGAACGGGTGTTCCGCGCGCGCCGACTCGACGACGGCTCGTGGGCCGTCGCGCTCGCCGCGGCGAGCGGCAACCGCGGGCTGCTCTTCCGGCCCGACGGCACGCTTGCGTCGCGGCTGGGCCAAGAAGCCGGACTCTACAGCGAGCAGGTGCGCGATTTTCTCCCCGACCGCGAAGGCGGCCTCTGGGTCTCGCTCGATGCTGGCGCGGCGAGGTTGGAGTGGCCTTCGCCCGCGACGCGTTTCGACGCGGTCAACGGACTCGGCCACGGCGCCGTGCTCGCCGTGATCCGGCACGAGGGCGCGATCCATGCGGCGACGGAGGAGGGGATATTTCGCCTGCAACCGGCCGACGCCGGCGGCGGGGCGCGCTTCGTGCCGGTCGACGACCCCGCGACGGACTTGCGTCAACGCCTCGCGGAGGCGGGCGCGTCCGCGGGAGACGCCGCGGTGCGGACGTGGCCCGGGGAACTGCCGGTGTCGGTGCGCGCGGCGTTGGGCGAGCCGCGCTGCGGCTTCGAAGAGCAGGGCCCGGGCGGACGCGTGCGCTGGCTCGGCGGCACGGCGGGATTGCTCCGCGTGGAGCTGGGGCGGGCCTTCGCCGCGGTCGCGCCGCTGCTCGTGCAACTCGCGGCGGAGGGGGTGGCGCCGGATGCCGAGCTGGCGCCGGAGCACGAGCCGCTGACGTTCCGCTTTCTCGCCATCCGGCAGCAATCGGGCAACCCGGTGACGTATCGCACGCGCGTGCTCGGGCAGCAGGACGCGTGGAGCGGGTGGGGCGAGGCGCGCGAGCGATTCATCGCGCGGTTGTCCGCGGGCAATTACGCTTTCGAGGTGCAGGCGCGCGACGCGGCCGGGACGCTCAGCGCGCCGGCGCGGCTGGCGTTCCGCGTGTCGGCCCCGTGGTGGGCCGGGCCGTGGGCGGTGGCGGCGGCGGTCGCGGCGGGTGGGGCGGCGTTTTTCGGCGCCCTGCGCTGGCGGACGCGGGCGCTGCGGCGCCGCGCGGCGCAGCTTGAACGCATCGTGCAGGAGCGCACCGAGGAGATCGCGGCGAAGAACCGCGAGCTCACGCGCCTGCACCGGCTCGAGTTCGACGAGAAGGTCGCCGCGCGGCTGGCCGAGGAGAAGGCGCGCCTCGAGGTGCTGCGCTACCAGCTCAACCCCCATTTCCTCTTCAACACGCTCGCCTCGATCAGCGCCGCGCTGCCCGCCGGCGGCTCGACCGCCCGCGCGATGCTGGACCGCTTGGCGGAGTTCTGCCGCCTGACGCTGCGCGGCGACGACGACCGCGAGTGGACGACGCTCGGCGAGGAGATGCGGCTGCTCCGCGCCTACCTCGAGATCGAGCAGTCCCGCTGGGGCGACCTGCTGGACGTGGAGATCGATTGCGCGCCGGAACTAGCGGAGTCGCCGCTCCCGCATTTTCTCATCCTGCCGCTCGTCGAGAACGCGCTGAAATACGGCCGTGCCACCAGCCCGGACCGGGTCGGCCTGAAGCTCTCGGTCCGGCGCCGGGCGGACGGCACGTTTGAGATCGGCGTGGCCAATACCGGCAGTTGGGTGGAGTCGGGCACCGGGGTGCGCCCGGTTTCGTTCGGCATCGGACTGGAGAATCTGCGGGAACGCCTGGCCCGGCACTACCCGCGCGCCCACCGCCTCGACATCGCGGCGGCCGACGGCTGGGTGACGGTGACATTGCAACTCGCGGCCGCCCCCGCACGCTGACGCCACCCCATGCCCCGCGCCGCCCTGCTGATCGAAGACGAAGCCACCGCCCGCGCCGACCTGCGCGCGAAACTCGCCGTGCATCCCGACATCACGGTCGTGGGCGAGGCGGCGACCTGCAACGCGGCGCGCGCCCGGCTGGCGCAGGCGGATTACGACCTCGTGTTTCTCGACATCCAGTTGATCGGCGGCAGCGCCTTCGAGCTCGTGCCGCACGTGCGGCCGGGCGCGCGGATCGTGTTCGTCACGGCCCACGACGCGTTCGCGTTGCGCGCCTTCGAGGTCAACGCGCTCGACTACCTGCTCAAGCCCGTGCAACCCGCGCGCCTCGCGGAGGCGCTGCGGCGCTTGGACGCGCCGGTCGTTGTCCCGGCGGCGGCGGATGCTGCGACCGCGGCGGAGACCGAGGCGTCGGCTCCGGCCGTGAGCCTGCGCGCGGACGACCTCGTCTGCCTGCGCACGAGCCAGCAGGCGCGCTTCGCGCCGGTGAACCAGATCAGCCTCATCACGGCGCAGGACAATTACACCGAGGTGCAACTGGCCGACGGCGCGCGGCTGTTGCTGCGCAAGCCGCTCAAGGCCTGGGAAGACACGCTGCCGGCCTCGCATTTCATGCGGGTGCATCGCACGCGGATCGTGAACCTCGCGCGGGTGCAACGCTACGAGCGCGACGCCGACGAGCACACGCGGCTCTTCGTCGAGGGCGTGGACACGCCGGTCGCGGCCAGCCGCGAACGCTGGACCGAATTGCGCGACCGGCTCGGGGCGCTGCGTCCGCGGGCCTAGCCGCCCGCGGTTCGCCACACCCGCTCCGCGGTTCGCCCCAAAAACATGGGGCCGGGGCCGCGGCGCGGATTTCATGCGCTCGTCCGGGCCGCCCCTCTCCACGCACCTTGCTCCATACCCCACCTGATCGGCAGCGAAGCTCTCGCTGCACCCCCACGCCCATGAACCTTTCCCGCGTCCTCGCCCCGCTCTCCTCTTTCGTCGTTCTCCTCGCCCTGTTGTTCGTCGCTGCCGCTCCGGCGCAGGCGCAGACGACCTGGACCGGCACGACCGGCAATTGGGCGACCGGGGGCAACTGGAGCAACGGCGTTCCCGTCTCCAACGCCGACGCTTTCATCAACAATGGTGGCACCGCGACGCTCACCGGGAGCGGAGCGGTGAACTCGCTCTTCGTCGGCTACAACGCCGCCGGCTCCTTCACGATCGACGGCGGCAGCCTCGCTTCGTCCTACGAGGTCTACATCGGCTATTCCGCCAACGGCACGGCGAGCATCACCAGCGGTTCGTGGAACGCGACGAGCACGAACATCTACGTCGGCCTCGTCTCGGGCTCGAGCACGTTCACGATCTCCGGCGGCACGGTCAGCTCCGCCAACGGCATCGTCGGTCATGCCGGCGCCACGGGAACCACCACCGTTTCGGGCGGCAGTTGGACCACGAGTGGCGACCTGAGCATCGGCCAGGACGGCGGCACCGGCACCCTCACACTCAGTGGCGGCAACGTCACGGCCGGCGCCCTCCGCTTCGCCCTCAACACCACCAGCCACGGCACGTTGAACCTCAACAGCGGCGTCCTCCTGACCGCCGAGGTCAGCGAAGGCACCGGTTCCGGCGGCGCGCACCTGAATTTCAACGGCGGCACGCTCCGCGCCTCGGCGGCGAATTCATCCTTCTTCAGCGGACTCGACGCCGGCGACGTGCAGCTCCTGGCCGGCGGCGGCACGATCGACACGAACGGCCACAACATCGGCATCGCCACCGCCATCCAAGGCGCCGGCTCGCTCACCAAGACCGGCACCGGCACGCTCACCCTTTCCGGCGCGAGCACCTACACGGGCGACACCACGATCAGCGCCGGCACGCTGCACCTGGCCAACAGCAACAACATCGTCAGCAGCAACCTCATCACCGTCTCCTCCGGCGGCACGCTGACCGCGGCGAATTTTCAGGTCGGCAACGCCGGCACCGGCAGCGTCGCGCTCAGCGGCGGCACGATCAGCATCACGGGCGAAAGCTACGTCGGCCTCAACAACCCCGGCGAGGCGACCATCACCTCCGGCACCTGGACCTCCGGGGGCGCACTCTACATCGGCCGCGGCGGCAGCTCGGGCACGCTCGCGCTGTCCGGCGGTTCGCTCTCCGCCATCGCGAGCACCATCGCGGGCGCCGGCCTCGACACCGGCTCGGGCTCCGCGACGGTTTCGGGCGGCACGTGGACGACGACCAATGTCTTCAATGTCGGCTACTCCGGCGTCGGCGAACTCACCGTCTCCGGCGGCACCGTGACCGCCGCCGAGCTGCGCCTCGGCAACGAGGCGACCGGCGCCGGCACGGTCAACCTCGACGGCGGCGTCATCGCCACTGCCGCGCTTGTGCGCGGCAACGGTTCCGCCTCCCTCGTCTTCGACGGCGGCACGCTCCGCGCCACCGGCAACAACGCCGGCTTCACGTCCGGTTTCAGCGCCGGCGACCTCCAGATCTCCGCCGGAGGCGCCATCATCGACACGCAGGCGCACGCGGTCGGCTTCTCCGCGGTGCTGCAGGGCACGGGCGCCCTCACCAAGCAGGGCAGCGGCACGCTCACGCTTTCCGGCACCAGCACCTACACCGGCGCCACCACGATCAGCGCCGGCACGCTCAACCTCACCGGCTCCATCGCCGACAGCAGCCTCACCACCGTCGCCTCCGGCGCCAAGCTCACGGGCACGGGCACGCTGGGTGCGCTCACGGTGCAGACTGGCGGCATTCTCGCCCCCGGCGCCTCCCCCGGCACGCTCAACGCCGGCAACACCACGTTCGGACCGGACGGCATTTTCCAGTTCGAACTCAACCAGGCGGGCAGCGGGGTCGCGGGGACGAACTGGGATCTCCTCGCCATCACCGGCACGCTGGCGATCACGGCGACTTCATCCAACCCCTTCGTCATCGACGTCGCCTCGCTCACGCTCTCGAACGTCGCGGGTCAGGCCGCAAACTTCAACTCGGCCGCGAGCTACACCTTCATCTTCGCCACCGCCTCGGGCGGCATCACGGGCTTCTCCGCGGACAAGTTCTACATCGACACCACGGACTTCGCGAACGCCTTCACCGAGGCGTGGACTGTCGCGAGCGACGGCAACAACCTTTCGCTCAACTACAACGTCGCCGTCATCCCCGAGCCGTCGACCTATGCCGCGCTCGCGGGCTTGCTCGGTTTCGGCGTCGTGCTCTGGCGCCGTCGGCGGCAGGCGGTCTGAACCTCGCCCGATCGCCGGCCGATCAGGTGGAGCGCGTTGACCCCAACGCGCTCGGGCGAGAACGCGTTGAGGTCAGCGCGTTCCACCGGCGCTGGATTGCTCGATGCGTCCGAGTTGCGCGCGAGCGCGCAACCTACCCGGACCCGAAAGCTGCTCTCTCACGTCGCCATCGTGCGGATCGCGGCGATGAGGCGGTGGACGTTTTCCGGGGTGATGCGGTCGGTCACGATCGTGCGCGGGGCGGTGCGCGTCACGTCGAGCCGCGCGCCTTCCTCGCTGCCGGGGCGCACGAAGTCCGCGATGAAATCCATCCCGCCCTTCGGCTTGATCCAGCGGTAATACGGGTCGGGGTCGGCGCTCTCGATCACGATGTCGAGCTTCAGCAGCACGTGGCAGAACAGCGTCAGGTCCCGATACGACGCGAACCACGTCGGCGGACACACCAGTTGGTCTCGGATCACGAGGGTCATACGAATCGCGGGGAAATCCGTGGGTGACGCGGGTGTTTTAGGAATTTAACTGGCCTTGTCCAGAGCGGCGACGTTCACTCGCCACCCGGTATATCGTCACGATCCGCCATGACTTCAGTGCGCAAGCCCGTCCTCCTGGTCATCCGCGATGGCTGGGGCCACAATCCCGATGCGTCGCAGGACGCCACCAACGCCGTCGCCCGCGCGCACAAGCCCTGCGACGACCGCCTCCGCGCCACGTCGCCCTCGACGCTCGTCCGCGCCTCGGGTCTCGACGTCGGTCTGCCGGACGGCGTGATGGGCAACAGCGAGGTCGGCCACGAGAACATCGGCGCCGGCCGCATCGTCGACCAGGAGCTGGTGCGCCTGAACAAGCTGTTCTCCGAAAAACGCCTCGCCACCAACGCCGTGTGGCGCGCCGCGGTCGAGCGGGTGAAGTCGCGCGGCACCAAGCTGCATCTCTTCGGCATCGTCTCCGACGCCGGCGTGCACGGCATGCTCGAGCACCTCTACGGCATCTTGCGCCAGGCGAAGGAGGACGGCGTCACGCAGGTCTACCTCCACGCCTTCACCGACGGCCGCGACACGCCGCCGTCGAGCGGCCTCGGCTACATCCGCCAGGTCGAGGCGCAGATGCGGACCATCGGCGTCGGCCGGATCGCGACCGTCTGCGGCCGCTTCTGGGCGATGGACCGCGACAACCGCTGGGAGCGCGTGCAAAAGGCCTACGCCATGCTCACCGGCCGCGCCGCGGTGGCGACGGCGCCGAGCGCGGAGGCCGCCGTGCAAAGCTACTACGACGCGCCGCTCAGTCCGACGCAGGTCGGCGACGAGTTCGTCCCCGCGACGTGGATCCTCGGCGCGGACGGCAAGCCCATCGCGACCGTCGGCGACGGTGACGCCGTGCTGTTCTACAACTACCGCGGCGACCGCCCGCGCGAGATCACGAAGGCCTTCGTGCTGGACGATTTCACCGGCTTCGACCGCGGCCGGAAGCTCGATCTCTACTACGCCACGATGACGGAATACGAGGCCGGCCTCCCCGTGCACGTCGTCTCGCCGAAGCCGGAGAAGCTGAAGAACATCCTCGGACAGGTCGTGAGCGACGCCGGCATCCGGCAGTTCCGTTGCGCGGAGACCGAGAAGAACCCGCACGTGACTTTCTTTTTCAACAACTATCGCAGCGAGCCGTTCCCCGGCGAGGACCGCGCCTGCCCGCCGAGCCCGAAAGTCGCGACCTACGACCTGCAGCCCGAGATGTCCGCCGCCGAGGTCACGCGCCTCGCCAAGGAGGCGATCCTCACCGGCAAATACGGCCTCATCGTCGTCAACTACGCCAACCCCGACATGGTCGGCCACACCGGCTCGTTCGAGGCGACGAAGAAGGCCGTCGAGGCCACCGACGCCGGCGTGGGCGAGCTCCTCGCCGCGCTCGCCACGAAGGGCGGCCGCGCCGTCGTTTGCGCCGACCACGGCAACGCCGAGCAGATGTGGGACCCGACCGTCAACGGCCCGCACACCGCCCACACGCTGAACCTCGTCGAGGTCTTCGTCGTCGGCGACGGTTTCGTCCGCGGCCAGACCAAGCTCCGCGACGGCGGCCGCCTCGCCGACCTCGCCCCGACCGTCTTGCACCTGATGGGCCTGCCGAAGCCGCCCGAGATGACCGGCGAGAGCCTGATCGCCGGCTGAGGCTTTCGGCGATTTCGTCTGATTTTCGACAAGCCCGCCGCGAGGCGGGCTTTCTTGTTCAACCACAGATCGACACAAATGAACACAGATGAGCCCAGATGAACCGATTGAGAACTACCCAAAGAAGTGACGCTGCGATGCCTTGGGGTAGGGCGCGACCGCCGAGGCTTCGCACTCGTCGCCGCTGGGCGCGCCGAGAGCGTGTTGCGGCGGGCCCAGCGGTCCCGCCCTACCTCCGACAACGTCACTTCTTCAGGAAATTCTCAATAGATGAACCGAGTGGGTTCAGTTGTTGGCCATCTATCTGTGTGAATCTGTGTCCATCTGTGGTTCTCAGGAGATTGACCTCTCCTGGGCTCCCCGCCGCACCTCTGTCATAGCCGCGCGGCGCCCAAATTCTGTTTGCCCCCCTGCGGGGCGGGCCGTTTCGTTTGACCCTCGTTCCCATGAAACGCACGCACCACTGCGCCCAACTGACCAAGGCCGACCTCCACGCGACCGTCTCGCTCGCCGGCTGGGTCGACTCCGTCCGCGACCACGGCGGCATCATCTTCATCGACCTCCGCGACCGCCAGGGCATCACGCAGGTGAAGTTCGACGGCGCGCTCCGCGAACAGGCCGCCAAGCTCAAGCCCGAGTCCGTCATCGGCATCACGGGTAAGGTTGAGCCGCGCCCGGCCGACATGGTCAACGCCACCCTGCCCACCGGTGAGATCGAGGTCGATGCCACCGCGCTCGAGGTGCACAACCTTTCCGAGACCCCGCCGTTCCCGCTCGACGACGCCGGCGGCGACAAGGTCAACGAGGACCTCCGTCTCACCTACCGTTACCTCGACCTGCGCCGCCCGAAGATGCGCAAGAACCTCGCCGTGCGCCACCGCGCCACGAAGGCCGTGCGCGACTACTTCGACGCGCAGGGTTTCTACGAGGTCGAGACGCCCGTCCTCTTCAAGAGCACGCCCGAGGGCGCCCGCGAATACCTCGTGCCGTCGCGCATCCACGCCGGCCAGTTCTACGCGCTCTCGCAGTCGCCGCAGCAGTTCAAGCAGATCCTCATGGTCGCGGGCGTGGAGAAGTATTTCCAGATCGCCCGCTGCTTCCGCGACGAGGACCTGCGCGCCGACCGCCAGATGGAGTTCACGCAGATCGACGTCGAGGTCTCGTTCATCGACCGCGAGGGCATCTACGCGCTCTTCGAGGGCATGCTGAAGAAGGTCTGGAAGGACGTGCTCGACCACGACCTCCCCACGCCGTTCCCGCGCCTCGCCTACAAGGACGCGATGAACCGCTACGGCGTCGACAAGCCCGACACGCGCTTCGCGATGGAGCTCGTCGACTTCTCCGAGACCTTCCGCACCTCCGCGTTCAAGGTCTTCCAGTCCACCGTCGCCGCCGGTGGCTCCGTGAAGGCGATCAACGCCAAGGGCCTCGCCGACGTCACGCAGGGCGAGACCGTCGCCCTCGAGGATTCCGCCAAGGCGATGGGCGCCAAGGGCCTCGCCTCGATCAAGGTCGAGAACGGCGAATGGAAGTCCCCGATCGCGAAATTCTTCACCGACGCCGAGAAGGCCGAGCTGACCAAGCGCCTGAACATCGAGAACGGCGACCTGATCTGTTTCGCCGCCGCCCCGTGGGAGCGCGCCTGCGCCATCCTCGGCCGCATCCGCCTCGACGCCGCGCAACTGCTCGTGAAGCGCGGCAAGCTCACGCTCCGACCCGACCAGTGGAATTTCCTCTGGGTCGTCGATTTCCCGCTCATGTCCTACGACGAGGAGCGCGGCGGCTACGCGGCGACTCACCACCCGTTCACCGCGCCCGTCGCCGAGGACGCGCACCTGCTCGACAGCGACCCGAAGGCCGTGCGCGGCCAGCACTACGACGTCGTCTTGAACGGCATGGAACTCGGCGGCGGCTCGATCCGCATTCACCAACCCGCGTTGCAGGAGAAGGTGTTCACCGACGTGCTCAAGATCCCGGCCGACGTGGTCGAGAGCCGCTTCGGCTACATGCTGAAGGCCTTCAAATATGGCGCGCCCCCGCACGGCGGCATCGCCTTCGGCCTCGACCGCATGTGCGCGCTGCTCTGCGGCACGACGAGCATCCGCGACGTCATCGCCTTCCCGAAGACGCAAAAGGCGCAGGACCTGATGAACCAGAGCCCGACGCCCGTCACCGAGAAGCAGCTCCGCGACCTGCACATCAAGATCGCCGACGAGGCGAAATAAGCGCCGCGTGTCTGGAGGGCGCGGCTACCGCCGCGCCGCCGCCCGCCGCAAGGCGGGCTTTTTTGTCGATTGCAGGGTAGGGCGAACCCTCCGGGTGAGCCGTGATTGCTGAACGCGGCTCGGCGGGACGCCTCGCCCTACCTTGAGTTCGGCGCCCAGACATGCGACCAATCCTCTGGACGCGTCACCAGTTGCGCGCACGGGGTTCATGCGGATGTAATTCGCTTTCTCTTCGAACGATTCGTCGTTGCACAGCCGATGGTCGAAGAATCCGGCCTGCCAACCGACTCGAAGTGACTTTGTCTGGTAGGCTTTCCATGCCGAGAGCACTTTCGTGAGTTCGCGGTCGGGCGCGATCACGAGGAGAGCGTGCAAGTGGTCGGGCATGATCACCAGGAGGTGCAGCCACCAGGTGCCGCGTTCGTGGTAGTGGACGGCGGAGGCCAGGAGGCGCTGCGGCTTGTTGCCGGTTGTCAGTCCATCGGTGCCGCGGGTCCTGGCGTTGATGGTCACGAAGAACGTTGCGCCACGCAGCACCCAGGGCGGCACGGCGTGATGGAGCGGCCTTATTGAGAATTTCCTGAAGAAGTGACGTTGGCGGAGGTAGGGCGGGACCGCTGGGCCCGCCGCAACACGCTCTCGGCGCGCCCAGCGGTCGCGCCCTACCCCAAGGCATCGCAGCGTCACTTCTTTGGGTAGTTCTCAATAGTTGCGGTAGCTCAGACATGAAGCCGATCGGTAGGGCGAGGCGTCCCCGCCGACCCGGTGCGTGGCGACGGGGTGGCGAGTTGAGTCGGCTCACCCGGAGGGTTCGCCCTATTTTTGGCGTGGCTCTGCCTGCTACAACTTCAAGCCGGCCAGCCAGCGGTTGACGCCTTCGCAATCGAAGGCCTCGGGGTCGTAGTCGCCAATCCAGTCTTTCAGTTCGCCATGGCGCGGATGCTTCGAATCAGGCAGCGCCGCGCAGAGCTCCTCGTAGCCGGGCACGCTGCCGCAATCCTCCGGCGGGCAGGCTCGTTCGCCGAGCACGCAAAACGCCACCTTCAGCGGTTTGGCGGTCGGCGTGATCGAGCGCACCTTGAGGTCGTGCTCCCAATCGTCGCCAAAGTCGTAGGTGTAGGAAAACTTGTCACCCTTCGCGCTTACAAGGTCGGCGAGCGTGTGCTTGCGCTCGTCGTGGATGATCGTGTCGCTGAGCGTTTCCTGCCAGCCGTCGTCGTCCGGGTCGCGCATCACGTATTCGTGGTGGCCCGCCCGGAACGAGTGCAGGTGGCAATCCGACCAGCCCATGACCGCCTGGATGACGTCGTGCAGTCGGTGCAACTTGATGCGGCCGGGGACGACGAAGCGCCGCCAGATGCGGGGCTTGATGTAACGGAGCGAGATTTCGAGTTCGACGGCCAGGCTGGCCGGCGGCACCGCTGGTTTTGCCGCGGCCTTGGAGGCCTTGGCCGGCGGGAGGGAGAAACGGCGATTGAGGGAGACCATGGGACGATCGGGATAGGGGGCGGAATACGGCGAGAACAAGCGGTCGGGTCTACATTTCCCAAAGCTTCGCCAAAGGCACAGCCAGAAATCGGGGATCCCCGAGGGTGACCTGATGGGCGCCGGTATGGAAGAGCACCCCGCCGGCGAAATCGTCGCCACACTGCGCGGCGAGACGACGCAGGCCGGATATATCCGCTTGGGTCGGAGTCGCCGTCATCTTCACCTCCACGCCCCAGGTGCGGCGACCGCGGGTGAGGACAAAGTCCACCTCGACCTGGTCTTTGTCGCGATAGTGCCAGAAACGGAGATCGGGATCGGTCCAGCCGGCCTGCGCGTGGAGTTGCTGGAGGACAAATGTCTCGAGCAGGTGCCCGAACCGGTCCCGCTGGCTCTGGCCATCCTCCGCGCTCAGATCGGCCAGTGTGGCAGCCAGACCGCTGTCCACGAAATGCAGCTTGGGTGTTTTGATCAGCCGCTTGGCGGCGTGGCGATGCCAGGGCTGAAGGCGGCGCACGAGATAAAGTCGCTCACAGGCGGCGAGGTGGTTTTCCACGGTTTCGCGCCGCAGATCGAGTTCGTTGCTCAGGGTGGAGATGTTCAGCAACTCTCCGGTGCGCAGGGCCAGGAGGGAAAGCAGACGGGAGAGATCGCGCGGGTCCTTCACTCGCGCCACGTCCTGCACATCGCGCTCCAGCAGGGCGCGAACGTAGTCGCGATGCCAGCTCCGCGCACGGGCCGGGGATCGGGTCAGCGGCTCGGGAAAACCACCCGCGGTCACGCGGTCGGCCGGGTTGATCGGGGCGGGTGGACGGGTGGCGGTGGCGAGCGAGGGCTTGAGCTTGCCGGCGATCCAAGCCGCCAGAAAGCCCCCGGGCGCGCGATTCTGCTCGGCCGCGGTCAACGGGTGCAGCTCGATGATGGCCATGCGCCCGGCCAGGGAGTCGCCCAGTTTGGGCAGCAACAGCAGATTGGCCGAACCGGTGAGGAGAAATCGGCCGGGTCGGCGGTCGCGGTCCACGGAGAGCTTCAACGCGCGCAGCAGCTCGGGCACGCGTTGGATCTCGTCGAGGATCACGGGGTCCGGCAGCGCGGCCAAAAATCCGTTCGGGTCCGACCGCGCGAGTGCCAGGGCGTCGGTGTCGTCAAAAGTCACGTAACCGAAACGCGGGGCGAGCGCCCGGGCGAGCGTGGTCTTGCCGCATTGCCGTGGTCCCAGCAGACAGACGACCGGAGTGTCCTTCAGTGCGTCCTGCACGGCGGGGGCCAGCGCGCGGGGGAGAGGCTTGGCGTCCATTTGCCGGTTAGCAGAACGTCCAATTGCCTATTACGCAAGCGGCCAATTGCCTATTGAGGTGGCGTCCTGTTGCCGGCTGAAGGTGCCGAAAGTGCCGCGTGCGGTGCGTCTGGGTGACAGGGGGCAGGTGTGATCGAGGTGGGGCGTCTTGATCTCCAGGTGCCCGGTGCCACGGTCCGCGGCGGGGCTGGTGCCGCGCTCGGGCGTGAACGCGTTGGGGTCAACGCGTTCCACCTCACACCCCCAGCTGCTTCCGCAGAATCTCGTCCACGAGCTTTGGGTTCGCCTTGCCGGCGGAGAGTTTCATCACGGCGCCTTTCAGGGCGTTGATGGCTTTGGCGTTGCCGCTGCACCTCGCGATTGTCATCTCTTTAGGAAACGGGCCTTAATGAAGTGGCTACTTCTTTCTTGCGCGGATTCCCAGCTTGAGGACCTCGATCAGTTCGTTCGGGTCGCGCATGTAAGGATAATTATATGATGTGCTAACGTGCCAAAGGTGTGAGCTAATTGAATTAAGCAGTTTCTCTAACAGCGCTAAGGCGCGCTGAATATCTCCAAAAGATAGCTCAGGTAGTGGTGCAACAGAATTGCCGATAGCATGCTCGAAATCCAGATGTGCGATGCGTTTGTTTCTGTGCGCGTGAACTGCGGTCAAAATCGGTTCAATCTCGCTCCGCAGTTGCTCTAGGTTTTGTTCGAACAGTCTGTTATGTTCGTGTCGGTTGGGAAGGGGCTTACCGGGATTGAACTCCGAAAACAAATAGGGCTCCGGGATTCTTCGGTTCGGGTCTTGAAGGCAACTTTTTGCTTCATCGACTATTTTCCTGAGACTCAAAAACTCTGACTTATCCTTAACCGGACGGTCAGTGAGTCGGCCCAGTTGGACTAAGATGTGTTCCACGAGTGATCGTCCGATTTCGTGAAAAGTGGTTGGTGCTGCATCGTTGATCACAGCAACGTTCTCGGGGACCTGATGGAACGTCTGAAACAGTGTCCATGTGATGCGCAGATTCAGGTAGTGGTTCTCGTAGGACTCAAAGAGCCGATAAAACGGGTCTGATTCTCTCTCTTTGGTTGTCATCTTGTGGTGGCTCAATCGCCGAGCAACTGCCTCAGGATTTCGTCGACGAGCTTCGGGTTGGCCTGGCCCGCGGAGAGCTTCATCACGCCGCCCTTGAGGGCGTTGATGGCCTTGGCGTTGCCGTTGCGGACCTGCTCCGCGGACTTCGGGTCGTTCGCGATCGCGGTGGCGCACCACGCCTCGAGCTGGCCGGTGTCGCTCGCCTGGCGCAGACCCTTGCGGTCGGCGATGGCGGCGGCGGGTTCGCCGGTCGCGAACATCTCGCTGAAGATCTCCTTCGCCTGGCTGCTCGACACCGCGCCTTGCTCGACGAGCGCGATCAGGCCGGCGAGGTTCGCGGGCGTCACCCGGCTCGCGGCGAGCGCGAGGTTGGCGGCGGCGAGGTCGCGCAGAAGGTCGTTCGCGATCCAGTTCGCCGCGGCGGTCGGTTTCGCACCGAGTTTCACCGTCTCCTCAAAGAAATCGGCCAGCGCGCGGTCGCGGATGAGCACCGAGGCGGCGGAGTAGGGGAGCGCGTGCGCCTCCATGAAGCGACGCTGCCGGGCGAACGGGGCTTCGGGCAGCTCGGCGGCGAGGCGGGCCTTCCACGCGGCGTCGATGCGGACGGGCATCAGGTCCGGGTCGGGGAAGTAGCGGTAGTCGTGCGCCATCTCCTTCGAGCGCATCGAGGCACTGCGGCCGGTCTCACCGTCGTAGAGGCGCGTCTCCTGCACGATCGTGCCGCCGCTGGTGACGACGGCGATCTGGCGCTTGATCTCGGCGGCGATGCCGTCGCGCACGTAGGAGATGGAGTTGAGGTTCTTCAACTCGACCTTCGTGCCGAGCTTCGTCTCGCCGGCGCGGCGGATGGAGATGTTCGCGTCGCAACGCATCTGGCCCTTCTCCATGTCGCAATCGGAGATGCCGGCGGAAATGAGCGACTGGCGGAGCGAGGTGAGGAACGCGAAGGCCTCGTCGGGCGTGTGCAACGCGGGCTCGGTCACGATCTCCATCAGCGGCGTGCCGGCGCGGTTGTAGTCGATGAGCGAGTCGTGGGCCTCGTGCGTGAGCTTGCCGACGTCCTCCTCGAGATGGATGCGGGTCAGCGGGATCGTCTTGTGCTCGCCCATGACGGCGAGTGACGGACCGGGCAGCTCGATCTCGACGGCGCCGTGGCGGCAGACGGGCTGGTCGTATTGCGAGAGCTGGTAGTTCTTCGGGCTGTCGGGATAGAAATAGTTCTTCCGATCCCAGCGCGTGACGGCGGCGATCTCGCAGCCGAGCATGAGGCCGGTCTTGATGATGGCATCGAGCGCGGCGCGGTTCAGCACGGGCAACGCACCGGGCAGGGCGAGGACCGTGGGATCGGTCAACGTGTTCGGCGGCTCGCCGTAGCCCGTCGCGACGCGCGTGAACATCTTCGACGCCGTCCGGATCTGGACGTGCACCTCAAGGCCGATGACTGCTTCAAAATCCATGAGTGGGTCACCACGAAACACACGAAAGACACGAAAAGGGATCGTGGCTTCGGGAATTTCGTGTGGTTCGTGTGTTTCGTGGTTTCACAGGTTCGGAGTTTGGCGGCACCAGTCGTGCGCTTGTTCGTAGGTGTGGGCGAGGGCGAGGAGGGCGGCTTCCTGGAAGGGTTGGCCGATCAGCTGCAAGCCGATGGGCAGGCCGCTGCTCGTGAAACCACAGGGCACGCTCGCGGCGGGGAGGCCGGCGAGGTTCACGCCGATGGTGTAGATGTCGCAGAGATACAGCGCGAGCGGGTCGGCCTTCTCGCCGAGCTTGAACGCCGGCACCGGCGACGTGGGCGTGAGCAGGGCGTCCACGTCGGCGAAGGCGCGCAGGAAATCCTGCCGGATGAGCGTGCGGACCTTTTGTGCGCGGAGGTAGTAGGCGTCGTAGTAACCGCTCGAGAGCACGTAGGTGCCGAGGATGATGCGGCGCTTCACCTCCGCGCCGAATCCCTCCGCGCGCGACTTCGCGTAGAGGTCGATGGCGTCGGTCGCCTCCGGGGAACGATGCCCGTAGCGCACGCCGTCGTAGCGCGCGAGGTTCGAGGACGCCTCGGCCGTGGCGATGACGTAGTAGGCGTCGAGGCAGTAGCGCGTATGCGGCAGCGACACTTCCTTCACCTCGCAGCCGCGGTCACGGTAGAACTTCACCGCCGTCTCGACCGCGGCGGCGATCTCGGGGTCGAGGCCGGCGCCGAAATATTCCTGCGGGATGCCGATGCGCCGCGGCGCCGGACCGCCGAGCGCGGCGCGGTAGTCGGGCAGGGCCGCCTGGAACGACGTCGAGTCGAGCGGGTCGTGGCCGGCGAGGGCCTGCAACACGAGCGCGACATCCTCGACCGTGCGGCCGAAGGGGCCGATCTGGTCGAGCGAAGACGCGTAGGCGACGAGACCGTAACGCGACACGAGCCCGTAGGTCGGTTTCAGGCCGACTACGCCACAGAGCGCCGCGGGCTGGCGGATGGAGCCGCCCGTGTCGGAGCCGAGCGAGGCGGCGACCGCCCCGGCCGCGAGCGCCGCGGCGCTGCCGCCGGAGGAACCGCCGGGCACGCGCGTGAGGTCCCAGGGATTCGCGACCGGGCCGAAGGCGGAGTTCTCGTTCGACGAGCCCATGGCGAACTCGTCGCAGCTCAGGCGCCCGTAGAGCACGGCGCCGGCGTCCTTGAGCTTGCGCGTGACCGTGGCGTCGTAGGGCGAGACGAAGTTAGCGAGCATCTTGCTCGAGGCCGTGAGCGGCTGGTCGCGGACGGCGATGACGTCCTTCAGGCCGATCGGGATGCCGTCGAGCGCACCGCGCGACTGGCCGGCGGCGCGGCGGGCGTCGGAGGCGGCGGCTTGGGCGAGGGCGTCGGCGTCGTCGCGGGAATTGAAGGCACGCACCCGCGGCTCGACGGCGCGCACGCGCGCGAGGAAGGCCGACAACAACTCGACGGCGGACAATTCGCGGCGCGCGAGGCGGGCGGCGAGTTCGCTGACGGGTTGGTAGTGGAGCGGGGCGGACATGCGCGGCGGGAGTGCGGGTGGCCGGTCGGAGACCGGCCCTACTCGATCACCTTCGGCACGCTGATCATCTGCTCGCGTTGCGCGGGGGCGTTGCGCAGGACGTCGGCGACGCTGAGGCCGGGGCGCGGCGTGTCGGCGTCCCAGACGTTCTCGAGCGGGAAGGCATGCGCGGTGGGTTCGACACCGCTGACGTCGACCTCGGCGAGACGCTCGAGGTGGTGCAGCACATCGCCGAGTTGCGCGGCGTAGCGCGCCTTCTCCTCCGGCGTGAGGGCGAGCCGGGCGAGTTGCGCGAGGTAGTCGACGTTGAAGTCCTGCGGGGCGGACATGGCGCGATCAGCTTCGGGAACGCGCCCCGGCGTTGGCAACGGGCAAAAGCGTCATGCCCGGACGTTCTGCCGGTAAGCGAGGGGCGGGAGGCCGGTGGCGGTCTTGAAGTGCCGCGCGAAGGCGCTGTGGTCGTAGAAACCGCAGTCGTGCGCGATGGCGGCGACGGCGTCGTCGGTGTCGCGCAGGCGCTGCGCGGCGGCGTGGAGGCGGGTCTGCAGGATGAGCTGCCCCGGCGTGAGGCCGAGCAGGCGCTTGGTGAGGCGCGTGAACTTCGCCGGCACGACGCCGGCGCGCGCGGCGAGTTGCGCCGGCGTCACCGGCTCGGCGAAGTGCGTGCGCAGGTAATCCATCGTCGCCAGGAGCGGGGCGGGGACGCCGCCGCCGTCGGCGCCGGCCCGGAGATCGCGCGAGAGGCCGACGAGGCCGGCGATGCGGCCGGCGCGGTCGCGCAGCGGGAGCTTGGTGGTGAGGCACCAGCCGGTCTTGCCGGTGGGGTAGAGGTGGAGTTCGAGCTTGTTGACCACGGGAACGCCGGTGCGCAGGACGGCCTCGTCCTGCTCCGCGTAGCGGGCGGCGAGGTCGGCGGGAAAGAGGTCGTGCACGGTGTGGCCGAGGAGGTCGGCCTTGCCGCGGCGGCCACAGCGTTCGACCAGCGTCTGATTGGCGCCGGCGTAGCGGCCGTGGCGGTCCTTGAGGAAAAACACGCAGTCCGGCACGAGATCGAGGAGCTCGCCGGCGAGGAGCGGGGCGGCGAGCTGGGCGAGGGTGCGGGCCGGGTCGGTGGCCATGGAATGCGGGGCTGGGATGAAAACAGCGTGCCCAGCCGGCGTTTTCATACAAGACTCGGCTGATATCCTCGGTCATGCCTCCCGCCGGCCCGCACGTCCTCCGCATCCTCGACTCCCACACGGGTGGCGAACCGACGCGGCTCGTGCTCGAGGGCGGCCCCGACCTCGGCCGCGGTCCGCTGACCGAACGCGCCCGGCGCTTCCGCGCGGAATTCGACCACTACCGCTCCGCCATCATCCACGAGCCGCGCGGCAGCGACGTCCTCGTCGGCGCGCTCCTCGTCGAACCGCACGAACCCGGCTGCGCGTTCGGCGTGATCTTCTGCAACAACGCCGGCGTGCTCGGCATGTGCGGCCACGGCACGATCGGGCTCGTCGTCTCGCTCGCCAGCCTCGGGCGCGTGCGGCCCGGCGCCGTGCGCATCGACACGCCGGTCGGCGTCGTCACCGCGACGCTGCACGCCGACGGCAGCGTCTCGGTCGACAACGTCCCCAGCCATCGCGCCGCCGCGGGCGTGGCCGTCGACGTGCCGGGGATCGGCGTCGTGCGCGGCGACGTGGCGTGGGGCGGCAACTGGTTTTTCCTCGTCGAGGACCACGGGCAGGTGCTGGAGCTCGCGAATGTGGCGGCGCTTCTCGACTACACCACGCGCGTGCGCCGGGCGGTGAACGCGCAGGGCTTTCCCGCGGTCGACCACGTCGAGCTGTTCGCGCCGTCGCCCATGCCCGGCGTGCACAGCCGCAACTTCGTGCTCTGCCCCGGCGGCGCCTACGACCGCTCCCCTTGCGGCACGGGCACGAGCGCCAAGCTCGCCTGCCTCGCCGCGGACGGCAAACTCGCCGCGGGCGCCGAGTGGGTGCAGGAGAGCATCGTCGGCAGCGTCTTCCGCGGGCGCTACCGCCGCGCCGGCGACCAGATCATCCCCACCATCACCGGCGCCGCGCATGTCTGCGGCGAGGGCGTGCTCTTGCTCGATCCGGCGGATCCGTTCTGCTGGGGCATCCGGCCGACATGAAGACGCCGCTTTTTCAGGATTTCCCCCCTTCTTCTCCCCATGAGTAATCCCCGTTCCGCCGTCGTCGTGGGTGGAGGCATCGTCGGCCTCTGCTCCGCCTACTATCTCGCCCGCGAGGGCTTCGCCGTGACGCTGATCGAGCGCAACCCCGAGGGCGCCGACACCTGCGCGCAAGGCAGCGCCGGCTACGTCTCGCCGAGCCACGTGCAACCGATCTCGTCGCCGGGCATGGTCTGGCAGGGGCTGAAGTGGATGACGAGTTCGCGCAGCCCGTTCTACATCCAGCCGCGGCTCGACCTGGATCTCATCCGCTGGGGCTGGCTCTTCGCGCGCCATTGCACGCCGGAGCACACGCAGCGCGCCGCGCCGGTGCTGGCGCAGCACTGCCTGGAGAGCCGCCGGCTCTTCGTGGAGCTCGCGGAGAAGACGGGCAACAGCTTCGAGTTTCGCGCGGAAGGTCTGTTCAACCTCTGCAAGACCCAGGAGACACTCGACAAATATTCGAAAGGCCTCGCCGCGCTGGCCAACTCCGTCGGTGTCGAGGCCCGCACGCTCTCGGCCCGGGAAACCGCCGCGCTCGAACCCGGGGCGCGGATGGACATCGCCGGCTCGATCTATTTCCCGATCGACGCCCACCTCTCGCCGCGGAAGTTCATGCCCGCGATGGTGGCGCTGCTCAAGCAGCAGGGGGTGACGTTCCGCTGGGGCACGGACGTCACCGGCTGGAAGACCGAGGGCGGCCGCGTGACGCACGCGGTCACGACTGCGGGCGAAGTGGCCGCCGAGGGCTTTGTGCTCGCGAACGGCTCGTGGGCACCGGAGGCCCTGCGCGGGCTGCGGCTCCGCCTGCCGATGCAGCCGGGCAAGGGCTACTCGCTGACGATCGAGCGGCCGCGGTTCAAGTTCACCAAGTCGGCCATCCTGACCGAGCGGCGCGTGGCCATGACGCCCATGGGCGATACGCTGCGCTTCGGGGGCACGATGGAAGTCAGCGGTCACGACGACCGCATCCGGCCCGAGCGCATCGAGCAGATCAAGGCGGCCGCCAGCCATTATTTCCCGGACATCACCGAGGCCGACTTCGCCGGCATCAAGCCATGGTTCGGCTACCGCCCCGTCTCGCCGGACGGCATGCCGTATCTCGGCCGCTTCGGGCGCCACCCGAATCTCATTTCGGCCTGCGGCCACGCGATGCTTGGCGTGACGCTCGCGCCCATCTCCGGTCTCGTCGCCGCCGAGTTGCTCGCCGGCAAGAAACCCAGCGTCGACCTCTCCCTGACCAACCCCGATCGCTTCGCCTGAAATTCTTGTAGGGCGGGGTCTCCTGACCCCGCCTTGATAGTGATGTGACGGTCGCGGCGGGGTCGGGAGACCCCGCCCTGCAACAACCACAATCAATTTATCCCATGAACTGGAAAGGCGTCCTGCCCGCCATCACCACGAATCTGAACGCCGACCTCTCGGTCGATCACGCGGCGCTTGCCCGGCATTGCCATTGGATGATCGACAGCGGTTGCAGCGGCATCGTCTGCGGCGGCTCGCTCGGCGAGGCGGCGACGCTGAACTTCGACGAGAAGGTCGCCATCGTGCGCACCGCCGTCGCGGCCGTCGGCGACCGCGCGCCCGTCGTGCTCGGCATCGCATCGCTCTCCACCGCCGAGGCCGTCGCGCTCGCCCGCGCCGCCGCCGAGGCCGGGGCGCAGGGCCTGATGGTGCTGCCGCCCTACGTCTACACCAGTGACTGGCGCGAGATGCGGGCGCACGTGAGCGCGGTCATCGCCGCCACGCCGCTGTCGTGCATGCTCTACAACAACCCGGTCGCCTACAAAACCGACTTCCTGCCCGAACAGATCGCCGAGCTGGCCGCCGCGCACCCCAACCTCCACGCCGTGAAGGAATCGAGCGGCGACGTGCGCCGCATCACCGCGATCCGCGCCGTGTGCGGCCGGCGATTGGATCTCCTCGTCGGCATGGACGACGCCATCGTCGAGGGCGTCTACGCCGGCGCGGTCGGCTGGATCGCGGGTTTGGTGAACGCGTTTCCCGAGGAGAGCGTGGCGCTCTTCGACTACGCCGCCCGCGGCGACAAGGCGCGGGCGATGGCGCTCTACACGTGGTTCCTGCCGCTGCTGAAGCTCGATACGGTGCCGAAGTTCGTGCAGCTCATCAAATGGGTGCAGGCCGAAGTCGGCCGCGGCACGCCGCACGTGCGGGCGCCGCGCCTGGAACTCGCAGGCCCCGACCTCGACCACGCCCGCGCCGTCCTCGCCAAGGCCCTGAAGGACCGGCCGAAGCTTTGAGTCACCACGAAAGACACGAAACACATGAAAGGGAGCCGTGCGCGCGCCGGTTCAGAACCGTAGGGGTGCAACACGACTGCACCCCTCCATCTCGCACCAAACTGGAGGGCCGAGCTCCGCGAGGCCGTTGCCCGCAGCCGGTGGCGGGCGCGAGGACATGCCACGTCTTCCCTGCTCGCACCGGCGGCCTCGCGGAGCTCGGCCCTCCACTCCCGCGGCCCGTGAGCTTTTTCGTGTCTTTTGTGTGTTTCGTGGTTAACCACCTCCACTTCCCATTCCCCCATGAAACCTGACGGCGGCAATCTCATCGGCTTCGGGTCCAGCGGTCCCGGCGGCCTTGTGTTCAAGGCCTTCAATCCCGCCACCGGCGAGGCGCTCGATCCGGGCTTCGCCTCCGCGGACCGCGACGATGTCGACCGCGCCGTCCAGCTCGCGGCCGAGGCGGCGCCGACCTGGGCGCGGCTGACCGGCGCGCAGCGTCACGCCTTTCTCCGGCACATCGCCGACAGCCTCGAGGCGAAGGCCGCCGACCTCGTCGCGCGGGCGCAGCTCGAGACCGGTCTCCCCGAGGCGCGGCTCAAGGGCGAGGTCGCGCGCACGGCCGGCCAGCTGCGGCTCTACGGCGCGGAGGCGGAGCGCGGCGACTGGCTCGACGCGCGGATCGAGACGGCGCAGCCGGACCGCTCGCCGCTCCCGAAACCGGATCACCGCTCGATGCTGCGCGCGATCGGGCCGGTGGTCGTGTTCGGTTCGAGCAATTTCCCCTTCGCGTATTCCGTGGCCGGCGGCGACACGGCGTCGGCCTTCGCGGCCGGTTGCCCGGTGATCGTGAAGGCGCACCCGGCGCACCCGGGCACGAGCGAACTCGTCGGGCGGCTCATCCTCCACGCCGTGCGCGACTGCGGGCTGCCCGAGGGCACGTTCTCGCTGCTCTTCGACGCGGGCTACGAGGTCGGGCAGGCGCTGGTGCAGCACCCGCAGGTCAAGGCCGTGGGCTTCACCGGCTCGCTCCGCGGCGGACGCGCACTCGCCGATCTGGCGGCGGCGCGGCCGGAGCCGATCCCAGTCTATGCGGAGATGGGCAGCATCAACCCGGTGTTCCTTTTGCCCGGCGCGCTCGCCGAACGCGGCGCAGCGATCGTCGAGGGCCTGCACGCCTCGGCCACGCTCGGCGTCGGACAATTTTGCACCAACCCCGGGCTCATCGTGCTCCAACGCTCGCCCGAGGCGGAGCGGTTCGTCGCGACGTTGACGGCGAAACTCGCCGCGACACCGGAGGGCGCGATGCTCACGGCGGGGATCGCCCGCAACTTCGCGCACAACGTCGAGGCCCGCACCGGCCAGCCCGGCGTGCGGGTGCTCGCGCATGGCACGGCCAAGGGCGCGTGCGGCGCGGCGCCGGTGTGGTTCGAGACGGACGCGAAATTCTTCGTCGGCAACCCCGCGTTGTCGGAGGAGATCTTCGGCCCGAGCTCGCTCGTCGTGTGGTGTCAGGACCGCGCCGAACTGCGCCGCGTGGCGCGTTCGCTCGAAGGCTCGCTCACGGCGACGCTGCACGCCGGTGCGGACGAGGCGAAGCAAGAGGGCGATTTGATCGAGCTGCTGGCCGCGAGGGCCGGGCGCGTGATCCTCAACGGTTATCCGACGGGCTTGGAAGTCAGCTCCGCCATCGTGCACGCCGGACCGTATCCGGCGACGAGTGACGGCGGGCGCAGCACGTCGGTCGGCACGCGCGCACTGAACCGCTGGGCGCGGCTCGTGTGCTACCAGAATTTCGCGGACGACCTGCTCCCGCCGGAACTGCAGAACGCCAACCCGCTCCATCTGCGCCGGCTGGTGAACGGCGCGTGGACGACGGGGCCGGTGGCGTGAGTTTGGAGTGGCGGGAGCTTCCAGCTCCCGCATCGGGCGTGGCTTGGGCGGGAGCTGGAAGCTCCCGCTACTTTGCTTGGCGGCGGCGCCACGCGACGAAGCCGAGGGCGGCGAGGCCGGCGAGCGCGGCGTAGGTCGAGGGCTCGGGGATGGCGGAGAGGTTCTGCACCTCGGCGAGGCTGAAACGCATGAAGTAACCGGCGCTGCCCGGATCCCAGTAGGTGAACGCGCCGCTCGACGAGGGAGCCGTGCTCCAGCCGGCGAGCGTGATGTCGGCCGGCAGACTGAGGAACGTCGAGAGCGGACCGGGCGAGGCCGAGTAGAGGCGGAACGTGGCCATGCTGAGGTTCTGTCCACCGACGGAGGTGTTGGTGTGGCCGCCCATCGCGTAAATGTAGATCTCGTCGAACGACGAGCCGTCGGTGATCTGAATCTGCGGATCGACGAAGGCGCTGGTCCAGGTGCCGCCCGTGGCCTGCACGGTGAGCGAGGCGCTGAGCGCCGCGAAGGTGCGGCTCGTGTCGCCCGAGTAGGAACCGACGGCAGCCGGGTCGTAGCTCAGCGTGAAGGAGTAGGGGTTCCCGACGCTGAAGTAACCGGTGAGCGGCGTGCCGACGAAATTGGCGGTGCCGGAAAATTGCAGCGTCACCGCCTGGGCGAGGGCGAGCGCGGGGAGGAGCGCGGCGAGGAATGTCAGGGTGAGGAGGCGGCGTGGCGTGGTCATCAAGGTGTGGGTCGACGGGGAGATGCCCACGATAATGCAGACGATTGGCCGCGACCATACGCAGGGTTGCGTAGCGGGCGGGCGCGCACTTGCCGGTAAGAGAGTAGCGGGAGCATCCTGCTCCCGCGTTCGGGCGTGAATCGGACGGGAGCTGGAAGCTCCCGCTACTTTAGTTTGGCGGCGGCGTGGCGGATGGCGCGGCCATAGGCGGTGAGGCCGGGGTCGTCGGTCGTGTCGCCGAGCGTCTCGAGGACAAGGCGCAGCGCGTCGGCATGCCGGCCTTGCTCGTGCAAGGTCAGCGCGAGGAAGATGTCGAATTCGCGGTTGTCGGGGAACTGGAGCTTGGCCGTGCGCAACACCTCGGCGGAGCGCTCGAGCAGACCGAGCGCGCGGAGCGTCGAGCCGAGGCCGACAAAGGCGTTGGCGAGCTCGTTCGGCGGCAGACCGAGCGCGACGGCCTTCTCATAATGGGCGAGCGCCTGCTCGTGACGGCCGAGCGTGTCGCAGGTCCACGCGATCTGGTAGGCGATCTCGGCGACGTTCGGGTGCCGCGCGTCGAGGTCCTGCAGGCGCGGCAACAATTGGTTGAACTGCCCGTGCGCCCGCGCGCCGACGATGGCGTCGAGTTCGTCTTTCCAGGCGGGGAGATCGGCAGCGTCGGTGGTCATCGTTTTCAGGGGAGGGCCCGCGGCTGCGTGGGCCGCGGCGCGGCGGTAGCCGCGCCCTCCAGGGAGAAAGACGGCCCGCGGGGGCGCGGGCCCTCCGGGTTACGGTTTCGGCGCGGCGGGCTTCTTCTCGGGGAGCGCACGGGTGGCGACCTCGTGCTTGAAGCGTTCGACGAGGGTCGCGATCGGGTGGACGCCTTCGTCGCCCTTCGCGCGGCTGCGGACGGACGCGCTGAGGGCCTCGGCTTCCTTCTGCCCGAGGACGAGGGTGTAGGGCACCTTGTCGAGTTCGGCGCGGCGGATCTTGGCGCCGAGCTTGTCGGAGTGCGCGTCGAGCGTGACGCGGAGATCGGCGGCCTGAAACTGCGCGAGGGTGGCCTGCGCGAAGTCCATCACCTTGTCCGAAATCGGGAGGATGCGCACCTGCTCGGGCGCGAGCCAGAGCGGGAAGTCGCCGGCGAAGTGCTCGATGAGCACGCCGCAGAAACGCTCCATCGACCCGAAGGGTGCGCGGTGGATCATCACCGGCGTGTGCGCCTGGTTGTCGGCGCCGATGTAGCTGAGGCCGAAGCGCACGGGGAGCACGTAGTCGACCTGCACGGTGCCGAGCTGCCACTCGCGGCCGATGACGTCCTTGATGACGAAGTCGATCTTCGGGCCGTAGAACGCGGCCTCGCCGGGTTCCTCGGTGAAGGGCACGCCGAGGGTCTGCGCGGCGGCGCGGCAGGCGTCCTCGGCGACGTCCCACTTGGCGGGATCGCCGGCGAACTTCTTGCCGTCGGGATCGCGCAGGCCGACGCGCACGCGGTAGTCCTGCATGCCGAGCGTGGTGAGCACGGTCTTCACGAGCGAGAGGCAGCCGAGCACCTCCTGCGCGACCTGCTCCGGCGTGCAGAAGAGGTGGGCGTCGTCCTGCGTGAAGCCGCGGACGCGGGTCATGCCGTTGAGCTCGCCGGACTGTTCCCAGCGGTAGACCGTGCCGAACTCCGCGAGGCGCACGGGGAGGTCGCGGTAGCTGCGCGGCTGCGAGTCGAAGATCTTGATGTGGTGCGGGCAGTTCATCGGCTTCAGCAGGAAGCCGTCGATGAGCTGGTCGTCGGGGAGGACGCGATCCTGGCCGATGGTCTCCTTGCCGGTGCGCTCGTTGATGGTGTCGGCGAATTTCTGCGAGACGGCCTCAATGCGGTTGGCCATCTCGGCGCACGAGCAGCCGGAGGCGACCAACTGGTCGAGGAAGTCGCGTTCGACGACGGGCGGGAACTGCGAGTCCTTGTAGTAGGGGAAGTGGCCGGAGGTCTTGTAGAGCGACAGGCGGCCGATGTGCGGCGTGAAAACCTGCGCGTAGCCCTGCTTGCGCAGCTCGGCGGAGATGAACGACTGCAGCTCCTGGCGCACGATGGAGCCGGCGGGCGTCCAGAGGATGAGGCCCTGGCCGACGTCCTCGTCGATGTGGAAGAGCTTGAGGTCGCGGCCGAGCTTGCGGTGGTCGCGGAGCTTCGCCTGCTCGAGCTGGGTAAGGTAGTTGGCGAGTTCCTCCTTCGAGGGGAAGGCGGTGCCGTAGATGCGCTGGAGCTGCTTGTTCTTCTCGTCGCCGCGGTGGTAGGCGCCGGCGATGGAGAGGAGCTTGAAGGCCTTGAGCTTCGAGGTGTAGCGGACGTGCGTGCCGGCGCAGAGGTCCATGAACTCGCCGTTCTGGTAGAACGAGATCGCCTCGCCCGCCGGGATGTCGGCGAGGCGGCCGAGCTTGTAGCGCTCCTGGCCGCGCTCGCGGATGATCTGCTCCGCCTCCTCGCGCGAGACCTCCTTGCGCAGGAAGGGCTGGTTCTCGTCGGCGATCTTCTTCATCTCCGCCTCGAGTTTGGCGAGGTCGTCGGTCGTGAATTTGTGGTCGAGGTCGATGTCGTAGTAGAAGCCGTTCTCGGTCGGCGGACCGATGTCGAGTTTGGCGTCGGGAAAGAGACGCAGGACGGCGGTGGCCAGCACGTGCGAACACGAGTGGCGGAGTTCTTCTAACGGGGACATCGACATGGTGGTGGGTGGGTTTGGTCCTGCTTACGAATGCAGGGCCGGAAAAGGGAAAGGAAAGAGGTGGGGGGAGGAGTTAACCACTGATGAACACTAATGGGACACTCAGGAGAGGCGGTGACGGGGATGATTAGTGAACCATCAGTGTAGATTAGTGGTTTCTGAATCGGGCTATTTCTTCAGGGGCTCGAGGGAGAAGCCGTCCTTGCGGTCGAGCATGTTCCAGCCGGCGGCGGCGATCTCCTTGCGGAGGGCGTCGGCGGCGGCGAAGTCCTTGGCCTGCTTCGCGGCCCAGCGCTGGGCGGCGAGGGCGGCGATCTCGGCGGGGGCTTCGGCCTGCGCGGGTGCGGCGGCGGTGAGGTCGAGGCCGAGGGCGAACATCGCGCGGTCGAAGGACGCGCGGTCGGCTTCGCCGGCCTTGCGGTTGACGATGGAGAAAAGTGCGCCGAAGGCCGCCGGTGTGTTGAGGTCGTCGTGCAGCGCGGCGATCACCGGATCGAAGACGTGATGCGCGGCGGTGGAGGACTCGGGCAGCGTGGCGCGGTAGGCGCGCAGCGTCGCGACCGCGCTCTCCGCCGCGTGGAGCGAATCGAGCGTGAAGTTGAGCTGCTTGCGCGGGTGGCCGGCCAGGAGGGCGTAGCGGATGCCCATCGCGGAGTAACCCTTCTCGAGGAGGTCGCGCACGGTGTAGTAGTTGCCCTTCGACTTCGACATCGTGGTGCCGTTCACGAGCAGGTGCTCGCTGTGATACCAATGGCGCGCGAAGGTGGTGCCGTTGCAGCACTGGCTCTGGGCGATCTCGTTTTCGTGGTGCGGGAAGAGCAGGTCGACGCCACCGGTGTGGAGGTCGATGGTGTCGCCGAGGATCGCCTTGCTCATGGCGCTGCACTCGATGTGCCAGCCGGGGCGGCCGGCGGCGGCGCCGTCGGGGCCGGGCCACTGGACGGCGCCGTCCTCCTCGGGCTTGTAGGCTTTCCAGAGCGCGAAGTCGGAGACGGAGTCCTTGTGGTCGGCGTCGGCGACGGCGTTGGTGACCTTGAGCTCGCGCTCGCGGATGCGCGAGAGGCCGCCGTAGCCGGGGAAGGACTCGATCTTGAAATAGACCGAGCCGTCGGCGGCGCGGTAGGCGTGGCCCTTCTGCATGAGGACCTCGATCATGTTCACCTGCTCTTTGATGTAGCCGGTGGCGGTGGGCTCGGCGTGCGGGGGCAGGAGGTTGAGGGCCCGGCAATCCTCGTGGAAGAGCTGCGTCCAGTGCCGCGTGATGTCGGCGAGCGGGCGGTTTTCCTTCTTCGCCTGGCCGATGGTGCGGTCGTCGACGTCGGTGAGGTTGCGGACGTGCTTCACCTTGGCCGCGCCGTATTCGAGCTCGAGCAGGCGGCGGAGGACGTCGTTGACGCTGAAGGTGCGGAAATTGCCGATGTGCGCGGGCGCGTAGACCGTCGGACCGCAGTTGTAGAACGTGAACACGTCCTGCGGGTTCGCCGGGTCGGGCCGGCGGAGCTCGCGGAGGCTGCGGGTGAGGGAGTCGTAGAGACGGATGGCCATGGAACGGAAGGGATGTGGAAGCGGAAAACAGCGGGCTTGGCAAACGCGGGTTGCGGATGACACGCAAAGCCGCGCGACGAGGGCGGAGGCGGTGGGAGCGGCGGGCGGGTCCGGATATTCCGGAGCGGGGGAGGGCGCGGGCCGGCTCAGCGACCGCCGGACATAGTTCGGCAACACGTCGTGGACGTGGTGATCAGGCCGAACTGGAGGGCGGAACGCATCGGGAGTGGCCGCGAGTGAACGCCGGGCCCGCGAAAGGGCGCAAGGCTGTTTTCAGAGTGGGTCTTAACCACGGATTGCACGGATCCCACGGATTGAACCCACGCGAGGCCATCCCGCATCCGTGGGATCCGTGCAATCCGTGGTTCAATTTCATCGCCGAACGCCGGCCCGGCCCCCGGGCAAAATCCGCACGGCGAAGCGCAAGATTTCCATAGCCCGCGCGGCGCCGAGCGGCTACCGTAGCGGCTCCATGCAAAAGGACTTTTCGCTCCAACTCACCCGCCGCCCGCGCCGCCTCCGCCGTTTCGCCAGCCGCCGCGCGATGGTCGAGGAAACCATGGTCCGCCCGGCCGATCTCATTGCGCCGCTCTTCGTCGTCGACGGCACGCCGCCGCCCGAGGAGATCGGCTCCATGCCCGGCGTCTTCCGCCTGAGCATCCCGGACCTCGTCAAGGAGTGTCAGGAAATCTTCGCCCTCGGCGTGCCCGCCGTCGCCCTCTTCCCGAAGCTCGACCCGAAGTTCAAGGACGAGACCGGCACCGAGGCGCTCAACCGCGAGACGCTCGTCCTCCGCGCCGTGCGCGCCGTGAAGGCCGCCGTGCCCGAGCTGGCCGTCATCACCGACGTCGCCCTCGATCCCTACACCAGCCACGGCCACGACGGCGTGCTCAACGCCGAGAAGGACAACGTCGACAACGATCGCACCGTCGCGATCCTGCGCGAGATGGCCGTGCTCCAAGCCGAGGCCGGCGTGGATTTCGTCGCGCCCTCCGACATGATGGACGGCCGCGTCGGCGCGATCCGCCAGGCGCTCGACGCCGCGGGCTACACCGACACGGGCATCCTCGCCTACTCGGCGAAATACAATTCCGCCTACTACGGGCCGTTCCGTGACGCCGTCGGCAGCGCCCAAGCCGCCGGCACGCGCCTGCTCAGCAAGGCCACCTACCAGATGAATCCGGCCAACCGCCGCGAGGCGATCGAGGAGGTGCTCCTCGACGTCGAGGAAGGCGCGGACATCGTCATGGTGAAACCCGCCGGCGCCTACCTCGACATCATCCGCGAGGTGCGCGACGCCGTCCGCGTGCCCGTGGCGGCGTATCAGGTCTCCGGCGAATACGCGCAGATTCACGCCGCCGCCCGTCTCGGCTGGCTCGACCTCGTGCGTTGCCGCGGCGAATCGCTCCTCGCGATCAAGCGCGCCGGCGCCGACCTGATCCTGACGTATTTCGCGAAGGAATTCGCGAAGGCCTACAAGGGCTGAGCGCGTCTGCGCGTTGCTGGGCAGCTGAAGGCCGAACGGCGAAAGCCGAAGGATTGTCGGTTGGAAAAATTGTAGGGCGGGGTCTCCTGACCCCGCCGAACTGTGCCGCCGGTAACACTTTCGCGGCGGGGTCGGGAGACCCCGCCCTACACTGCGCCCGACGAAAATTGCCCGCTTACACCACCGGTTTCGCCGGCTCCTGTTCCTCGGGCGGGAGCTTCGTGATCGTCCAGCCGGTCCAGCCGTAGAAAATGGAGATGAGCGGATTGATCAGGTTGAGGAAGGCATAGGGCGCGTAGGCGAGCGGGAAGACGCCGAGCGTCGCGAACATGAAGGCGCCGCAGGAGTTCCACGGCACGAGCGGCGAGGTGATCGTCGCGGAATCCTCCAGCGCGCGCGACAGGTTCTTCGGGTGCAGGCCGGCCTTGCGGTAGGCTTCGCGATACATGCGGCCGGGGACGACAATCGAGAGATACTGGTCGGGCGCGACGAGGTTGGAGCCGATGCAGGTGGCGACAGTCGCGGTGATGAGGCCGCGGGTGCCGTGGGCGAGGCGGAGAATCGCCGCGGCGATGACGCCGAGCATGCCGCTCTTCTCCATCACGCCGCCGAAGCACATCGCGCAGAAGATGATTCCGATCGTGCCGAACATGCTGCTCATGCCGCCGCGCGAAAGCAGTTCGTCGACCGCGGCGACGCCCGTCTCGGCCTTGACGCCGTTGTAGGCGAGGTCGAGCACGCTGGCGAGGCTCACGCCCTGGGCGGCCGTGGCAATGAGGCCGCCGACGATCGCGCCGAGGAAAACGGCCGGCAGCGCGGGCATGCGGATTGCGACCATGACCAGCACGAGCACGGGCGCGACGAGCAGCCAGGGCGTGATGTGGTAGCTCTTCTCGAGCGTGGCGGTGATGACCTGCACGTTGTCCATCGTCGCTCCCTCGCCGCCGTAGGTGAGGCCGATGCCCCAGTAGAGCAGCAGGGCGATGGTCATGCTCGGGCCGGTGGTCCACATCATGTGGCGGACGTGCTCGAAGAGCTCGGAGCCGGCGACGGCGGGCGCGAGGTTGGTGGTGTCGGAGAGCGGCGACATCTTGTCGCCGAAGTAGGCGCCGGAGACGATGGCGCCGGCGACGAGCGGGAGCGGGATGCCGAGGCCGGTGCCGATGCCGATGAAGGCGATGCCCACGGTGCCGGCCGTGGTCCACGAGCTGCCGGTGGCGAGCGACACGACCGCGCAGCACGCGCAGGTGGCGACGAGGAAGTAGTCGGGGGAAATGAGCTTGAGGCCGTAGACGATGAGCATCGGCACGATGCCGCCGGCGATCCACGTGCCGATGAGCATGCCGACGACGAGCAGGATGAGGCAGGCGCCGAGGGAGAGTTTGATGCCGTCGAGGAAGCTGTGCTCGATGTCGCGCCAGCTCCAGCCGAGGCGCAGCGCCATGAGCGCGGCGACCGCCGCGGCGCCGGCGAGCGGGATCTGGGTCGGGATGGAGGCCTTCAGCACCGAGCCGAGGAAAGGCAGCTCGGCGAGGCTGCGCAGCAGCGGCGTGAGGCCGGCGATCTCGGGCAGCGCATTCACGTCGATGACGGAAAAGGCGAGGAAGACGACGAGGCAGCCGACGGGGAAGATCGACTCGCCGAGGGTCGGCGTGCGGGGGGAGCGCGGGGAACTCATGCGGGGTAGGAGAGGGGGAACCGGCGGGGCGGGGCCGGGCGTCAGAACGCCGAGCGCGGCACCTGGATCGAATCGCCGGGGAAGAGCAACGGGTCTTCCTCGGGTTGGCGCTGGGCGAGACGGACGTCGAACGCGTAAGCCTTGCGATCGCGCGTCAGGGTCACGCGCGTTTCGCGGGCGTAGAGCGTGAAGCCGCCGGCGGATTGCACGGCCTTGGCGAGCGTGAGGTCGGGCGACCACGGGATGCGGCCGGGGCGCTGCACCTCGCCGCCGATGTAGACGTAGCGCTCGGTGACGGTGGCGGAGACGCTGATCGAGGTGTAGAATTTGCGGTCGATGTAGGCCGTGCGGATGGCCTGGGAAAGTTCGCCGGTGTTGAGGCCGGCGGCGGGGATGACGCCGATGAAGGGCAGGCTGATGAAGCCCTGCTCGTCGATCTGCACGGGGTTGTTGCTCGGATCGGGGATGCCGGAGAGCGTGATCGTGAGCGAGTCGCCCGGGCGCAGCTGCGCGGCGCTGGCGGAGGCGTCGACGCGGGGATTGCGGCCGCCGGGGGCGTCGGATGTGGCGGTGCTGGCGCAGCCGGCGAATCCGGCGAGGGCGGCGAGCAGGAATCCGGTCAGGACAAGGCGCGCGAGTCGCATGGGTTGCGGTCGTTACTGGGCAAGGACTCCGGCGCTGGCAACACCGGAGGCGTGCGGCGGATGGCGGGGGCGCGGAATCGAATTCCGGAAGTCGCACGCGATCGCAAGTTGGCGCGGCAGCGCCGGTAGGGCGCGACCGCTGCGCGCGCCGGGAATGAGATGGCGGCTGCGCGATGCGCTGCAACCCGCTCGCGGCGGGCCCAGCGGCCCCGCCCCACCGGTCTGCAGTGAGGCGTGTGATTCCGCATCGACCGGAAAACAAAAGAGCCGACGCGGGTGGCGTCGGCTCGGTGAGCAAGAATGTGATGGGGCGCGCGGGATCAGCGGCGGCTGCGGCGGGAGCGGGAGGGCTTGTCGTCCTCTTCCTCCTCGTCGTCGAAGTCCTTCTCGGCGCCGTCGTCTTCGTCCTCGTCCTCATCGTCCTCGGACTTGGGCTTTTCGCCTTCTTCGCCGTCCTTCTCCTCGTCTTCGTCCTCGTCCCACTTGAGGGAGGAGTCGTTCTTCATGCGCTCGTCCTCCTCTTCCTCGATGTCGGGGATGTCGTCCTCTTCCTCGTCGCCGCCGCGGTGCTTGGCGGTGCCTTCCTCGTCGTCGTCGCCGTAGCCGGCGGGCACGAAGTCGAGGATGGAGGTGAGCTCGGTGAAGAGGTGGACGGACTTGCCCTCGATGAAGTCGTTGTTCTGCGCCTCGCGGATCTGGTCCTCCACTTCGTCGACGGTGAGCTTCTCCTCGAAGTCGAAGAGGTCGTTCAGCAGCTTGACGCGGAGGCGCGTGAGGTGGTCGAGCAGGTCGGCGTAGGGGCCGTTCTCCTCGTCGATGATGTCGGGGAGGGCGAAAAGCTTCTCGTCGGACTCGAGCAGCGCTTCCTTGGTGCGCTGGAGGCGGACGCGGCCCTTGCCGAGGTCCTTGGTGATGCGGAAGGCGATGAACGCGCGCTCGAACACGTCGGGATCGAAACCGTATTCGCGCAGCGGCTCGATCGCCTCGATCAGGTGGTCGACCTGCCGCGGATCGATGATGCTGAGCGCATCCACATCCCAGTGCACGGGATCGCTGACTTCGTCGACCCACCAGTTGTGATCTTCACCGAGTCGGACGATGCACCATTCGAGTTGAGGGGTTCCTTTCGCCATAATTTCTTGCCCGGAAAAAGGGGGCGGACCCGGCAGTGTCAAATACCGAAACACGTTTTTTCTGAAAAATTTCCGCAATTCCGGCCGCACGCCCGGAGCGTGCCGAGGTCGCGCTTGAAACCCGCGTGGCCGGCACCCATGGTGCGCGCAACCATGGGCCGATTTTACGACGCGTTCGCCAAGCCATATTTCTTCCGCCACGACCCGGAGGAGGCGCACGAGATCGCGGTGAAGAGCCTCGCGCGCCTCGGCCGCGTGCGCCCGCTGTGCGCCTTGCTCGAGCGCTGGGCGCAGCTGGACGCGGCGCGGCACCGGCCGGTGGAGTGCTTCGGCCTGCAGTTTCCCAACGCCGTCGGCCTTGCGGCCGGTTTCGACAAGAACGCCGAGGCCTGGCCCGCCGCCGCCGCACTCGGCTTCGGGCACGTCGAGATCGGCACCGTCACGCGCCACGGCCAGCCGGGCAACCCGAAGCCGCGCCTCTTCCGCTACCCCGCGGAGGAAGCCGTGATCAACCGCATGGGTTTCAACAACGACGGCGCCGAGGCCGTCGCCGCCCGCCTCGCTCGACTCCCCGGCCCCGGCGCGCGCCGCATTCCGCTCGGCATCAACCTCGGCAAGACCAAGGTCACGCCGCTCGACCAGGCGACGGAGGATTACCTCGGCAGCTTCCGCCTGCTCGCCGACCACGCCGACTATCTCGTCGTCAACGTCAGCAGCCCCAACACGCCCGGCCTGCGCGAATTGCAGGACGCCGCGTGGCTGAAGCCGCTCCTCGCCGCGCTCGTCGCCGAGAACAAGGCGCGCGCCGCCGCCGGCCGCCCGCGCCGCCCGCTCCTGCTCAAGATCGCGCCCGACCTCTCCTTTCCGCAGATCGACGCCGCGCTGCAGGTCATCGCCGACCTCGGCCTCGACGGCATCATCGCCACCAACACCACGCTCGCGCGCCCCGGCTTCTTCGCGACGGTCCACGAGACCGGCGGCCTCAGCGGCAAACCGCTCCGCCGCCGCGCGACGGAGATCATCAACTACATCGCGCGCGCCACGGACGGCAGGCTCCCCATCATCGGCGTCGGCGGCATCTATGACGAAGCCAGCGCGGCCGAGAAACTTGACGCGGGAGCGAAGCTGATTCAGGTCTACACCGGCATGATTTACCGCGGCCCGTTTTTCGCCCGAGACCTCGCCCACGCGCTGGGCGTCCGGCAGCGCCGCTGTTGTTGCTGACCGCACCGCGACCCGGGAAGAAAATCCCGCGCCGGTGCCTCTGGTCCAGAAACCGCCCTGCGGCGGCTTTCCCGTGTCCACCCGTTTCCGTCCACCCGCTCCCGCCTTCCGTCCCTTCATGAACGCCACGATCCATCCCGACATCCTCTCCACCGTCGGCCGCACGCCGTTGATCAAGCTCAACCGCATCGCCGCCGGCGTGCCCGCGACCATCCTGCTCAAGGGCGAGTTCTTCAACCCGTGCTCGAGCGTCAAGGATCGCATCGGCCGCGCGATGATCGAGGCCGCCGAGCGCGACGGGCGGCTCAAGCCCGGCATGACCATCGTCGAGCCGACTTCCGGCAACACGGGCATCGCGCTCGCCTTCGTCGCCGCGGCGAAGGGCTACCGCCTCATCCTCACGATGCCCGAGACGATGTCACAGGAGCGCCGCGTGCTCCTCCGCATGCTCGGCGCCGAACTCGTGCTCACCCCCGGCGCCGAAGGCATGCGCGGCGCCATCGCGCGCGCCAACGAGATTCTCGCGACGCAGAACGGCCACGGCTTCATGCCGCAGCAGTTCGAGAACCCCGCCAACCCCGAGGTGCACCGCCGCACGACCGCGGAGGAAATCTGGACCGACACCGCGGGCGGCATCGACGTCTTCGTCGCCGGCGTCGGCACCGGCGGCACGCTCACCGGCGTCGGCGAGGTCATCAAGTCGCGCAAGCCGATCAAGGTCGTCGCCGTCGAGCCCGTCGCGAGCCCCGTCATCTCCGGCGGCGCGCCCGGCAAGCACAAGATCCAGGGCATCGGCGCCGGCTTCATCCCGAAGAATCTCAACACCGCCATCATCGACGACATCGTGAAGGTCGCCGACGACGACGCGCTGAACACGGCGCGCGACCTCATGCGGCTCGACGGCATCCTCGGCGGCATCTCCACCGGCGCGAACGTCTGGGCCGCGCTCCAGGTGGCGCAGCGTCCCGAGTTCGCCGGCAAGACGATCGTCACCGTCGGCTGCAGCACGGGCGAGCGCTACCTCAGCACCGCGCTCGCGGAGAAGGCCCGCGCCGAAGTCGGCGGGTGAGCCGCGACGTGGGTCGCGCCGGCGTCGCGCCGGCAACGAGGCCCGCGACGACCGCGGGCGCTCCCGATCGCGCGGCTCAAATAGCCCAATCGCCCGCCTGCCCGGCGGCGAGCTGGGTCTCGATCGCGGCGTCGCGTTGTTCCCGCGGGCGGATGACGAGGCCCGTGTTGCGGTAATAGACGACGCTCGCCGGCGGCACGGATTCGAGCAGCCAGACGTTGGCCCCGATGACCGAGCCGGCCCCGATCTTCGTCGTGCCGCCGAGGATCGTGGCGTGCGCGTAGATCGTCACGTGGTCGCCGATCTCCGGGTGGCGCTTCACGCCCTTGATCGGCTGGCCGTGCGCGTCCGTTTCGAACGATTTCGCCCCGAGCGTGACGCCCTGGTAGATTTTCACGTGATGACCGATCACCGCCGTCTCGCCGATGACGACGCCGGTGCCGTGGTCGATGAAGAAGTGCGTCCCGACCTGCGCGCCGGGGTGGATGTCGACGCCCGTCCGCTCGTGCGCGTATTCGGTGAGCATGCGCGGCAGCAGCGGCACGCCGTGGCGGTGGAGGACGTGCGCGATGCGCTGGAGCGAGACGACGAGGACGGTCGGGTAGGCGAGGATGATTTCCTCGAAGCTGCGCGCGGCCGGGTCGCCGGCGTAAGCGGCGTTGACGTCGGTCTGCACGATGCGCCGGACCTCGGGCAGGGCGGCGAGCGTGGCGTGGGTGATGCGCGCGGCGTTGGCCGTGGGATCGGGATCGGCCGCGAAGCGCAGGCTCTTTTCCAGCTCGAGGCGGAGGCTGCGCTCGATCTGCGCGAGCAGGCCGTCGAGCCACGTGGCAACGTCGGTGCGCGTGAGCGCGGCCGCCTCGAAGAAACCCGGGAACAGCACGTGCATGAAGTTGCGCGCGAGCTCGGCGACGGTGTCCTGCGAGGGCAGGTTGGGGCCGTCGAGGTGATTGATGCCGCCGTCGCGGGCGTAGGAGGCGAGCAGGGCGGAGGCGATGTCGGACGGCGGCATGGCGGGGGACGTGAGCATCGGCGGAAAACGCCGCGGGTCAAATGCGGGGAAGGGGCGGGTGCCGCAGCCTTTTGGAGGAAGGCTTTTCCGGAGCCTGTCTTCAGGGAGCGCTCGAAGGCGCGGGCGGTTTTTTCACCCGCGCAGGCGCAACACGCGACAAGCTGCCAAGGATGGAATTTCGCCGTGCAGGGAGATGCGCCGCGCTTGTGGTCGGCGAGTGGTGACCTCATTGGAGGCCGCGCGTATCGTTCCATGCCTGGTCGGATGAGTGCGTCATGGCCGTCCTCTGCTGAAGCTTCGGACGGCAGCCTTCGCGAACTCGGTCGCAGCTCGTCTTCAACAGGACCGACACAGGACCGACTCTGATTCCTCCGGCTGGGCCTGCCGGCCGAAGCCTTGGCGAAGGATGGTGCTCAGGGGGGGACTCGAACCCCCACGCCTTACGGCACACGCCCCTCAAACGTGTGTGTCTACCAATTCCACCACCTGAGCATTTCCAAAGAAGGAAGGGCGAATTAGGTAAATCGCGTGCGCCGTGTAAAGCCCTGAAATGCGCTTGCGTTGAACTTTCTGCATGGGACACTCGCCCCTCTCCGTGCGCCGACCTAAGCCCGCGGAACACCAAGCCTCCAAACCGACTCATACCGGGTGTTTTCGCACCCGTTTCCCGCCCATTCATGGACGACCCTAAGCCCGCCAATGAGAGCAACCCGGAAGGTCTGAACAAGATCGACCTCTCGCAGTTGCAAGACTTCACCTTCGGCACCCAGTGGACCGAGGTCAAACCCGTCGGCCCCGGTGGCCGCCGCGAGCGTGACTTCGACCGCGGGGACCGCAGGGATCGGCGCGACGACGGTCCGCGTGGCGGCGCTCCGCGCGATCGCCGCGGCTTCCGCAAGCCCGCCGGCGCTCCCGGTGCTCCGGCCTCCGGCGGTGAAGGGCAGGAGGGCGGCGGTCCGCGCGCCCCGCAGGGCGATCGTCCGTTCGGCGATCGTCCGCCCCGCGGCGACGGTTTCCGTGGCGGTCCGCGCCGCGATTTCCGTGGCGGTCCCGGCGGCGGCGAACGGCGCGACTTCCGCGGCGGCGAAGGCCGCGGCTTTGGCGGCGAACGCGGCGCACCGATGGAGCGCGGTCCGTATGTCAGCCCGCATTTCGCGTGCACCTGCTACCCGGAGGACTCCGGCTTCGCCGCCATGGTGAAGGCCGTGCGCGCCTCCTGCCGCACGTTCCAACTCTTCGAGATCACCAAGGCCGTTCTGGAAAAGAACGACCGCTTCGTCGTCGTCATCCAGCGCAAGTCGGCCGACCAGCCCGCCGCCCCGGCCGCCGAGGGTGAGGCCGCGCCCGCCGCCGAGAGCGCCAAGTCCGCCAAGCCCGGCCCGCTCTACATGACGATGCCGGATCACCTGCCCTTCGACACCGAGGAGGCCGCGATCCAGCACGTGCTCAAGCACCACCTCGCAAATTTCTTCACCACCGAGGACGTCGAGGTCGAGGCCCCGAAGGGGAATTTCCCCATCATCAACAAGTGCGGCGTCACCGGCGAACTGCTCGGCCCGCCGAACTACCACAAGTATCAGCAGATCCTCGCGCAGCACCACGCCACGCGCCTCGGTCGCATGCCGTTCGAGAAGTTCCGCGAGAGCATCGTCTCCGCGCGCGAGCCCGAAGTCGTCCAGCAGTGGCTCGACAAGATGAAGAAGGCCACGCGCTACACGTGGAATCCGACCTTCGGCAAACCCGCCGCCGCCGCCACCACGCCGGCGCCGGAGGCCGCGCCTGCCCCGGAATCCGCGCCCGCGGCCGAAGCGCCCGCCGCCGAAGCTCCGGCCGCCGAAACGCCCGCTGCTGAAGCCGCCCCCGCGCCCGCGCCGGCCGGCCCGAGCTTCGACAGCTTCGACGAGGCCCGCGCCTACCTCCTCACGCACGCGAAGGACAAGGTTGTCCGCGCGGTCGAGAACGTCCGCTTCCACGGCAAGCTCATCGAAAAGCTCCCGCCCGGCGAAATCAAACGCGCCGTCGAGGGCCACGTCGAACGCCAGCGCCGCTTCCCGCTCGACACCGCCAACGCGCTCCGCGGCCGCCTCCGCCGCGAGGGCTTCACCATCTTCAAGAAGGGCTCGCGCGGCGTCTCCTACGTCTGCGCCGTCAAGCGCCGCTTCCGCGTCCCGGGCCAGGTCTTCTCCGAGTCCATCTCCGCGCTCATCGACTTCATCGAGAAGAACCCGATGGTGCCGGTGAAGGATCTGCCGCAGAAATTCCTCGGCATCGACCTCGCCGCCGCCATGGCCGCCGTGCCGCTCCCCGAGGGCACGCCGTCCTCGCAGGCCCCGTTCCTCGCGCTCCCGCCCGAACAGGGCGAGAAGCTGCGCAAGATGAACAACGACCTCCGCTGGCTCGTCATGGAGGGCTACGTCACCGAGTTCTCCGACGGCAAGCTCTTCGCCCCGCCGCCGATGGCGCCGCAGGCCGCGAAGAAGGCGGAATCCGGCGAAGAGCACGACCCCGTGGATTTCCCCGAGGCCTCGCCCGAGCCGGCCGCCGCCGCTGCCGCGCCGGAAACGCCCGCGGAGGAAACTCCGGCCGCCCCGGAGACCGCATCCGCCGAGCCGGCCGCCGAAGCCCCGGCCGCGGAGGAATCCGCCGCCGCTCCCGCGCCGGCGCCCGCGACCGAGAACAAGCCCGACGCTCCCGCGAGCGCCAACTGAGTCCGCGCCATGCGTCGCGTGCTGATCCTCGGTAATTCGGGATCCGGCAAATCGACGCTGGCCGCGCGCCTCGGCGCCGAGCTCAACGCTCCCGTCCTCGACCTCGACACCCTCGTCTGGGAACCCGACCGCGTGGCCGTTGCGCGTCCCGCCGCCGACGTGCAGCGCGACCTGCGGGCGTTTTGCACCCGGCACGAAGCGTGGATCGTCGAGGGTTGTTACGGCGATCTCGCCGCCGTCGTGCTCGACGGCCGCACCGAGCTGATCTTTCTCAACCCGGGTGAGGCCGCCTGCCTCGCCCACTGTCGCGCCCGCCCATGGGAGCCGCACAAGTATGCCTCGAAGGCCGAGCAGGACGCGCGGCTCGAATACCTCCTCGCCTGGGTGAGCGACTACTACCACCGCGACGGCCCGCTGTCGCTCCGCGGTCACCGCGCGCTCTTCGACGCCTACGCCGGCCCGAAGCAGGAGCTGAAGTAGGCCCGGCTTCAGCCGGGCACGGGCATCGCCGCAGGCCGGCAGAAGCCGGCCTTACGCGTGCAAGCGCACGTGATGCCGGTCGCCGTCGACGATCGAGAGCGTGAGGTGGCGCGTGCCGGCCGGGAGCCAGCCGGCGATCTTCTCCGGCCATTCGACGGCCATCACCCACGGGCTGACGAGGAATTCATCGAGCAGCAACCCCTCGACCTGTCGTTCCTGCTCGAGCCGGTAGGCGTCGAGATGCAGCAAGGTGCGCCCGGCGCCGCGATACACCGAGTAGATGGCAAAGGTCGGGCTCGTCACCGCCTCGGCCACGCCGAGCCCCTGCGCGAGGCCCTGCACGAACGTCGTCTTGCCCACGCCCATGTCGCCGTGCAGCGCGAGCGTCGTGTCGGGCGGCAGCGTCACGGCAAACTCCGCGGCGAGCGCGCGCGTCGCCGCGGCGGATTCCGTCGTGACGCCCGCGCGCAATCTATCGCAGATGTTCATAGCCGCTGTAGCCGGACCAATCGACCGCCCCCGCGGGCAGCCGTCCGTGCCGGACGAAGGTGCCGATTTCGGTCAAGGGCAGGCCCGGGAACCGCCGGCGCCACGCCGCGGCGAGCGCCGCCGCATCCGCCGTCGCGCGCACCACGACGAGCAGTTCGTAGTCCTCGCCGTCGCCGAGCGCGTGCCACAGCGGCGCCTGGCGCGTCTGCGCCGCGCACCGCCGCGCGGCGGCGCTGATGGGAATCGTCTCCGGCCGCAGCGCCGGCACAAGTCCCGCCGGCGTCAGTGCATGCAGGTCCTTCGCCAGGCCGTCGCTCACATCCATCATGGCGCGAACCTCCGGGCGCGCGGCAAGCCACGCGCCCTCGGCCAGCCGCGGCGTGAAGCGATGATGGTGGCCGAGCAGCGACCCGCCGAGCCGGCCGGTGACGAAGAGACGGTCGCCGGCCCGCGCGCCGCTCCGGGTGACGATCCGCTCCGTCGCGGCCTCGCCGTGCAGCGTGAGGAAGGCCCCGAGGAAGCCCGCCGGCGCCTGCGTGATATCGCCGCCGACGATCTTGACGCCGAACTTCCGCGCCGTGGCCGCGAGCCCGAGGTAGAATGCGTGCAGCCAGCGCCGGTCCGTGTCCGCGGCGAGCGCGAGCGAGATGACCGCCGCGACCGGGCGGCCGCCCATCGCCGCGATGTCGCTCAGGTTGCGCTTGAGCAGCTTGGCCCCGACGGCGCGCGGCGGCACGGAGTCGTCGAAATGCCGGCCGTGGATCACCGGGTCGGTGGTGATGAGCATCGGCCGCCCGGTCGACGGGACCACGGCGCAGTCGTCGCCGATCCCGAAGGGCGCGCGCGGCGAGGTGTCGCCCAGCCAGCGCCGGATCGCGGCGATGAGGCGTTCCTCGCCGAGGGCGGCGACGGAACCGGCGCGGTCGGGAGTGAAGGGGCTCATGCCTGCGGAAGGTCGGCGAGGATGACGAGGAGCGTGTTCAGGTTGAACAGCGCGTGGCCGACGATCGGCACGCGGATGTCGCCCGTCTGCTCGTAGGCCAGCGCGAGGCCGGCGCCGAGCACGGCCAGCGGGACGAACCCGGCCCAATTGCCGTGCATCGCGCCGAAGAGCGCGGCGCTGAGCACGAGGGCGATCGCGCGGCCGAACCGCTGGCGGCAGTAGCGGAAGATCAGGCCGCGAAAGACGAGCTCCTCGTTGATCGGCGCCAGCACGCAGGCCACGACCAGCATCGCCCCGAGCACGAGCGGCGATTCGACCGCGCCGAAGATCGCGATGAGGTCCTGCGGCGCATCGGACAGGCCGAGCGCCCGCAGCAACGCCGTCCAGCCGAGACTCGACGCCGTGATCAGCGGGAACACGAGCACGAGCGCCGCCGCGCCGCGCTTCAGCGCCGGGAAGACGGGGCCGGCGGGCGTCGCGGCGCCGGGGCCCGCGGCGGCGCCGTAGTCGGCGAGCAGGTGGCGGCGCAGCAGCTGGAACAGCGGCCAGCCGAGCAGGGCGCCGCCGTGGAAGCCGACGCCGAAGAGCGCGACCTCGAGGCCGGCGCGGTCCGTCGCCTCGCGCACGGTCGCGCCGAAGAGCTGCACCAGCACGCCCTGGCCGACGAGGCCGCAGAGGAAAATCGTGATGAAGAGCAGCCCGACCTCGAAGCCCTGCAACGCCCAGGGCGCGACGCGGTAGTGGCCGAGCAAGGCCTGGCGCGCGGCCGGCACCGCCAGCAGGCGCGCCAGCCACCACGCGCCGCCCAGCAGCAGCAACAGCTGGAAGCCGGCGATGAGGAGTTGGTGCGGCGCGAGGGTCGGCATTCGGGCGAATCAAACGGATTCACCCGCGGAGGGAAGCCCGGAGTCGGCTCAGGACTTCTTCGCCGGGGCGGCCTTGGTCTTTCGCGCCGGTTCCTTGGGCTCTTCCTTGGGGGCGCGCGGCCGCGGGGCGGGGCTGTCCCAGATGCGCTGGAACTCGGCCAGACACTCGGCGGCGATTCTGGCGTCGCGCAGGACGATGAGGTTCTCCCAGTTGTTCGCCTTGGCGTTGGCCGTCCAGTTGTAGCTGCCGAGCGTGACGGTGAGACCGTCGAAGATGGCGACCTTCTGGTGCATGACGCCGCGACCGCGGCCGGAGCGGAAGACAACGCGGTCCTCGCCGAGGGCGTCGACCAGCGTGGAACTGACGGAATTGCGCTCGCTGCTCTGGTTGCGGTCGATGATCACGCGCACGTCGACCCCGCGCATCGACGCCTCGATCAGCGCGGCGGCGAGGTCCTTGTCGGTGAAGGAATACATCATCACATGGATCGATTGCCGCGCACTGGTGATCTCGCGGCTGACGACCTGCGCGACGGGCGCGGAGCGCGAGAAGTAGATCTGCGGCTCGGCGCCCCAGACGGTGACGAGTAGAAACAGCGAAAGGAAGAAGCCGGTGAACCAAGAGCGATATTTCATGGGTGTGCGAGGTGACCGTCCCAAGGCAGCGAAAACCCTGCGTGCTGTCGACCCGAACCGGCCGCCTTGGTCGCCGTAACGTAAAATGCTCCAGGGGTTCTCCGCGCTTCGTCCGCGCCGGTGTGAGCTTGTCATGCCGGCTGTGGCGGGTGCGACAAGAACACGGGCGGCCGTGTGGTCCCGTTCAGACGATCTTGCCGTTGGCGAACACGACCTTGCCGCCGACGAGCGTGGTGTGCACGCGGCCGGTGAGGCGCTGGCCGTGCCACGGGGAGTTGCGGCTCTTCGACTGGCCCTTCGTGGCGTCGTAGGTCCACTGCTCGGTCGGGTCGAACACGCACACGTCGGCGTTCGCCCCCGGGGCGAGCGTGCCGGCGGGGAGGCGGAGGATGTCGGCGGCGCGGCGCGTCATCAGGTCGATGACGTGCGGGAGCTTGCAGCGCGCTTCGCCGACGAGGATTTTCAGGCACACGGGCAGCGCGGTCTCGAGGCCGAGGATGCCGTTGGGCGCGTAGTCGAACTCGCGGTCCTTCTCGTCCGGCGAGTGCGGCGCGTGGTCGGTGCCGATGCAGTCGAGCGTGCCGTCCTTCAGGCCGGCGATGATGGCCTGCCGGTCCGCCTCGGTGCGGAGCGGCGGGTTCATCTTGAAATTCGTGTCGTAGCTCGCGAGCGCCTCCTCGGTCAGGGCGAGGTGGTGCGGCGTGGCCTCGGCGGTGATGCGGGTGCCGTCCTTCTTCGCGCGGCGGATCAGTTCCACGGACAGGGCCGAGCTGATGTGCTGCAGGTGGATGTGCGCGCCGGTGTAGTGGGAGAGGATGATGTTGCGCGCGACGATGATGTCCTCGGCGGCGTGCGGCCAGCCCTTGAGGCCGAGGCGCGTCGAGACGTTGCCCTCGTTCATCACGGCCTTGTCGGTGAGCGAATCGTCCTGGCAATGGTCGAGCACGGGCAGGTCGAACATCTTCGCGTATTCGACGGCGCGGCGCATGAGCTCGTTCGACTGGATGCAGAGACCGTCGTCGGTGAGCGCGACGGCGCCGTTGTTCTTCAGCGTGCCGTGCGGCGCGAGCTGCTGGCCCTTCATGCCGACGGTGAGGCACGCCGTCGGGTAGACGCGCACGGCGGCCTTGGCGGCGGCGGCGTTGACGAGCTGGAGGGTGCCGGCGTTGTCGATCGGCGGGGACGTGTTCGGCATGCACACGACGGTGGTGAAGCCGCCGGCGGCCGCGGCGCGCGAGCCGGTGAGGATGTTCTCCTTGTGCGTCTGGCCGGGCTCGCGGAAGTGGACGTGGATGTCGACGAGGCCGGGCGCGACGACGAGGCCCTTGGCGTCGACGACCTTCGCGCGTTTCCGGTCGGCCGGGCCGAGCCGGTCGACGATCTTGCCGTCGACGGCGAAGACATCGCCGACCGCATCCCGCTTCGTGGCGGGATCGATCACGCGGCCGTTTTTAATCCAGAGAAAGGCGGGCATGGAGGCGGTAAGTTCGGAGACTTGTTACTTGGGACTTGGCACTTGTTACTTTCATCCCACCGGCGTGAGCACGTGTTCGGGCTGGCCGCCGGCGCAGAGGTAGAGCACGGCCATGCGGACGGCGATGCCGTTGGTGACCTGCTGCAGGATGACGCTGCGGTCGGAGTCCGCGAGGGCGCTGTCGATCTCGACGCCGCGGTTGATCGGGCCGGGGTGCATGATGAGGGCGTCGGGCTTGAGCCAGGAGGCGCGCGTCTGGTTGAGGCCGAACATGCTCGTGTATTCGCCGAGCGAGGGGAACAGGCCGACGGCCTGGCGCTCGTGCTGGATGCGCAGCAGCATCACGACATCGGCGTCGGCCAGCGCCGAGCGCAGGTCGTGCGAGACGGTGACGCCGAGCGGCTCGAACCAGTGCGGCACGAGTGTGGACGGGCCGACGATGGTGACGTCGGCGCCGAGCTTGGTGAGCGCGTGGATGTTCGAGCGGGCGACGCGCGAGAAGAGGATGTCGCCGAGGATGACGACCTTGCGGCCCTTCACGCTGCCGAGCTTCTCGCGCATCGTGAACACATCGAGCATGGCCTGCGTCGGGTGTTCGTGGGCGCCGTCGCCGGCGTTGACCACCGGGATGCCGAGGCGCTCGCTGAGGTAGCGCGGTGAGCCGCTGGCCGAGTGGCGGAGCACGATCATGTCGGCGTGCAGTGCCTGGATGTTGAGCGCGGTGTCCTTGAGCGTCTCGCCCTTGGTCGTGCTCGATTTGTCGGCATCGAACGAGATGACCTCCGCGCTGAGGAGCTTGGCGGCCATTTCGAAGGAGATGCGGGTGCGCGTGCTCGGTTCGAGGAAGAGGTTGACGATGGTCTTGCCGCGGAGGGCGGGGACCTTTTTCACGCGGCGGTCGAGGACGCGGCGGAAGGCGCCGGCCGTGGCCAGCACCTGCTCGATCTCGGCGGCGCTGAGCTCTTCGATGGTGAGGAAGTGTTTTCGCGTCCAGGGCACGGGGAAATCAGGGTTGGCGGTCGGTGGCGGCGTAGGAAGGGGTGGCAAGCGTGTCGCGCGCGGGGTTCTGCGGGTCGAGGCGGACGACGACCTTGTCGCCGGCGGGCACGTCGAGCGTGAGGCCGCAATAGGTCGCGGCGAAGGGCAGGCGCCGGCCGCCGCGGTCGACGAGGACGGCGAGTTCGACGCAGGCGGGGCGGCCGTGGTCGAACAGCTCGTCGAGCGCGGCCTTCACGGTGCGGCCCGAGTAGAGGACGTCGTCGACGAGGATGACAGTGGCGCCGTTGACGTCGTGCGGGATGACGGTCGGGGAAAATTCCTTCGGGATCGGGTGGCGGCCGATGTCGTCGCGGTGGAAGGAGATGTCGAGCGTGCCGCGGCCGGTGCGCACGCCGGCGCGGGCGAGGAGGGCGGCGAGGCGCTCGGCGAGGACGATGCCGCCGTTGGCGATGCCGAGCAGCAGGAGGTTGGGGGAGCCGCGATGGCGGGCGGCGATGGCGTCGGCGACGCGGGCAATGGCGGCGTTGATGGCCGGAGCGTCGGGTTGGATTCGTGTGCCCACGAGCTCGTGTCTTTGCCGCCGCCGTCCGGGAGCGTCGAGCCGAGAATTCGCTTTCGCCGCTTATGAGCCGGAGCGGGGCGGAAAATTAGGCGGGCCGCCCCTTGCGAGGCGGCCCGCGGCATGATTGCGGTCACTGCGGGGTCGCCCCCGAAGATCTCACGCTTGCTGGTTGCTGGTCTGTCCGGACAGCCGACCAAAGCCTCGCGGACACCGGCAGCCTACCGGTTCGCGGGCGGACGGGGAATACGCAGGCCTGCGTAGGGGGCGCAGGTCAGTCGAACAGCGTCGGCTCGGGCGCCGGGGGCGTCCACGGGGCAACGCAGTCGGGCGCGGCGTGGCGGGCGTGGTTCATCCGCGGGTGGACCGGATGACTGGTCCAGGCATCGGCCGGCCACGGGGCGCAAAGGTCGGCGAGGCGCTCGGGCGCGAGCGGTTGGTCGCCCAGCCACTCCGGCGCGGTCTCCGGCTCGAGCACCACGGGCATGCGGTCGTGCAGGCGGGCGACGAGGTCGTTCGGAGTCGTCGTCACGAGCACAAAGCCCGGCGGGGCCGCGGGGTCGGGCTCGGGGCGCCACAGGCCGGCGAAGTAGAAAGTCGCGCCGTCGCGGCGGTGGAAATAATGCGGCTGGCGCGCGCGGCCGGCGTGTTCCCACTCGAAAAACCCATCCGCCGGCACGAGGCAGCGGCGGTGCCGGACGGCGTCGCGGAAGGCGGGGCGCTCGCGCACCGTTTCGGCGCGGGCGTTGGCGAGCAGGGTCGGACGCTCGCCGGCGGCGCGGGGCGGCAGCGTGACGCCGAAACGGAACGCCCCGAGCGCGTTCGCGCCCTCGCGCCGCGCCACGACGGGCACGAGCGTCGTGACCGGGATGTTGTAGCGCGGCGCCTGGTCCGCCGGTCCCGTCACCCCCAGCCTGGCCAGCATCGCGGTCAAGGCCGTGAGGTTGTGGAGCGTGAAGCGGGTGCACATCGGCGGGGACGCTAGCGCCAGAATTTGCCGCGGGCCGAGCAAGAAACGCCGAGCCCGGGCGCCGTTGCGGGCGTAGATTGGCGGCATGAAAACCGTGCTCGTTCCGGTCGACTTGTCGCGCGTCTCCGCCCGGGTCGGCGATGCGGCGGTCGCGCTCGCCCGCGCCAGCGGGGCGAAGCTGGTGCTGCTGCACGTCGTGCCGCCGCCGGCGGTGACATTGCGCGGCTATGGGTTCGCTGCGGCGGAGGTGCGCACGATGATGGCCGCCCTCGAAAAGCGGGCGCTGCGCCGCTTGCTGGCGTTGGCGCGCCGGTGCCAGCTCCGCGGCGTCGCCGTGCAGGCCATCCTGCGCACCGGCGCGCCGGCGGCGACGATCCTCGCCAAGGCCGGGTCGCTGCACGCGGCGATGATCGTGCTCGGCTCGCACGGTCACAGTGCGGCCTACGACCTCGCCATCGGCAGCACGGCGCAACAAGTCCTCCGCGGGGCGCGCCGCCCCGTGCTGGTCGTGCCGCAGCGTCGCGCGCGCCGCGGCTGACGCACGGCCGGATTCAATTGCCCGCCTCCCCTCGCGCGCCCAAGCTCGCGTCGTGCCGACCGCCACCGACAACGCCCACCGCTGGCACGCGCTTCCCATGGAGGCGGTGGCGCGCGAACTCGCGGTTGATCCCGCCGTCGGCTTGTCCGCGGCCGAGGCCGCGCTCCGGCTCGCGCGCCACGGCCCCAACCGCCTGACCCGGCGCGCCGGCCCCGGGGCGTGGCGGCGCTGGCTGCGCCAGTTCAACCAGCCGCTCGTCTATGTGCTGCTCATTGCCGTGGCCGTGACGCTCTTCCTCGCCGAATTCGTGGACGCGGGCGTCATCCTCGGCGTCGTGCTGGTCAACGCCGTCGTCGGCTACCTGCAGGAGGCCAAGGCCGAGCAGGCCATCGCCGCGCTCGCGCGGCTCAGCGTGACCGAGGCGACCGTGCGCCGCGCCGGCCGCCGGCTCCGCGTGCCCTCCGAGGAACTCGTGCCGGGCGACCTCGTCCTCCTCCAATCCGGCGACCGCGTGCCGGCCGACCTGCGCCTCGTCCGCGTCTCCAGCCTGCGGGTGGACGAATCCGCGCTCACCGGCGAGTCGTTGCCGGCCGAGAAACACGAGCGCGAGCTCGCCGCCGACACCGGGCTCGCCGACCGCCGCAACCTCGCCTTCGCCGGCACGCTCGTCACCTACGGGCAAGCCGAAGGCGTGGTCTGCGTCACGGGCGACGCGACCGAGACCGGCCGTATCGCGACACTCATTGCGGAGGCGGTGGAGCTGTCCACGCCGCTGACGCGGAAGATCGCGCATTTCTCACGGCTGCTGCTCTGGGCGATCCTCGCGCTGGCGGCGGCGACCTTCCTGCTCGGCACGCTGCGGGGCGAGGAGCCCGTGCAGATGTTCATGGCCGCCGTCGCGCTGGCCGTCGGCGCCATTCCCGAGGGGCTGCCCGCGGCGGTGACGATCACCCTCGCCATCGGCGTGGCCCGCATGGCGCGCCGCCGGGCCATCATCCGCAAGCTGCCGGCGGTCGAGACCCTCGGCAGCACGACCGTCATCTGCTCCGACAAGACGGGCACGCTGACGGAGAACCAGATGACCGTGCAGGAGATTTTCGCCGGCGGGGAGCGCTACGGGTTGACGGGCTCGGGCTACGAGCCGGCGGGCGAACTGCAGCTCGACGGCCGCCCGGCGGTCGCCGCGCCCGGCGGCGCGTTGCACGAGTGCCTCCGCGCCGGCCTGCTCTGCAACGACGCGCAGCTGGTCCGCACCGACGGGCGGCGCGGCGTGCAGGGCGACCCGACCGAGGCCGCGCTGATCGTCGCGGCCGAGAAGGCCGGGCTCGTGCCGCCCGAGCTGCACGAGCTTCACCCGCGCGTGGACATGATCCCGTTCGAGTCGGAGCACATGTTCCGCGCCACGCTGCACGATGACGTGAAGGAGCGGCTCATCTACCAAGTCGGCGCGATGGAGCGCCTGCTCGAGCGCTGTGCGGACCAGTTGGACGAACGCGGCGACCTCGAGCCGCTCGACGCCGCGCGCATCCGTCACGCGGCCGAGGACATGGCTGCGCGGGGCCTGCGCGTCCTCGCCATGGCGCGCCGCCACACGCACAGCGGACACGACCGGCTGGCCCATGCCGACGTCGCCGGCGGACTGACCTTCCTCGGCCTGCAAGGCATGATCGACCCGCCGCGCCCCGAGGCGATCGCCGCCGTGGCCGAGTGCCAGAGCGCCGGCATCCGCGTGAAGATGATCACCGGCGACCACGCGCTCACCGCCCGCGCCATCGCGCGGCAGATCGGGTTGCGCGGCGACGAGCGCGGCGAGTTGCGCGTGCTGACCGGGCGCGAGTTGGAGCAGATCGACAATGCGCGGCTGGCGGAGGAGGCGCAGCTGATCGCGGTCTTCGCCCGCGTGGCGCCGGAGCAGAAGTTCCGCCTCGTGCAGGCGCTGCAGGCGCGCGGCGAGGTCGTCGCCATGACCGGCGACGGCGTGAACGACGCGCCCGCGCTCAAGCAGGCCGACATCGGCATCGCCATGGGCATCACCGGCACCGAGGTCGCCAAGGGCGCGGCGGACATGCTGCTCACCGACGACAACTTCGCCTCCATCGAGGCCGCGGTGGAGGAGGGGCGCGGCGTGTTCGACAACCTCACGAAGTTCATCGTCTGGACGCTCCCGACCAATGCCGGCGAGGCGCTCATCATCCTCACCGCCATCATCCTGGCGGCGGATCTTCCCGTGCTGCCGGTGCAGTTGCTCTGGATCAACCTGACCACCGCCGTCCTGCTCGGGCTCATGCTCGTGTTCGAGCCGAAGGAGGCGGGCATGATGCGCCGGCCGCCGCGCGATCCGCAGCAGCCGCTGCTCACGCTGCCGCTGCTCATGCGCACCGGGCTCGTCACGCTGCTGATGCTCGCGGGCGCGTATTTCCTGTTTCACTTCGAGCAGCAGGTCGAGGCCACGAGCCTCGCCGAGGCGCGCACCATCGTGGTGAACACCATCGTGCTGGTGGAGGTGTTCTACCTGCTCAACTGCCGCTCGCTGATCCGGTCCGCGTGGTCGGGCGGGTTCTTCGGCAACCGCTGGCTCTTCACCGGCATCGGCGGCATGCTGACGCTGCAAATCCTCTTCACCCACGCGCCGATCATGAACCGGCTCTTCCACAGCGCGCCGGTCAGTGCCGAGGCCTGGCTGCACTCCGCGCTCGTCGGCCTGGCGGTGTTTTTCGTGGTGGAGGTCGAAAAATGGGTGCGCCGGCGCGGCGAGCGCCAGGCGAGCAAATAATCCTTGCACGCCCCCACGCGAATCGTTCACTCCTCGCCTTCCGTCGGACTCTTAGCTCAGTTGGTTAGAGCACTTCCTTGACATGGAAGGGGTCACTGGTTCGAGTCCAGTAGAGTCCACCATCCGCCGGCCACCGTCAGGTGGCTTTTTTGTTTTCCGCGTGCATTCAACGGGTTGCTGAGTAAAAGCGTCCTCCATGCTCCAGTCGCTCCGCATCCGCAACCTCGCGCTCCTCGACGCCGTGGAGCTTGAATTCGAGGCCGGATTCACCGCCGTCACCGGCGAGACCGGCGCGGGCAAGAGCATCCTCCTCGGCGCGCTCTCGCTGCTCGCCGGCGCGCGCGCGGACAAGACCATCATCCGCCAGGGCGCCGCCGCCTGCGACGTGGAGGCGGCGCTCTTCTTCGCCGACTCGCGCCGGCTCGACGCCGCCCTCGAGGCGCTCGACCTGCCGCCCTGCGACGACGGCGTGCTCATCCTCAAGCGCAGCCTCCCGCGCGACAAGGCCCCGAAGATCTCCGTCAACGGCTCCCTCGCCACGCTCGCCGCGCTGCAGGAGCTGGGCGAACACTGGATCGACTTCCACGGCCCCGGCGAACCGCGCCGCCTGCTCAAGGAAGGCGGCCAGCGCGACCTGCTCGACCTCTTCGCGAAGAACGAGACCGCGCGCGAAAAATTCCAGACCCACTTCCGCGCCTGGCGCGCGCTGCTCGACGAGCGCGAGCGCCTCCTCGCCGCCGACAAGCTTTCGCCCGACCAGATCGAGTTCCTGAAACTCCAGCTCGCGAAGATCGACGCCCTCGAGCTCACCGAGGACGCCATCGCGTCGCTCGAACGCGACTTCGCCCGCCAGCAGAGCGCGCAGGAAATCGTCTCGCTCGCCTCCGGCCTCAGCCACGGCCTCAGTGGCGAGGAAGGCCTGCTCGGCCGGCTCGCCGCGCTCCTGCGCGAGGCGCGGCAGCTCGAATCTTTCGACCCGGGCAGCAAGCCGCTCGCCGAGCGCCTGCAGTCCGTGTCGGTCGAGCTCGGCGATCTCGACGCCGAATTCTCCTCGCTCGCCACGTCGCTCAACTTCGACGCCGAGCAGGCCGAGGCCCTGCAGGAAAAGATGAACGCGTGGCTCGAGCTGAAGCGCAAATACGGTGCCAAGCTCGAGGCCGTCGTCGCCGCGCGCGACGAGATGCGCCGCCGCCTCGAGGTGCAGGGCGACGTCGCCGGCGCGCTGGCGAAACTCGAGAAGCAGATCGCCGACGCGGAAAAGGCCGCGAAGAAGGCCGCCGCCGAACTCCGCGCCACGCGCGAGAAGGCCGGCGCCAGCCTCGAACGCGCCGCCGCGAAGGTCATCGTCCAGCTCGGGTTCAAGAAGGCGGATTTCCGCGTGCGCCTCGTCGCGTTGCCGGAGCTGACCGTGCACGGCGATTGCGGCGTCGAGTTTCTCTTCTCGCCCAACGTCGGCGAGCCGCCGTTGCCGCTGCACCGCATCGCGTCGAGCGGCGAGCTCGCGCGCGTCATGCTCGCGCTGAAGGCCGTGCTCGCCGAGATCGACGATGTGCCGCTGCTCGTGTTCGACGAGGTCGACGCCAACGTCGGCGGCGAGATCGGCCGCATCGTCGGCGAGAAGATGGCCGACATCGCCGCGCGGCACCAAGTCCTCTGCGTCACGCACCTGCCGCAGGTCGCCGCGCAGGCGGCGAACCATTTCGTCGTCACGAAGGACCAGAGCGGCGAGCGCGCGACGGTGGCGATCGAGCCGATCCACGCCAGCCGCAAGCAGCGCATCGCCGAACTCGCCCGCATGCTCGGCGACCGCAATGCCAAGAGCGCCCAAGCCCACGCCGAGGAATTGCTGAAGGGGGGATGTAGCACCACGAAACACACGAAGGACACGAAATAACAGACCTGTCGGACGGGGTCTTTTCGTGTCTTTCGTGTATTTCGTGGTGCCCTCCTCTCCGCCTCAAAATCTGCGCAATTCCTGACACTTCCCGCGCACGATTGCGGCTCGGGTTCTCAGAGGAGAATCGTAGGCTTTGGCGCATGAGCTCCACCGGCGCCACGTCCTCCGGTTTCACGACCTGTCCCGTGCCTTTGCCGCACAAGGCGGAGATCACCGTCGGCCACGGCGGCGGGGGCAAGCTGACGCAGGACCTCATCGATTCCGTCTTCCGTCCCGCGTTCGCCAACGCCGCGCTCGAGGCCCAGCACGACGGCGCGATCCTGAAGTTCCCCGGCGGCGGCCGGCTGGCGTTCACGACCGACGCTCACGTCGTGAGCCCGCTCTTCTTCCCCGGCGGCGACATCGGCAAGATCGCCATCAACGGCACGGTCAACGACCTCTGCATGTGCGGCGCGCGCCCGCTTTGGCTGACGGCCGGCTTCATCCTCGAGGAGGGATTCTCGGTCGAGACGCTGCGGCAGATCGTCACCTCGATGAAGGCGGCGGCCGACGCCGCCGGCGTCGCCATCGTCGCGGGCGACACGAAGGTCGTCGAGCGCGGCAAAGGCGACGGCCTCTACGTCACGACCGCTGGCGTGGGCGTCATCGAGACGCCGCTCACCGTCGCCCCGACCAGCGTGCGTCCCGGCGACGCCATCGTGCTCAGCGGCGATCTCGGCCGCCACGGCATGGCCATCATGGCCACGCGCGCGAACCTCAGCTTCGAGAGCGAGATCCAGAGCGACTGCGCGCCGCTCACCGCCCCCGTGCAGGCCCTGCTCGCCGCAGGCTTGGAGATCCATTGCCTCCGCGACCTCACGCGCGGCGGCCTTGCGACCTCGCTCGTCGAGATCGCCGAGTCGGCCAAGCTCGCGCTCGCCATCGATGCCGCGAAGGTGCCGGTCAGCGAACTCGTGCAGGGCGCCTGCGAAATCCTCGGTCTCGACCCGCTCTACGTCGCGAACGAGGGCCGCTTCATATGCATTCTGCCCGAAGCGCAGGCGCAGCGCGCCGTGGACCTCATCAACCGCACGACGCCCGAGTCCGCCGCCGTCATCATCGGCACCGTGAAGTCCGGCCCCGCCGGCCAAGTGACGCAGCGCAGCATCATCGGCGCCGAACGCATCATCGACCGCCTCAGCGGCGAACAGTTGCCGCGGATCTGCTGAGATACCGTTTGGAACTTGCTTGCCGGATGCGGACGGGTGGGAAGCATCTTCCCCGCTAAACCGCTTGGCAATCAACGGGCCCGCCGGCAGTTTGGCCGCCGTCGCACGCCCCATGTCCACCAAGTTCTTCACCAATGAAGAAGGCCGCACTCTGATCGAGAAGATCGAGGGTATTTTTCAGCATAAGAAAATCCATTTTCTGGATGTGTTGGTCGGTTATTTTCGTGCTTCCGGCTATTTTCGCATCCGCCCTTTCGTCCAGCGTTCGGGCAAGATCCGCATTCTTGTCGGCATCAACATCGACCGTTTGGTTCAGGAGGCTTGGGACAAGGGACTGAAGTTCGGCGCCAACCCAACTGCCTCTCGCGAACAATTCCTCGCCGCCCTGACAGGCGATATCCAGAAATCCTCCTACGACCGGGATGTCGAAGGGGGCATGATTGGGCTGGTTGACGATATTGCGTCAGGTCGCGTCGAGATCCGCATCCATCCCTCTCAGACCATCCACGCGAAGGTTTATATCTTCCGCGAGGAGACCAAACACGATCACGGTTACGGTGCCGTCATCACCGGTTCCTCCAATCTCACCGACGCCGGTCTAGAGCGTAATTTCGAGTTTAACGTGGAGTTGCGCGATGATCACGACATCGACTTTGCTACCACGACCTTCAACCGGCTCTGGGATGAGGGCATCCCGGTCGGCCCGGAGCATGTGCAGCTGGTCAAACAGCAGACCTTCCTCAACGACACCTTCACGCCGCACGATCTCTACATCAAGTTCCTCGCGGAATACTTTGGTCCTGCCATCCACTACGACCCCAGTGTTCTCGAGGATCTGCCGTCCGGCTTCAAGCGGCTCTCCTATCAGGCTGATGCGGTCAGCGACGGTTACGCGAAAATCCAGCGCCACGGCGGCTTCTTCCTCTCCGACGTGGTCGGTCTGGGCAAAACGCTCGTCGCCACGCTCATCGCCAAGCGTTTCTATTACACCAACGGCTACGTCACCAACCACCACTCCTCGACGCTTTTCGTCGTGCCGCCCGCCTTGGTGGAGAACTGGGAGGACACCATCCGCCAGATTGACCTCAAGAACACCCGCATCATCACCAACGGCAGCCTGCACAAAATCAGGCATCCGGAGGATTACGACCTGATCGTCGTGGACGAGGCGCACAAATTCCGCACCGACACGGCGGAAATGTATCAGGAACTCCAGCGTATCTGCAAAGCGCCCACTCGCCGTCGCGACGAGCTAAACCGGCCTTACCCGAAGAAAGTCATCCTGATTTCCGCCACGCCGCTCAACAACCGGCCCGGCGACATCGCCAATCTCGTTTATCTCTTTCAGGACAGCAAGGACTCCACTTTGGAGACGGCCAATCTCCAGCGCTTCTTCGCCCCACTCATCAAGGAATACGACCGGCTCAAGCACGAGCCCGACACCGCGACAGTTCGCGAGGGAGTCCGTGCCATCTACGAGCAAATCCGCACCCAGGTCATCCAACCGCTCACCGTCCGGCGCACGCGCCAGGATCTGCTCGCGCACCCCGCTTATAAAGACGACCTGCTCGCTCAGGGCATCACGTTCCCCGTCGTTCAGACGCCCGAGAAGATTCTCTATCAGTTGCCACCGGTGTTGGATCAGCTCTACGACCGCACGATCCGCCTGCTCACCGATCCCGCCAAGGGGCTCACCTACAACCGCTATCGCGCCATCGCCTTCCTGAAGCCCGAGAAGAAAGCGCTTTATCAGCAGGCCGATCGTATATCCGCCCAACTCGCATTCATCATGAAGACGATGCTCGTGAAGCGGCTCGACAGCAGTTTCTACGCGTTCCGCAAATCCCTGGACCGCTTCGCCAACGCCACCCGGCAGATGGTGGGCATGTTCGATCGCGGCAAAATCTACATCGCGACCAACCTGCCTGTGAACGACCTGCTCGCCGCCGGCAAAGAGGAGGAGTTGGTTCGCCTGATCGCCGAGGCCTCCGAGACCGACCCCACGATTCAGATCTGCACGCCCGACGACTTCGACAAGACGTTCGTGGACGGCCTCAGGCACGACGCCAAAATTCTCGACCAGCTCGGTGCCGCGTGGAACGACATCGAGGACGACCCCAAGCTCGACGAGTTTATTGCCCGGCTGAAAAAGCAGCTGTTCAACAAGAAGCTGAATCCCGCGAAGAAGCTGGTCGTTTTTTCCGAAGCGGCCGACACCACCGCGTATCTCCAGCGCGCCCTCGCCAACGCCGGTTTCGACCGCATGCTCACCGTTTCCAGCGCCAACCGGGCGGAGCTACTGCCCGTGGTGAAGGCCAATTTCGATGCCCGCGTCCCCGCGAAGGAGCAGGAGAACCGCTTCGACATCATCATCTCCACCGAGGTGCTGGCCGAGGGCATCAACCTCCATCGGGCCAACATCGTGGTGAACTACGACACGCCGTGGAATTCCACGCGGCTCATGCAGCGCATCGGCCGGGTGAACCGCATCGGCTCGCCGCATTCCGAGATTCATATTTTCAACTTCTTCCCCACCTCCCAAGTCAACGATGACATTGAGTTGGAAAAGAAGGCCAAGATGAAGCTCCACGCTTTCCACGTCGCGATGGGTGAAGACAGCCAGATTTACTCCGACGAGGAAGACCCCGAAACCTTCGGCCTTTTCGAGAAGACCGTGCAGGAGGAGGTTGACGAGCGCCTCGCCCTGCTGATGGAGCTGCGTGCCTTCAAGACCGCCCATCCTGACCGCTTCAAGCACATCAAAAACCTGCCCCAGCGCGCCCGCGCCGGCCGCGCCGATCCGTCCCGCGCTCTCTCCACCTTGGCCTTCATTCGCAGCCATCGTCGCGATGCCTTCATCAATGTTCGCGCCGGCCAGTCTCACGAAGAGCTGACCTTCGTCGAGGCGGCCCGTCGTCTCCGTGCCGACCCTGCGGAGCGTCCTGTTCCCCTGCACGACGCGCACCACGAGCAGGTCCAGGCCGCCATCGGCCTGTTTCACGACATGCTTCAGGAGGATCTGGCGCGGGAGCAGAAGGTTGATCCCAAGATCGGCCCGAATGAGAAAAAAGCCCTCATGCTGCTTGCTGCCCTTCACGACATGCCCGTGACCTCCGCCAAGGAGCGGGCCTTGCTCGCCACGGCGCAACGCGCCGTTCGCGTCGGCAAGTTTCAGCAACTGCACCGCGACCTCAACAAGGTGCAGAAGGCCGTCAAGGCAACGCCGGTCGCCCCCTCCGTGCTCTTGGAAAAAGTTGTCAGCGTGCTGGCCAAATACCCGATCACCGCCGAAGAGGAGCCGGCTCCAGCCCCGGCCGAACCTACAGCCACCGGCACCGCCGGTCCGCGTCTGCCCGAGATCATTATCTCCGAGTCCTTCGTCTGATGTCCGCCGCCCCATTCGATCCCAAGCCCCTGCTGCGTCAGCGTTATCAACGCGAGATTTGGGCGCATGAGTCCACCGGCCTTCTCCATCGGCTTTTTGCAGAGGTCAAACTGCGTGAGCGGCCGCAGGAAATTTCTCCCGGCGATGATGTCGCCAAGAAGCAGCTCCTGCTCGGCACGATCACGCTGCCCGATGGTAAGCGCCTCGGGGTGTTCGAAATCGAGCTGAAGGACGCCAACACCCAGATCGCCCGCAATCGCGTCGGCTTGCGCAATCTGGCCCGCAAACTGATCGATGATGCCACAGTGCAGGGCGCTCTGGCCTTTTTCCATCACCCGGACGCCCCGGATTACCGCTTCAGCTTCATCTTCCGGCAGGCGCGGATCGAAGCGGACGGCACGATCTCCACCACGGAAACCCATCGGAAGCGGTTCACCTACGTGCTGGGGCCTTCCGAGGCCTGCACGACCGCTGCACAACGCCTCCGCACCCTGACCGACCGTCGCGGCGTGGCCGTCATTGCGGACCTGATCAACGCCTTCTCCGTCGAGAAACTCTCCGACGAGTTTTTCACCGAATACAAGGAGCGCTATCAGGCCTTTTGCCTGCACCTGCAGGGCCTGCCGGACGCCGTGCGCCAGCGCGCCTTTGGCCAAGATGAGAAAAGCGACAAGCTCCTCCGCGACTTCGTCAAGAAGCTGCTCGGCCGGCTGGTCTTTCTTCACTTCCTCCAACGTAAGGGCTGGCTCGGTGCACCGCTCGGGCGCGACGACTGGAGTGGCGGCGATCCCCGTTTCTTTCAAAACCTCTTCAAGCAGTTTCCCAAGCCGGACAAGTTCTACAGCGGCTGCCTCGTCCATCTCTTCTTCGAGACGCTGAACGTTCGACGTCGCAGCGACCGCTTTGAGGTTCCCGGCGTGCCGGCCTCCCGCGTGCCATACCTGAACGGCGGCCTGTTTGACGACGATCCGGCTCCGACCATGAAGCTGGATTTCACGCCGGCACTATTCCAGGACCTCTTCGACTTCTTCGAGCGCTTCAACTTCACCATCGACGAGAATTCCCCCGACGACCACGAGGTCGGCATCGACCCCGAGATGCTCGGGCGCATCTTCGAGAACCTGCTGGAGGAGAACAAGGAGAAGGGCGCTTATTACACCCGGCGCGAAGTCGTGCATTACATGTGCCAGCACGCCCTCTACCGCTATCTGCGCGGGCAGTTGCTCGCCGACGGCGTGCCCGAGACCGCACCCGAGGCCGAGGCGCTTAAGCAGCTCGTCTATACCTACGAGCTGGGCGACAAGGACAAACCCGCCGGCAAATACCTCCGCCAGCACGCGCGCAAGATCGAGGAGGCGCTCGACCGCGCCAAGATCTGCGATCCGGCCATCGGCTCCGGCGCCTTTCCCATCGGCCTGCTCCAGGTGATCCTCGCGATCAAGGCCGCGCTCGATCTCACTCTCGACCGCGCCAAGGCCAAGCGCGATCTCATCCAGAATTGCATTCACGGCGTTGATCTCGATTCCGGGGCGGTGGACATCGCGCGGTTGCGCTTCTGGCTCTCGCTGGTCGTGGACGAGGATGCGCCCACGCCGCTGCCCAATCTCGACTACAAGATCATGCAGGGTAATTCGCTGCTCGAGTGGTTCGAGGGCATCCATCTCGACGAACTCACGGGCAAGCGCGCCCGGCCGGCGCTACCGGGCCAGATCAGTCTCTTCACCGCCCCGGGCGACACCGCCGACCTCAGCTCCGGTCCGACCGAGAGTGAGTCGGCCCAGTTCACCAAGCTCCTGCGCGATTACTTCTCCGTCGAAGGTAAAGAGAAGAAGCAGGCCCTGCATGCGAAAATCGACAAACGCGTGCTGCAGTTCATCGACGACCGCATCGCCGAGGTGCGGGAGTCGCTGGAGATGCAGAAGGCGCAGCACGAGGCCGAGCTGGAACGGATGCTCCGCGGCCTGCGCACGAAGGCACAGCAGGAGGAGTTCCTGGCCAAGGACGCCCGGGCGCGCCGCACCCAGGCAAAGATCGAGGAGCTCACAGGCGAGATTGCGACCAACGAGAAGCGGAAGGCCCATCTGCATGAGTTGCAGGACAAGCCCGAGCGCCCCTTCTTCCTCTGGCATTTCTACTTTCAGGATGTCTTCGCGCAGGGCGGCTTCGACATTGTTATCGCCAATCCGCCCTACGTGCGGGCCGACCACCCGTCGCAAGTCCAGCAGCGCAAGGACATCCTTGCCACCGGCCGCTTCGACACGCTGTGGGAAAAGTGGGACCTCTTCGTCGCTTTCGTCGAGGAGAGTTTCCGTTTGCTCAAGCCCGGCGGCGTGATGGCGCAGATCGTGTCCGACGGCTACTGCCACGCCAAATACGCCCAGAAGTCGCAGAATTGGTTCCTCCAGCACGCGCGCATCGTGCGGCTGGACTTCGTCGGCCAGCTCAAGCTCTTCGATGCCGGTGTCCGCAACATCATTTTCTTCGTCGAAAAGGCTGACGGCACGCGCTGGCGCCCGGAGCGCCGGCTGCATCAGGAGCGAGTGAGCCGCCTGCCCGAGGAACCGATGATCGGGTTGGTGAAGCTGCTTCCGAGCGACGAGCAGCGGAACCTCACGCATCGGACGTTTTTCCCGGAGGATGCAATCGCCAAGGCTCTTTCAGTTGGGACGTTGAAGCTGGAAGAGCTTTGCTATCTGTCTTACGGACTCGCCGCGAGCAGTGACGAGAAGGAGCACAAGGGTGAGTTTGTCACAGGTGATGTCACCTCCGACACGAAAGACTCGACACATCCGAAGCCTTGGGTGGAGGGGAAGCATTTAGGGAAATGGTTACCGCGAGGGAACCGATGGCTTGAATGGGGCACAAAACGCGCGCCACATCACTTCCGCCGCATCACTTTCGAGGAACTATATGAAGTGCCGGAGAAGCTGATGATATTGCGAGTGGCAGGTGACGATTTGAAATCATGTTTGGACACCAAACAGCTCTACACCAATCACACCACGGTCATTGCTGTGCCATGGCATGCCCTGAAAGGCGTCAAGAACCGCTCGATTTCCAAGAGCGCCCGATACGCCGACGAGCCCAAGGCCGATGAACAGCCGTCTCGCGAGAAATTTGAAGACAACAGCCGTCGTTTCTTCACGAAGTTCGTGCTCGCGTGCCTGAATTCCACACCTGCCCGGGAGTTCCTGCGCGCCAACCGACGCAGCAACACTGACCTTTACCCCGACGACTGGAAGCAGCTCCCGATCCCCGACGTCTCACCGGAACAGCAGGCCCGGGTCGTCGCAGTGGTGGATAAGATTCTCGCCGCCAAGCGGGCCAAGCCCGATGCCGACGTGTCCGCCCTCGAAGCCGAGGCTGACCGGCTCGTCACCGCGCTCTACGGCATCGGCGACAACCAGGGCGCCCCGCCCGTCCGCGTCGAACGCGCCACCGCCGACACGAAATCCATCCTGCGCGACCACATCCTCGCCGAACTCGGCCGCCGCAGTCCCTACATTTCCCTCGACGCCATCCGCACCGAGCTGAAGGCCCGCAAGCTGGCTGTGGACGGCGAGACTTTGCAACGCTACCTCCACGAGTTCACGGCCCTCGGCTTCATCCACGATGCCGGCCGCGGCTGGTATTCCACGCTGGCGAAGCGACTCGAGTTGGACCGCACGCATATCGCTCCCGTGGTGGCGTTGATCGAAAAAGCGTTTCCGCTGCTCAACTTCGCCGCGTGGTCCACCCAGCAGATCAATCCGTGGATGCATCACCTGCTCGGCAAGTTCGTGACCTTCGTCTACGTGGAGAAGGAGGGCGTCGGGGCCGTGTGGGAGCTGCTCAAGGAGAAGGGCTACGATGCCTACCGCAACCCGACCAAGAAGGAGATCGCGAAGACCTTCGCCGTGCGGGACAACACAGTTGTCGTGCGCATAGGCGGCCTGACCGAAGCGCTCGTGGACGGGCATTACGCGACGCCCGAGAAAGTGCTCGTGGACTTGGTGGATGAGGCCGATGCCTTGCCCCTTATGGACGGCTCCGAATTGGCCGGGGTTTTCTCGGGCGCAATCCGGTCCGGGCGTCTGGATATGCCTGTGATGCTAAACTACTCGATTCGTAAGAGGCTGGAGGAAAGAGTAATAAATCTAGTCAGTCCGGTTTCGTCACAAAACGACGAAATGTGACAAAACCGGATTCATTCCGCTTATGATCCACCCCGACTGCTTCCAGAAACCCTGGCTTCTGGCGCAGTCGGAGGCGCTGAAGGTTCGGCCAGAGAACCTGCAATTTCTTGAGCGCTGCATCCATGCCTTGGAGCTCGTCAGCCGCTTGTCGGGAGCAGGCTTGGATTTTGTCTTCAAAGGCGGCACCAGCCTCGTGCTGCTCCTAAACCCGGTGCGCCGGTTGTCCATCGATGTGGACATCGCAACGCCTGAGCCCCTCGAGCGGATCAAAGCGGTGCTGGATCAAGTGGCAAAGGAGCGACCGCCGTTCTCGCATTACGAGCATCAGGAAAAGCGCGACCGCGACGCCCCGCCGACCCGGCACTTCAAAATCTACTTTCCCTCGGTGGCAGGTCAGGTGGCTGAGTCGTATGTTTTGTTGGATGTCCTAACCGACGCGCATGGCTACCCCGTGACGGAGAGGCGCTCGGTCACTACTTCTTTTGTGCAGCCGGTTGAGGATATCCAGGTGGTCCTTCCAACGGTGGACTGCCTGCTCGGCGACAAACTTGCTGCATTCGCACCACGCACAATCGGCGTGCTCTTCCATCCGCTGGATAGAAACGGTCGCGCCCGGCCTTCTGATCCACTGCAAATCGTGAAGCAGCTCTTCGATGTCGGCCACCTGTTTGCCGAAGCGACGAACCTCGATCACGCCCTCGCCACATATCGAGCGACCTTCGAGACGCAGAACAAATACAGGGGTGGAGGGTTCAAGCTCGACCAATGTCTCGACGACACCATCGAGGCTGCGAGGACGCTTTGCCTCACGCCCTCGGATCAGGCCGCTGCGCACACGGCAGAGCAAAAGATCCTGCGTTCCGGGCAGCGAGGCTTGGGATCACATTTACTCACAGAGCCGTTCACCTTCGACCGACATGCTCGAGTGGCCGCCGCCCGGGCCGCCCTGCTTGCTACGCTGATCAAGCATGGGATGGCCAACGAAGTCCCCAGATCCATCGTCGGCAGCATCCCTGGCGCAGCCGATATTGGGAGGATACAATTGTCCCAGACGCAGGCTGCACTGCAGTCAATTCTTCGTCCTACCGCGCCCGAAGCGCTCTACTACTGGTCTTTGATTGAGGATGCCGAAGCGCTCGCAAGCGATGTTCAGTTTTAAGTAGCAAGTGTCGATGTCTCCAGCGCGCGGCTGCGGTAGCGGTAGTAGGCGGCGCAGGCGCCTTCGCTGCTGACCATCGGGGCG
>VFQQ010000158.1_pt1 | contig 172633 bp, 122 predicted proteins | sample 3512341 | NCBI WGS metagenome assembly VFQQ01 (sample SAMN10412373, study PRJNA504923) | tailings metagenome | isolation source: Relicate 2 Philex TSF1 revegetated site | place: Philippines: Tuba, Benguet | collected 2017-08-29 | reverse complement strand
GGCAGGACGCCTTTGAGGCGCGGGTTGTCGCGCTCGATGGCGACCATGGCGTCGTCCACGGTCTTGCCGATGGTGGGCTGCTTGGCGTTGGCCTGGAGTTGGGGCCAGCGGGCCTCGGCGGGCAACCAGAAGACATTCGCGGCCTTGTATTGATTCGCGCCCCCACGTTCCCCCTTCGGGCTGCCTGTGGCAGTCTGTCTCGCTCCGCGCGGCTCCGCCGCGTCCATGTTGTCGCGGAGCCTATCCGCCGCGAACCATCGGTTGCCCTGCGGGCTCCGCAATTTCGCTGCGCGCTGATGGGTTGCGCTCCCGCGCACGGCGGTGGCTTCGAACCCCAGGTTGGCGGTGGGGTCTTTCGCTGAGCTGGTCTTTTCGGCAGGACGGGGCATTAGGAGATTTTTCGGGATGTTAGGGGTAGTGTCAAGACAGGGAGGGCGAGAATGAGGAATGATGAATGACCTGCTTGCGGAGGTGGCAAAGCGCAGCGGCGACACCGCTTTCGTGCCCGAACGGCGCGAGGAAGCTGGCCACTCGCGCGCTCCGACGACCCGGCAGCCTGCGCGCCTGCTCCCGCCACGCATCTGCCTGCTCCGACTCCCCGCCGCGGCATCCCACCACGCAATGATTCGAACCCTGCCCAATGGAAAGACGGCACGGCGACCGGGCCGGTCGCGCCACCACTCACCACTCACCACTCACCACCCGCCCCCGAGCGCCCGCACCAGCAGCACGGTGGCTTCGAAGCGCAAGCCGAGGACTTGCGCGGCGCTTTGCTGGGTGCGCAGCAGGGTGCGCTGGGCGTTGACCACCTCGAAGTAGGAGGCAAAGCCGGCTTGGTATTGTTTCTCGGACAATTCCAGCATGCGCCGCGCGGAGGCGACCGCCTCCGCCTGCACCGCCGCCTGCCGTTGCAGCACGCGCAGCGCTGCCAGGGCGTCCTCCACCTCCCGAAACGCGGTGACGACGACTTCTTTATAGACCGCACCCGCTTCGTCGCGCGCGGCCAGCGCCTGCCGGTAGCGCGCCCGCCGCAGGCCGCCGTCGATCACCGGCACCTCGACTCCGGCGCCGAGGCTCGAGAGGAAACTGTTGCTGTTGAACAGGCGCTCGACCTCCGCGCTTTCAAATCCGCCGCCGATGTTGATGCCGAGCTGCGGAAAAAACGTGGTGCGTTCCATGCCGGCGCGGGCAGCGGCGGCGGCCATGGCGCGCTCGGCGGCGGCGACATCCGGGCGCCTCTCCAGCAGCTCCGAGGGCAGTGTCTTGCGCACGGCGGGCGGCGGGCCGGCCAGGGGCCGTTGGCGCAGGGACATCACCGAGGCCAGGCGTCCGCACAAGGCGGCGACGGCGTTCTCGCGCTCAATCAAGCGCCGCTCGATGGCGACCGCCTCGGTCTGCGCCTCCGCCAGTTCGGTCTTGGCCTGGGCGACGTCCAGCTCCGCCACATCGCCCGCCTGGAAGCGGGTCTCCACCAGCCCCAGCGTCTTGCGGCGCGATTCCACCGCCTCGTCGAGAATCGCCTTCTCCGCGCTCAGCGTGCGGTGCTGGAGATAATTCGCCGCCAACTCGGCGTGCAGTATGAGGCGGATGTTTTCCGCCAGGGCCTCCTGGCTGGAAAGATCGGCGCGCGAGGCTTTGATGCCGCCGCGCACCCTGCCCCACAGGTCAGGCTCGTACTGGAAAATGATGGGCGCGCGCCAGAATGTCAGCGTCTGTCCGGGTCGGAATCCGGGCGAGTTCGACGAGGTGCGGTTCTGCGTGACGTTGGTGCCGACACTGACCTGCGGGATCAACGCCGCGCGCTCCACATCGACCAGCGCGCGCGCCTGCTCGACGCGTTTCAGCGCGGCTTCCAGGCTCGGGTTTTCCGCCGCCAGGATGGCCTGCAAACGGTTCAACTCCGGGTCGTTGAACATGCGCCACCACTGGCCCTTGGCCTGCTCGTCGGCAGGCTTGGCTGGCCGCCACGGCCCCTGCGCTTTGAACTGCTTCGGCGTCTCGGTCACTGGAGCCTCATGCTCCACCGTCACCATGCAGCTGGACAGCAGCAGCGCGCACGCCAGCGCCCACAGATGTACCGGCGGTTTGTGATTGGCTTCGCCTGTTTCCGCTGTGCTACGGCTGTCGCTCGATTCACTCCCCCACGCTCCACCCCGCCCAAATAATTTCCGACGGTCACAGACCGCCGCTACAGCAACCGACCTCATGCCTTTACCTCCTGTTTTTCCAAGTCGCTCATGGCGGCGTCCACTTCCTTCGATCTTCTCTCCGGACTGCCGGTGCGCGCCGACACCACGCGATACACCACCGGCACCACAAACAACGTGAACAACGCCGAGAGACCGACCCCAAACAAAATCACCACGCCCACCACCCGGCGCGTCTCGGCACCGGGACCGCTGGACAAAATCAACGGCAGCGAGCCCATCAGCGTGGTCAGCACCGTCATGGTGATGGGGCGCAGACGCATGGCGGCGGCGCGGGTGATCGCCTCCAGGTAGGGCACGCCCTCGTCCCGCAATTGGTTCACAAACTCGACGATGAGAATGCCGTTCTTCGTCGCCAGCCCCACCAGCATGATCAGGCCGATGCTGCTGTAGATGCTCTGGTTTTCCCCGGTGAGCAGCAGGCCCACCAAGCCGCCCGCCACGGCGATGGGCACGGTCAGCATGATGGTGAAAGGATGCACGAAGCTCTCAAACTGCGCCGCCAGCACCAGGAACACCACCAGCAGCGCCAGCCCGAACACGAAGATGACGCTGCTGCTGCTTTCCTTGTATTTGAGCGACTCGCCGCGATACCCGATCACCGCAGTCTCCGGCAGCAACTCCTCCACCAGGCCCTCCAGGAAGGCCAGCGCCTCGGACTGCGAATACCCCGGCGCCAAGCCCGCATCGATGGTGATCGCCCGCATCCGGTTGTAGCGGTTCAAAGTGCCGCTGTCGGCGAACTCCGTGAGCGTCACCAGATTGGACAGCGGGATGAGCTGGCCGCTGCTGTCGGAGCGCACATAGACATTCTCCAGATCGCCCGGCGTGCGCTTGCCCTCGTAGTCGCCCTCCAAAATGACATCGTACTCCTCGCCGTGATCGACGTAGGTGGTGGCGCGTTTGAAACCAAAGAGGATCTCCAGCGTCTGCCCGATGCCGGCGATGGAGACGCCGAGGTCGGAGGCGCGGCGGCGGTCGATGGCGACGCTCACCTGCGGCTTGGTCTCCTTGTAATCGTAATCCAAGCCGATGAGGCCGGGGTTCTCACGCGCGCGCTCCAGGATCAGATCCCGCCACTGCATCAAGTCCTCGTAGTTCGGCCCGCCAATGACAAACTGCACCGGCTTGGTGAGGCCGCGGCTGAGCGCCTGGCGCATGATGACGAAAGACTGCACCCCGAGCATGTCGGCGAGCTTGCCGCGCACCTCATCCATGATGGTCCCGGCGTCGCGGCGTTTGTCGAAGTCGTTCAAATTCACAATGGTGATGACCTCGTTGAAGTCGGAGTTGGCGCCGAAGGCGCGCGGCACGCGCACCAGCAGACGGGTCACCTCCCCGGAATCGACCAGATACATGAGGCGCTTCTCGATTTCGGCGAACACCTCCAGGCTGTAGCCATACGACGCCCCCTGCGGCGCCGAGCTGACCACGAAAAACGAGCCGCGATCCTCCTTCGGTGTGAACTCGCTGGGCAGGCTGCGCTGCAGCCACAGCGTCACCGCCATGCAGGCGATCAAAAAAGCGAACACCGCGGCGGGATAACCGAGCACCGAGCGCAGCACGCGTTCATAGCGCCTTTGCAGGAAGCGGAAGACGCCATCGACACCGCGCGTGACCAGATTCCCCCGCCCCGCTTTGCGCAGCATGATCGACGCGATCATCGGACAGATGGTGAGCGCGGCGAAACTGGAAAAAGACACCGCCACCGCCAGGGTGATGCCAAACTCGGCAAAGAGCTTGCCGAGGTCGCCCTCCAAAAAGCTGATCGGCACAAACACCGCCACCAGCACCAGCGTCGTCGCCATGATGGCAAACCCGACCTGTTTGGAGCCGAGAAAGGCGGCCACCAGCGGTGGCTCCCCTTCTTCGATGCGGCGGTGGATGTTCTCCAGCATGACGATGGCGTCATCCACCACCAGGCCGATCGCCAGCACCATGGACAGCAGCGTCAGCACGTTGATGGAGTAGCCCATGAAATAGAGCACCGTGCAGGTGGCGATCACCGACACCGGCACCGCCACGAACGGGATCAGCGTGGCGCGCGCGGTCCCCAGGAAAAGATAAATCACCAGCACCACCAGCAGCACGGCGATGCCCAGCGTTTTATAAACCTCGGCGATGGAGGCCTCGATGAACTGCGAGGTGTCGTAGCTCTGCTCAATGCTGACGCCGTCCGGCAGCATGGTGCGCACCTTGAGCATGTGCGCCTTGGCCGCGCGCGCCACGTCGAGGGTGTTGGCGCGCGACTGCTTGATGACGCCCAGCGCCACCATCGGCACGCCGTTGCCGTTGAACTTCCGCCGCGCGTCCTCGGCGCCCATCTCCACCCGCGCCACCTCGCCGAGACGGATTTGATAGCCGTCGTCCCCGCGCCGCAGCACCAGGCTGGCGAATTCCTCCGGCGTGGTGAACTCACGGCGCAGCCGCACCGTCAGCGTGCGGTCGCTGGACTGCACCGCGCCGGCGGGCAGCTCGACGTTTTGCCGCCGCAGCGCCTCCTCCACGTCCAGCACCGTCAACTGCCGCGCCGCCAGCGCCTCGCGGTCCAGCCAGATGCGCATGGCAAATCGCGTGGCGCCGGACAGGCGGATGCGCGCCACGCCGGGCAGTTGGGAGAAACCGTCCACCAGATAGCGTTCGGCGTAATCCGCCAGTTCCACCGGGGTCATGCGGTCGCTGCCGAGGTTCAGCCACATCAGCACCTCGGTGGCGGTGTCCTGCTTGGTGATCTCCGGCGCCCGCACTTCCTCGGGCAACTCATCCATGACGCTGGACACCGCCTCGCGAATGTCGCTGGCGGCCGCCTCAATGTCGCGTTCGACGATGAATTCGACGCTGATGTTGGACACACCGTCGCTGCTGGTCGAGGACACGGTTTTGATGCCCTCCACCCCGGCGATGCGGTCCTCGATCAACTGCGTGACCCGCCGCTCCACCACTGCGGCCGCCGCGCCGGGATAAGTGGTCTCGATCGACACCACCGGCGGCTCGATGTCGGGATACTCGCGCACTTGCAGGCGGGTGAAGGCCACGATGCCAAAGGCGATCAGCAGCAAGTTCACCACCGTGGCCAGCACGGGTCGTCGAATCGAGACTTCAGAGAGAATCATGCGCGCCGCTCAATGCTGTCACTTCGCGCCCGCCGCCGTGCGCGGGTTGTAGGGCGTGCTCGGCGCTTGAAAAGTCCCGGCCACCGTCACCGGATCCCCGTCCTTGATCCCCAGAAAGCCATCCGTCACCACTTTCGCACCCGTCTCCAATCCAGAGGCGACCTCCACAAAGCCGGGTAACCGCGCGCCGGTCTCGATCTCCACCTGCCTGGCCGTGCCCGCGCTTTCATCCACCACGAAAACAAACTGGCGGCGGTTCAACGGAATGAGGGCGCGCTCCGGCACCGCGGGTGCCTGCCGCGGACGACGCCCGACGGAAGTCGTCATCAACATGCCCGCGCGCAGCGCCAAGTCCTCGTTCGGAAGCTCCGCGCGCACTGTCACCGCCCGCGTCACCGGGTCCACGCGCGAGTCAATTTGACTGACCTTGCCGGCAAAACTCCGGCCAGGATAGGCCGGGCTTTTGGCCTCGATTTTTAACCCCGGCTTCAAATCCGCCAGGAACACCTCCGGCACCTGGAAATCCAGGCGCACCGTGTCCAGCTTGTCGAGCGTGGCCAGCACCGTGCCGGGCGAAACCAAGGCGCCCGGACTGATGCGGCGCAGCCCGAGCCGCCCGGAGAACGGCGCCTCGATGCGGCGGTCCGCCAGTCTCGCCTCGCTCTCCTGAATGCGCCGCCGCGCCAGTTCCGCCAGCGTGCCGCGCTCATCCAGGCGCGCCACCGGGGCCGCGCCGTCTTCGACCAGCTTTTGCAAACGCGTCATCTCCCGCTCCTGCTCGGAAAGGGTGGCCTTGGCGCCCTCCAAAGTCGCCAGCACTTCCTGGGCGCTCAAGCGAACCAGCAATTGCCCCGCCTCCACCATTTGACCGTCCTCGAACAGCAGCTCCTCCACCGTCTCGGTGACCTTGGCGGAGATCTCGATGGATTCCGCCGCCTGCACCGTGCCCAGCGCCTCAATCACATCGCGGAACTCCCTGTTTTCCACCTCAAAAATCACCACCCGCGCCGGGCCGGAGGCGCGTTTGCCGCCAGACGCCGCCTGCGAACGCTCCTCCATGCGCTTGCCCAAGACTTTCCAGCCCGCCCACATTCCCGCCAGCACCAGGGCCAGCACCACGATTTGTTTCAATCCTTTGACAAGCATCATCTATAACCTTCCTCAAGAGTCAACGACCCCTGATTCAGTTGGGACGAAGTTTGCCGAGGATAACTTCATTTTCAACGTTCCCAGCATGGAAAGTCTTTCCGCTACTCCACCCTCAATACCCCGTTCATGATCATCCAATGACCGGGAAAAGTGCAAAGGTAGGGGTAATCCCCCTTCTCTTTCGGTGCCGTCAGGTGGATGGTGAACTCCCCCTGCGGATTGACCATGTCCGTGTACGCCAGCACGTCCTCACTTTCTGGCACATAGTGCTTCGCCAAGCCCTCGGGATCGGTGATCATGAGATTGCAAAATTCGCCGAGTTTTTGCAGTGAGCCAGGCTTCGCGAGCAACCAGTTGTGCGGCACCACGTCGGGGTTTTTGAAACGCAAAGTCAGCCTTTCGCCGGCATTGGCCGTGAGCTGCTTTTGCACGAATTGCAGGCCGAGGGCGGCCTCAACCATGATCTCACGCCCGGCTTCCCCCTTGGCCCACGGATTCGGCTGGGCCGGTTTCGGGGCTTCCAGACCGATTTGCGCGGCGTGGTTCGTTTTGGCAATCTTCGTGTAGCCTGGAAACCCGGTGAAGGTCTCCGCCAGCGCATGAGCGGTGATGAAAAGGTCATGCCCGGTGCTCAGGCGCAGGTGGATTTGGTGCGCGGGCAGGATTTGCGGAATTTCAATGAAGAGCGCCTTGCCGTCCTCCAACCTCTGCACGCTGCGCACCTCAAGCGGATCATGCCCCGGTGTGTCCGCATACTTCAGTGAATACTCCGGCGACCCGTACTGCGGACCGTAGCGGTAGTTCCAGCACTGCGCGAAGCAGGTCGCGGCCTCCACGTTTTCCACCGGTTGGTTGAAACGAAGAAGCACCCCATTGTCACGAGCCTCAAAGGCCACCGGCACCGGTTTGTCGCCACCGGTGAAGCGCACGCGCTGGAAGCAGCCGTCCTTCGGTGTGTAGCTGCCCCAGCCCTGCAAGCCCGTGACGTAGAGATGGCCGTCCTTCGGATTGAAGCGCGCGCACTGCGGCCCGGAGTCGAAGTTCCCGCTGATTTTCACCGCCGCCGCCTGCCAGCGACCCTTCACCTGCTGCCGCATCACCAGCCACGCGCTGCCGCTGCCGGACGAGAGATGAATCAAATTGTTGTCGCCCTTCAAAGCGGCCCATTTTTCGCTCGTGATGAAGGTTTGCGAGCTGGCGCTGTTGTCCTCGCCGCGCGGCAAATACATCAGCACCGGCTCCGGCGGTTTGCCGGCCCTCGGACCGCCCGCGCCAAAGTGCGCGCCGAGGTTTTGATCGAGATCAATCTGGCAGATGGCGCTTGCCGGTGTCCAATCCCCCTCCTGCACGCTGGTGGTGATGAATCGCCCGTCGGGCGAGAGACTCAGCCCGTTCGGATTGCGCAAACCGGTGGCGAGGACCTCCAAGGTGGAACGATCTTCCAGGTCGTGATTATCGGACAAGCTGGAAGCTTGTCCCACCCTGCACACCCCCTGATTGCCGGACGCGAAATACCACCGCCCCTCGGCATCCGTTTCCAGCCCCACGATGAAATCATGTCCGCCCGGCGAGGTCTGCATTGCATTCGTCACGCACTCATAAAAGTCGGCCTCGTCATCGCCATTGAGATCATGCAGGCAAGTGATCTGATCGCGACCGAGCACATGGATTTTGTCCTGCACGATCTTCATTCCCAGCGGTTGATGCAGCCCGGTGGCGAAGCGTTTCCAGCGCAGTTTCTCCAGCTTTTCATCAATGCCCTTCACCAGCCACACCTCCCCCGTCATCGTCGCGATGGCGGCGGTGCCGTCGCTGAAGAAATCATGAGCAGTAATGAAGAACAGCGTGCCATAAGGATTCTCGAATGGGACTGTGATGCGGTCAGTGGCGAACGGTGACTGCGTGCCGAGTTCGCCTTTCGTTTCAATCCACTGCGGCCATTGGGCGGGACCGCCTTGTGAAACAGCATCGGCATCAAAATCGGTTGCGGGACCGGTTTGAATGAGGGTCTGAAACATTCTTCCGTCACTCTTGGTGGCGAGAAAAAAGACATCTTTCCCGTAACGATAAAGACCTGAATACTTGAATTTCCGTGGATTGATTCCCACCTTCATCCAAGGTTCGGGAGGCAATGCCCCCCCATCCATGGGTGCTCCGGCCATGAAGCCATGCCGGTGCTCGTTGAGTTTGATGAAGCCACCCGTCCAAACGACGGGAAATGAAAGCGACTCAGGATCAAACACCGCTGACTTGTCTTCGTATCGCACACACACGCCTTTCGGCACGGTGATTCCCGCTCCCTTGAAAACCCCACTGAACACACTGCCGAGATCACTCGCCGCCCAGCGCCCATCTTTCCAGGTTTCCTGATCGTTCTGATTGCCCCAGTGCCCCTGCTGGCCGCCATCAAGGCCGGAGAAGGCCGGAATGAGATCAGGCAGTGGTTTCTGCTTCATGAAATGCAGCGCCTGCTTGCCATAAAAATCGAAGACGCGCTCGCGGTTCACGAACTCCCGCCAGTGGATGTGGTCCTCTTTTTTGAGGGGTTCGCGCGCGGGGGTGAACTCGGCGGGCTTTGGCGCGGGCGACGGCAGCAGCGCGTCAAGGCTGTCGAAGCTCCACAAACCAAGCGTGTTGTCCATGCGCTGCCGCGGCATGTTGCCCTTGCGCGGCTTCAAGACGCCGCGTGAGAGGCGCACGTCATCAATGATGCCGTCGCATCCGATAGTGCCCTCGACGAGACGACCGAAAGCAAGCTGTAGTCTGCGAGTCCCCTCGCGGTTCGCGGGCGCAGTGCCGCGAGAGGACCCGCGGACTACATTGAGCACCTCCTTCCCATCCACCCACAACACGACGCGCTCATCATTCACATTCGCCATAAAGTCGTGCCACTTCCCATCGCACACATCCACCTTCGAATCGAAATCACCACCGCGCCCCGGCAAATAGAGCGCCAGCGTGCCGCGACCCGCATGCGTGTAGAGTTCCCAATGCGTCGCCGAGTCCTTCACCTCGGATGCGACGAGGATGTTGAAACCCTTTTTTCCATCCAGTTTCGCCCGGCACTCCACCGTGAACGGCAGCTTGGCATACTCCTCACTCCCTTCGACCACCCATCCGCCCTTCAGCGCCTTGCCAAACTCCGCATTGATAGACTCAACGCTTACCGGCTTTGAGCTCTCTGCTCTCTGCCCTTGGCTCTTTGCCTCCTTCCAAGTGCGATACTTCGGCCTCACCCCCGGCGTGTCATCATCAAGCTGCGGCACCAGCCAGCGCAAACCATCGAGGTTGTCGAGCAACCGGCCTTCGGCATCCTCGTTCGTGTGATTGAGGATGCCAATGGTTCCGCTGTAACCGCTAGCGCGAATCTGGCGCAGCACCTTCACATCCTGCGTGCCGACGCCAAGCGGCAGGATTTTGCGGCCTTTGGTGTCACCCGCAATGTCCATGCCGTTGAGGTTCAGGCAGAGCAGCCAGGGCTTCATCGCTTCGAGCGCCTGCGGCAGGCGGTCAAGGTGGCTGTGGCCATGGTGCAGGTTGTAAACGATGCCGATGTTGTCGGTGCTGTGATTCTTCTTCAGATGCTCGCACACTGAGACCATGTTCTCCGGCTCGCCGCCCCAGCCGCCGTGGTTGTAGATGCCCACCTGGCTGCCGATCTTCCTCGCTTGCGCTAAAATCGGCAGCAGACCTTCGGCGGCGCTTTTGATCTTCGCTTCCTCCGTGTCGCCCGCGGGCTTCATCATCACCCAGAGTTGGGGACTGAGCTTGTGCTTCTCAAACAGCCGGAAAGCCTCGTCATGCGCACCCCAGAACGCAAAGAACTCGATGCCATGCTTTTGATAAGCCAGGATCTCCCGCTCAAACTCCGCCACATGCTCCGCCCGCCAGTCATAGGCGATTTTGTGGAGGCCCAGCTTCGCGACCATCTCCGCCCGTTCCTCCGGCGATCGTTTTTTGGCGTCAAAAGGCACGATGCACCAGGCGACGAGATTGGATTCCTCAAAGAGGTCCGCGGATTGGCCTGCGGAACACAAGGAAATCACAGAGAGGATCAGAAGAGAAATAAGGCGTGACATGGGGTCAGATGGACAGCAAGATCTCGCGGGGCGTGCGCTGCAGGTTCTGCGGGCCGCGTTTGAGCATGTTGATCTGATGCTCCGGCCGCCCGAGGATGTAGGGCAGCGTGCCGCCGAGTTGCGGGCAGAAGAGATGGCTCTGGCAGTCAATGACCCTGGAGGCCCCAGTGCGGCGGCGAGAGACGCCGCGGCAGGCAGGAAAGCTCCGGTGGTGAGAAAACGGCGACGGTCGGGCGGCTTCATAGTCGGGCGGGAACAAAAAAGGGAGCGACCCCCACGATTGGCGAGAGGCTGCCCCAGGCCTTGTGTTTCTCAAGTCCTCCCTCACTTCCAGCCGGCTTTTTCAAACTGGCGGCGAATGAAATCAGCCTCGCGCTCGGGCGGCTGGTCGGAGCCGTGGCGCACGGTCCGGCCGCTGGCCTCGTCCCGATACTGGACGACGCATTCAATGCCGAGTTTGTCCATTCGCTCCTTGAGGGCAACGCCGAACAGCGGGTGATGAACGACCAGGCCGAGGTTGGCATTGGCATCCGTGACCGGGGTGTTGGCATAGCTGTAATGCATCAAGGCCGGTGGATCATCGGCGCTCAAATGAGTCACCGGCGCCATTTGCTCGTAGCGCTCCTGGGCTTTCTTGCTGTTGATTTCGCTCTCCTTGATGTCGTAGAACGGCAGAAAAAACTGGTGCCGCTCGAAGTTCGGACGCGGCAGGCCGATGGCCTCGGCAAAGCGGGGATCATAGGAGGACTGGCCATTGTTGACCGCCACACAGGTGAGGCGGGTGGACTGGCGCTCCACCGGATCGGCGCTGCGCGGGTTGGCGAGGTCGTCATGAAACGCCAGCCACAGCGAGGTGCCGGCGCCCGCCGAGCCGCCGGTGGAGGCGACCCATTGCGGCGCGATGTTCCATTCCTCGGCGCGATGACGCAGGGTTTGCAGGGCGCGCCCGCAATCCAGATAGGCGGCTGGGGCGGGCGCGGTGTCGGTGAGGCGGTAGTTGATGGCCGCCACCGACCAGCCGGCCTCAAGACACTGCTTCAGAAAGCCGGCGCTGAGGGTGCGCTTGTCACCGCTACGGAAACCGCCGCCGTGGATAAAAAGCACCAGCGGCGTTGGCTTCGGGGACTTGGCGAGCCAGAGGTCGAACACGTTGCGCTCGTGCGGTCCGTATTTGACATCGGCATGATCGGGCGCGGGCAGGCCGGAGCCCCGTTGCCGTTTCGCCTCCTGGGCAGGGTTCTCAAGCGGCAGGGCGGCCAGGCAAAGCGCGGCCAGGGCGAGGGCAGTTCGGCGGGGGGTCATGGTGGTTGGGAGGCGTTGGCTGGCGGGACATCCGGTCCGCTGTTGACCGGCTGCCTATTCAAACGCAGCAAGCGGCGTCTCCTTGTCGGAATCACCTTGAAGGTTTCTTTGTCAAATTTGCACTCGCGGGAGCGGCGTGGTCGTCTTATCATGCACACGTCAAGCCGGTTCGGACGTTCCTTTTTCAAACCATGACCACGCTGCCTCCTCTGCTGGCCGCCAAATTGGCGGATTTTCGCCGTCGCGTCTGGCTGGTCAAGGGCGCGGAGGGGCTGCTGGCGGGTCTGTTCGGGCTGCTGGTCTCCTACGCGCTGGTCTTCATCATCGACCGTTTCTTTGACACCCCGGCGGCGCTGCGCGGGGCGATCCTGGCAGCGGGCGCGGCGGGACTGGGCATCGGCCTGCCGCTGAAATGGCATCGCTGGGTGTGGCGGCAACGGCAACTCGAGGACGCGGCGCGGCTCTTGCGGCGCGCGTTTCCGCGGCTGGGCGACCAGTTGCTCGGCATCGTGGAACTGGCACGCGCCGAGGCGGGCGCGGGCGGGCGCAGCGAGCGGTTGGTGCAGGCAGCGATGGCGCAGGCGGAGCAGGAGGTACGGGCGCGGGATTTCACGCAGGCGGTGCCGCGCGCGCGGCACCAGCACTGGGCCGCCGCCGTGGCGGCGCTGGCGCTGCTGGTGGCGGGCGCGTTTTTGCGGGTGAACGACGCCGCCCGCAACGCACTGCAACGCTGGGCCACCCCCTGGAATGAGGTGGAGCGTTTCACGTTTGCCCGAGTCGATGCCCTGCCCGATCCCTGGGTGGTGCCCTATGCGGAGCCGGTGGAGTTGCGCGTGCGTCTGAGTACGGACAGCGCCTGGCAGCCCGGCCAGGCCCGCGCATGGATCCCCGGCCAACCCGTCGCCGCCTCCGGTCGCGACGCGGAAAATGCCTTCGCGCTCGCCCTGCCGCCGCAAAAGGAGGATACGGCACTGCAATTGCGCGTCGGGGATGTGCGCCGCGCTCTGAATTTGCAGCCGCGCCCGCGTCCCGAACTGACCCGCCTGAGCGCGCGCCTCACGCTGCCCTCCTACTTAAAATACGGGACGCAACCGGAGATCGAAGTGCGTGGTGGTTCGGTGAGCTTGCTGCAAGGCGCGCAAGTCGAGTTCCATCTGGAAAGCCTGCGCCCGCTGGCCGCCGCCACGCTTGAAGGTACGCCGCAACCCGTGATCCAGGGCAAGCTGGCCACGCAAGCTCTAGCGGTGCCGGAGTCGGCGCGCGCGTTTGAATTCACCTGGACCGACGAACTCGGCCTCAGCCCGCGCGAGCCGCTCAAGCTCAACGTGCTGCCGGTGGAGGACGCCGCGCCGCGCATCGTCGCCAGGCGTGAGAGCCTGGAACAAGTGGTGCTCGACACCGAAGTGGTAACCTTTGATTTGAGCGCCTCCGACGACTTCGGCCTGCGCCAGCTCGGACTCTCCTGGAAACCGGCCGCCTATGGTGACGGTTCCGTCCCGGCGCTGCCGGCGACCGGGGAAAAAATCGCCGCCGCCGGCGCGCCCGAGACGCGTCAGATGGAGGCGCGCGCCACCTTCTGCGCCGCGCGCGAGGGCATCGCGCCGCAAAGCCTGGAGCTGCGCGCCTGGGCGGAGGATTACCTGCCGGGACGCGCGCGCGCGCAATCCGCCGTGTTTGTTCTGCATGTGCTGAACGCCACTGACCACGCCCTCTGGCTGACCCAGCAGATGGGCAAGTGGCTGGACGTGGCGCGCGAGACCTACGAGCGCGAGCAGCAACTTCATCAAACCAACCAGGAACTGCGCCAGCTCTCCGCCGCCGATCTCGACCAGCCGCAGAACCGCCGCAAGATTGCCCAGCAAGCCGGCGCCGAGCAGGCCAACGCCGCCCGCCTCGGCAGCCTCAACGAGGCAGGTAAACGCCTCGTCGAGCAGGCCACGCGCAACCCGGAGTTCGACGCCGCGCGCCTGGAATCCTGGGCCACCATGCTCAAGAGCCTGCAAAACATCGCCGCCAAACGCATGCCGAGCGTGGCCGATCTGCTGAAACAATCCGCCAACGCCGAGGCCGGCGCCAAACCCAGCCAGTCGCTCGCCAACAAACCGGGCGACAGCACCTCCCCGTCCAAGCCCGGCGAATCCAAACCCTCTGGAAGCACCGGCGAGAGCAAACCCAGCGCGCCGCAGCTCAGCCAGGGACCGCAACTGCCCGCAAAGCCCGGCAGCGCCGCCGCTGAAAAACCGCCGGGCGGTGACAAGCCTGCGGTGCCCAACATCCAAATCGCCGATCAAGCGCGCCTAGTCGAGGACGCCCCCGAGGCCGACCCGAAAAACGCCGCCGCCAAACCGCCTTCCGCGGGCAAACTCTCTCTGCCCAACAACACCCTCGGAGCTGCGCCCGTGAAGAAAACCGACTCCGAGCAGGTGCCCCCGGCGGAAACCCAGGCCCAGGAAAAACTCGACGAAAGCATCTGGGAGCAGCGCGATCTTTTGAAGGAGTTCGCCCAGGTCGCCGACCAACTCGGCGAAATCCTCGCCAGCCTGGAGGCCAGCACCTTTGTCAAACGCCTCAAAGCCGCCTCGCGCGAACAACTGCAAGTGGCCAACGGTTTGCAGCGCAAGACCCTCGACGCCTTTGGTCTCTCACCCCAGCCCGTCATCGCCAAGGCCGCGCCCAAAGCCGAAAGCCCTAAGGAGAGGAAAAGCGGCGCCCTTCAACCATCCCCGGCGCCGCCAACTCCTGAAAAATCCACCATCAAAGATAAATCCGATCTGCCCTCCGCCGACGACCTCATCGCCGCCCTGGATAAAACCTCGCTCGACGACGCGCGCGCTTTGCTCTCCGGCAAATCCAAGCAGCAGAGCGAGGTGGTGCGCGTCCTGCAAAGCGACCTCGACGCCTACGTGCAACGCCGTCCCGATCCGCTGCTGAAAAAAGTGCTCGGCCAGATGAAGGAGACGCAAGTGGTGCGCGCGCTCGCCAAGGTCGGCGACAAAACCCAGTCCTGGATGAGCGGCCAAGCCATCGCCGGCGCTGAGTATTGGGCTGATGTGCTTGATCGTTGGGCGGAGGAAACCGTCGCCGCCGGCCAGTGCTCAAACTGCTCCAGCGCCGACCAGGACAGCCTGCCGCCGGAGATCGTGCTCAAGGTCATGCAATGCCTGCGCGACGAAATGAAGCTGCGCGACGAAACCCGCGAGCTGGAGAACGCCCGCCCCGCCATCAGAACTCCGGAGTACACAAAGCGCGCGTTGCGTCTCTCCAGCGAGCAGACCCGGATCGCCATCGTCATTCAAAGCGCCTTCGACGACATCCTGCACCTGCCGGGCGGCGCGCAGAAGTTCGGCAAGGAGGTGCAACTGCTCGGCGCGGTGCGGCATGTCATGGACGAGGTGGTCGGCATCCTCGACCAGCCGGAGACCGGCGCGCCCGCCATCGCCGCCGAGACCGAGGCCATTGAGCTGCTGCTGCAAACGAAACGGCAAAACCCGAACGGCGGCGGGGGCAGCGGCAACAGCCCTGGTGGTGGCGGAGGCGCGGCCTTTGCCTCCAGCGCCGCCCTGGCGGAACTCGGCGAGACCGGCGACACCGACTCCGACCCCAACCAGCGCAGCGTCGGCCAGGCCACCGGCCGCGCCGGCAAGGAATTCCCCGAAGAATTCAAAGCCGGCCTCGACGCCTACTTCAACCAGCTCGAAACCGGAAACGCGCCCTGAGCCTCCGCGTTTCTTGGAAAATGAGCGGCGGCACGTCTTCGAGGATACCGCGTTTATACAGGCGTGGGCGAGCGGACGTAAAACCCAGGCCCGCTCACAAACAGCCTCCCCGCCCACGTTTTCGCCGCTCCATCGCGTTGCATCCGCTCCGCCCTGAGTCATCATGTCCGAATCCCGCCCTGCCCCATGCCCGACTCCCGCGCCTTCCTCCTCGACCTTCTCTCCACCCCCAGCCCCACTGGTTTTGAGATCCGCGGCCAGCGCAAATGGGCGCAGTACGTTCGCCCCAAAGTCGATGCCCTCGACAGCGACGCCTACGGTTCCGTCTGGGCCACCCTCAACGGCGCCGACCCCGCAGCCCCCGCCGTCATGATCGAAGCCCACGCCGACGAGATCGGTTACATGGTCAAGCACATCGACAAAGACGGCTTCATTTTCATCGACCGCGTCGGCGGCTCCGATGTCGCCACCGCCCGCGGCAGGCGCGTCGATATTCTCGGCGACAAAGGCACCGTGCGCGGCGTCATCGGCAACATTGCCATCCACATCCGCGACCGGGACGATGAGAAAGTCCCCAAAGTCCACGAACTCTGGGTGGACATCGGCGCCCGCAATGCCGCCGATGTCAAAAAAGCCGGCATCCGCGTCGGCCATCCCATGGTCTATGCCGACGGCGTCGAAGAGATCGGCCGCGACAAACTCATGGGCCGCGCCCTCGACAACCGCCTCGGCGGTTACATCGTCGCCCAGGTCCTCGCCCGCCTCGCCAAAGGCAAGCATCGTCCCGCCGCCACCGTCATCGGCGTCAATGCCGTCCAGGAGGAAATCGGCGGCCATGGCGCCCGCATGATCGCCCACCGCCTCATGCCCGACCTCGCCCTCGTGCTTGACGTCACCCACGCCACCGACACCCCGGAGGTCAGCCAGCGCAAGCACGGCGCCGTCACCCTCGGCGGCGGCCCCAGCCTCACTCACGGCAGCGCCAACCACCCCGAGCTTGTGCAACGCCTGATGCGCGTCGCCGGGAAACAAAAAATCCCCCTCCAGCACGAATCGTCCTCCCGCTTCACGGGCACCGACACCGATGTCATCTTCAATCAAAAAGAAGGCATTCCCAGCGCCCTCATCTCCCTCCCCCTGCGCTACATGCACTCCGTCGTCGAGATGGCCGACCTGCGCGACATCGATCACATCATCGACCTCCTCTGCGCCTTTGTGCAGTCCCTCAAAACTGGCGACCGCTTCCGCGTCAGCCTTTGATCCTGCCCGCGGCAGGAGAGATGCCATCTCCTCTTCACCAACGGTTCCACGCGCATTCCGGAGCATCGTGCCCCCGAAACCGCTCTTGCTCAGGCCGCTGCTTTTGCCACAGCGTGGGTACCTTCCCGGCATCGCAAATCGTGCGCCACGCGCCGGATTCTGCCCGCCAAATCACTGTTTCCTCCCGAGCGCCTGCCGCATGCCCGCGCTGACCTCGCGGTAATTGGCCTTGACCTCGATGAGGGCGAGGGGTGGTTGGGTTTGTCGTAGCGGCAGCAGCGGATGCGCGCGTGGCGCTGGGGGCGCCCGCGTTCGAAAGGACACTCAAATTTCAGGTGTCTGAGGCGGGTTTTTCGGGTTTGATGCGCGCGTGTCTTTCCGTCGTGACAAGCCTGACTTCCGCGCCCGTCTGCGCGATGTGCCGCACCAGCCGGGGGTGTATGTGATGCGGGACCGGCTGAACCGGGTGATCTACGTCGGCAAGGCGCGGGACCTGCGCAAGCGGCTGTCCCATTACTTCCAGCCGGCGCGCTCGAAGCTGGCGGATCGCAAGACGCGGGCTTTGATCGAGAGCATCTGGGACTTCGATCTGCACCTGGTGCGCAACGAGCCGGAGGCGCTGCTGCTGGAGGGGCGCCTGATCAAGGAGTTCCGCCCGCGCTACAACGTCAGCTTCCGCGATGACAAGCGCTTCCTGATGGTGCGGGTGCAGCCGGCGGAGGCTTTCCCGCGCTTCACGCTGACGCGGTTGAAAAAGGACGACGGGGCGCGCTACTTCGGCCCCTTTGCCCACTCAGGGGCGCTGCGCACGACGATCAACTGGCTGAACAAGCGCTTCGGCCTGCGGGTCTGCCGCCCGGCGCGGCCGGATGAGACGGACTACAAGCACTGCTCGAACGACATCATCAAAAACTGCTCGGCGCCTTGCATCGGGCGGGTGACGCCGGAGGCCTACGCGGAGCGCATGAATGAGGCCTGTGACTTCCTCTCGGGCAAGTCAAAGGAGCTGATCCCGGCGCTGGAGCAGGAGATGCAGTCGCTGGCGGCGCGCATGGACTTCGAGCGCGCGGCGGAGCTGCGCGACATGATCGCGGACTTGAAAAAGACGCTGGAACCGGCGCGCGCGTTTGCGCGCGGGGCGCGGGCGCGGGTGGTGTCCACGATCGATCCGATGGCGGATGTGCGGGAGTTGCAGGAGGAGCTGCATCTGGAGCGCCCGCCGCTGGTGATGGAGTGCTTTGACATCGCCAACATCGGGGCGACGCATTGCGTGGCCTCAATGGTGCGCTTTAAAAACGGGGTGCCTGACAATGCGAACTACCGCCGCTACCGCATCCGGACGACGAGCGGTCAAAACGATTTCGTGGCGATGGCGGAGGTGATCCGGCGGCGCTTTTCCCGCATCTTGCTGGAGGGGCGCAAGGCGCTGGGGGAGGACGCGGAAGGCACGGAGGAGTCGGCGGTGGAGGTGATGCGACGGCTGGAAAATCCGCAATCCGCAATCCGCAATCCGAAATTTGTGACGCTGCCAGATTTGGTCATAGTGGACGGGGGCAAGGGACAGTTGGGAATGGCGATGCAGGAGCTGCAACGGCTGGGGCTGCACGAGCTGCCGGTGATCGGTCTGGCGAAGGAGCGGGAGGAGATTTACCGGCCCGGCGCGGCGGAGCCATTGCTGATCCCGCACGAGCGCGGGGCGCTCAAACTGCTGCAACGCATCCGCGACGAGGCGCACCGCTGGGCGAATGGTTACCATCAACTGCTGCTGCGGCGGCGGGTGGACGAGAGTCTGCTGGACGATTGCCCGGGGGTGAGCCAGGCGCGCAAAGCTGCGCTGCTGAAGCACTTCGGCTCGCTGGCGCGGCTGCGCGCGGCGGGCGTGGAGCAAATCGCGCAGACACCAGGCATCCCGACGGCGCTGGCGGCGCGCCTTTACGAGTTCCTGCGCGGCAGGTAGGGCGGGCTGTTTTCAGGACGCCGGGATCGCATGGCGTTCGGCGGCGCTTCGGAGACGCGCCCCCTCACCAGATGCGCTCAAGGAGGCGCTCGAAGGGGCCTTTGGCAGCAAAGGGCTTGGTGGCTTTGCGGTCGCTGCCACCGGTGGCGCGGGTGACGACGAGCGGGCCTTTGTGATCGACGACACGCAGGGATTTGATCTCAATGCGGTCGAGGGGGCATTCGTTGCTGTCGGTGGGGACGTAGGAGAGGGCTTCCAATTCCTCCAGCCCACTGACGACCTGGCCGAAGACGGTGTACTGGCCGTCGAGCGCGGCCATGTTGCCAAGCACGAAGTAGAATTGGCTGTCGTTGGAGAGGCGGTTGGGATTGACCTTGTCCCCACGGCGGGCCATGGCGACGGCACCGAGTTTGTGGCTGCGCTTGAACTCGGGCGGCAGACGGTCCTGACCGCCGGTGCCCCATTTGTCGCGGGCATCTTTGTCGGCGGTGAGAGGGTCGCCAGTCTGCACGAGGTAACTGTCGATGGCACGATGAAAGGCGAGGCCGTTATAGAAGTTGCTGTCGGCGTTGGCGATGAAGTTGGCGACGGTCTTGGGGGCGTCTCCAGGGAAAAGCTCGAAGGTGACGGTGCGGGTCTCCTTGCCGATGCGGAAGTCCATGACCGCGAGTTTGCGGACTTCATCCGGGCCCCAACCGGCGGGGTCGGAGGCGTTGCGGGTGGTGGATTTGGTGGTGCCTGTGGGCGCGGGCTTGGAGGTGAGTTCGGCGGCTTTTTGCCCGGCTTTCTCCACGGCTTGCGGGGCAACAGCGCGGGCGGTGTCCACGGCAGAGGAGGCGCTGGCGGGAAGGTTGTCAGGAAGCGTCTGCGCCTGCGCCGTGCCGGAAAGGAGCAGCGTCAGCAGAGAGAGAGGGAGAAGTCGGGCTTTCATGTCAAGGCTAGGGGCGGTGGAGTGGGAGGGGTCAACGAGGCACGTCGGAAATCTACGGGGCGGCGGAACATCCCGCCTCCACTGGCGAGCCGCGGAAGATGAGTCCAGACGCGGGAATCACAAGGAAAAGCCGTGCGGGAACGCCGTTGATTTTCATCTGGTCAAACAATCGGGAATTCTTGATTCAATGCGAGGATAGTAGCGAGTTGATCGCCGACAAGCAACCGCGAATCAGCGGGAAGCGCGCCTTGCTTCAAGAAAGCGAGCCCGCAGGCGCGACCAGTGAGCGGATGCGCGGCGACACTGGTCACCTGCCCGAGAACTGCGCCGCTGCCTGGGTCCGCAAGCGGCGCGCCGATCACGATGCCGGTGGCGGCGGGCAACGCCCACTTGACAAGGGTGCGCGGCATCTTGCCGGTGCTGCGGATACGGGAGAGCACTTCCTGCCCAAGGTAGCAGCCCTTCGCATAATCCATGGTCTCGGCTTCGAGTCCCGCCTCGGGCGGGAAGACCCCCTCATGCAGTTCATTGGGGTGACGAGCGATGCCACGCAGGATGCGCAGGGTCTCCCATTCGGCGGCGCTGACGGTCGCGGCCGGTGCGGTAACGGTGGCGGGCAGCCAGAGATCATAACCGGGGACGCCAAGGCGGCGGCAAGCGGCAGCGCCCTCGGGGAGCACAGCCGCGGCAGTAGCACCGAAAAAATGCAGCAGCCGCCAGCAGTCAGTAACATCCTCAAGCTCTACATCATCCGCCACAATGTAACGCTCAAGTCGCGCTCCAAGCGTTTCACGAAGCGCAGCTTCGGCATCCAATAGCAGGCTCTGGTCAGCCGCGGCGACGCGCACAAAAACATCGCCGCTCAACCGCCCCTTGGCATCAGTAACGCAGGCGCGAAGAGCGCTTCCAGGCCGCACTTTTCGTACGTCTTGCGTTACTTGTCCGTTCAAATAACGTATCCGATCACCCCCGCTAAGCCGCCACTTGGCGCGCGCGGACAGATCGGCACTACCGCCATTTTCCTCCAATTCCCGCCAGCGCTGCGCCGTCATCATGTGGCACCCCCTTTGCCAGCCGCCGCCTCCGTCAGTTCCTCGCCGATGACAGAGAAATCCAGTTCGCCCCGGCCCCGCTCCAGCTTCGCCCGCATGGCAGCGGCGGTGGCCTCCAGCACGGGCGCGTCGATGCCGGCGGCGCTGGCGAGGGCGCGGGCGAAGTCGGCGTCTTTGAGCATGTTTTTCAACGAAAAATGCGGCTCGAAATCCTGGGCCATGATGGCGGGCAGTTTCATGCCGATGAGCGGGGAATAATTGGCGTTGCTTTGCAGCGCCTGCAGCAGACGCGGCAACTCGACACCCTGGGAGCGGGTGATGGCGGCGGCCTCGACCAAGGCCTTGACGATGGCAGCGGTGACGAGATTGGTGGTGATCTTGACGACGGTGGCGGCGCCGGTGTCGCCCATCGGCAGGATTTGCGCGGAACTCGCGGCGAGCACGGGGCGGGCGCGCTCAATCAAAGGTTCAGGGCCGCTAACATAGTACACGAGCTTGCCGTTTTGCGCGGCCATTTTGCTGCCAGTGAAGGGGGCGTCAAGGAAATCGGCACCGCAGTCCGCGCAGAAGGCGGCGGCGCGGCGGGTGGCGGCGGGGCTGACGGTGGCGTGGTTGAGCAGGAGGTGGCGCTTTTCCAAAGCGGGCCGCATCTGCTCAAGCACAGCGAGCAGAGCCTCGTCGTCACGCACGAAAATTTGAATGACACGGGCCTGGGCGGCGACCTCGGCGGGCGACCCTAAAAAATTCGGCACCGCTTTCGGGGTGCGATTCCAGACGAACACCTCGTGCCCGGCCGCGCGCCCATTGGCGGCGACGCGACTGCCGATGATGCCGAGACCAATCACTCCAACGCGGAACTTTTCCTGTGTCATGAGCCGCATTTTCCGCCGGAAGCGGCGTACCGCAACCGCGCATATGAAGGCGATTCAGCAAACCGCCATCGGTGCCGCGCGCAGGGCGATGACCTCTTTGACTTTCAAGGTCAGCGCGCCGGCCTCGTAAGGCTTCGGCAGCACGGCGATGAAGCCCTCGTCGAGGAACACACGCAGCAGCTCGTCGGTCACGCTGCCGCTGGTGGCGACGAGTTTGGCGGCGGGATCGAAGGCGCGGATTTCGCGGGCAGTCTCGCTGCCGGTCAAACCGCCTGGCAGGGTCAGGTCCATTAGCACCACGTCCGGCGCGCGACCACTGCGGGCGTGGTCTTTGTAGAGCTGGATGGCGTCCTCACCGTTGCTGGCCTCAATGACCTCGTAACCGCAGCGTCCCAGGATGCGACGGGCGACGTGGCGCAGCGCCTCCTCGTCATCCACGAGGAGCACGCAGCCCTGGCCGTGGTGCAAAGGAATCGGACCAGCGGGGCGCGCGCCGCCCGCGCGCGCCTGCGCCTCGACCGCTGGCAGCAGCAGGCGGAACTCGGTGCCGACATTGAGAGTGGAGTTCACCATGATGCGACCGCCGTGCTCGTCGATGTAACGGTGGCAGGTGGTGAGGCCGATGCCGTTGCCGTCGTGCTTGGTGGTGAAGGCTTCCTTGAAAAGCCGGTTGCGCGTTTCGTCCGTCATGCCAACCCCGCGGTCGCGTACGCGGATTTCCACATACGCGCCTGGCGCCATGCCCTCGGGGTTGCCTTTGGACAGTTTCACGGTGGCCAGCTCGATGCACAACCGGCCGCCACCTGGCATGGCCTGGATGCCGTTCATCACCAGATTTTGCAGCACCTGGGACATGCGGGCGGCGTCGGCGCAGGCCCACATCAAATCCGCCTCCGCGCTGACCGCGACCTCGACGTTGCCGCCGGCGGCACAGACCGCCACGGTGTCGCGCACCAATTCCAGCATGTCGGTGGGCGCGCGCCCCTGCCCGCGCGGCTTGCTGCTGCGCAGCACCTGCTGGGTGAATTGCCGGGCGCGTTTGAGAGAGGCGAAAATCATTTGCAAGTCTGACTCCAACTCGGCCTGATCCCGCACCCTTTGCAGAGTCAGCGAGAGCTGTGTCATCATCGGTCCGAGCAGGTTGTTGACGTCGTGCGCGATGCCCTGCGCCTGCGCGGCCAGATTCTCAATGCGAAGGCGCTCGGCCTGCGCGTCAAGGTCCTCCTCGACTGGCGCGGGCCTTTCCTCGACCGGCGTGAAGCAAAGGGTGTGGTTGAGGAGCGCGCCGTGCTCGTTGGTGACCGCGCGCGCGCGCACGTCGAACCAGCGCGCCCCGCCCTGCGGGCCGGACCGCAGCGCGCAGCGGCAACTGCCGGAGCCGCCGCCGACCTGGGCCTGCTGCAGCAACCGGCGCAAAGTCGTGGCCGATTTCTCGTCGGCAGCCAAGTCCTCCAGCGTCAACTCGCGCAAGCCAGACTCGGGATCGGCACAGACAAGCAGGTGCGCGCGGGCATTGCCGTGCATGATGTAGGCAGGGCGGTCATCCTGCTCAGGCATGAGAATGATGACTCCCTCGGACACTTGGTCGAGCGCCGTCCTCAGGTAGTGACCACCCTGCCGGAGCCGGGACAGGTCTCGCTCCAAGGCTGCCAGATCGAGTGAGGGTGTGGACGCGGAGGGGGGTTCGGCGAAAGCGACTGACATAAATCGGGAGGGAGGTCTGCCATTTATTACTTAAAATCAGATTATTCAGCAATGTTAAACTTTCGTCTCCTGTGTTTTTTTCCTGCCCACGCCGATGGCGGTCGTGTTTTTCCTTTTTCACGACCTTGCCGCCGGGATTTTCCGGCTTACAGACAGCGGCATGTCCCTCGAATCCGACCGTTCCCGCCTGCGCGAAATCCTGCTCGCCAAATCCGTCAAGACCGGCTCCTTCACGCTCGCCTCCGGGCGGCGGAGCGATCTTTATGTGGACTGCCGGGTGACGACGCTCGATGCCGAAGGCGCGGTGCTGACTGGGCGGCTGCTACTGGACCTGCTGGAGCAGGAGGCTGCGCGCCTGGGCGTGACCCCGGCGGCGATCGGCGGCCTGACCATGGGGGCCGACCCGCTGGCGCTGGCGGTGGCGATGGCGTCAGCGTTGCGCGGCGGGCCGTTCGTGCAGGCCTTCACGGTGCGCAAGGAAGCCAAGGAGCATGGCCGCGGCCGGCGCATTGAGGGCAACTTCAATCCGGCGCTGCCGGTGGTCGTGGTCGATGACGTGATCACCACGGGCGAGTCCACCCTGAAAGCCATCCAAGCCGTCGAAAACGAGGGCGGCAAGGTGGCTTTTGTGCTGGTTTTGGTGGATCGTGAGGAGGGCGGGCGTGAAAACATCGCCGCCAAGGGGCACCGGGTCGCCGCGCTGTTCACACGCGGACAACTGCTCAGTTGAGTTGGGTTTACCCATGAATTGAAGGAGCCCTACGGGCATACCAAGCCAGCAGGCACCGGAGGCGCCCCATGGCGGAGCCCACTGCCATGTGCGTGCCTCGCTTCTGCGCGCAAAATCTGCTGCAAACGGCTGCCTGTCCCGGCAACCACTCCCTGCGCCCCCAAATATCGCCACGCCATACTCTCCCGCCGTCTTCCCCTCCAATTCCACTCCTCCGCTCACGCGGCCACCCTGCAAAAAGCATCCCACGTTTGCGATTTGCCTTGTTTGAACCCTTCGCGGGTCGTAGCTTTCTCAATCACCACATCAATCGCCCACGATGCTGTTTGATCCCCTTGCCCCCGCCGGATCACCCGCTCACTACCAGCGGCGGTTGTTTCGGCGGCGCGCGAAGAACGAAAACCAGGTGGGCCTGCTGCCGACGCCAGGCTGGCGCAAACGCAACCTGCAATTCCTCGGCGAGGTGCTGATCCCCACCCTGCTCGCCCCGCGCCGCCACGCCCGCGCCTTTGAGGCGGTGCCGCAGGCGGGACCGGACCAGGCGGGCGTGACTTGGCTGGGACACGCGGGCTTTTTTGTCCAGGTGGCCGGGGTCAATGTGGTGGTGGACCCCAATTGGGCGCTCTGGCACGGCCCGGTCAAACGCGTCCGCCACCCCGGTCTCTGGCCGCACGACCTGCCGCCGGTGGACTTGGTGCTGGTCACCCACGCGCATTTTGATCACCTGCACCTGCCCAGCCTGCGCAAGCTCGCCGCCGGCCAGCCGGTGATCGTGCCGCGCGGCGTCGGCACGCTGGTGAAACGCTGCGGGTTTGGCCGTATCTTCGAGTTGGACACCTGGCAAAGCGCGCGCTTCCGGGATCTGCACATCACCCTGACACCGGCCCGTCACTGGGGCGCACGCATGATCCATGACACGCATCGCCACTTCGGCGGCTATCTCATCAGCGGCCCGGAGCGCACGGTCTTCCATTGCGGCGACAGCGCGATGTTCGACGGTTTCGCCGAAATCGGCCAGCGCGCCAAGGTGGACGTGGCGCTGATGCCCATCGGCGCCTACGACGCGCCCTCCGGGCGTCCGGTGCACATGAACCCGGAGGAGGCCCTGGATGCTTTCCAAATGATGGCGGGTGACGCGCTCGTGCCAATGCACCACGACACCTTTCCGCTCGGCGGCGAACCATTGCATGAGCCGGTGCAACGCCTCAATGGCGAGGCGCGCAAACGCCGCATCGAGCACCAGGTGCGCGTGCTGGACGAGGGCGAGTCCGCGCTCTTCTAATCCACCGTGGCAGCGCGCGTGATCCTCATCGCCGCCGTCTCCGCGGATGGTTTCATCTCCACCGGCGCCGGCGTGCCCTGGGACCTGCCCGCCGACCGCGCCCACTTCCGCCGCCTCACCGCCGGGCAATGGCTGCTGCTGGGCCGGCGCACCTTTGAGGAAATGCGCGCCTGGTTCCGCGCTCATCATCCCCTGGTGCTGACGCGCCACGCATTGCCAGCGCCCTGGCAGGACGCGGCGGTGGCTTCAGCGGCGGAAGCCGTGCAGCGCGCCACCCAGGCCGGGGCGGAGACGCTCTGGGTCTGCGGCGGCGCGTCCGCCTACGCCGAGGCGATGCCCCTGGCGGACGAACTGGTCTTGACGCGGGTGGCGGATCACCTCGGTGACGGCGCGCGTTTTCCTGAGATGGATCCGGCGATGTGGGTGGAAACAAGGCGGGAGCAACCAGTTAACCAAGGCGCCGATGAACCCGCCTACGAGTGGGTCTGGCTGCAACGCGCCGGAAGCTGAGCGAGACCGGGATCCTGGGGATTGACCACGGTGTCACGAGCTTGAGGCAGCAGTGAGCGGAGACGCTGACACTTCCTTCGAGAATTTCATATTGTCAATCGTACTGAAAGTTACTTATAATATTGGATCATGACGCATCAGCTCTCCCTGCGCTAGGTTTGCCAAATGTCACCCACTCCTCTTACCCATGTCCATCCGCAAGATCGTCCCCATCGAGCAAGCCGAGTGGTCCGTCGCGCCTGCGCCAGCGTGGGTGGAGGCGCGCGATCCGGACTGGAGCTTCACGCCGCCGGAAGGCCACGCCATCGCCATTCTGCTGATTGACGAGCAGCACCACGTGGCTACACAAGCCATTGCTCAGCGCAGCGTGCGCCAGCTGCTCACGCTCGCTGCGGTGCAATCACTCGCGCAGGTGGAAGTGGACTTCGATCCTGCCGCATACCGTCTGCTTATTCACGAACTGGCCGTGTGGCGGCAAGGCGCGGATGGCTTCTGGGAAAAGCGCTCGCTGGCGCAGTGCGAAAACTTTATGCTGCGCCAGCGCGAACAGCAACTCACTCAGCAGATGCTCAATGGTCGCGTCTCGCTCATCGCTTTACTTGAAGATGTGCGCGTTGGCGACGCTATTGATTTGGCGTGGACGATCGAGCCGCGCGATGCCTTGAGCGGCCTGCGCTTCGCCGCGTTCTTCGCCTTTGTCTGGAACGTACCGGTCGCGCGAGGCGGCTTCACATTACACCTTGATCCGCAGCACCCGCTACAATGGCACCTCCATGTGCCGGAGGGCATTGAACCACCTGCGGTGGACATCACACCGGAGCGTGCAGGATGGCGCGTCGAGCGTCCGCCGGTTTTTGTCTCGGAAGAGAACGTGCCGGCGGGATACTGGCCGTTTACGGTGCTCGAAGTGTCAGGCTGGACAGACTGGCCGCAAGTCGCGTTCTTCTTCGCCGAGCTATGGTGCGACGCGCTGAACAATGGAGCAGAGGCGATAGCCGCTGAAGCGGCGAGGTTGCGTGAGGGAGGAGATGCGATACGGGCGGCGATCCGTTTCGCGCAGGAGGAGGTGCGTTACCTCGCGGTTGATTTCGGCCACGGTGCCGGGATGCTGCCCAACGGCGCGGGCACGGTATTGCGGCGGCGGTTCGGCGATTGCAAGGACAAGGCCGTGCTACTCACCGCCTTGCTGCGCGCGTTGGGTGTCGAAGCGTGGCCGATGCTGGTCGGCGCCAATTGGCGCGAAGCCGTAGCGCGGATGCAACCGTCAACGGCCTGCTTCAACCACGCAATTGTCACGTTCATCGCGAATGGTCGGCGGCACTTTGTTGATCCCACGCTGGTCGGTCAAGGCGGTGATCTTGCGAGACTGGTTGCCCCGCCTTACGGTTGCGGGCTGGAAGTGCGCTCCGACGCTGGCGGCTTGCTCACACTACCCGAACTTCCGCCCGCTGAGCTGACGCTAACGGAGACATTCGACCTCGACCGCAATCAGTGTGCGGGTGCCGTCGAACAAGAGCTTCACGCCACCTCGTGGCTGGCTGATGATGTTCGCGCGGCTCTGGTTCAGCTAGGACAGGCGGCCTTCTTCAAGGTGCGCGCGGAGTCGCTGCAAAAGCATTTTCCCGCGTTGGTCGCGAGCGAGAACGCCGGAGCGCTAAATGACGACGGTAACGCGAATGTGATCAAGCTGCGCGCGCGCCACACACTACCGACCTGGGGCATGCCGGGCGAGAAGCCCCCTCCTATGTTTGCCTACGGCGCGCATGGGCTGTTCCTCGCGGTCGATTTGGTAGATGGCAGCGAGCAACGCCGCCAGCCGTGGGAGTTGCGCTTTCCGTTAAAGGTGCGCCATCGCGTGGTGGTGCGCGGCAAGTGCGTGCGCAAGGCAAAGCCTGAACAGCACCGATTTAGCGGCCCGGGCTTTCGCTATGCATGCGATGTGGATTCGCGCCGGGGCGAGGTGACGTTCGATTACCGCTGGGAGACGACCGAGCGCGCCATCGCGCCTGAGCGCTGGGCGGAGTATTGCCGCGAACGCGCAAAGGCATTCAATCACGCAGGAGCCAACGTAGCTACCGCGAGCAGGACGCACTTGGTGAGCTGGGTGATGCCAATCATGGTGATCGCCCTGTTTGTGCTCGGCGCGTTCAATAAACATGATACGATGCGTCCCCAACGGCTTTCTGCGGCGGGACAGCAACAGTTAGCGAGCGACATGCGCAACGCCTGGGAAGCGGCACGACGCGGGGATGTCCACACGGCTGAGCCTGTCATCGAACGTATTCGAGAACACTACACGAGTAATTACCATTTCCAGATGATGCGCGGCGATGTCGCTCTTCGCACCAGGCATTTCGAGCGCGCGCGCGAGGCAATCGCCACAGCGCGCAAACTCGACCCGCAAAACATTGAGGTTGATCTGCTCGACGCTTCCCTGCATGAAAACCTCGGTGAATTGGCTGCGGCGCGCGGCCTTCTTGAGCGCGTGATCGCTCGCACGCCTGAAGACAACCGGGCGTATTCCCACCTCGCGCGGATAACAGATCGGATGGGTGATGTGGAAGCGGCGTGCGCCGCATGGAAGAAAGTGCTTGAGCGCCTCCCCGCTCACCCGGAGGCGCTGTTCAACTTCGCTCGGCTGCTTTGGAAGACCGGCGAGCGCGAGCGCGCCGACACAACGATCACCACCGCAATTAGAGCACAGCCCGCGTCCAGCGCTTTGCTCGAGTCGGCGTTGGCTCAGTACTACCAGGCCACAGGACGCCACGCCGAGGCCGTCGCACCCGCCCGACGCGCCGTGGAACTAGCTCCCGAAGACCCGATGATTGCCTACCGTCATGTGATGACCATCGAACACGCGGGCGGCAAAATCGACGCGCTCGACGCAGCCCGGCAGATGACCGTGCGATTTCCAACGAACCCGCTTGCCTGGGGCGCGCTCGCCACAGCGGCTGCGGTGGGCGGGGACACCTCAACTGCAGAAAGTGCCTTCAAAAAATGGCTGCAGCTTGCGCCAGCCGATCCCGACGCGCATTCCAATTGGGGCTTTTTCCTCCACAAATCAAGCCGCTCAACCGAAGCACGCGCTGTTCTCGCGAAAGCCAGCCGCGATTTCCCCGGTCACGGCATGGTTTGGCTAAACTATTCTGTCGTGCTTGAGGCACTCGGGGAAACGCAGCCAGCAGCTGAAGCGCGGCGTAAAGCCGACGCCCTGCTGACCGACGAGCAGCGCGCTACGATGCTACGGTGATCCCCTGAGAGTGATACCGCAACATGACAGGAGGCAAAGCGGGAACTAACCGTGGACCAAGGCGCCGATGAACCCGCCTACGAGTGGGTCTGGCAGCGGCGGACCCGTTGAGGTTGTGGGGCAAGCCGCTGGCTCGCCGGGAAGGAGGCGACCGAGCCGAACGCGCCACAAACCCATCATCCCACTTTCAACAACCGCTCCAACTCCGCAGGAAGTGGCGACTCAAAACGCATCGGCTCGCCGCTGACAGGATGGCGAAAGCTCAAGCAACTCGCGTGCAGGGCGAGCCGCTCCTTCTCTACTCCGGAGGGATGATACTTCGGATCGCCCGCCACCGGGCAGCGAATGCCGGCGAGTTGCACGCGGATTTGATGGCGGCGGCCTGTTTCCAATGTCAGCTCCAGCAGTGCGCGTGATCCACTGCGTCGCAGCACACGATAGTGGGTCACCGCTTCGCGGGTCTGCTCCGTCGCTTGTTTCAAACTGCGCACCCGATAGGGATCGGTCTCGTCCAGATGCGAGCGCAAAGTGCCGCTGTCCTCAGCCGGCGCGCCATCCGTCACGGCCAGGTATTTTTTCTCCGCGCGCGGCCAGTCTTTTTGCAAGGCGCGTTTCACCGTCTCGGTGCGGGCGAAGACCATCAGGCCGGAGGTCTCGCGGTCGAGCCGGTGCACGATCCAGATGCGGGCGCCGCGACCACGCTGGGTCTGGCGCACATAATCGGTGAGCCTGGCGTAGGCGGTGACCTCGCGCTCGGCTTTGGTGGCGATGGAGAGCAGGTTGGCGGGTTTTTCGATGACGATGAGCGCGTCATCCTCATGCACGATGCGCATGCTCTTCGGCAGTTTCGGACCTTCCGGTGGACGCTCAGGCGTGCGCACCTGGACGCGATCGCCCGCGCTCAAGACATGATCGTGGCGGGTGACCACGCGATCATTCACGCTGACCCCGCCGTGACGCAGCCACTGACGCAGTTTGGTGCGCTTCACTTCAGGCAGTTTGAGGAACAAGAAAGCCAGCAACGGCCCGGCCTCGGCGGCCTGTAACGAAGTGTTCATGCCAGGTTCACAGCGCCGGCAGCGGGGCGAGTTCGGCGGACTCCTCCTCCACCGCGGCATCGTTCTCCGCGATCGGTTTGTCCGCCGTCTCCGTCATCGCTTGCAATCGCTGCCGCACCGTCTCCACCAGCGCCGATTGCCCGCGTGGAAAACGCAACGCCACCTGCCGCGCCGGTGTTTGAATCAAGACGTGGTCGGTCAGCAGGCGCGATTCCGTCTCCACGCGCGCGCCTTCCATCGGCAGGGTGATCAAGCGGTCGCGCAGGGTGTGCCGCAACACCAGCAGCAGCGGGCCGCCGGCCTTGCGGGCGACGACCAGGGTGCGCACGTTGGTCTTCATGCCGCGCACGCCTTTCGATTTGCCGGAGAGACAATCCACCGTCCAGGCGATGTCATGCTCGGCGGTGTCGGATTTCACCGCCAGCAGGCCGAGCACATCCACCGGCAACTCCGCCTTCAAAGGCACCGGCGCCTCGCCCGTTTCCAAGTGACCGGGCATGCGAATTTTTTTCCAGACCAGCCAAAGGGTGGATCGGATGGCGCGCACCAGTCCGGGAAAGACCAGCCACAAAAGCAGCAGCAGGCTGGCAAAAACCACGAAAGCGACGAAGGGATTCATCAGCACCAGCGCCATGCCGCCCACCACGCCGACATCCTCCGCCAGACTCATCGAGGTGTTCGTGAAAGGCTCGGGCGAGTGATTGATGAGCAGCCGGGTGCCGGCCTTGGCGCTGTGCGTGGTGAGCGCCGCGCCACCGGCGATCAAACCCGCCACCACTTCGGCATACGGCGGCATGTTCCCCAGCGCCTGCAAGGCCAGCAGCGTGCCGCCGACAGGACGGATCACGGTGTGAACGCTGTCCCAGAGCGAGTCCACCCAGGGCACCTTGTCGGCAAAGAACTCCATCACAAAAAACAGCCCCGCCACCGCCAGCACCCAGGGATGCGACAGCACGTCGAGATGCTGGTAGGCGGCGGAGAGTTGCAGCCAGTCGTAGCGGATCGCCATGCCGGCGATGAGCACCGTCAGGTAAAGATTGACCCCGGCCAGCGACGCCAGGCCGAGGGCGACTCCGAGTTGTTCAATGGTTTCCATGCGTTTGCTATAGCACGCGCCTGCGCGAATCGCGATTCCAAGTTAGAGGAAAAAGTGGAGCGCTTTGGCAAGGCGTCACTTCACTTCTTTGGCCTCAGCCTCGCCCAGTTTCAGCATCGGTTTGCTGTCCTCCCCGGTGACCTCCAGCGCCACCCAGTGCCCGGCGATGGCATGGGCGGGAAAGCCGCAGGCAAAGGCATACTCGCCCTCCTCGTCCGCCACGAAGCTGAAGCTCGCCTTCGCCAGCGCGATGCCCTGCAAGTGCTTCTCCACCGCTCCCCCTGGGAACCACGGCTCGGGCATTTGCAGCTTTTTAATGTCATCGCGCTCAATGACAATGGCGCTGTGCGGCACCGGACCGGGGTTGATGAACTCGACTTCGACCGTCCAGCCCACCGGGATGAACCAGGTCGCTTTGCCAAACGAGTAGCCATTGAAGTTCATGCCGTGGTTGTCGTCAGTGAAAGTGGCCACCAGCACCACCTTCACCGTCTTTGGCTTGTCCCCCAGCTTCATGAAATCCGCCTCGGTGACGCCGGCGAACAATTCTTTTTTGACCCCCGGCACCGCCGCGCCATGAGCGGCGTGAGGATTCGGAGTGGGCGGTGTTTTTTCCTGGGCGGCAAGGCAGGAGGCGAACAGCAACAAGATAAAAAGGGAGGTCGGCTTCACTCCGCCAGCTTGCAAAGCATCCCCGCTCCTGGCAAGCGCGCATTCGGCGCGCACGTCACCTGAAGTTCCGCTCGGGTTCGCCGTTTCAGTTCATCGTTTATCATGAAGCCTCTGCTTTGCCTCTTCCTCGCCTGCCCTCTCACCGCCGCCACCCCGCAGGTGATCCGCGGTGACTCCACCCCCTGGCCGCGTCATGCCATCGACGCCACCTCAAAAGGCGCGGACGGCGTCAAACTCGGCGACTTCAATGGCAACGGCTTGACCGACCTCGTCACGGGCTGGGAGGAGGGCGGCGTCGTGCGCGTTTATGCCAACCCCGGACCAAATCAAGTCCGCTCACCCTGGCCTCAGGTCACCGTGGGAGAGGTAAAAAACGCGGAGGAGGCCATCTTTGCCGATCTCGACGGGGACGGTCGGCTCGATGTCATCAGCGGCACCGAAGGCAAAACGCGAACGCTTTATTGGCACCGGCAAAAAGGTGGTGAGCCCCTCCAAACTTCCAACTGGGAGACGCTAATCTTTCCCGCCACCGAAAACATGCAAATGTGGATGCAGGCGGAGGCCGCGCAGCTCGATGGCGAGCACGGATTGGACCTGCTGCTAGCCTCCAAAAACTCCGGGGCTGCCATTGGCTGGCTGCAAGCGCCGGCCCAACCTTTGGACCTGACAGCCTGGCGCTACCACCGCCTGCGCGAGGCTGGCTGGATCATGTCCGTGATCCTTCATGATCTGAACGACGACGGTTTGCCCGATGCGCTCTGCACCGACCGCAAAGGCGAACGCAGCGGCGTGTTCTGGCTGGAAAATCCGGGGCCGCAAGCCATGCGCGAACTTGTCCCCTGGCGCGAGCACACCATCGGCGGGCGCGACCGCGAAGTCATGTTCGCGGACATCGGCGACATTGATGGCGACGGTCTCACCGATATCGCCGTCGCTGTGAAACCGCACGACATCCTGCTTTTTCTCCGGCAGCGCGACGGCGGCTGGCGCGAGCAAACGCTGACGCTTCTTTCCGCCAGCCTCGGCGACGCCAAAGCCGTTAAAATCGGCGACCTCAACGGCGACGCCCTGCCAGACCTCGTGTTCACCTGTGAAAACGCGAACGAGGAACGCGAAGGCGTGATCTGGTTGGAGCAGCAACGCAACGGCCCCTGGAAACAGCATTCGCTCGGCGGCCCAGAGGGCGTCAAATTCGACCTCATCCAACTTCTCGACCTCGACGGTGACGGCGATCTCGACGTCATCACCTGCGAAGAGCGCGACCAACTCGGTGTTGTTTGGTATGAAAACCCAAAGCAACCTTCGCTCTCGGAGCAATGATCGCCTTGCCAAATCCGCCACAAGTTTTTCCGAACGCCCTGCCCCCCGGCCACCGTTTCCAATCTTGTGAAAATCTCCGCCACTCTGGCTTGTCTTGCCATCACACCCGTCCTGCCTGCGGCGGTGGATTTTAATCATCAAATCGTTCCCCTCATCCGCAAGCACTGCGGCGAGTGCCACACTGGCGACAAGCTCAAGGGCGGCTTCTCCATGAACGACCGTACCGCCCTGCTCCACGGCAGCGAAAACGGCCCCGTCGTTGAACCCGGCAAAACCGAAAAAAGCCTCCTGCTCGAAGTCGTCTCCACCACCGACGAAGACCTGCGCATGCCACCCAAAGGCGAAGGCCTCTCCGCCGACGAAGTCTCGCTGCTCAAGCAATGGATCGCCGAGGGCCTGCCCTGGGAGCCCGGCTTCGCCTTCCAAGCCCCCGCCTACGAGCCGCCCCTCAAACCGCGCGCCGTCGCCCTGCCCGCGCCTGTGGACGGACGCGACCATCCCGTGGACCGCCTCATGGACGCCTACTTGGCGAAGCAAAACCTCCCGCGCCCGGAGCCCGCCAGCGACAGCACCTTCCTCCGCCGCGCCCACCTCGACCTCATCGGCCTGCTGCCCTCCCAGGAGGAAGTGGAGGCCTTCCGCAAAGACAGCTCGCCCGACAAACGCGCCCGCCTCGTGCAGTCCCTGCTTGCCCGCGATGTGGATTACACCGAGCACTGGCTCACCTTTTGGAATGACCTCCTCCGCAACGACTACGGCGGCACCGGTTTCATCACCGGCGGACGCAAGCAGATCAGCAAATGGCTCTACGAGACCCTCGTCACCAACAAACCCTTCGACCAGTTCGCCCGCGAGCTCATCGCCCCGCCCAGCGACGAAAGCCGCGGTTTCATTGACGGCATCAAATGGCGCGGCGAAGTCAGCGCCGGCCAGACCGTCGAGATCCAGTTCGCCCAAAGCCTCGGCCAGTCCTTTCTCGGCATCAACCTGAAGTGCGCCTCCTGCCACGACAGCTTCATTGACCGCTGGAAGCTCGATGAAGCCTACGGCCTCGCCGCCATCTACGCCGAGAAACCGCTCGAAGTGCATCGCTGCGACAAACCCGTGGGCCGCACCGCCGCCGCCGCCTGGCTCTTCCCCGAACTCGGCAACGTGGACGCCAACGCCCCGCGCGCCGAGCGTCTCAGCCAGCTCGCCGCGCTGATGACCCACCCGCAGAACGGCCGCTTCACCCGCACCCTCGTCAACCGCCTCTGGCACCGCCTCATGGGCCACGGCATCGTGCATCCGCTCGACGCCATGCAGAGCGAGCCTTGGAGCGCCGACCTGCTCGATTACCTCGCCCATTACTTCCAGCAAAACGGTTACGACCTCAAAAAGACCCTGGAGCACATCGCCACCTCGCAAACCTATCAAGCGCGCAGCGAGATCCTCAGCGATGACGACAGCGCCTACGTCTTCAAAGCCCCGCGCGCCAAGCGCCTCAGCGCCGAGCAATTCGTGGACGCCGTCTGGCAGCTCACCGGCACCGCTCCGCAAAAGATGGACGCCCCCGTTTTCCGCGCCAAGCCCGATCCCGCCGCCGCCAAGGCCATCGCCCTCACCGGCCAGTGGATCTGGGGCAACTCCGCCGCGGAAGGCAAGGTCCCGCCCGCTGGCGAAACGATCCTCCTGCGCGCCAACTGGAAACTCGACGCCGACCCCGTCAGCGGCGCCGCCATCCTCACCTGTGACAACGAATTCACCCTTTACCTCAACGGCCGCAAAATCACCGCAGGCGACAACTGGACTCAAGTCACCGCCGTTGCCCTGCACGACAAGCTCAAGCAAGGCAACAACCAGATCGTCGTCGTCGCCAAAAACGCCGGCAAGGGCCCCAATGCCGCCGGCCTTTATTTCCAAGCCCAAGCCAAGCTCGCCAACGGCAAAGAAGCCACCCTCAGCAGCGATGCGACCTGGCAGTTCAGCCCCAGCGCCCCCGCCGGCAAAGAAGGCCGCCTCGGTGCCTTGCCGAACAACTTCCAACCCGTCACCCTTGTGAAAGCCCTGCCCGTCTGGACCAAAGCCCTCGACCAGCAAGGCCCCGCCCTGCTCGCCCAAGGCAGCGCCAGCGGCGACCGCATGATCCGCGCCGCCCTCGTGAAGAGCGACTTCCTCATGCGCTCCCTCGGCCGACCGAACCGCGACCAAATCGTCTCCATGCGCCCCGGTGACTTGACCACCCTCGAAGCGCTCGACCTCGCCAACGGCCAGCCTCTCACCACCGCCCTCGACCAAGGCGCCGCCAAGCTCGCCGCCCAAACCTGGCCCACTTCCGCCGCCCTCATCACCCACCTCTACACCCAAACCCTCGCCCGCCACCCCACCTCCGAAGAACTCGCCACCGCCCAAGCCCTCCTCGGAAACCAACCCACCCCCGCCCCCATCGCCGACCTCCTCTGGGCCCTCCTCATGCAGCCCGAGTTTCTCTACGTACAGTAACCATCACCAAAGTAGCCATCACTCTCCGAGTGATCAAAGTTCATCTCACCCTCCGGGTGAGTCCACGTCACCCGGAGGGTGACGGTCACTTTCCCTAACCATGACCACCGATTCACTCCACCCGCATCAAAGTAGCCATCACTCTCCGAGTGATGAAAGTTCGTCTCACCCTCCGGGTGAGACGCGTCACCCGGAGGGTGACGGCCACTTTCGCCGCGACTTCCTCAAAAAACTCGCCGCCGCCAGCGCCGCCGCCTGGTCCACGGGCCAGCCCCAGGCCGTGTGGGCGAACACCGCCAAAGTCACCCATCCGCCCGCCAAAGCCGATGCCTGCATCCTGCTCTGGATGGCCGGCGGCATGGCCGCGCCGGACACCTTTGATCCGAAGCGCTACCTGCCATTTGAGAAAGGCCTCGAGGTCGCGAAAATGCTCAGCACCTTCCCCGCCATGGATACCGCCGTGGACGGCCTGAAAATCTGCCAGGGCCTCGAAAACATCGCGCAAGTCATGGACCGCGCCACGCTCATCCGCAGCGCCGTGCAGCCCGACCTCGGCAGCATCCTCCACTCCCGCCACCAATACCACTGGCACACCGGCTACGTCCCCCCGCAAACCGTCGCCTGCCCGCACATCGGCTCCTGGCTGGCCAGGGTCCTTGGCCCGCGCAATCAGGTCATGCCCGCCTTCATCAACATCGGCCAGCGCCTCGAAGGCGTCGGTGAAAGCGAAGAATTGAAAGCCTTCACCACCGCCGGTTTCTTCGGCTCTGAGTTCGGCCCCATGAACCTGCCCTTCCCCGAAGAGGCCGCTCAATCCGTGCGCCCGCCCCAGGGCATGGATGCCCGGCGCTTCGCCAATCGCGACAAGCTCTTCCGAAAGCTTGTGGATCAAAACCCCAACCGCGACCGCATGAGCGACTACCAGCAGCAGTCCCTCCTGCGCAGCATGGACAACGCCTACCGCCTGCTCAGCAGCAAGGAGCGCGAGGCCTTCGACATCACCCTCGAACCCAAGGAAGTGCAGGCCAAATACGACACCGGCCGCTTTGGCCGCGGCTGCCTGCTCGCCCGCCGGCTCATCGAATCCGGCGCGCGTTTTGTCGAGGTCACCACCGAGTACGTCCCCTTTCTCCACTGGGACACGCACAAGGATGGCCATGAAACCGTGGCCCGTTTGCACCAGGAGATTGACCTCCCCATCGCCACCCTCATCCGTGATCTCGAAGAACGCGGCCTGCTTGAACGCACCCTCGTCATCATTGCCAGCGAGTTCAGTCGCGATGCCATGATCGAAGGCAAACCCGGCTCCAACGCCAACGACCAGGCCACCTTCAAAGTGGACACCCTCGGCGAGATGGCGCACTACGGCCTGCATCGCCACTTCACTGGCGGCACCAGCGTCGTCCTGTTCGGCGGCGGCATGAAAAAGGGCCACATCCACGGCCGGACCGCCGATGAGCGTCCCCTCATCGCTATTGAAGACCCCGTCACCGTCATGGACCTCCACGCCACCATCATGACCGCCATGGGCATCAGCCCCAAGACCGAGTTCACCATCGAAGGCCGCCCCTTCTACGTCACCGAGGACGGCAAAGGCCAGCCGGTGATGGACCTCTTCGCCTGAACCCTTTCCAAAACATCGCCGCCCCGCCCTTCGCGGCTTGACGCCCACCGGTGAGACGTGCGACACTTGCTCAAACCCATGGCACGCGGCTCCAACGTCACCCTCTGCTCCTTCTGCGGCAAAAGCCACGCCGAAGTGCGCAAGCTCATCGCCGGCCCCGGCGTCTATATTTGCGACAGTTGCATCAACGTCTGCAAAAGCATTCTCGACAAAGAGGCGGCGATGGAGAGCGATCTGGCGCCGTCCTTGACCGTGCCGAAGCCCGCGGAAATCTCCGCCCTGCTTGACCAGCACGTCATCGGCCAGACGCACGCCAAGAAAGTCCTCAGCGTCGCCGTGCACAACCATTACAAGCGCATCCTGCACAGCCAGCAGATGCAGCAGCGCGCCGCCGGCGGCCGCCGCGGCACCGTGGCGATGCCTGATCCGCTCGATGTCGAGATCGAAAAGAGCAACGTCCTGCTCATGGGCCCCACCGGTTGCGGCAAGACCCTGCTCGCCAAAACCCTCGCCCGCATCCTCAATGTCCCCTTCAGCATCGCCGACGCCACCACCCTCACCGAGGCCGGCTATGTGGGCGAGGATGTGGAGAACATCATCCTCCGCCTTCTGCAAGCCGCCGACCACGACGTCGCCCGCGCCGAGATCGGCATCATTTACATCGACGAGATCGACAAGATCGGCCGCAAGACCGAGAACGTCAGCATCACCCGCGACGTGTCCGGCGAGGGCGTGCAGCAGGCCCTGCTCAAAATCATCGAGGGCACCGTCTGCAACGTCCCCCCGCAGGGCGGGCGCAAGCATCCGCAGCAGGAGTACATCCAAGTCAACACCGAGAACATCCTCTTCATCTGCGGCGGCGCCTTTGTCGGGCTGGACAAAATCATCGAACGCCGCCAAGGCCGCGCCGTCATGGGCTTCCTTGGCCCGGATGAGTTGGAAAAGGAATCGCGCAAGTCCAGCGGCGTCGAGCCCGAGGACCTGCTCTCCTTCGGCATGATCCCCGAATTCATCGGACGCCTCCCCGTCGTCTGCCAGTTGACCGAGCTGACCGAGGCCGAGCTCGTGCGTGTCCTCTCAGAGCCGCGCAACGCCCTCGTCAAGCAGTTCTCCAAGCTCCTCGCCATGGAGGGCGTCGAACTCAACATCACCAAGGACGGCATGATGGCCATGGCCAGGGAAGCGCGTTCACGCGGCACCGGCGCCCGCGGCCTGCGCAGCATCTTCGAGCGCCTCATGCTCGACGTCATGTACGACGTGCCCAGCCGCGGCGACGTGCGCTCCGTCAGCATCAATGAAGGCGTCGTGCGCGGCGATCGCCCGCCCGTTCTTCGCAAAAAGCCGGACCGCAACGCGGCGTGATTGACGTGGTCGCGTGTTCCGAAGTAAGAACCGCTAACTACTCACTACTCACTACTGATTACTGATCCCTCTCCCCAAATAACATGTCCCCCACCCGTCGCCATTTCCTGCAAACCCTCACCGGCGCAGCAACAGCCGCCCTCACCGCGCCGCGTCTGACAGCGCAAACCGCTTCCCAGCCGCTCTTCAAAATCTCCCTCGCCGAGTGGTCGCTCAACAAGCGCATGTTCCGCCGCGATGGCGCCGAACCGCTCGACCACCTCGACTTCTGCAAGACCGCCCGTGCCTTCGGCATCGACGGCGTCGAATATGTCAACCAGATGTTCCCCGACAAAGCCGAGGACAAAACTTACCTCGCCGAGATGAAAAAGCGCCAGGAGGACGAGGGCGTAAAAGGCCTTCTCATCATGTGCGACCGCGAGGGCAACCTCGGCGAACCCAATGACGAGAAACGCGCCACCGCCGTCGCCAATCATTTGAAATGGCTCGACGCCGCCGTCTTCCTCGGCTGTCATAGCATCCGCGTCAACGCCGCCAGCGATCCCAAGCTCAGCTATGACGAGCAGATGAAACTCGCCGCGGACGGTTTGCACCGCCTTTGCGTCGAGGCCGACAAGCGCGGCCTCTATGTCGTCGTTGAAAATCACGGCGGCCTTTCCTCCCACGGCCAGTGGCTCACTGGCGTCATGAAAATGGCCGACCACCCCCGCGTCGGCATCCTGCCCGATTTCGGCAACTTCTACACCGACCGCAACACCGGCGAGCTTTACAACCCCTACAAAGGCCTGCGCGAATTCATGCCTCACGTCAAGGAGGCCGTCAGCGCCAAAGCTTACGACTGGGACACCGGCGCTGGCAAGTTCTACACCGAAGACCGCCGTGAGGGCCGCGAGATGACACTCGACTTCGAGCGCCTGATGAAAATCGTCGTCGAGGCTGGCTACCGCGGTTACGTCGGCATCGAGTACGAAGGCCACGCCCTCAACGAGATGGAAGGCATCGCCCGCACCAAGCAAGCGCTGGAGGAACTGCGGGAAAAACTCGCCGTCTGAGGACTTGCGGGCACGGCGGCTTGCCCTCCAACCGCCTTGCGCCACCAGAGCGCCCGCGCGCAACGCAAGGTCCCCTCAAGGCTCCCGTCTCCACACTCGGCGCGGGGACCGAGGCGTCCCGTCTGTGCGCGTCATGAACACACACCTCGCCCTCCTCGCCGCCGCCCTGCCGCTCAGCGCAGCCCAGCCGTTGCCGCCACCAGATGCGGCTACCCGGCCCGCCGGACTGCGGCGCTTTTGGCCCAGCGGTCCTGATCCTGTCTCCACCGCCATCTCCCCGGCCGGCTCCAGCGCCAATGACAACTGGGCAATATTGACGCTACCGCCCTGGCCAACGGAAAACATGCCTTTTGCATCAGCTTATGGAAAATGACGCATCACCAATGTCGGCGGCAGCAGCGACGACCTCGCCCTCTTCATCACCGGCAACCGCAAACTTACCGAGGCCGTTTTGCTGAATCGTTGGAATCGTTGAGGCTGGCGCTCGCTCACCCGCCTCCTGATCGACTGTGCCCTAGCTCGGCGACACCGCTTTTCCTCATCGAAGCCGGTCATGCCGCCCCGTCCAGTGCCCGTCAATTTTTCCGATGAACGCTAAAGGATCCTCGTTTGCCTCGTTTTAAGCGTTGTCATGTCCGGCATGGCTGATCCTCTCCCGTTTTCCCGTCGTCGCCTGCTCGCTGGAGCGGGTGCCGGCCTGGGTGGTCTGGCCCTTTCCCAAATGCTGGCCTCGGAGTCGCTGGGGCATCGTCGCACCCACTTCGCGCCGCGCGCGAAGCGTCTGATCTGGCTGTTCATGCACGGCGGTCCGAGTCATCTGGATTTGTTCGATCCGAAGCCGGAACTCATCAAGCACGCGGGCAAACCGCTGCCGGACAGCCTGGGCAAGGTGGAGACGCGGCGCGAGGTGGCGAGCAATCCGCTGCTGGGACCGGTGCAGCCCTTCCGTCCGCGCGGTCAAAGCGGGATCGAGGTGAGCGATTTCCTGCCCAACATGGCGGAGTTGGCGGACGAGATGTGCGTGATCCGCAGTTGTCATGGGGACAGTGTCAATCACCCGCAGTCGGTTTATCAACTGAACACGGGATCGATCTTGATGGGCAAGCCGAGCCTGGGAAGCTGGCTGGCTTATGGTTTGGGATCGGAAAACGATGACATGCCTGCCTTCGTCGTCATGCCTGATCCGGGCGGCGGATTGAAAGGCGGTCCGCCGGCCTGGGGCAGCGGCTTTTTGCCGGCCACCTATCAAGGCACGACGCTGCGCGCCGGTGAAAACCCCATCCTGCATCTGCGCCCGCCCGCCGGCAGCGGACAGGACCGCCAGCGCGCGGTGCTGGATTTGGCGCAGCGTTTCAACTCGATGCATCAGGCGCGGCGCGGGCCGGACACCCAGCTCGACGCGCGCATCCGCGCCTACGAGCTGGCCTTCCGCATGCAGTCGGCGGCGCCGGAGGCGGTCGATCTTTCCAACGAAACGACGGCGACACGCAAGCTCTACGGTCTCGACGAACCGGTGACGCGCGAGTTCGGCACGCGCTGCCTGCTGGCGCGGCGGTTGATCGAGCGCGGGGTGCGCTTTGTGCAGCTTTACTCCGGCGACACCAACGGCTGGGACGCCCACAATGATGTCAGCCAAAACCACGCCGAGTACGCCGCGCGCACCGACCTGCCGGTGGCGGGTTTGATTCGCGACCTCAAGCAGCGCGGTCTGCTGGAGGACACGCTGGTGGTGTGGGGCGGCGAGTTCGGCCGCATGCCGATGAGCGAGAAAGGCACCGGGCGCGACCACAATCCGTGGGGCTACTCGACGGTGCTGTTTGGCGCCGGGGTGCGGCATGGTCATGTGCACGGCGCCACCGATGACTTCGGTCTGCGGGCGGAGGTGGACAAGGTGCATGTGCATGACCTGCACGCCACGCTGCTGCATCTGCTGGGTCTCGATCACGAGCGCCTGACCTATCGTCACAACGGCCGCGACGAGCGCCTGACCGACGTGGCGGGCCATGTGGTACGCGGCATCCTGAGTTGAAGCATGAGGGCGCCTCTCCAACTCGGATTGACGCTGCTGCTGCTCGCAGGCGAGACGCTTTCCGCCAAAGCCATCCGCGCCACCGATGACCCCGTGCGCGACGAGCCGCCGATCACCGCGGACGAGCGCGCGCACTGGGCCTACCTACCCTTGCAAGCCGGAGCGGACGGCATCGACGCCTTGATTGACGCGAAATTGACGGAGCGCGGCTGGCAGCGCTCCGCCCCCGCGGACGCGGCGACGCTGCTGCGGCGGGTGCGTTTCACCCTGACCGGTTTGCCGCCGCTTCCGGAGGAGGTGGCGGCATTCGCGAGAGACTTCGCCGCTGACGCGGACGCGGCGCTGGCAGCCTTGGTGGACCGCTTGCTGGCCAGCCCGGCCTATGGCGAGCACTGGGCACAGTGGTGGCTGGACTTGGCGCGTTTTGCCGAGACGGACGGTTTCGAGCACGACAAGGAACGGCCACGCGCCTGGTTGTATCGGGACTGGGTGATCGACGCGCTCAATCGCGATCTGCCGTTCGACGAGTTCGCGCGCCAGCAGGTGGCGGGGGATTTGCTGGAGGGCGGCGAGGCGGCGGCGACGGGCTTCTTGTTCAGCGGTCCCGACATGCCGGACCTCAATCATCAGGACGAGCGCCGCCACATGGTGCTCAACGAGATCACCAGCACGGTGGGCTCCGTTTTTCTCGGTCTCACCGCCGGCTGCGCGCAGTGTCATGACCATGCCTACGATGCCATCAGCCAGGCGGATTTTTACCGGTTGCGCGCCTTTTTCGACAACACCGTGCTGACCGCGCGCGACCGGCCGCTGGGACCGGAGGTGCGGGTGTTCAAAGACAAGGTGCCCGCCAGCGTGGTGTATGTGCGCGGCAACTTCCGGCGTCCAGGTCCGGCGGTGGCGCCGGGGTTCCCGCGCGTGCTGGGCGACCTCGGCATTGAGCCGGTGGATCGCGCGGCGCTGGCGCGCTGGCTAACCTCGGCGGACAACACGCTGTTTCTGCGCGCCACCGTGAACCGCGTCTGGCAGCAGCATTTCGGACGTCCACTGGCGGGCACGCCGGGCGATCTCGGCGTGCAGGGACCGGCGCCGACGCATCCCGAGTTGCTGGACTGGCTGGCGGCGGAGTTGCCGCGCCAGGGCTGGAGCTTGAAGCGGTTGCACAAAACGATCCTGCTCTCCGCCACCTTTCGTCAGGCTACTGCAGGACCGCAAGTGAGCGAGGAGCAGACGGCCTGGTACGCGGCGATGCCGCGCCGCCGCCTCACCGGCGAGATGCTGCGCGACACCCTGCTGAGTTTGACCGGGCAGTTGAATCCCAAAGCCGGCGGACCCGGCGTGCGCCTGCCTTTGCCGGCGGAGGTGACCAAGACGCTGTTGAGCAAACAGGTGGCGGTGACCGAGGATAAAACGGAGCAGAGCCGCCGCAGCATTTACGCGTTCGCCCGCCGCAACGCACGGCATCCGGTGCTGGATTTGTTTGACCGGCCGGACGCGCTGATGAGCTGCTCCCGCCGCGAGACTTCGACCACGGCTCCGCAGGCGCTGCTGCTGTTCAATTCGGAATTCGCGCGGGAAGCGTCGGCGGCCTTGGCACGACGCGCGCATCAGGAGACCAACGCTGATGAAGCGGAAGCGGCAAGGTGTTTGATCCGACTTTGCTATGCGCGCGAACCGCGGGACGAGGAACTGGCCGCCCTCGCCGCGTTCCAACCGGCTGCAACCGCGACCGTTTTGGCGGAAGCAGCCCTGGCCCTGATCAACGCGAACGAATTTGTGTGGATCGATTGATCTCACGCCGCGGCCGACGGGCTTGCTTGATTGCCTGAGTCCATGACGTCCCCCTATTAAAAAAATCGAAAGGCAAAGGAATGCAGGCAACCCCCTGTCCCGTCCCGCGCCCATCCTGAATGCTTCCAGCCAATGCAATCCCAGGGACAGCGCTCATCTCACACCCCTGCCAGTGCCACCTCGATCCAGGCGGTCTCGCCGGCATACTGACGCGCGCGCTCGGCGAGCACGGCCGCCTGCGATTCCTGCCGGACAATCGCCAGCATCGTGGAGCCCGAGCCGGACATCAAGGCGGCGGCGCATTCGGACTGCGCGAGCAGCCAGGACTTGAGCGCGGACAGCAGCAGGTATTTTTCAAACACGGGCCGCTCCAGGTCGTTCACCAGCGCGCCCCAGGGCGTGATCTGCGGCGCGTAGAGCACACCGGGCAGCTCGCGGCTGTCCTTCCAGGCGCGATAGGCCCAGGGCGTTGACACGGGAAAGGGCGGTTTGATGAGCACCATCGACAGCGGTCCGCCTTCGGGCGCGGGAGCGCGCTCCACCTGCTCTCCCCTGCCCCGGCCATCGGCAGCGGGCGTGTCGAGAACAAAGAAAGCCACATCCGCACCGATGCCGCCAGCGAGCGCGACCAATTCAGCCTCGCTCAAGGGCGAGTCGCAGATCGTGTTCGCCGCGCGCAACACCGCCGCCGCGTTGCCGCTGCCGCCGCCCAGACCCGCGCCTGCCGGGATTTTTTTGCGCAGATGCAACCGCCACGAGCCTGCCAAGCCCGTCTTATTCTGAAAGGCGCGCAACGCCCGCAGCGCCAGATTCGACTCATCCACTGGCACTGCCGGATCCGTGCAAGTCAGCCTCACCGAGTGACCGCCGGCGTGCCTGCTGATGACCACCTCATCCGCCACCGACAGCCGCAGCATCCGTGTCTCCACCTCGTGATACCCATCCTCGCGCCGCCCGAGAATTCGCAGCCATAGGTTCACTTTGGCGGGCGAGGCGACGGTCCATTCTTTCATGCCCGCCAATCAGCAGCGGATCAGCGTGGATGCAAGCTCACGCCGACCAAAGAGCGCCAGCATCCGCCCGGTGCGGCCTTTCTCCAAACGATACGAGTAGAAGCGCTCCGTGTCGGACGAGGTGCAGACACCCTCGTCATGGATTTGCTCCACCGGCACGCCCGCCGCGGCGGCGTCCGCGCGAATCTGCGCCGCGAAATCCACCTCATACGCCGGCGGCCGGATGCAGGGGCTGAGTTGCACCCGCATCCGACGCGGTTCGGCGCCATGCTCGCGCGCCATCAACTCAATCGCGCGCGCGACGATGCCGGCCTCGCTGCCGCGCCGCCCGGAATGCACCAGGCCAAAGCTTCCCGCCTCCGCGTCCGCAAGAAAAACCGCGCAGCAGTCCGCCACATAAATGCCAAGCAGGCGGCCCGGCACGTTGCTGACCAAGCCGTCGGCCTCGGCAAATTCGTGCCCTGGCGGCGTGTCCGCGCGCACGATGGCAACTTGGTCGCCATGCACTTGCCGCGCCGTTGCCAGAGCCCCCGCGCCAAAACCGAGTTCGCGCGCGTGGCGCAGGTGCCACGCGCGCAACCGCTCGATCACCTCGTCGCGCTCTCCCAGCACATCCATGCCCGGCTGGCGCAGGATGAAGCGATGCGCGAAGTCGCCCGGCAGCGCGCGCAGCGCTTCAAACTCCATCCAATCCGCGTTCGTCATGCCTGATTTCTCCCCGCCCGCACCGCGCGCGTCAAGCCCGCTTCACGCGCGCGTGCCGGCGCGCTCGCCCATGCGGGCATAGACTTCGATGCCCTGCGCGCTGTGACGCAGCAAGTCCTCCGCCCACCTCACCCGGCCCGCTTCGAGCAGCGTGATCACGCAAGATCCGCCAAAGCGAAAGTAACCTTTTTCATCGCCCTTGAACACGGCCGTTCCCGGCTTGCTCGTATGCACGACCGTGCCCACACAAGTCGCCCCCACCTCAAAAAACAAAACCCGACCAAAGCGCCCCGCCTCCAGCAGGGTACGATAGCGTTTGTTCTCCCACAGGATCGAAGGCCGCCGCGCCAGCGCCAGCGGACTCACCGAGAACAGCGGCCCGTTCAACAGCACCGGCGCCTCCGCCACGCCGCCGAGAGGAAAATGAAATCGGTGATAATCCACCGGGCACAAGCGCGAGATCAACAGGCCGCCGCCGCGACACATCGCCGCCAGATTTTCATCCCCCACCAGTGCGCGCAGGTTGAAACGAACGCCTTTGACAAAAAAATCGCGTGCCGCGTCAAGATCGGGGATCACCAGGTGCCGCCCGTCCGCCGGAAACACCAGCGCCTCCTCCGCCTCGTCAACCGGACGCGCGCCGGGCTTCAACCGCCGCGAGAAAAACGCGTTGAAACTCTCGAAGCTCTCCGCCGCCTCCAGCATCTCGTTTTCATCAATGCCATACTGCTCGATGAAAGGCCGGATGCGCCGCGTGCTGCCCGCCTTGTCCATGCGCTGCCCGAACCACTTGGAAAAAAACGCGCGCTTCGCCAGCGTGTGCAGCGCCAGCCGGCCCGGCACGGTCTCGTAAGTCCAGCGTAAAAACTTTTCGCCGAATACCAGCTCTGTCTCCAACTGGCCGGTGCGCCGGTTGAAAAACTGAATCTCTCTCGTCATGACGCCAACTCACACCAGCGTCATCACAATGCAAGAAAACCCGGCGGCACTTCGTCACCGAAGTCAAGACTGGCGCGCGTGACGAAGTGCGTCATAATGCGCAACCTACATGAGCGATCCCGACGCCCCGACTCCCGACTCCGTCACTGAAATGACGGACAGCGCCGCTGCTGACCTGCCCGTCACGCAGACGCAGACGCAGACGCAGCCGCAGCCCGCACCCCCGGCCACCCCCGCCAAACAGGGCGGCCTCGATCTCTCCAGCTTGAAGATCATGCCCGATTGGGTCGCGAATTTCAGCGCCGGCGCTGCCTCCTACGCCGAGCCGAGGGAGGAGCGCCCCGACCGCGCGGGAGACGGCCGCCGACGCTTCGATCGTGATCGTGATCGTGACCGTGGCCGCGGACCCCGCCCCGCTGGCGACCGTCCACCGCGCGGAGACAAACCCGGCTTTCGCCGCGACGACCAGCGCGGCGGCCAGGATCGCGGACCGCGCCGTCATGACCAGGGCCGCGGCGGTGATCCGCGCCGGGACCGCCGCGACCAACGCCACGAGCCGCGCCGTGACTGGGTGGAGTTGCCGAAGGATCTGCACGTCAGCGTGCATCCCGAGGACAAAAGCCTCGACGCTCTCGCCGCCCATGTCCGCTCGACCGGCCACGCCTTCAGCCTCTTTGACATCGCCCGCGCCGTGCTCTCCGGCGGCGAGCGTTTCGGCGTGCGCTTCCTTTGCGACACGACGCGCCCGCAACCGCTCTACCGCGTCAGCGCGGACGGCTCCCTGTTCCTTACGCGCGAGGAAGCGACGCATCATGTCCTCTCCAGCGCCGCGCTTGAAGCCTGGTATCGCGTCGAGGAAATCGAACTGGAGGAGCCGAAGGGCAACTTCCCCTCCGTCGCCGTCTGCGGCATGAGCGGTGAAATTCTCGGTCCTGCCAGTCATCACAGCTTTCAAACAGCGGTCATCCGCCTGCACCGCGAACGTTTTGCGCATCTTCCCATCGAGGATTACAAACGCCGCATCCGCACCGAGAGCGATCCCGATCTCGTGCAGAAGTGGAAGGACCAGCAGCGCAAATCCCAGCAATGGATTCCGCTGACCGGCGAGGAAGGTGCCGAACCCGCGCCCTTGACGACGCGCCATGAGATGGAGGCGCATTTCCGGCGCCTGCACGCCGATCAAGCCGTCGAGGAAATCCGCGATGTCACCGTGCCTGGCAACATCGACAAAAAGCAGCTCTCACCCGCCCTCTTCATCATGCTCCGCCAGGCCGTGGACAGCGCGCGCAAGCATCTCTTTGAGATGTCCCAAAAACTCTCCGCCGGCTTCGACCGCCGCGGCCTGAAGACCTTCAAGCGCCGCTCCGGCAAAATGTTCGTCTGCCGCGTGCGCCCGCGCGCCGTTGACTCCAACACCCTTTACGCCGGGCGCGTCAACGCCATTGTCGAAGCCTTGAAAAACGCGCCGGGCGGTTTGCAAGTGGCCGCTCTGGTCAAATCCCTCGCTCCAGACATCGAGGCGCCGAAGGCCTCGCCTTACCAGGAAACTGCCGCCGCCACCACACTCAACGAAGACCAAGTCGCTGTGCTCAAAGACCTGCGCTGGCTCGCCAACGAAGGTTACATCATCGAGTACTCCGACGGCTTGGTGACGCTCGGCGTGCAGGGTGAGCATCCGCCCGCCGCGAAGCCGGAAGATGCCAAAGAAAACACCGACCCGCCCGCCGCACCGGAACCCGAAGCCGCCCCCGCGGAGACTACCGCTGCCGAAGAATCTCCCGTTGACGAAGCCCCCCCTGTTGCACCCGCCGCCGAGACACCTGCCCCACCAGCCGACGACACCCCCGCTGCGGCCGCACCCGAAATCGGCGAGGATAGCGTGAAAGAAAGCTTGCCGGACACCCCCTTTCCCGTTCAAGAATGAGCCGTCATGGAATCGCACGAAGTCGTCCGCCAAGCGCTTGACAAAGGCAACCCCAAGGAAGTGGCGGCCGGACTCGGCATTTCCCTGTCCCTCGTCTATAAATGGGCGCAGCGGGATCAGAGCGGCGGCAGCGGCACCCCCAACCCGCTCGACCGCATCCTTCAAATTTACGAACTCACTCAGGACGACCACATCCTCCAGTGGCTCTGCATGAAAGGCGGTGGCGTCTTTGTCAAAAACCCGCCCAGCCACTGCCGCAAGGGGCACGAGGTCATGCCCGCCACCCAGGAGATCGTCCAGCAGTTTGCCAATCTCCTCGCCTCCATCAGCCACGCCGCGCTCGACAACTCCATCACCGAGGAGGAAGCTGCCAGCATCCGCCACGTCTGGGACGAATTGAAACGCTTCACCGAAAGCTTCGTCCGCTGCTGCGAGGAGGGCGATTTCATCCACCTCAACGAGGACCTCAGAAAAGTCCGTTCTTGAGACCGACCCCATGGCCGATCGGCGCAATCGCCAGATTGCTGACCCTCGCGCTCCGAATCGCCCCCACCCCGGCGTTTTGGCAAACGCTTCTTCAAGCTCTGCGCCGCCCTGCACGCCTCAGCCTGCCCCAAGGCCGCAGCATTCGGCAGTATGCCGTCTTTACAGCGGCTCCAGCACGCAAAACTTCGCATTCCCAAATATTTAGTCTTGTAAATTTAATTATAAGTTTTAGATTCATTGTAATTTCACATGAATCCGCCTCCTTCCGTGCTGAGCCTGCTGCGGGCGTTCCGTGCCTGCCCCGCCACCCTGCTTGTCGGGCTGCTGGCGCTGCCGCAGACGCACGCCCAGCAAGCCTCGCCGTCACCCGGCACCGCAGGCAGCAATCCCGGCGCCGTGGCCCCGCCCGCCACTGTCTCCAACGACTTCACCCAGATCGGTTCTGACGCCAACATCAAGGTCAACTTCCCGAACACGCCCATCCAGGCCATCATCCCCTTTTATATTCAGCTCACAGGGAAAAAGATGATCCTCGACTCCTCGCTCCAGGGCGAGGCGCTGAAAATGATCGCTCCCGAGCCGCTCAGCCGCCAGGAGGCGGTGAACTTCATCCACGCCACCCTCCTGCTCAACGGCTACGTCATCATCCCCGTCGATGACACCACCGTGAAGCTCATTCATTACAGCGGCGGCAAAAATCCCTCCTCCATGCGGCTGCCAGTCTTCACCTCCATGCGCGACCTCCCGCCGGACGAGCAGATCGTCCACTTTGTGCTCTCCCTCAACCACATCTCCGCCGAGGAAGCCTCCAAAGCCTTCCAGCAAGTCGTGAAGTTGAACTCCTTCGGCGCCATCACCCCCGTCACCAATTCCTCCGCTGTCATCATCACCGAGAACAGCGCCACCATTCGCAGCCTCGTCGAAATTTCGCAGATCATCGACGTCCCCCCCGCCGAGGTCTCCAACGAGCTGATCCCGCTGGAGCGCTCCGATGCCGAACGCGTCGCCGAGATCATCAATGAAATCTACCAGCAGCAAAAGGAGGATGCCACCGCCGTCGCCGCCGCCCAGCAACCCGCCGCGCCACAGCCCGCGCCCGCCAACCCCTTGAACCCCGCCCAGGCCGCGCCCGCCGTCGTCACCAACACCGCCAACACCAACCCCACTGCCGCCAAAGTCCGCGTCATCCCCGACCGCCGCACCAACAGCCTGCTCGTCATTGCCCGTCCCGTCGATATCACCTACATCCGTGGCCTCGTCGAAAAGCTCGACCAGCAGACCAGCGGCGGCAATTTCCTCAAGCGCAAACTCAGCTTCATGAACGTCGCTGACTTCCTCCCCGTCGCTTACAACGCCCTCGCCCGCGACACCGACATCCAGTCCGACTCCGGCATGTCCATCGTCGGCGGCGGTGCTGGCGGCGCGGGCGGCAGCGGCTCCGCCAAGCCCCGCAACTCCATCAATACCCCCTCCACCATCGCCAACCGCGGCGGCGGCGACTTCAACGCCGGCATGGCTGGCGGCGGATTCGCCGGCGGCATGGGAGGCGGCACCGGCTTCGGGCAAAACTCCAATCGCAGCCTGCTCGACGACCCTGAGCAGATCGCCGCCCCGCAGTCCGTCATCGTCGGCCGCACCCTGCTCATCGCCGACACCCAGGCCAACACCCTCATCGTCTCCGGCTCCCCCGAGCACCTCGACATCATTGACCGCCTGCTCACCGAGATCGACATCCGCCCGCAGCAAATTTACATCTCCACCGTCATCGGCCAACTCTCCCTTGGCGAGGACCTCCGCTACGGCTTCGACTTCCTCAACATGCTTGATGACTTCACCCTTCAGCAAAACCTCACCACCAACACCTCCAGCCTCACCGGCACCTCCACCAGCGCCTTCAACACCAACATCGACGCTTTCGGCATCGCCACCACCACCGGCACCCGCACCGGCGAGCGCACCTCCACCTTCAACTCCGAAACCGCCCCCGGCGAGCCCGGCAACCTCGTCCTCCCCTTCGACATCACCAAGTTCAACTGGAGCGGCCTTAACCACTATGGCCAGCTTGGCGCCCTCAGCCGTTATATCAACCTCCTCGACTCCCAGCGCGACTTCAAAGTCCTCTCCCGCCCCAGCGTCTATACCACCAACAACGGCAAAGCTGTCATCGCCTCCGGCCAGCGCATCGCCGTCCCCACCCAGATCCTCGCCAACGGCGCCGGCATCGGCGGCATCGCCTCCACCAGCGCCAGCGTGGATTACCGCGACGTCGTCCTCAAACTCGAAGTTGTCCCCCTCATCAACTCCGACGAGGAGGTCACCCTCCGCATCGCCCAAATCAACGACAACATCGTCGGCCAGCAGGAAATCTCCGGCAACACTGTGCCCATCATCAGCACCCAGGAGCTTGTCACCACCGTCACCGTCAGAAACGGCTCCACCGTCGTCCTCGGCGGCCTCATCACCGAGCGCGATGGCGAGGCTGGCCGCGGCGTCATCTTCCTGCGCCGCATTCCCGTCATCAAGCACCTCTTCGGCACCACCACCAAGGACCGCAAGCGCGAGGAGCTCCTCATCTTCATCCAGCCCAACATCATCAATCACCGCTCCCCCCCGGACGCCCCCAACCACATCGAGCGCGGCCGCTCCCGCCTCATGGACGACACCCTCCAGTTCGGCGTCCCCCGCGCCACCCCCTACACCGGCGGATGAGCAGTGCCGGCGGCTTATCGGACTTCTGCAGTGGTCATGAGCCGCGGCGACACCGCATGGACTCACCGCCGCCGCGCGTTTCATGATTCCCGCCTCAACCGCAACACCCGGAACGCCCGTCCCATCAGCCCCGGATGGGTCAGCGTTTGAAACTGGCGCAACAGGGCGCGCGTGGCGGGTTCCGCGGAACGGCCCTCCTGGCTTTGCAGCCATGGCACGGCCAAGCGGGTGAGCAGCGTGCCTTGGTCACTGTCCTCCAGCAGCCTGAAACCCGCCGCGCACGCTTCCGCCAGCAGGCGGGTGACATTGACATGGCAGGTCAGGTCCGCCGCGCCCAAGTTTTCCAGCACCCGGTCGTCCATGCGATGCTGAAAGTAACGGCGCAGCGTGCCCTGGGGTCTTTCCACGCTCCAATAGTCCTCCGCATCCAGCCCGTAGTCGGCGATCCACACCTCGCCACTGAAGCAGGAAGCGGCCAGCGCGCGCACCCATCTCAAAACAGCGATTTGGAGCTCCGTGACGTGGCCCTCCGGCAGATCGACAGGCAACCGCTCCGCCTCGGCTTTTAACACCCCAGAAGTCAAATCTCTGCTCAGCCACACCAATGCGTCCTCAGCCAACCCCACACCAAGCTCGCGCCACACGCCGCCCTCCCAACGGACGCGATGCGCCGGCAACGCGTCCAGCAGTTCGTTGCAAAGGAAAAAGCCGGCGCCAGCGGGCAGCTCCGCCACGGAGCGCACCCACAGGACCTCCCCGTGCCAGACCGCTTGCAGGCAAGCTTTTTGCGCCTCCTGATATTCCAGTTGCGGCTCCACCAGGACCACCCGCGTGCGCGCCGCCAGTTGCGGGGATTGCTTTTGCAACGCCGTCAGCAGATCGGCCATCAATTGCCCGTCATGCGCCGCCTGCTCCGCCAGCCACCAGGTCTCCGGTTTCCCCTGCGCCTCCCAGACTGTAGCTATGTGACTGGCGAGCAGACGGCCATAGAGCGGGCCGACGCTCACCGCCGTGTAAAAATCTCCGCTCCGGCCCACACGGCGCGGTTTGCCGGCATAATAACCGTGGCCCGGCTCATACAGGGCCGCCGCCATGACCTCCGCCCACGGCAACCAGCCACCCGCCGCCTCCAAACGCGCGCGCAACCAGCCGGGCACGGCTTGCTCGGAGGGCGAAATGACGGGTGGCAAGGAATCCGGTGGCAAAACGAGCGGAAGGGCTTAGGATGCGCCCCAGGCTGGTCCAGCCTTGGACTGCCCAGTACGAATCAGCATGTTTCCCGATCATATCGAGCTAGAGACCAATGGCAACTGGCGTGGCAACACCCGGATCAAGCCGCCGTTCTACCGCCGCGCGTGGTTCAGCGTGCTGCTCGCCCTCATGATCGTGGCCGGGGTGGCCGGTTTTGTCGCGTTCAGTATCATCGTGGAGCCGCTCAAAGAGAAAGCCGAAAGCTTCGATCTCAACGAGCTGCGCCGCTTGGAAGCCGCCAGCATTATCTACGACCGCAATGGCGATGAGCTCTTCCGCGACTACATGCTGAACCGCCGCCCGGTTTCCTTCCGGGAAGTGCCCCAGCATCTCGTGGACGCTCTGATCTCGCAGGAAGACTCGCGCTTTTTCGGTCACAACGGAGTCGATTACCAGGGCATCATGCGCGCATTCTGGTTGAACTTTCAAGCCGGACGCGAAACCCAGGGCGCCAGCACCATCACCCAGCAACTCGCCCGCAATACCTTTGACCTCAAAGAGCGCAGTTACCGTCGCAAAATCCTCGAGGTCTATGTCGCCCGCCGTATCGAGGAAAACTTCACCAAGTCTCAAATCCTCGAGCTCTACCTCAACCGCATCTATTTTGGCGGCGGCTTTTACGGCATCCAAGCCGCGTCGCAAGGTTACTTCGGCAAGGACGTGAAGGACATCACGATTCAGGAGGCCGCCACTCTTTGCGGCCTCATCAAAAGCCCGAACAACATCCAGCCCCTGCGCCATCCCGAGCGCGCCCTTAAAGAGCGCAACAACGTGCTCGACCGCATGGTTATCGAGGGTTACCTCGGCGCGGATAAAGCCTCTGAACTCAAGCGCAGCCCGATGATCACCGTGCCCCAGGAGGGCGACGCGCGCCTGAGCTACCTCTTTGATGAAGTGCGGCGCATCCTGGTCGAGCATGTGGGTGAGGATCGCGCGGCCATCGGCGGCTTTCAGATTTACACCACCATTGACAAGAACCTCCAGCGCGCCACCGAGGAATCCGTGCGCCGCCGCCTGGGCGAAGTCGAGCAGCGCCCCGGTTACACCCATCAGACCTACGAGCAGTACCAAGCCATCATGACCGACTATCGCGACAAACTTCGCCGCGGTGTCATCAGCCCGGAGGAGCCAAAACCGGTCGCCGAATACCTGCAAGGCGCCGGCATGGTCATCGAAAACGACAGCGGCGGCGTGCTCGCCATGGTCGGCGGACGCGACTTCATTCACAGTCAGTTCAATCGCGCCCTCAACACCCGCCGCCCCGCCGGCACCGCCTTTGTGCCGTTCGTCTATGCGGCCGCCTTCAGCCACGGCGATCTTTTCCCCGGCACGCTGGTGGAGGACACATTTGTCAGCAACCGGCTTGTCATGATCGGCGCGCTCGACGGCGTGCTGGGCGAGTGGGGTGCGGAAGATCCAACCCCGAGCTACGCCATGGCCTCCATCAGCGCCCGCGAGGCGCTGGTCAAAGGCCGCAACTCCGCCACCGTCAACTTTGCCATGCGCCTGGGCGAAACCCTCAACGATGCCGCCGGCATCCGCGCGGGCGCCGAGCAGGAAATTCTCATGGCCGCGCGCGAAGCCAACCGCATCGCGCGCGCCAGCGGGATCAACTCGCCCATGAAGGAGTATCAATCAGCGGTGCTTGGCACCAACGAGGTGACGCTGGATGAGTTCTGCCTGGCCTACACCACCTTCCCCAACGGCGGCACCCGGCCCGCGCGCCTGCATTTGGTCGAACGCATCGCCGAAGCCGACGACACCGTCATCTTCCAAGTCGAACCCGACAAGATGGCGCGCGCCGTCGCCATGGACCCCGTCGCCGCCTACCAAACTCACTCCTGCCTGACCGAGGCGCTGCAGCGCGGCACCGGCGCCGCCGCGCAGGCTGAGTTCGGCCTTGGCGTCTTCCCCGCCGCCGGCAAAACCGGCACCCACGAGGAGTTCCGAGACCTCTGGTTCCTCGGCTACACCTCCACCGTCACCTGCGGCGTCTGGGTCGGATTCGACCGCCAGAAGACCATTTACGACGGCGCCTTCTCCAGCCGCATCGCCCTGCCAGTATGGACGGACATCATGAACCAAACGGTCGAGTCCTTCCCCCCCGTGGAAATTGAACCACCGCCGGGCGCCGAGCGCGTCGAGTTGTGCAAAAAAAGCGGGATGCGCGCCACCAGCTTCTGCTTCGAAAAAAACGTCGGCGCCGACGGGCAGGAGCGCAACGTGCTCCACACCTACACCGAAATCATGCGACCCGGCACCCGGTTTGACTACTACTGCGCCGAGCACTCCAGCGAGGGCGTCAGTAGCGATATCCTGGCCTTCAGCCGCGGCGGTTTTGAGGGCCGCCTCATCGCTGGTTCCGCCGTTCCTGGCCGCTTCAACCACGTCGCCTCCGTGCCCATGAAGGGTCTCACCATTCTGGGTTCGGACCCTTACAACTCGGTGATGCCCGCCCGCCGCGCCCAAGTCGTGCTGGAGGACGGCATGGAGGCCAAGCGCGCCCAGGTCGTCGAAACCGTGGAGGACGAGGAAAACGAGGTGCTGCCCATCCGCCTCTCGCCGCCGCCTCGCATCTTCATTGAGGGGGACAATCCGGAGACTCTCACCGTGCGCTGACACTGCCCGCAGTCAGCACCCGCTTCCGCATGGAACTCGATCTCACCGGCCCCCTGCGCCAGAATGCCTACATGATCCTGGCCGGGCTCGTCACCCCGCGCCCCATCGCCCTCGCTACCACCCTCGACGAGCATGGCCGCATCAACGCCGCCCCCTTCAGCTTCTTCAACGTGCTGGGCGACAGCCCGCCCATCGTCGGCCTGTGCCCCGGCGACCGCGCGCCCGGCGTGCCCAAAGACACCGCGCGCAACATTCGCGTCACCCAGGAGTTCGTCGTCAATCTCGTTGATGAGGCGCTGGCGCAAGCCATGAACCTGTGCGCCGCCTCGCTGCCGCCGGGCGAGGATGAAACCCGCCACGCCGGACTCGCCACCCTGCCCTCCACCAGCGTCAAGCCGCCGCGGCTCGCCGCCGCCCCCGCCAGTCTGGAGTGCAAAAACATTGGCATCTTTGAGATCGGAGAAAACCGGCTCGTCATCGGCGAGGTGCTGCGGGTGCATGTGCGCGACGGCATCCTCAACCCAGAGACATGGCTGGTGGACCCGGCGCTTTACCAGCCCGTCGGCCGCATGCAAAGCCCGCACTGGTACTGCCGCACGCGCGACCAGTTTGAGATGCGCCGGCCCAAGTAGCGCATGAGGCCGACGGACGAACGCATCGCCAGGGTGACGATGGAATTGTTGGCGCAACGAGGCCAAGGCAAGAGCATCTGCCCGTCCGAGGTGGCACGCGCCCTTGCCGCAGAGCATTGGCATCCGCTGATGCCGCGAGTGCGCGAGGTCGCCGAGGCCATGCGCGAGGCGGGGCGTTTGCAAATTCTGCAAAAGCGCCTACCCGTCTCCAGCGCTCACGTCCCGGGCCCCATTCGCCTCTCTTTACCGCCCCCAAGTAATAAGAACAATAACGCGCCAAGCGCCAGTGTGATCGCCCCCCAAAGCAGCTCTCCCGCGCGCGCCCGACCCAAAAACCAAAGCATGTAAAGGGTCGCCGCGCTAAATAACAACGGCGGCACTGGATACAATGGCACTCTAAATGGCCGCGTCTTTTCCGGCCACCGCCAGCGCAGCCAGACCACCGCCGCCACCGCCAGCAAGGAGGACAGCAGCAGCAACGCCTCCACATAATTAAGCACCACATCGAAGGTGCCCGAGAACAGCAGCAGCAAAGCCAGCGCCCCCTGCACCAGCACCGCCCCTACTGGCGAGCCCTGCCGGTTTTCACGCGCCAAAAATGCCAGCCGCGCCAAATCCTGACCCAGCCTTTGATGCACGCGCGATCCCGCCCAGGTCAGGCCGGTCAGCATCGACAGCAGTCCGAACGCGATCATGCCGCCCATCCAGCGTCCGCCCGTCTCGCCAAAGATCGCGCGCGCCGCCGCCAGCGCCACCTCCGGCTCGCTGCGCAGCGTGGCCCACGGCGCACGCGCAAGAAAGGCCGCGTTCAGCCCCAGGTAAAGCACTGTCACCAGTGCCGTGCCGCCCAACAAAGCCAACGGCACAGAGCGCTGCGGCTCCCGCAATTCTCCCGCCACATAGGCCGCGCCATTCCAACCCGTGTAGGCATACATCACATAAACCAGCGAGGTGGCGAACCCGCCGCTTAACACCAACTCGAGGTCGCCCGCTTTCGGCAGCAGCGTGACTGGCACGGTCGCTCCTCCCGCAAACACCGCACCGAAAATGAAAGCCACGATCAATCCGACCTTCAACAGCGTCAGCCAGCCCAGCAGCTTTCCCACACGCGCCGTGCTGCCGAGCATGGCCAGGGTCACCAGCACCACCGCCCCCGCCGCCAGCAGGCGCGGATCGACCGGCACTCCAAGCCGCGCAAGATAACGGCCAAACGCCATCGCCGCCAGCGCGATGGGGGCGGCGAAACCCGCCACCAGCGACACCCAACCGGCAAGAAAACCTGCCAATGGATGGTAAGCCTCCCGCAGCAAATGGTACTCCCCGCCCGAGCGCGGCATCATGCACACCAACTCCGCGTAGCAAAGCGCGCCGCAAAACGACAGCAACCCTCCCAAACCCCACAGCAACAGGATGGGAAAAGCCGACGGCACCGCATCCAATTGATAACCGAGCGAGGTGAACACGCCGGTTCCGACCATGTTCGCCACCACCAGCGCCACCGCCGGTCTGTTGCCAATACCGCCTCGATTCATTCCCAGCCAGCATGACGCAGGCCCAAGGCACCAGCAATCGCGTTCTTGTTCGACAAAAATGGCATTTTGTATGCCAGGCATTTTTATTTGACAATAATGCTTTGCGGATGATGGTAGGGCGATGAAAATGGACGACTTTGCTGATAATGAGACGCGCGCGGTGGTTGATCCGCTGCTGGGGGTCAATGCCAAAACCTCCTGGTATCCGGCGGCGCGATCGTGGTCGGGAGGGCGGAAACGGATTCTGGGTCCGCAGGTGTTGGAGGCCAATTACTACCATGTGATGTCCCGCACTTGCGGGGGCGAGGTCTGGTTTGATGACATCGAGAAGGAAGCGCTGCGGCGGGTGTTGTGGCGGGTGGCGGAGTTCTGCGGGGTGCAACTGCTCACTTACTGTGTCATGGGCAACCACTTCCATGCGCTGGTGGCGGTGCCGCATCGCGCCACCTTCATGCAGCGTTTCGAAGGGCCGGCGGGTGAGCGGCGGCTGCTGGGGCATCTGCGCTCGCTTTACAGCAAGAGCTACATTGAGCAGTTGGAAATGGAATTCGCGCAGTGGCGCCGCCTGGGTCTGGAATCCATGGCGCAAAACAAGCTGGAAAGTTTCAAGCGTCGCATGGGCGATTTGTCGCGCTTTGTGAAGGAGGTGAAGGAGCGGTTCAGCCGTTGGTACAACAAGCGGCACGGGCGGCGGGGGACACTGTGGATGGACCGGTTCAAGAGCGTGCTGGTGGAGGGAGATAAAGGTTCGCGCCAGGGGCGGGAAACGAATCGAGTGGATGCGTTAAAAGCGATGGCGGCTTACATCGACCTCAACCCAGTGCGGGCGGGATTGGTGGCAGACGCCAAGGGCTATGAGTGGTGCGGGTATGGGGAGGCGTGCGCGGGGAAGCGGAAGGCGCGGCGGGGGTTGTGCCGGGCGGTGGGGCGTTCCGTGGACGGATGGGACTCGCAAAAGGTGGAGAAGGCGTACGCGGGTTTGCTGACAGGAATGAATTGGGAAACGGGCAAACGTCGCCGTGGCGGGGACGAAAAAGCGAAAACGAGCACAAAGGAGGAAGCGGAGGGGCTGCCGATGGCTGAGTTGCTAAGGCGACGCGTTCGAGCGTTCAGTGCAGGAGCGGTGCTGGGGTCGAAGGAATTTGTGGAGGAGGTGTTTGCGGCAAACCGAAGTTTGTTCGGGCCAAAACGCAAGGAGGGGGCGCGGCGAATGCCGCTGAGTGAGGCGCCGTTTTACGTTGCCCGACGGATCCATGAGGCAGGATCGGGATGAGTGTGAGTTTGGCACAGAGAGATCCACGTCGAGGCATGCAGCCCCTGTCTCAAGCTCCGCGCAATTTCGATACGTCGTAGAGCGAGAGCATGGCCTCCAGCGCGGCCTTGCGGTCACCGGACTTGAGGGTGTCAAAGGTGACGTGCTGTCCGGGAAGCAGGCGGAATTTTCCGGAGCGGGTGCGGCGCAGCGCGGTCAGATGCGCGCCGCAGCCGAGTTTCTGCCCGATGTCATGGGCGTAGGTGCGCACATAAAAGCCTTTGCTGCAAACCACGCGAAAGTCCGCGTCGGGTGGCTCAAACTTGAGGAGGTCGTAATCGAAGACGCGGACGAAGCGCGGCTCGCGCTCAACCTCCTGGCCTTTGCGCGCCATTTTATAAAGCGGCACACCGCCGACCTTGATGGCGGAGACCATGGGCGGAGTCTGGTAAAAGTCGCCCTTGAAGGCGTCGAAGGCGGCGCGCACATCCGCCTCCGTCAATGCGGGCACGGGCCGTTCCTCGACGACCTCGCCCTCGCGATCCTGCGAGTTGGTGATGACGCCGAGGCGCAGGCTGCCGACGTATTCTTTTTCCTCGGCCATCAACAGGTCCTGGATTTTGGTGGCGGTGCCGACGACAAGAATGAGCATGCCGGTGGCCATCGGGTCGAGCGTGCCGCAGTGGCCGATTTTTTTGGTGCCCAGGCAGCGCCGGGCGACCGCCACCACATCATGGGAGGTCATGTCGGGGCCTTTATCGACCAGGAGAACACCGTTAATCGAGTCGTCGGACTTCATCTTCAAGAACCTGCAAAAACTGTTGAGCCGCGACTTCGGAAGGACCCTTCATGCGGGCGCCAGCGGCGAGGTGATGACCGCCGCCGCCGAACTGGCCGCAGATGTCGGAAACATTGACGCGCGCGTCCTTGGAACGGGCGCTGACACGAACACGGCCATCCTCCAACTCCTCGAAAATGACGGAGGCGACGACGCTGTCCACCATGCGCAGCAGATCGATCAAACCCTCGGTGTCGCCGGGCCGCGCGCCTGTCTCCAGCGCGGTGCGGCGCTGGTAAATCCAGGAGGCGACACGGCCATCCGCGGAAAGACGCATCTCATTGAGCAGCGCGCGCATGAGGCCAAGACGACGCGCGGGAAAGGTCTCGTAAGTGAGGCGGCAGAGACGGCCGGTATCGAGACCGGCGGCGAGCATTTCGGCGGCGATCTGATGGCTGCGCGCGGTGGTGCTGGGATATTGGAAGGAGCCGGTATCAGTGGAGATGGCGACGTAGAGATTCTGGCGAACGATGTCGTCGATGGGGAAACCGCCGGTTTGCAGCAGCTCATAAACAAGTTGGCCGGTGGCGGGCACGCTGGGATCGATGTGGTTGAGGGAACCGTAGCCGGGATTGGTGCCGTGATGATCGAGGTTGATCCAGTCCGTCACCTGCTCAAAAGCGGCGACGCAACGCGCGCCGAGGCGCTCGCGGGTGGCGGTATCAAGGGCGACGACAAGGTCCGCGTCCAGCTTTTCCGGAGGCGGCATGATCTCGCCGCTGTGCGGCAGGAAGGCGAGGTTGTCCGGCACGGCGTCCTCAAGCATGGGGAGCACGGTTTTGCCCGCCGCCCGCAAACTGAGGGCGAGACCGAGCACGGAGCCAACCGCGTCACCATCCGGCCGGACATGCGCGGCGATGGCGATACGGCCAGCCTGCCGAAGCCGCCCGGCAAGCTCTTGCAAAGTGTGCGTGGGAGCGGGCATGGGTCAATCTTCTTTGCGCAGCTCGCCGTCCGCCGGCAGGTCCTCGTCCGGCAACGGCTCGGGCAGCGACTCGATGAGGTTCAGCACATTCACGCCGCGTTCGATGGAGTGATCAATGCGGAAGAACAACTGCGGAGAGTTGCGCAGGATGACGCGCTTGTAGAGGGCGCGCTGGATTTGCGGACGCGCCGCGTTCAGCTTCTTCAGCACGCGTTCGTCGGCGTCGTCGCGGCCAAGCACGCCGAGGTAAATGAAACACTGCTTCAAATTGGGTGTGATGTCCACGTCATGAATAGTGACGAGCAGGCCGCCGAAGTCGTAATCCTTCTCCAGGATCATGCCCAGCTCGCGGCGGATGAGCTCTTTGACGCGTTGGAGACGGTGGGTCATGGGAAGAAAAGCCGAAGCTCGAAATCCGAAACTCGAACCAAGCGCCGGCGAACTGGGCCAAATTAGTGGATCACAGGGTCTGCTCGATTTTCTCGAGCTGGTAGCACTCGATGACGTCGCCTTCCTCGTAATCGCTGAAGTTGCCGAGTTTGATGCCGCACTCCAGGCCGTTGCGCACTTCCGCCACCTCGTCCTGGAAGCGCTTGAGAGTCTCAATGCCGCCATCATAAACGGACTGGCCATCGCGCAGCACGCGGGCGCGCTGCTTGCGGTCGATGCGGCCATCGGTGACGAGGCAGCCGGCGGCGCGTCCGCGGGTGACTTTGAACACCTGCTTGACCTTGGCGTGGCCGAGCACGTTCTCGCGCGTGATCGGATCGAGCAGGCCTTTCATGGCATCCTTCACCTGGTCAATCAACTCGTAGATGATCGAGTAAAGCTTGATCTGCACGCCCTCGCGCTTGGAGACGGCGAGCGCCTTGTTCTCCAGCTTGATGTTGAAACCGATGATGACGGCGTCGGAGGCGCTGGCCAGCAGTACGTCGGACTCGTTGATGGGGCCGGCCTCGGCGTGCAGGATTTCGAGGTTGACCTTGTCGGTCGCGATGTCGCCCAGGCATTTTTTGATGGCCTCGACAGAGCCCTGCACGTCGGCTTTGACGACGAGTTTGAGGGTCTTCTTGTTGCCGTCCTCGATGTTGGCGAAAAGTGTTTCGAGCGTGGAGCGGCGGGGGGCGGTGAGCTTTTTCTTGCGCAGATCCTCCAGGCGCTCCTCACTGAGGCGCTTGACGTCGCGCTCGTTGTCCATGACGACGACTTCGTCGCCAACGTTCGGCATGTCGCTGAAGCCGGAGACTTCGGCGGGCAGGCCGGGACCGACGATTTTGATGTTGTCGCCGCGGTCATTGGCCAGGGACTTGACCTTGCCCCAGTGCGGGCCGCAGATGAAAGGCTGGCCGACCTTGAGCGAGCCCTGGCGCACGATGACGGTAGCGACGGGGCCTCTGCCGGGAACCATGGAGGACTCGATGACGGTGGCGCGGGCGGGCGCTTTGGGGTCGGCTTTGAGTTCGAGCACCTCTGATTGCACGGCCATGGTCTCGAGCAAGTCTTCAATGCCAAGGCCCTTGGTGGCCGACACTTCGATGCACTCGGTTTCGCCACCCCAGTCCACCGGCGCGAGGTCAAGCTCCTGAAGCTGGCCTTTGACCCTCATGATATCCGCACCGGGCAGATCGACCTTGTTGAGGGCGACCATGATGGTGACACCGGCGGCGCGCGCATGGCTCAGCGCCTCGCGCGTCTGCGGCATGATGCCGTCATCGGCGGCGACGACGAGCACGACGATGTCGGTGACGTTGGCGCCGCGGGCGCGCATCTCGGAGAAAGCGGCGTGACCGGGCGTGTCGATGAAGGTGATGGGTCGGCCGTTGTGCTCAATGCTGTAGGCGCCGATGTGCTGGGTGATGCCGCCGGCCTCGCCCGAGGCGACGCGGGCCTTGCGGATGGCGTCGAGCAGGGAGGTTTTGCCGTGGTCCACATGGCCCATGAAGGTGATGATGGGCGCGCGCAGTTCCAGTTTCTCCTCTTCGATTTCCTCGACGACCTGCGCCTGGGGTTCGACGATGACTTCCTCCGCCTTGTGAACACCGGCTCCTTTCTCGCGCTTCTCGCGCTCAAGTTTGAAGCCGTGTTTCTCACAGATTTTTTCGGCGATCTCAATGTCGATGGCCTTATCGGCGTTGGCGAAAATTTTGAAGGCGATGAGGTCTTTGATGACCTCAAACGGTTTCAGGGCAAGCTTGGAAGCCAGATCCTTGACAATGATCGGCGGTTTGAGATGAATGATTTTTTCCCCCGCCTCATTGATCTCAAACTGCGGCTCCTCGGGAGCTTCGGGCGCGGGCGACGGCGTGGCGACCGGATCCGGGTCTTTGAGCAATGAGATCGGTGGCAGCGCGGTGGTGGAAGCCTCGCCACTGTCCGTGGCGGGGCGACGTTTAATTTTAGGCTTTTCCTGCTCGTCGAAAAGATTGAGCGCCTCTTTTTTGGCTTCCTCGACGGATTTCTTCGGTTCGTCAGGCACGGAGGCTTTCGCTGCCGGTTTGGCGGGAGCGGGCTTTCCTCCAATGCGCGGCAGCGCGGACTTGGCGGATGCCGGCGCGCGTTTTTTGGCGACTGGTTTGTCCTCGTCAATCAAGGAAAGCACGTCCTTGGCACCGGATTTTTTGGCGCCCCCCTTCCCCGCCCCCGTGGTGGTGTCTTCTTCGACGCCGCCGGCTGAGGGTTGGCTGGACTTGGAGGATGAAGGGCGGCTGGCCATGATGTTGGTTAAAGACAAGGAGGAAATCCGGTTGGCTTGGTGAGTGGTGAGTGTGCTGGTTACGTGGCTGTTTCGTTTTTGAAGTTAACTGGCAAGCTTTGCCTTGGCGCGATCGACAATTTGCGCGGCCAACTCGCTGTTGCCGCCGAGGATTTCAGCGACGTCCTCGATCTCGGCGTATTCGAAGGTTTTCAAATCACCAAGGCCGTTTTCAGCAAGCAGGCGCGCGGTTTCGGCGTCGATGTCGAGCGCCTCTTGAATGGCGGTGACGGCGCTGCCCATCTGGCCTTCGAAGATTTCGGCGGCGTGCTCATCCTTCTCAATGATGAGATCCATGCCGACGAGACGTGAGGTGAGACGGGCGTTCTGACCGCGGCGGCCAATCGCTTTCGACAAGTCCTCCTCGCTGACCGTGAGACGGGCCTCTTTTTTGGCCGGGTCCACCTGGATGGTAATGACCTTGATCGGCCGCAAGGCTTCGCGCACAAACTCGGCCGGGTCGGTTTTGAAGCGAATTATGTCCACTTTCTCGTTGTTGAGTTCGCGCACGATGTTCTTGACGCGGGCGCCGCGCAGCCCCACGCAGGCGCCCACCGGATCGACCTTCTCGTCGGCGCTGTTGACAGCCACCTTGGTGCGGTAACCCGCCTCGCGGGCGATGCTGGCAATCTCCACTGTGCGATCGGCGATTTCGCTGACTTCAAACTCAAAGAGACGGCGCACGAAGTTCGGGTGGGAGCGGGAAAGAATGATCTCCGGCCCGCGCGAGCTGTCCTTCTCCACAGCCTTGACGTAAAAGCGCATGCGGTCGCCGGGCGTGTAGTCCTCAGTGGAGACGCGCTCCTTGCCGGGCATGACGCCCTCAAATTTGCCGAGATCGACAATCACATCGTTTTTGTCAAAACGGCGGACGACGCCGCTGACGACATCACCGGTGCGGTCTTTGAACTCGTCGTAAAGGTTTTCTTTTTCGGCCATGCGCAGACGCTGGAGCATGGTCTGCTTGGCGGTCTGGGCGGCGATGCGGCCCATGTTCTTGGGCGTGACCTCGAGCTCGATTTCATCGCCAAGCTGGGCGTCTTTTTTGAGGCGGCGGGCGCTGGCTAGAGGGAGCTCCTCAAAAGGGTTGGTGACCGTTTCCACCGCGATGAGCTTGGCCCAGGCTTTGATAGTGCCCTTGTCAGGATCAATGTCGATGCGCAGTTCGCGGGCGGGTCCGATGCTCTTCTTCGAGGCGGCCAGCAAGGCCTGGGAGAGGGCCTCAACCATCTTCATGCGGTCGATGCCCTTCTCTTTCTCGTAATAATCGAAAAGTGCTTTAAGTTCGCTAATCATAAAACTGAGCCATCCCGAGACAAAAAAGAGCGGGTGCAACCCACTCTTTCAAAAGCGACGGGATGTGGCTCTTGCCCGGGAACGGAAACACATATCATACCCGCCCCACGGGCACGGGCAAGCACAAAAAGGAAGACGAACCAAAGGCGCCGGCAACAGGGACGACTCAGCCTGAAGCCCGACTCTTGAAAATATTGCGATGATAGACTTCGCACTCTTTTTGATGCAGCCACACGCTCAAACAGAGCAGCATCACCGCCGCTGCCGCGGTCAACCCCAGAAAAATTTTGCCTTTTCCTGCCAAGCCCGCCGCCAAAGCGCCCGCTCCCAAACAAGCGACGGTGTAGAACGCCCAGTTGCAGTTCCCCCGGCGCTCGGTTTGCCCGCGAATGAGCGGTCCCAGTGCGGGATCGCGTGTGGCGAGGATGCGCGGCGTGGCCTGCTGGCGCAGCTCCTGGTAAGGCCAGACACTGGCGCAACTGGCGGTGATGACCACCAAAGCCAGCAAGCGGCTTTTGGTCTCGCCTGTCAAATGCGCCACCAATAAAAATAGCAACCCGGCCGCCAAACCGTACAACGGCAGCGGCTCCAACAACAAGTGCAGGTACTCTGGGTCGCGCAATCCCTGCCAGAGATCTTTGAGTTCGTGTCCCATGATTCTGGTGGAGTGCTTTCAAAAAAGCTCGGCCTGACCGCTCAGCGGCGGCACCAACCCGAGCTTGCGATAGGCGGAAGGCATTGCCACTCGGCCGCGCGGAGTGCGTTTGATGAAGCCCTGCATGACAAGGTAAGGCTCATGCACATCCTCCAAAGTGGAGGCGTCCTCGCCGACCGCCACAGCCACCGAGTTCAGTCCCACCGGCCCGCCGTCAAATTTGGTGATGATCGCCTCCAGTACGCGTGTGTCCATCTCGTCGAGGCCGGTTTCGTCAATGTCGCGCATGCTGAGCGCCTGCGCGGCCACCTCGCCGGTGATGTCGCCTTGGGCACGCACCTGGGCAAAGTCGCGCACCCAGCGCAGCAGGTGGTTGGCGATGCGCGGGGTGCCGCGGGAACGGCGGGCGATTTCAAGCGCCCCGTCGGACTCGATGGCCACCTCCAGCAGCCGCGCCGACCGGGTCAGAATATGCCGCAACTCCTCGGTGGTATAGTAATCGAGACGGTTGGGGATGCCAAAACGCGAGCGCATCGGCGCGGTCAGCATGCCGGCACGGGTGGTGGCGCCGACCAGGGTAAAAGGCGGCAGGTCAATGCGGATGCTGCGCGCCTTCGGACCCTGGTCAATGATGATGTCGAGCCGGAAGTCCTCGATGGCGGGGTAAAGGTACTCCTCCACACTGGGATGCAGGCGGTGAATTTCGTCAATGAACAGGATGTCGCGCTCCTGAAGGTTGGTGAGCAGCCCGGCGAGATCGCCGGCGCGCTCGATTTGCGGGCCGCTGGTGGCGTGCAGACGGGTGCCAACGGCGCTGGCGATAAGATTGGCCAGCGTGGTCTTGCCGAGACCGGGCGGGCCGCAGAGCAGCACATGATCGAGCGGTTCCCCGCGCAGTTTGGCCGCCTCCACCATCACCAGAAGCTGCTCCTTGACCTTCGTCTGCCCGTGAAACTCGGTAAAATCCGCCGGCCGCAAGGCCAGATCAAAAGGGGAGTCAGGTTCGTTGAGAGCGGGATTCACGCGGGAGGGGCAATCTGCATCAAAATGGGCCGGGCGCGCGAAAAAGAAAAGAGGATTTGCGGCGGGCCCGGCGGCGCGCCCAGCAAGTCGCCCGTCACAGGTTGATAAGGCGACTCGGTAACTGGCGCAGCGCAAGCGGCAAACACCGCCACAAGCAGCAACTTAAACCATCTCATGCTGGTGAATTTACACGCCCCCAAAAGCGCCTTGCAAGTCAGTTCGCGCGTTGTGTCGCGCGTTGCCGAGCCGCCTCATAGAGGGCTGCCGCCGCCGCGGTGGCCAGATTGAGGCTGCGCGTGCCGCGCATTGGAATGCGCAGAACACGATTCGCATTGTCGTTGAGGAGCGATTCCGGCAGGCCGCGCGTCTCCGGCCCAAACACCAGCCAGACATCATCGCCCCGCAAGTCCGCCTCCCAGTGGCAGCGCGCTCCTTTGGTGCTGAACAGCCAAAGCGCGCTTGCATGCACGCCTGACTCATTGTTGAAATGGTCCCAGTCCTCCCACACACGGACATCGACCTCCTCCCAGTAGTCCAGGCCGGCGCGCTTCAGGTGCTTGTCCTCAAGGGAAAAGCCCAGCGGACAAATCAGGTGCAGACGCGCCCCGGTGGCCAGAGCCAGGCGTCCGCATGCGCCGGTGTTGTGGGGAATTTCCGGCTGGTAAAGCACCAGATGCAGCATGACCGGAAGGATCGGGTCAGGGCTGGCCAGCGACGGGATTGACTGGCTGGCCGGAGGGATCGAGCACACGCACGGAAACAAAGACCACAAAGCTTTTGCGGTCGCTCAACGCCACTTTGCTTTTCCAGAAACGGCCGATCAGGGGGATGTCCCCGACGACCGGCACCTTGTCATTTACCTCGACGCGGCGGTCCTGAATCACCCCGCCGAGCACGACGGTGCTGCCGTCGTAAATGCGCACGGAGGTGTTGACCCGGTTGGTGCGAAAGATGGGCTGGATGATGCGGTTGTCCACCGGCTGATTGATGATCGCCCCACCCCCAAGATCCAGCGGGTTGTCGATGTCGGAGGCGTAATCAATAAAACCTTCGAACTCGGTGAATTCAGGATTGATGAGGAGGTCCACTTCGCGACCGTTCTCGGAGATGATCGGCTCCATCTCGATCACGGAACCGACCCGGCGCATTTCAAAGGTGGTCGGCGTGGAGGGCGTGATTGGAGCGGTGTTGTTGCCGGTGTTGATGCGGACGTTGCCAATTTGGAATGAACCGACTTGCTGCGGCACCTCGGGCGGATCAAACTCGGTGGGATAGATGAATTCGCGGGCCAGGCTGATGCTGGCGCGCTGACCGCCCTTGGCGACGATGCTCGGCACGGAAATCAAATCCACGCCCTTTTTTTGATTCAGCGCCCGCACCACCATTTGAAACTGGGGGTCGGTCAGCACGCCACTGAGCGCAAATTGGCCCGGGGAACGGGAATTCACGGGAATGTTCATGACATTCTCCCCCAAAAGGGCGTCCAAGGTAGGACGGCCAAGGATTTCACCGGAACTGCGCACGCCAGCCGTCATCGGAAACTGGCCGACGGGGATGTCTGTACCCGGAAACTGCATGGGAAAATTGGAGGAGGCCCCGTCCGCTGACTGCATGTTGCCGTTGGTGCCGCCGCTGCCAAAAACCGCGTTGGAACCGGGCACATTGAAGGCCCCGAGCAGCCAGTCAAAGCCAAGCTCCTCCAGATTGGTTTGGTTGATCTCGATCCATTTGACTGAAATCAGCGCCTGCTTCGGCGAGACATTGGCGGCCTGCTCCACCAGCATGTCCACAACCTCGTGATTGGCCGCCGTGTTGCGCACGACCAGCATGTTGGTCGCCTTGCTGTAGGAGGCGGTGGCACCTTCCGGAAAGCTGACGCCCCGACTTTCCAGAAACTCGCGGGCTCCCAGACGCCGGATGTTCAACCCGCCTCCTGAAGGGGCGGCGGAAAATGGGTCCGTGGCAGCCGGAGCCGCTTCGGACGTGGCGGTTTCAATAAAACCTGGTGGCACCCGGTAGGTCTTCAGGATGAGATCGCCCGACTGTTCACTCAACGTCACAAATTTCACTGCAAACTCCTCGATTTTGAAAGCCGCCCCGGCTTTCTCCGCGGTGTATCGCACCAACTCCTCCATGGGCACATTGGTCAGGGACAGGTCAATGGGCCGGCTTGCCGCTTCGGGGGGCAGGGCCAGAACAAAGTCGATGCCGCGGCCTTCCTGATCCAAGTCACGGCTGCGCACACGCAAAAATTCAATGACCTCCTCAAATGAGGCGCCGCTGAAATCCACTTTTGGCACCATCATGGTGCGCAGCTTTTTCGCGATTTTCTCGCGATTGCCGAGCACGTTGCGCAGCGATTCCTGCCGTGAATCCGCATAAAGGCCAAGCTGGGCGCTGGTGGGCGGCACCGCATCTTCCCAGGCCGCATTGACCTCATTGAAGAGGCGTGACCGCCGGTGATCCCGTGCCGTCTCGAAATAGCGCGCCTTATGCCCTTCCGCCTGCTCCATTCCGCGCCTTGCCGCCGTGTTGTAAGGATCGGTCCGCAATACTTGCTGGTAAGTTTCGATGGCCGCATCGAAGTCGCCAAGCTCCATTTGGGAACCGGCAAAACGCAGCCACTCGGCCACCTGCCTGGCCGCCGCCACATGCCGGGGAGTGAGGGCGGGAGGATAGCGGTCAGGATCTGCCATGTCCTTGAGCAACTGCGCGGCCTCCTGGTTCTGCGGGTCCATGCCCGGCTCAATCACCGCTTTGAGCTGGGTTTCCGCTTCCGCGTAGCGCCCCTCCGCCAGCAATTCCCGAGACCGGGCACAAGCGGCAGCCGCGAAACCCTGACGGGCTTGGAGGCGGACGGTTTGCGTCAGCGGAGAAACCGGCAAACTGTCATGGGCGCTCTTGAAAACGTCTGCCGCGGCTTGAAATTTGCTTGCATTGAGCAGCAAATAGCCCTCCCGCACCTGCGCCTGGGCCTCGGAAACCTGTGTCGCCCGCCGGCTTGCTTCCGCCTCCGCCAGCCCAGTCACCGTTGGCCTTTGAGCTGCCGCATCGAAGCGGACCACAAAAAAGAGGGCAATAACCGGCGCCAACCAAGCCTTCACAGGCAAATGACAGAATTTCTGCGATGACTGAATAGACATGAATAAATTGGCATCGAATTCGTGCGGGAAAGCCAGCACTAGCAGAAACCGACTTTACCCCCAAGCCAAATTTCAGCCTTGTTCGAACATTTCCCAATGAATTAGTTCATAAAGCGCTGCAACATGAGGCTTTCTCCCGCCTTATCAAGATTTTGTCTAGCCTTTCCCAAAGAAATCCTTCATCGTTCTCACCCCATCGTTTCGCCAGCCGTGATTAGCCGCTTTGCTTTGCCCCCTCGTGCTTGCCGCCGCCTTTTCCAGCACTTGTGCCTTCTGACCGCGCTGACAGTCACTTGGGCCAGTCAACGCTTGGAGGTAACGGCCCAGGAAATGCCTCAACCTCCCGCCGTTGGACGCCTCCTTGATGGGGCCTGGGGCAGGTTGCAGGCGGTGCCGATCTTTTTGGAAGCCCCGCCCTCCATGGTGGACTCCTACCCCCTGCCGAATTCCATGCCGCGCTGGAGCTTTCCAGAGGCGGAGGCGGCGCGCTTGCCGCTTTTTTTCAGCAGCATTGGACTTCCAGTCTCCCTTATCAATACCCTGAATCAGACCGGCACCCAGGTCAAAGAGGGCGGTTGGATCCATCTTTTCCCGCCCGTCAACGCCGTGGCGAGTTTGGATCGCGAGGTGCGCGCCCGCCTCTACACGCAGCTCGGCAAATTTGAGGTCAATGAGTTCCACCATGATCCAGTGCTCATTCTCGCCGACACGGTGGATGAATGGTACAAGTCCAGCAAACTGCGCCCGGAAATCATCTCCACCATCACTCAGCTCAGCTACCGGCGGGGCGACACCTGGGCTTTCAGCGATCTTCCCATCGTGCTGGGCCTGGCCAAGAGCGAAACCGAGGCGCGCGAGATTTTCAAGGCCTTCACCCGCACCCGGACCTATCTGGTCAAACTGAATGTAACCCCCGAATTGGACGTGGAAGCCGTGCGCACCTACTGGAGCATCGGCGGCAAATCCTTCCGCCTCAAGGCGCTCGATCCCCTCTTGAACTCCATCCAGGAGACAGGCCATACGGTCGATCTCGACCTCGTGCACATCATTCCCGCCCTGCCGCGCAAGCTGATCTACAATTACCCCCACCCCAGCTTTTTTGCCCAGGGCATCCTGCCCGATTGCCACTGGACCTCGCTCAATTTTTTCAACTACGACCCCCACGAATACCTGCTGGACTCCAGGCTGGCCACCAACCGGGTGCTTGAGGATTTTGTGCCGGTCGAGCCGCCCTACACCTACGGCGACATTCTTTTCTTCCTCCGCAACGAGGACGGCGACGCCTTCCATTCCTGCCTGTTTCTTGCCGACGACTTGGTTTTCACCAAGAACGGACGCAATCAACTTTCGCCGTGGATCATCAGCACGATTGAGGACGTTTCGAGAGTTTATCTCTCGATCACCCCAGGCCGCATCCAAGCCTACCGGCGCAAGGACCAGTATCAGCAGATGGGCGAATAACCGCCCATTCGCGTCAAAAGACATCGACTTTTCTTGCCGAGGGGCACTTTTCCAGGCATCAGATAATAAGAACTGTCGTATTTGCGGCCTCCTGAAATGCATACACCACCCGCCACTGACGCCCCCAACCCGAAACCCTGTCGCGTCGCGATCATTGAGGACCATACCCTGGTGCGCGATGGCTTCAAGAATTTGATCGAATCACTGCCCGATTTCGATTTTATTTGGTGGGCGGGTTCCGTCGAAGAGGCTTTGAAAAAACTGGCGGACGACCCTCCCGAGTTGCTCACCACGGACATCAGCCTGCCGGATGGAAACGGTTTGGATATTGTCCGGGCGGCGGCAGCCATGAAGCCGCCGGTGAAAGTTCTGGTCATGTCCATCCATGACGAAACCATGTTTGCCCAACGAGCGCTGAAAGCAGGCGCCATGGGTTACTTGATGAAAACCGCGCCTCAGGAGGAAATCGAGGACGCGCTGCGCAAGGTGGCCTCGGGCCGCGTGGCCATCAGCGCCGAAATTTCCGAGATGATGGTCATGGCCTTGTCCGGATACACTGGGCGGCCCAAATCCCATTCTCACGCCAACTTGCAGGATCTCAGCGAGCGCGAGTTTGAAATTTTCCAACTGATCGGTGAGGGTCAAAGCTCCCAAGCCATTGGCAAAGCCCTGAGCATCAGCCCGAAAACCGTGGATGTTCATAAAATGAACATCCGCAAGAAGCTGCACCTGGAGGAGGGCATCACCCTCACGACTTATGCCATTCGCTGGTCGGAAATGCAGCGTCTTGGAGGCGTGTCTCTTTGAGGCGACTCATGCCTTGGTCATGCCATCGTCGAGCGCCAGTCTCCACACTCCCATGCTTCCCGAACATCAGGCTCTCCTCATCCTGACCTGTCAAAAGTTCCCCCACCTCAGCGGATTGCCTTGCGCATTCGAGCCGATTTTAAAAGGCGGCTCCGACCGGCATTACTACCGGCTTTCCTGGCCGGACTCCGGCCAGCCCCCCATGATCCTCATGGTCTATACGCATGCCCGCCGCGACAACCTCAAGTTCGCTCCTGCCACCCGCCGGCTCCATGCGCTCGGCGTGCAGGTTCCGACCATTTTCCTGCACGACGAAACCCGCCTCTGCATCTGGCTCCAGGATTTGGGGCGGAATGACTTGCACTCGCGCAGGGAAAGCCCCTGGAGCGAATTGCGGCCGCTGTACGAACAGGCGCTGCAGCAGGCCGCCAAAGTGCACGCTGTGCGGCAGCGGTCTCTCACCCTCGATGACCTCAACGAAATCGAGCCTCCCTTCGATGAAAACCTCTACTTCTGGGAGCAGAATTACTTCCTGGATCACTACGTTCGCACTCATCTTCGGCGCGAGTTTCCCGACATCACCTCGACCCCGGTTGAGCAGGCGCTCAAACAGCTCCGCGAAACCCTGTCCGCTTTGCCGCGCTGCCTCGTTCATCGTGATTTTCAAAGCCAAAATCTCCTCATTCATGACGGCAGCGTCTGGCTGGTCGATTATCAGGGGCTGCGGCTCGGTCTCGCGGAGTATGACCTCGCTTCCCTGCTCTTTGATCCTTACATGAGCTTGACCCGTTCCCAGCACGAGGAATTGCTGCAATACTACGCCGCCCTGCGCGGCCTGCCGTTTCCGCGCCTGCGAGAGACCTTCCTGCTCTGCGCCGCCCAGCGTTTGATGCAAGCCTTGGGTGCCTATGGCAACCTCAGCCGGAATTTCGGCAAATCCCACTTTCTGCAGTTCATCCCCACAGCCGTGGAACGGCTGCGTGATGTCTGCGAGGAATCCCATGCGCTGCGCCCGATTGCCTCGCTGCTGGATGCCGTGCCTTCCGGCGAATGAGCGTTAGAGGGCGGGTGGCAGGGGCGTTCTCTTTTCCGCCCCTGCCCTCGCATGACCTTCCGCTTGCTCCTCCTGCCCCTGCTGCTGACCGCTGCCCTGGCGCAAACACCGGACGTCCTTTTTGTCAACGGCCGCATCCTCACCCTCGACTCCGCCGGGCGTGTCGTCGAAGCGCTCTCGGTCAAAGACGGGCGCATCCTCGCCACCGGTGGCAGCGCCGCCCTGCGCGTTCAAGCTGGCGCAGGCACCCGTGTGATCGACCTCGGTGGCCGCTGCGCCATTCCTGGATTGATCGAAACCCACTGCCACAGTCTCGGCGCCGCCAAAGCCGCGCTCGCCGGCGACTACGCCGAGTTTCACACCATCGCCGACCTGCAAAACTGGCTTCGCGCCAAGGCCGCCACCCTGCCACCCGGCAGTTGGATCGAAACGCCGCGCAACGAGATCACCCGGCTCAAAGAACGCCGCTTTCCCACTCCTGAGGAACTCGACGCCGCCACCGAGACCCATCCGGTACTGTTCGTCTCCGTCACCAAATCCGTGCTCAACTCCCGCGGGTGGAAGGCACTCGGCGTCACCAGCCCGGCTAGCAAGGTCGCCGACGGCGAGGTCATCTTCGAGGAAGGCCGCCCGGTTCTGCTGCGCGGCGGTCAGGCCGCCCTGCGCAGCGTCATGCCCGTCCCCACCCCCCCATCCCCCGAGGCGGTGCGTGCCAAGCACGAGGAACTCGTCGCCATCTACAACTCCGTCGGCATCACCTCCATTTTTGAGCGCGCCACCGACCGCGCCGGCTTCGACTACTTTCGCGAGCAAGCCGCGAACGAGCGCTTGAAAGTGCGCGTGCGCGCCACCTTCCGCTTCGCCGCCAAAGATGGCGCCGGCACCGCAGCCTACCTCGACAAACTCGGCCTCCAACCCGGCGAAGGCGATGCCATGGTGCGCGCCACCTGCCTCAAAATCACCGTCGATGGCGGCATCCATTGGGGCACCACCTGGCTGAGCGAGCCGCATGGCGAAAAACGCGCCGCCTTCTACCGCAACAGCGACCCCGCCTACACCGGCAACCAGAGTTACAGCCCCGCGCAAATGGAGGACATCTTCGCCGCCGTCAACCGCCGCGGCTGGCCGATGAGCGCCCATGTCACCGGCGACGGCGGCGCCATGGCCGTGCTGCGCGCGGTCGCAACCGTGGCGCAAACCCAGCCTGACATCCGCGACCGCCGCTTCAACCTGATCCACTGCTACTTCCCCACCCCGGAAATGGCCGCGCTCGCCAAAAACCTCAACGCCGGCGTCGATACCCAAGGTTACCTCTACTACCGCGACGCGGATTTCATCTCTCAAATTTACGGCCCCGAGTGGGCGGAGCGTTTCATTGGACTGGGCGAGTGGGTCAAGGCCGGCGTTCCGACCGGCCTCAACAGCGACCACATGATCGGCTTCGATCCCAACCATGCCATGAACGCCTTCAATCCCTTCCTCATGCTCGACATCGCCGTCAACCGCCGCGACGACCACGGCAACGTCCACGGCGAAAAACAAAAACTGAGCCGCCTCGACGCCCTGCGCACCCTCACCACCTGGGCCGCTTGGTTGAGCTTCGATGAAAACGACCTCGGCAGTCTCGAACCCGGCAAACTGGCCGATTTGGTGGTGCTCGACCGCGACTACCTCAAGTGCCCCGCTGAAGAAATCCGCCGCATTCGCCCCCTCGCCACTTACCTCGCAGGTAGCGCTGTCTTTGCGCGGTGAACTGAAGTTGCAACCGCAATTTTGCGCAATAAATCCGTTGTCGCGGCCAGGAATCCGCCTCACTTAAGCGCCTATCAACCCCCTCCCATGCGCAACATGAACTGGATTCTCTTCGCCCTGCTCACCGTGCTTTCCTGGGGCGTTTATGGCGTCATTCTGCACAAAGCCCGCGGCCTGATGCCGATGGGCGCGGAGGCACCGAACGCCGGCCTGAAAGCCTTCCTCTTCGTCTGCATTGCCTACGCCTTGATCGGCGTCGCCACCCTCGCCGTCCTCAAAGTGCGCGGTTCCAATTTCTCCTTCGGAACCGACGGCGGCATCACCTGGAGCCTGATCGCCGGCACCGCTGGAGCCATCGGCGCCTTCACCCTGGTGCTCGCCCTCGGCGCCGCCGCCCCGATCTACAAAGGTGCCGCCGCGGCGGCCGTCATGCCCATCGTCTTCGCCGGCGCGCCTGTCGTGAACACCCTCGTCGCCATGACCCTGCACCCGCCCGAAGGCGGCTGGAAATCCCTGCCCCTGCCCTTCATCCTCGGCTGCCTGCTCGCCGCCTCCGGCGCTTTCATGGTCGCCAGATTCGCCCCTGCCAACACGGGCGGCGGCCACGCCAAACCGCACACACCGGTGCCCTCAAAATAACCGGGTAAACCCGCTCCGCAGTAGCACTCCGCCCCGCAACGACGGCCTTGATTCAGGCCGCCTGCCCTAAAAATGTAAAAACCAAACCGCGCTCAAACCGCGAGCGAATCGACATTGATGCGGCGACCGGCGCGGTCGAAACGCACCTTGCCGGCGCTCAGCGCGAACAGGGTGTGGTCCTTGCCCATGCCGACATTGGCGCCGGGAACCCAGCGCGTGCCGCGCTGGCGGATGAGGATGTTGCCCGCGATGACGGCCTCGCCGCCGTATTTTTTCACGCCGAGACGTTTGCTGTTGCTGTCGCGCCCGTTTTTGACGCTGCCTTGACCTTTCTTGTGAGCCATAAAGCCGGATCTCCTGAGTTGCGGTTAATTAATGATTCAAGCGTTGATGGAAGTGACTTCCACCTGGGTCAGTGACTGGCGATGCCCCACTGTGCGGTGATAGCCCTTGCGCTTGCGGAATTTGAAAGCCACGACTTTCGGGCCGCGGTACTGTTTGACGACCCTGGCAACCACGCTGGCTCCGCTCACGGTGGGAGCGCCCACGCGCACCTCCGCTCCTTCGCCGCAGGCCAGCACCTGGTCAAAGACCGCTTCCTCGCCCTCTGCGAGTTCGAGTTTCTCGACATCCAGCCGGTCTCCCACTGAGACCTTGTACTGTTTGCCGCCGGTTTTGATGATTGCGTATGCCATGACTGAAAGAGAACGAAGTTAACCCGCAAAGCGGGCGGCGATAGTTCCATAGCGCGCCAGAGGGGGCAAGCGGAAATTTTGCTTTTATGCAGGTTCTTGGCAACCCTAGACAAGGCCTTTTACGACCCCCGCTACCGGCAAACCGCGAGCGTCACGGGATCGTGGCGGTCTCATTCGTTGCCTTCGTCCAGGGCGCGGCGGATTTTGTAGAGCAGCAGATGTGTGTGGGCGGGGGCTTGGGCGGCAAACACACCTTCCTTGATGCCCGCGCGGACTCGCTCCACCTCGTACAGCGCCGCCGCCTGGGTGGCCGATACCGTCTGGCCATTGTTGGCCAGAACTAGCAAACGCTCCAGGTACATCGCCTGCAAGCTCTGCCGCAACGTGGAGGGCTGGCCGTCGGGGTCGCCTGTGAAAATGGCTGCGGTCAAGCGCGTCAACACCTCCCCCGCCGTCATCTCATTGCCATAAAGCGCGCTGTCCGAGAGGCGGGTCAGCACCGCGCTGTGCAGCAAATGATCGAGCAGACCGCGCTGAATGCGCGCCACCCGCTCATGAAAACGCGGGTCCTCGCCCTGTTCGTGATTGAACCCGCGACGCCGCGCCTGCAAGTGCGCCGCCAACTCCTCCGGCACCTGCCATGCGTGTGGCGAAAAACCGTGCTCGGCGATCATGTCGAGCGCGGCTATCTGGGTCGCCTTCGGCACCGGGGTGAAAGGCCGTTGCTCCGGCGACTGCCCGGCATGGGAGCGCTCGACGAAGACACCGCCGACATAGCGGGAGGCGGCGGTCAACGCGTCGCCAATCTCGCGGGTGAGCGTGCTGTAGTCCCGCAGCAGTTGCTCCCAGTCACGCCCCTCCTCCGGCCCCCGCTCCAGCAGAGTGGCAACCCGGCCGCTCGCCAGCTCGCAACGCGCGGCGCCATAAGCCACCGGATCGCTGCTTTGGTCAAAAATCATGGCGCGCGGATCAATGCCCTTGCCGGGACCGCGCATGTCATCAGCGTCGTTGGCAAAACCCAACTCCGGCAGATGCGAGCGCGCGGCGATGGCCGCCAGTCGTTCCGTCTCCGCCACCGGATCCTCCAGCGACTCGCTGTAACCAAACTCAACGGCCCAATGGTCGTAGGGTCCGGGTTTGGTGATGTAAAACTGGCCCTGCTTGACGCCCGCCGGCGCGACGTTGGCCGAGGGATAATCCATGACCGATCCCATCAGCCCGGTCTTCGCCGTCAGCTTGGCGTTATGGATGGTTTGGGGGCTGTGCAACTGGCTGCCGCGGAAATTGTGGTTCAACCCGAGGGTGTGCCCGATCTCGTGCAGCACCAGATAGTGCAGTGCCTCATGCATCAACCGGTCCATCTCCATACGGCCCGCCGGCGCCGCGCGCAGCACGCTGCGGCCAAACATCACCCCCTGCCCCGCGCAGACTCCCGCCAGACACTCCGCCCCATGACGCGTGTGCAAACCCACCGGCGCCTCCATCCCAGGATCATACGCCGGCAGACCGGCGAGTCCGACCTCGTCAAACAACCCTGCCGTGCGCGACCTGCCGGTCATGTAGCTGAACTCCAGCATGATGTCCGCGCCGAGAATCTGTCCGGTGCGCGGATTGACAAAACTGGGGCCGTAGCCGCCGAAGGGCGGGTTGGGGGAGGAGGTCCAGCGCAGCACGTTGTAATGAATGTCCCCGGCGTCCCACTTGGCGTTGTCCGGCTGCTGTTTGATCACCATGGCGTCCTTGAAGCCGGCCGTTGCAAAGGCCTCGTTCCAGCTCAGCGCCGCCTTGCGGATGGTGTCGCGAAACTCCACCGGCGTGGTGTTCTCAATCCAGAACGTGATCGGCTCCACCGGTTCGCTGAGTTTCGCCCCCGGCTTTTGTTTGACCAGATGCCAGCGGTGAATCACATCCCGGTAGGGCATGATTTCCGCCGAGGTCATGTCGGTGACTTGGGTGGCGAAGTAGCCGACACGCGGATCGTCAAAACGCGGTTTGAAATCGTTCTCCGGCATCCGTACCAGCGCGTGTTGGATTTGAATGGTGACGTAGCGCGGGTCGGCGATCTCATGGGCCTTGTGACCGGGGTTGCCGGCGGGCGGCGACGGGTTCTCATAGACGAAGGCCACGTTCACCAGCACGTTGTCCGGGTAGGTGTTGGCGCGGATGAGGCGGGTCTTCGCCTCGGAAAGCCGGCCCAGCACTGACTTTCCAGGGTCGCTGCCGCGATGCACACGCAGCAAACTTTCGCGGAAAAAGAGGCTGGTCGCGTCGATCACGAAACCGCCCTCGTCCTCGGCCAGGATCGCCTCGCTGGCCAGCACCGCCGGCGAGGTGTTCGCCGCCGCCGCGCGCGCCAGCGGATGCGCGGGGTCAAAATAAAACGCCACCGGCAACTCCACCACCTCGAGGCGGTCAAAAGCGCGCCGCCAGCGAATCACCGCCTCCGCGCCATACTGCCCGCGCATGAAGCCCGCCTGCACCACGCCGTCGAGCGTCTGTGGATGGTAGATGAACTCCTGGTCGAGCTGCTCCTTGCGCAGGTAAAGCAGCAGCTTGCCCTTCTCCGGTTGGAAAAAGAAATCAAACAACCCGCCCAGCCGCCGATGATCTTTCGTCACCTCCGCGACGGTTTTTTTCTTCGCCGGCTCCTCCGGTTTTTTCTCCGCTTGCGAAGGAGGCTCCTTGGCTGCCGCTTTCGTTTCGGAGTCAGGCGAGGGCTTGTCTGGTTCCGGCTTGGGTTCCGGTGGCGGTTCCGGTGGCGGTTCCGGCGCGGGCTTGGGTTCAGGTTTGCCCGGAGGCGGCTGCGGCTTGTCCTCGGCGGCCAGTGACAACGTCAGCACCGGAAACAGCAGGGTCGGCAGCAGCAATAGCAAGGGGAAACGCATGGTGAAGGATTGGTTGAGCCGGAACCATTCACTAAAACCTGCGAAATTGCCAGTTGTTCGCGGAATTCCTTTCCGCCGGGTGAAAATGGTACGCGGGGAGGGGGTCGAACCCTCGACCAATTGGTTAAAAGCCAACTGCTCTACCACTGAGCTACCCGCGCGCGGTTTTTGGGGGCGGCATTCATACACGACTGCCTGGTGCCCGCAAGCAGGAATAATCTTCAACCAGGAGTTTTTTCGTCAACTCCAGCAATCCCCCACCGGGGCGTTTGACGTGCCAAGCGTACATCCCCGCCGCCGTGGCGCCGATGACATCCGCCAGCCATTCGTCGCCGGCATGCACTGACTCAGCGGCTTCAGCCCCTGCCGCCGCCAGTGCCTGCGCAAACAGGCGCGGATGCGGTTTCGCCACCCCGGCCACGCTCGACAAGGTGACGGTTTGGAAATAGCAGGCGATGCCGAGTCCCTCCAAAATACCCTCCAAGCGACGGTCAAAATTGGACAGGACATGCAGGTCAAAGCGCGCCTTCAACAATTCCAGTGCCGGCACCGCATCCTCAAAAAGCCGCCAAGCGTCGGCGCGTGCGAAATGACGGTAGAGGTCGTCAAAGAGCGCGTCCAAGTCCGTCTCCGTGAAGGGTCGCGGAACCGCTTGCATGAAAGTCGCGCGCACCACCGCGCGCCACCAGGCGCGGTCGTCGTCGCAGGAGCGCCCGCCCTCCGAATGCGGTGGCGGAGTCGCCCGCCAGACCCGCCCGAAGGCTGCTTGCAACTCGCCAGATTCCGCCTGGATGCCGTGAGCACGGCCACAGCGCGCATAAACCTAGCCGACGGACTCCGCCAACTCCATCAAAGTGCCGGCGGCATCAAAGAAGACACGACGGATCACGATTGCAACACCGGCATCACGCCGGCTGCGGTTCAAGGCATCACGCTGCGGTAACCCTTGCCGCTCTTGCCCGAGTAATATGGCTCGGCGGGCGGCGGAGTCTCATCCACGATGTCAGCGGGGGTCTTGTATTTGCCCATGCCCTTGCGTTTGAAGGGACAGCCACGGTCATTGTAGCTGCCGACCATCCAGGGTTTGGTGGAGCAGGAGGCGAGAACGGAAATCGAGACGAGAGCGAGAAGCCATTTCATAACGGAAGAAATGCAGTTTGGCGGGTGATGGCCGCCCTTGTCAAAAAAATTCTCCCGCGATTGCGGAATTTCCGATGTTGCCGCTTGCCGCCGGCCCGCCCTCCACCCAGCATGGCGCCATGCTCATTTCCAGCAGCAGCAACGACCAAATCAAGAGCGCACGGCGGGTGCGGGAAGGCAAGGAGAGCGGGCTGATTTTTCTTGAGGGCGAGCGACTGGTGCGGGACGCCCTCGGCTCGGAGTTGGCACTGCGGGCCTGTTTTCACCCGCCCGACCCCTCGCCCCCCATCGCCACGCTGCTGCCGGCTTTGTCAGCAAAAGGCGCGCGGCTGCTGCCCACCGCCCCTGCGACACTCCAAACCTTGAGCGACACCGTCTCGCCGCAAGGCATCGTGGTGCTTGCGCAAAAACCCTCCACCGATCCCGAAATTTTCTGGCGGCGGCTGCCGCTCTCGCCCTTGCTGGTGGCACTTGACCGGGTGCAGGACCCAGGCAACCTCGGCACCATCCTGCGCAGCGCCGAAGCGGCTGGCGCCAACGGGCTCATCACCCTGGCCGGTAGCGCGGACGTGTTTGCCCCCAAGGTGCTGCGCGCCTCCATGGGATCGGCCCTGCGCCTGCCATTGCTGCCCGCATTGACCGCGGCGGAACTGCTTGAGTCGGCGCACCAGCGCGGTCTGCGTTTGGTCGCAGCGAGCGGCGGAGCAGCCACCCGCCATCGCGCACTCGACTGGCGCGGCTCCGTCATCCTGCTATTGGGCAACGAAGGCGCCGGCATCTCCCCGCCCCTGCTGGCCGCCTGTTCAGAAAAAGTGCGCATCCCCATCCAGCCCCGCGTGGAATCTCTCAATGTGGCGACGGCGGCGGCGGTGCTGCTTTTTGAGGCGGCCCATCAACGCGACCCTCATCGATAACCGAAAGGATGTCGTGCCCACCGCCTCAGCCCAGCGGCCAGCTCTCCGGCAGCGGCACCACCCGCCGCTGCCCGCGCTCAAAACGCACCGTCTCCATGTAGCCAACTGAGCGCGCCAAACTCACTGCTAGCGCGAAGTCGCTCCCGACTTCGCCCGGCGCGTGCGCGTCGGAATTGATGACGATGGGCACCCCGGCGCTGAACGCCAGTTCCAGCATTTCCCGGGACGGATAGATTTCCGCCACGTCCTTGCGCAAACCGGCGGTGCTGACCTCCATCACAGTGCCGCTGTCCACAAAAGCCTGGATCACCGGCTCGTAATAGCGGCGCAAATCGCCCGCGGGTCGAAATCCGAATTTTTTTGCCAAGTCCGGGTGCGCGCCGATCTCGAAAAAGCCGCTGCGCACGCACTTTCCATAAAGCCGCCAGTAAAGCGCCCAGATTTCCTCCACCGCACCCTGCTCCCGCCAGCGGGAGAGATGACGGGGATTGTCCACATCCCAGCCGGGGGCGATGTAATGCACACTGCCGATGAGGTAATCCCAAGGAGCAAGAAACCGCGTCTTTTCCAGCCAATCCTCCCGGCCCTCCAGGTAGTCGCACTCCAGGGAAAGTCGCACGGGAAAATCCCCGGCGCTCTGCCGCGCTTCCGCCACCATCTCCAAGTAGCGCGGAAATTCCGCCCAGTCCATGCGCCAGTCGTCAAAGGGCCCCGGCATCGGATTGTGATCGGAGAAGCCGATTTCCGCCAGCCCCGCCGCGCGCGCCGCCGCCACGTAATCGCGCGGATGCCCCTCCGCATGGCGGCAAAGAGGCGTATGAGTATGGTAGTCGGTCAACAAGGCCAAAAAAAAGAAAAAAAATCTTGCCCGCGCAAGCTGGAACACGCTAATTTCACCATCGATGAAGAAAATCTTCCTGACAGTCGCAAGTTTGGCACTTTTGAGCAACGGCAGCAACCTTTTGGCTTGGGCCGGAGGTCCATTTGATAATGGCGATCCCGGCAGCCTGCTGATGGAACGCGGTGGTTTCTACCAATGCCAGTTCTCTTTCAGCAACGGCAATGGCTACGGCATTTTCACTCCCGATGCCATCCTCGCCGGCAACCTGCCCGCAGCCTCGGCCCAAGTCTCCGCTGGCGGCGGCACCAACAACCAGCAGGTTGGCATTTTTAACCGGGGCTCTCTCTACACGCCCAACACCAATGGCGCCAACCCTCTCAATCGCAACGCCAACCGCTCCGTATTCTACTACAAAGGCATGACGTACGTCGGCGGCTGCTTTGGTTTCCTCGACATTGAAAAAAGAGAAATTCAAGGAACCGCCAACGCCAATAGCGACGAGCAAGTTTCCCAGCAAACCCTCTCGCAAAACACCGGCGGGTTGGTCAACGCGGCCCAAAGCGCCCAGACCCAGCAGCGCATCGTGCTGAACAATGCCGGCTTCATCTTGAACCTGGGCTGGAAAGGCAAAATCAATAGCACCCGCCCCACCCTGCGTTTTCGCGGCAAAGGAGAGCTGGCCGTGCTTTCCCCCAACGGCGAGTCCACGGTGTCCTCGCTGGCCTTCCGCGGCTTCAGCGGTTTGATTGATGCGATCGTCTCTTCCGTTCAAAACTTCCAAGGTCCCGGTTCCCCAAACTACACAGCCGCGCAAACGGCCATTGGGGATGCGTTGACTGACCTTCAAACTAATTACCTTAGTGCAGGTGGAGCTGACGCCCTCTACAGAGACGCCAACAAGCATCCAGTTTACGTCACCGGCAACCGTCGCTACTTCTGATACCGGTTTCTTTGACCGACTTTCCGTGGTGGGTGCCCGTGCAAACGGTCACCCACTTTGTTTTCCCCGGCTCCTATGTCTTCCAAACTGCATCAAGGCTGGTCTCTGATCGAACTCATCGTCGCGGCCGCCATCATCGCACTGCTTATCACCCTCGTCTTCCCGGCCTACACCTTTGTCAAAGCCAGGATGAACTTCGCCGCCTGCACCGGCAATTTGAAGTCGATCCACGCCGGGTTGAGTGTTTATCTGCAAGATCACGCCATGGTTTGGCCGCAACCCCCCGGCGACTTGCGGGAAATGGCGGATGCGGAGGAGGACAAACTCAGTGTCTGGTGGTTTGAGACCTTGCAACCCTACCAAGTCACCCGCAAAACCTGGCTCTGCCCCGGTGACCGCGACGGTCACGAGCACGATCAGGAGGACACCCGCACCTTCCTTTCCTCCTATGGCGTCACCCTTTTTGATGAAACCCCCAGCAACGCCTACCGCTGGTTCCAGCCCTGGGTGATCGAGTCCGGGCAGAATCATGGCAGGGCGCAGGGCCCCAACCTGATCATGCCGGATGGCGAAGTCCGGCAGGGCATCGGCATCGACATTGCGCCGCCTCAATAAGCCAGCCATGCCGCTGGGCGCCCGCAGCCGACGCCTCGGCCGTCGCCGCTGCCACCCGCGCCAAGACATGGCCTGGGGCCGCCGGCTTCCAGCCGGTGAATGTCTGTGTGCCCCCGCCCGTTCACACTTGCCCGGAGCCCTTGCCTTTCCTATTTATTAATGCGCCCCCGTTCCACGGATCACCGCCGGCAGCGTGCGCAGCAGGATGCGCAAGTCCAGCCAGAGCGACCAGTTGTCGATGTAAGCCAGATCGAGCGCGACCCATTCCTCGAAATTCTTGATGCCATTGCGACCGCTGATCTGCCAGAGGCAGGTCAGACCCGGCTTGACACTAAGGCGGCGGCGCTGCGCGTGCTTCTCGATCCGGTCAATCTCATATACCGGCAGCGGACGCGGCCCGACAAGGCTCATCTCCCCGCGCAAGACATTGAGCAACTGCGGCAGTTCATCAATGCTCAAACGGCGCAGCCAGGCGCCGAATTTGAAGACGCGCGGATCGTTGCTGATTTTGAACACCGGTCCGTCCATCTCATTGCGCGCCTGCAAATGATCCCGCTGCGCCTCGGCATTCGCGTGCATGGTGCGGAACTTCCACATCCGGAACGGCTTGCCGTAACGCCCCGCGCGCTCCTGCCGGAAAAAGACCGGCCCGGGTGAGGCCAGCCTGATCCCGATGATGGCGGCGAGCCAAAGCGGCAGACTGACCAGCAGCAGCACCGCGGCCCCGAACCGGTCCAGGGTGTCTTTGAAAATCAGCGCCCAGGAGGCCTGCGGCGTGCTGTGGAAAACCAGCATCAACCGGCCCGCCAAGGTGTCGAAGGTGGGGCGGGCAATGGCTGTCTGGAAAAAATCGGCGGCAATCCAGGCCTCCACCCCCTCCGTTTCACAAGCCTGCACCGCCTCCTCAATGCGGGCAAAATGAATGTGCTGGGCGGCGAAGATGACACGGCTGACCGCGTGCTTGTGCATCGCCTCCACCAGGGTTTCCACCGGCTCCACCGTCAAATCAATGCGCGCGATGATGTCCAGTTCGGCGCGTTGTTCCGCACTCAGGGTGGAGATAGCCTGCTCCATGTCCCCCGCCAGACCCGCGATGATGACCGGCTCACGCCCCCTGCCGGAGCGCAAGCGGCGGCGTAAAATCTCCCGTTGCACCGCCTCCCGCAACAGAATGGCGGCGCATCCCAAAGCCAGCCCAAGCAGCAGCACCGCCCGGCTCGGTACATTCCAGCGCAGAAAAATGCTCATCGCGCCGATCATCATGCCAATGAAGGTCACCGCCTCCAACATCTGCCGCAATGAGCGTGCGGGGGGTTTGTTGAGAAAATTCGCGTAAAAGCCGCGCCCTTCCAGGATGACAGGAGTGAACGGCACGATTACCGCCAGCAGCCAAAGAAACTCGCCAAATGGCGGCACTGCGTCAAGCTCAGGGTAAATAAAGCGGGCCAAGTCCGCGCGCACATAATGCCCAAACCAAAGAAAAAAAGCCAGCAACCCGCTATCCGTGAGTTCTGTGAGCTGCAAATTGATTTCCTGTCGCCGGCCGAGCATAATACGGAACCGTTTTTCTATCGAATCTTCTTTTGTCTGAAAATTATAGCACTCCTAATAAATGGCACAACATGTTTCGTCTAAAAATCTGTTGCTGAGTTCGCGCCCTCTCGTCGTTGGCGTGCCTGCCAGTTCCCGTGCCTGGCAGGAATTTGTGACCGAACCTGCCGACTGCCAAACCGCCGCGTGTGACTTGCTGGAACTCCGCCTCGACCAACTCGGGTTGTCGGCCGAGACCCTGCTGGCAGAGGCGGCCGCCCTGCCCTTGCCCTTGCTGGCGACCGCCCGTCATCCCGCCGAAGGCGGACATGGCGACCTGAACCTCTCGGCACGCCAAAGCCTGCTGCGCCCCTTCCTGGGCAAGGCGGCTTTGATCGACATTGAGCTGCGCAGTCTGGCGGAAATGCGAGAGCTGGCCCGGGAAGCGCAAACGGCAGGCACCGCCGTGCTGGGATCCTTTCATGACTTCGAGCGCACCCCCTCCGCAGAAGTGCTGGAAGGGGCGGCGGCGATGGCCGAAGCGGCGGGCGCCGACGCGGTGAAGGTGGCCACTTTTCTCAACAGCGCGGAGGATCTGGCGCGTCTGTTGCTGTTCGCCAGCCGGCCGCGCCGGTTGCGCGTGGTGGCAATGGGCATGGGTCCTCTGGGGCCGGTATCGCGTTTGACGCTTGCAAAGTGCGGCAGCCTGTTGAATTACGGCTATCTGGGCACGGCCGGAAACGCGCCAGGCCAGTGGCCGGCATCACGCCTGAAGGCGGTGCTGGCGGAACTTTAATCCTTCAGTACCGAATTGATGACGACCGTTCAGGCGGCAAATGTCGCCGGACCTTGTGTCCGGAAGTGGTTGCTCGTGCTGGCCTTGCCTCTGGTGGCGGGCTGCGAGGACCCGGAACGGGAGGCGCGCCTGCGCTGGCGCGAGGAGGAGGTCAACGCCAAGGAAACCGCCCTCGTCCGCCGCGAGCGTGAGATGCTGCGCGAGCGCGAGGCGGTGGAAAGCGAGCGCCTGGCCCTCATCGCCAAGCAGGCGGAGATCGACAAGCTGCGCGCCGAGATGGCCGCCGAAGTGGAGAAAATGAAGGAGGCCCGCCGCGCCTTCGAGATCAAGAACCTGCGCGGCCAGCCGCCGAAAATCACCGCCGGCCGCGTTATTGTGCTCGATCCCGCCTCCGGCGAGATCCTCTTCGAAAAAAACGCCGATGAGCGCGGTGCCATCGCCAGCACCCAGAAATTGCTCACCGCCCTGCTCGTCGCCGAGCGTGGCGATCTGGACGCCATCGTCACCATTGCAAAGAGCGACTCCGACTGCGCCCCGGTCCGGCTCGGCATCAAGGAGGGAGAGAAATACAGCCGCCGCCAGCTTCTCACCGCGCTCATGGTGAAAAGCTCGAACGACATCGCGCAGGCGCTGGCGCGCGATCATTCCGGCTCGGTCGAGGCTTTTGTGAAGGCGATGAACGCCAAAGCCGCCGAGCTTGGCCTCAAGGACAGCAAGTTTGAAAACCCGCATGGCCTGCCTTCGGAGCCGCCGCAGTTCTCCACCGCGCGCGACCTCGTCAAGATCGCGATGGCTGCCGATCTCAACCCCGACATCCGCGAAATGGTCAAAACCAAGCGCTACGTCTTCGAGCGTGATGGCCAGAGCAGCCTCACGCTCGACAACACCAACCGGGTCCTGCACAATTATGCATCCGTCTGCGACGGCATGAAAACCGGTTTCACCAATGCCGCCGGCTACTGCCTGGTGGCCAGCGGCGAGAAAAACGGCAAGCGACGCATCGTCGTCGTCCTGAACGGCGGCAAAACCGGGGTCTGGAGCGATGCCCAAGCACTGCTGGAGTGGGCGGTGCGCGCATGACCGGCGCTCTCGCTTGACTCCCAAGCGCGGCGCGGGAACGTAACCCCTCGCCCCCATGAACGTCATTCGCTACACGCAGTCCGATTACCCCGCCGCCATCGCCAAGTTCAACCGCCGTGCGGAGGCCAGCGAGACCGTGCGTTCGGTGGTGGCCGACGTGATCGCGGCCGTGCGCGAGCGCGGTGATGACGCCTTGATCGAGCTGACCCAAAAATTCGATGGCGCGGAACTGACCGCGGCAACACTGGCGGTCCCGGCGGCGGAAATGCAGGCGGCCTGGGACGCGGTCGCCTCCCAAACCAGCCCGGCAGTGACGGGCGCGGTGACTTTGCGCGAGGCGCTGGAGGCGGCGCATCGCAACGTGCACGCTTTTGCCGCGCACAGCCTGCGCAAAAACTGGAGCGCGCGCAACGAGCAAGGCGCCGAGGCGGGAGAGGTGTTTTATCCTTTCGAGCGCGTCGGCATCTACGTTCCCGGCGGCACCGCGCCACTGGTGTCCACGGCTTTGATGACCGTCACCCTGGCGGCGGCGGCGGGCGTGCCGGAGATCGTAGTCTGCACCCCTTGCGGCAAAGACGGCCGCATTCAGCCGGCGCTGCTGGCGGCCTTGCAACTGGCCGGCGCCACCGAAGTGTACCGCCTCGGCGGCGCCCAGGCGGTGGCGGCGATGGCTTTCGGCACTAAAACCATTCGTCCCGTGGCGAAGCTGTTCGGGCCGGGCAACAGTTATGTGGTCGAGGCCAAACGCCAGACCTTCGGCATGGTGGCGGTGGACCTGCTGCCGGGACCGAGCGAGGTGCTCATTCTCGCCGACCACAGCGGCAACGCCGCCTGCATTGCCGCCGACATCCTGGCGCAAGCCGAGCACGGCAAGGACAGCCAGGCCGGCTTCATCACCGATGACGCGGCGCTGCTGGAGGCGGTGCTGGCGGAGGTGCAGCGTCAGGCGCAAACCTTGAGCCGTCAGGACATGCTACGGCCGGTTCTGGAAAAAGGTGTCTTCCTGGTGCTGGTTCCCTCACTGGAGGAAGGCGCGGAATTGGTGAATCAATACGCCCCCGAGCACCTGAGCCTCCTCACGGAACGCGAGGGTGAAATCCTGCCCTGCATCCGCACCGCCGGCGCCATTTTCCTCGGCAACCAATCGCCCGTGGCAGTGGGTGATTTCCTGGCCGGCCCCAGCCACACCCTGCCAACTGGCGGCGCGGGCAAATCCTTCCCCGGCCTCACCGTGGACATGTTCCAACGCCGCACCAGCCTCATCCGTCTCGACCGCGCAAGCTGCGCCAAATCAGAACCCATCGTCCGCGCCTTCGCCGCCGCCGAAGGCCTCGACGCCCACGGCGAGTCCGTCAGCATTCGCCTGCGCCTTTGACCTCGGATTTCGGATTTCAATTTTCCGTTTCCCCGCACACCGTTCTTGTCATCTGCCGTTTTCAAGGTGTATCATCCTCCACAATGAAAGCGTCCTCCATCATCCTCGCCGGTCTGGCCGGACTCCTCTGCGCCTGCGGCTCCTCACGCGGCACCAGCCAGCCGACCCAGTTGACCCAAACCCAGCGCTACGACCCGGCCACCCGCACCTGGGTGCCGGTCAACAGCGTCACGGTGCGCCAGGCCACCGTGTCCCCGCATTCGCTGCCGCCGGAGAAAACCAGTGATGGCGTCAAAATCCTCAACGCCGGCGCCGCGGCACCCCAGTCGGGCGCCGCGCCGGCCGTCGGTGCCGAGAACAAGCCGGGCTTCATGAAACGTGTCGGTCGCGCCGCCACCAGCCCGCTGCGCATGGTCGGCATTGGTGACAAATCGGCTTGACGCCGCGCCCGCCGAGTCCTCTCCCTGCTCGCGTATGCAAGCCCCATCGCCCTGGTCCATTCGCGTGGTGCGGGCGGTGTTCTTCGCGCTCTCCGTCTTCACCGGTATTGCCATCGCCTCCGGCCTGCAGCACCCCGCATGGATCGGCGCGCTCAGCGGGGCCGCCTTCATGGGCCTGTTGCTGCTGCTGGACCGCCTCTTTGCGCGCGTCACCATGCGCGAGTTTTCGCACGCCACCTTTGGCCTGCTCATCGGCCTGTTCTGCGCCTGGCTTGTCACCCGTGTCGGCATTTTCCAGCTCACCTGGTTTCAATCCATCGACGACGGCAGCTCGATGATCAACATCGCGGAGATCGTCATTTACGCCACGCTCGCCTTCTTCGGAGTCACCATCGCCCTGCGCAGCGAGCGCGACCAGTTCGCGGTCGTCATTCCCTATGTGCGTTTTCGGCGCGACAGCTCGGAGGGCGAGCCGCTGCTGCTCGACACCAATATCATCATCGACGGGCGCATCGGGCGCGTCATCGGCACCGGTTTCCTTTCCGCCACCCTGGTGGTGCCGCGCTTCGTGCTGGATGAGTTGCAGCGTCTGGCCGACTCCCGTGATCCGCTGAAGTCAGCCCGCGGCAAACGCGGCCTCGACGAGGTGCGCAAGCTGCGCGAGGCACCCGACATTGAGCTGACCATCCACGAGGAACTGCCGCGCTCCGGCGGCGAAGGCGGGGTGGACTCCATGCTCGTCGGCCTGGCGCGCGATCTTAACGCGCGTCTGCTCACCAACGACGAGAATCTCAGCAAAGTCGCGCGCCTGCGCAGCATCACCGTGCTCAGCCTCAACGAACTGGTCCTGGCCCTGCAACCGCAGCTCGCCTCCGGCAACGTCATCCACCTCGAACTCGTCAAACCCGGCAAGGACAAGCATCAGGCCGTGGGTTATCTCCCGGACGGCACGATGATCGTGGTCAATCACGCCGCCGAGCATATCGGAAAAACACTGGAGGTGGTGATCTCCAGCGTGCTGCCCACCACCGCGGGCCGCCTCTATTTTGCCGAACTCAACACCGCCACTCCCAAGGCATCGGCAAGCAAACAGGGCTGAGCCGGTGCCCGCGTGTCAGGCGCGTCCCAGGTAAACCGCGCCCAAGGGCGGCACGTCGAGTATCACGCTGAACGGCTGCCGCTGCCACCCACCAGGTGTGGCGAGCAATGCGGGCGCGTTGAGTTGGTTGCTGCCCGCGTAGTCGGCGTGGTCAGTGTTGAGCAGCTCGCGATACGCGCCCGCCTCCGCCACACCGAGCCGGTAGCCCTTGCGCGGCACCGGCGTGGCATTGACCACGACGTAAACCTTCTCACCGTCCGCCTTGCCGCGCATGAAGACAAATAGGCTGCCCGCCGCGTCATCCGCGTCCAGCCAGGTGAACCCGCCGGGTTGATGGCATGTGGCGTGCAACGCCGGGTGGCGCGTATAGAGCGCGTTCAAATCCCGCACCAGCCGTTGCAACCCGGCGTGCTCGATCCCGAGGAAAACATGCCAGTCCAGACTGCGCTCATGACTCCACTCCGTCCACTGGCCGAACTCGCCGCCCATGAACAGCAGCTTCTTGCCAGGATGCGCCCACATCCAGGCGTAAAACAGGCGCAGGTTGGCGAATTTTTGCCAGCGGTCGCCCGGCATCTTGTTGAGCATCGAACCTTTGCCATGCACCACCTCATCATGGCTGAGCACAAGAATGAAATTCTCGTCGTAAGCGTAGAGCATGGAGAAAGTCGCCTCGCCGTGATGATACTTCCGATGCACCGGATCGTGGCTCATGTAGCTGAGCGAGTCGTTCATCCAGCCCATGTTCCATTTGAACCCGAAACCAAGACCGCCGGCGTCAATGGGTTTTGACACGCCCGGCCAGGCGGTGCTCTCCTCGGCGATGATCGTGGTGCCGGGATTCTCCTCGTAGCACACCCGGTTGAGTTCCTTCATGAAGGCGATCGCGTCCAAATTCTCGCGGCCACCGAAGGCGTTCGGCACCCACTCGCCGTCCTTGCGCGAGTAATCGAGGTAAAGCATCGAGGCCACCGCGTCCACACGCAGTCCGTCGATGTGATACTCGTGCAGCCAGAAGAGCGCGTTGGCGACGAGGAAGTTGCGAATCTCGGCGCGGCCGTAATTGAAGATGAGCGTGCCCCAGTCCTGATGCTCGCCCTGGCGCGGGTCGGCGTGTTCATAGAGCGCCGTGCCATCGAAGCGGGCGAGACCATGCGCGTCCTTTGGAAAGTGCCCCGGCACCCAGTCTAGGATGACTCCGATGCCCTCCTGATGGCAGCGGTCCACAAAGGCGCGAAACTCGTCCGGATTGCCGTAGCGGCTGGTGGGCGCGAAGTAACCGGTGACTTGGTAGCCCCAGGAGCCGTCAAAGGGATGCTCGGAGATCCCCATCAGCTCGATATGGGTAAAGCCAAGCCCTTTGACATAAGGAATCAAATCCTCGCTCATCTCCCGCCAGGTCTGCCAGCGGTTGCCCTCGTGCGGCACGCGCTTCCAGGAGCCGGGATGCACTTCGTAAATGCTCATCGGACTGGTATAGAGATTTTTTTTCGCGCGCCGCTCCATCCATTCACCGTCCGCCCAGCGGTATTGATCGAGATCAAAAGCCAGGCTCGCTGTCTGCGTGCCGTGCTGGGAAAAGAACGCCATCGGATCGCTCTTCGTCAGGAGATGCCCCTCGGAGCTGAGCAGCTCGAATTTGTAGTGCGTGCCCGGACCGGCGCCGGGGATGAAAATTTCCCAAATGCCCGACTCGATGCGCAAACGCATCGGATTCACACGGCCATCCCAATTGTTGAAATCGCCCACCACACTCACGCGACGAGCGTTGGGCGCCCAGACCGCGAAGCGCAGACCGCTCACACCATCCAGCGTCACCGGATGCGCGCCCAGGCAGTCATAAAGACGGCGGTGTGTGCCCTCGCGAAAAAAATACATGTCCTGGTCTCCCAGCAGCGGGCCGAAGGAATAAGGATCGCGTGTCCGCCAGCGCGCGCCATCGAAGCCCTCGTACTCCCATTCGTAACGGCCCTGCAAGTGCTCCGACGGAAGCTCGAGGTCAAAGAGGCCGTGGTGATGCGCCGCCTCCGCCTCCAATCCGTGCTCCGCTCCCTCCGGCCAGAACCAGGCATGTTGCGCGGTCGGCTGAAACGTGCGCGCCACACCGCGTCCGTCCTCCAACCGGTGCCGCCCCAGGAAACCAAAAGCATTGCCGTGGCGGGCTTCCAGCAGGGCGACGACTTCAGGCTGAGGCGACAGGGAACGATTCATGGCCTTCTGATAGCCGTCTCAAGCAAAGGCTCAAGCCGTTCTTTGCACAGCCTTAGCCAGGAATGCTCCCGCCAGACACGACGCCGCAGGGCAGGCATCGGCTCTTCCGCCAGCCAGTCACGCATTCGCCGCGCCAGCGCCGCGGGGCTGCCACCGGGGTCAAAGAATCGCGCCCCCTCACCCGCCACCGCTCGATGCACCACGATGTCGGCGCACCACACCGGCAGGCGGTGCAGCGCCGCTTCCAGCAGCGGCAGGCCGAAACCCTCACTGTGGCTGGGGAAAAACAAGGCATCGCACAGACGGTAGAGCGCACGCACATCGACATCTTCGAGAGTCCCTTCTCCACCCGCAAAGACCGTCTCCGCCAGCACCTCTAGGTTTTCAGCGCGAGCCTTCAGTTCGTCAAAGTAACGCCTCCCGTCCTCTTGATGCGGATCAGGCGCGCCTGTCACGATCAAGCGCGCGTTCACCCGCTCGTCACGCAAGGCCGCCAGCAGGTCGATGCCGAACTCGATGTTCTTGCGCCGCACCAGCCGCGCCGGCAGCAGCAGCAGCAAGTCCGCCTCCCACAAACCGCGCTCCGCCGCAAACTTGGTCACCCGTTCGGTCAAACCCAACACGCGAGCCGGATCAACGCCGTTGGGTATCACCGTCACCGCCTCCAGCGGCATTCCCGCCACCTTTGCCCACTCGCGCGCCCGCACCTCCGACACCGCCACCGCCAGCGCCCGCGGCACCGGCTCATTCCAACCCGCCTCGGCATACGCTGGATTCACCGCCGCCACATCATGAATCCAGTTCACCCACACCACCCCAGTCTCAGCCGCCGCCAGCGCCGTCAACTCCCGCGTCCAAGCCAGATCAAACGGCATCGTGAAGACATTGTGCACAATGATCACATCGCACCTTCCCCTCCGCGCCCACCCCTCCCGATCCACCACCTCCACCTCATGCCCCAGCGCCCGCAGCGCCCGCGCTTGATCCCCGATCACCCGCTCCACCCCCCCCACCACGGGCGGTTGCGTGTAGTGAACCAGAGCAATGCGCATGTCAGCATCATGGCGCGACGACGGAGGCACGCCAAAAGCTTTTTCCACAACACGCGCCTCCGCCCCCGCACCACCGCTTGCAACCCCACTCGCAGCATCCACGTTACCTTATCAAACACCCCCTTTCCCCCATGAGCGCCACCGCCACCGACCGACCCGCCAACTCCCTGATCCGCGAGACCTCCCCTTACCTGCTCCAGCACGCCCACAACCCCGTCGCTTGGCTGCCTTGGGGTGAGGAGGCGTTTGCCAAAGCCCGCGCCGAGGACAAGCCCATCTTCCTCTCCTCCGGTTACTCCACCTGCCACTGGTGCCACGTCATGGAGCGCGAGTCTTTCGAGAACGAGGAGATCGCCGCCTACCTCAACGAGCACTTCGTCCCCGTCAAAGTGGACCGCGAGGAGCGCCCCGATGTGGACCTCACCTACATGACCTACGTCCAGGCCGCCACCGGCGGCGGCGGCTGGCCCATGACCGTCTTTCTCACCCCCGATTTAAAACCCTTCTTCGGCGGCACCTACTTCCCGCCCGAGGACGTGCCCGGCCGCATCGGTTTCAAAAAGCTCCTGCAAGAACTGCACCGCGCCTGGACCGAGGACCGCGAGAAAGTCCTGGAAAGTTCCACCCGCGCCGTCGCCAAACTGCAGGAGCACCTCGACTCCGCCGCCGCCAAGGACGATCTCAACGCCGCCGAAATCCTCCGCAAAGCCTACGATGACCTCGCCGGCAGCTTCGATTACCACGAGGGCGGCTTCGGCGGCGCGCCGAAGTTTCCCCGTCCCACCACCTTGAATCTGCTCTTCCGCATCCATCACGAGTGGGCGAGCGAGGAAGGCCACAAAGGCGAGGCTGACTGGGCGCTCGAAATGGCCACTAAAACCCTGCGCTCCATGGCCCACGGCGGCATTCGCGACCATCTCGGCGGCGGCTTCCATCGCTACTCCGTCGATGGTTACTGGCACATCCCGCATTACGAAAAAATGCTCTACGACCAGGGCCAGCTTCTCTCCGCTTACGCCGAGGCTTGGCAGCTCACCGGCTCCGGTCTGCACGCCGAGATGGCGCGCGAGACCGCCGCCTACCTGAAGCGCGACCTCACCCATCCCGACGGCGGATTCTACTCCGCCGAGGACGCCGACAGCCTCGCCGCCGAGGGCGATGACCACAAAAAAGAAGGCGCCTTCTACATCTGGACCGCCGCCGAGATCGACGAACTGCTCGGCAAGGAAGAGGGCGGCATCTTCCGCTACGCCTTTGGCGCCCGTCGCGATGGCAACGCCCGCCCCGAGAGCGATCCCCACGGCGAGTTGAAAGGCACCAACACCCTCTTCCGCGCCTACTCCGCCAAAAAAACCGCCGAGTACTTCCAAAAGACACCGGAGGAAGTCATGGCCATCTTTGAGCGCGGCCGCGCCAAACTGCTCGAAGCCCGCGCCACACGCCCCCGCCCCCACCTCGACGACAAAGTCATCACCGCCTGGAACGGCCTCGCCATCGCCGGGCTCGCCAAGGCTGGCGCCGCGCTCGCCGAGGACAGCATGATCGCCCAGGCCCGCGCCGCCGCCGCCTTCCTTCGCCAGCACCTCTGCAATGACACAGACAAAGGCACCGGCCTACACCGCTCCTGGCGCGAGGGCAAAGCCGGGCCGAAAGCCTTCGCCATCGACTACGCCTGCCTGATTCACGGTCTCATCGAGCTGTATCAGGCCGACCTCGACATCACCCACTTGCAATGGGCCGCCGTCCTCCAGGAGGAGATGGACCGCCTCTTTCTCGATACCAAGGACGGCGGCTACTTTTCGACTCACACCGACCAGCCCGACGCCATCCTCCGCATCAAAGAGGACTACGACGGCGCCGAACCCTCCCCCAACTCCCTCGCCGCCCTCAATCTCCTGCGACTCTCCAAGATGCTCGACCGCGCCCCTTTGGCGGAGCAGGCCGGCAAGCTGCTGCGCCTGTTCGGCGGCTCCCTCAGCGACAGCGCCTCCGCCGTGCCCGTGCTCACCCTCGCCCTCGACTTCGAAGCCCAGGGCAACCGCCAGATCGTGCTCGCCGGAAGCAAGGACGACCCCGCCTTCCAAGCCCTCCTCAAAGAAGCCCGCAGCCGTTTCCTTCCCCACACCGTGCTCATGCACGCCGACGGTGGCGAAGGCCAGGCCTGGCTTGCCGAGCGCAACATCGCCATCGGCGGCATGAACCCCGTCTCCGGCCAGCCCGCCGCCTACGTCTGCCAGAACTACGCCTGCCAAGCCCCCGTCACCGACCCCGCCCTTCTCTCCAAACTGCTCGGTTAATTGCCATTGGCTGACGTGCACGTTGTGGCCGGTCCGCATGCCAGGGCCCTAATCCCCTGGTTCGTTTGGGACGCGCAGCGCCTCATGCCCCCGCCCATTGTCCTTATTTCCCCATCCGCACCGCGTGGCCGGGACGCGCCTCGGCCAACTCACCACCTTCGATCACCGGCACGCCATTGACCAGCACCTCGCTGAAGCCTTCCGCGTATTGATGCGGATCGTCAAAGGTCGCCTTGTCGGCGACTTTCGCTGGATCGAATACGACCAAGTCCGCCACCGCACCCGCGCGGATCACGCCGCGATCCTTGAGATTGAAAGTCTCCGCCGGCAGGCTCGTCATGCGCCGCAGCGCGTCCTCCATCTTCAAATGCCCCAGTTCCCGAACGTACCGCCCCAGCACGCGGGCGTTGTTGCCGTAGCTGCGCGGATGCGGCATGTCCTCGCCAAAACGGCGCGGGCCGCCATCGCTGGCCGTCATGGTCAGCGGATGCGTCATGAACAGGCGCAGGTCGTCCTCGTTCATGCTGTGATACACCGCCGAGCCGCCGCCCTGATCCTCCATTTGCAGGATGAGCTCCACCTGCTCCTCGACGGACTCGGAGCCGCGCCTCAGGCCCGCCGCCTCGCGGATACTTTTGCCCACCAGTTCCGGGTCCGCCTTGTAACGCGCCACCACCGCGTAATGATAATCCTCGTGGCCGAGCCGCCTCCTTGTTTCGCGCATCTCATCCATGATGGATGCCTTGCGCTCCGGGTCGGCGATGCGCGCCCGGTATTCCTCGATCCCGCCCTCGCGAGCCGCGCTGGGAATCATCTGGGACAAACCGGTGCTTGATGCAGTATAGGCGTACTGGTCGTGGGTAAGGCGCAACCCCTCCGCGCGCGCCTGATCGAGCACGGCCAGCACCTCGGCGGCTTTGCCCCAGGCCGTTGGCCCGCTCAGTTTGAGGTGGGAGACATGCGCCCGCATGTTCGCGCCGCGTGCGATCTCCACCAGTTCCGCGATCGCCTCGAAGATTTTCGTGGTCTCATGGCGCATGTGACTGACATAGATGCCGCCGTGCCGGGCGGCGACCCTGGCCAGTTCCAGAATCTCATCGGTCTTGGCAAAGGTGCCGGGTGTGTAGATGAGTCCCGTGCTGAAGCCCACCGCGCCGTCACGCATCGCCTGATCCACCAGATCGCGCATCTGATCCAATTGCGCCTCCGTTGGACGCCGCAGGAAACTGCCGCCCATCGCTTCACGGCGCACGGAGTTGTGACCGATCAAGGTGGCGATGTTGAGGCTGATCCCCGTTGCCTCGCATTCCTCAAAGAAGGCCGCCAAGTCGATTTTGGAACCACCGCAGTTGCCGGTGACCAGCGTCGTCACCCCCATGCGCAGGAAGTTTTCCGCAACCGGCAGATCGGGCAGGTTTTCAGAATGGGCATGAACGTCGATGAATCCCGGCGCCACCACTTTGCCCGCCGCGTCGATCACTTTTTTCCCTGGACCAACAGACTCCCCAACCGCAGCCACCCTGCCCTCTTGCACGGCCACCTCCAGCTTTCGCAACGGCGCGCCGGTGCCATCCGCCACCTCGCCGTTTACAATCACCAAATCCCATTCGGCGGCGGCGCTCGAGATCAGACAGAGTCCGGCAAGAAGTATGAACTGGCGTTTCATCATCGCCCTAGCACACACCAAACGGGCCGTCTGCCGCAAGCGCTTTCCGGGAAATTATTTCGGCAGCATGCCGAGATATTGCTCCTCAAGCCGGGCCACTTTGGTTTTCTGCGGCTGGAGCTGGGGTTCGAGTTCGGCGAGGGTGGTTTTCACTTCGGCGAGCGTCTGCTCCAAGGCGGGAATCTCTTTGTCGGCGGCGGCAATGGCGGCTTCGGCCTCGGTTTTTTGCTTTTTGGCGGCGTCAACCGCGGCCTGGGTTTGGGCAACCTCGGCGGCTTTGGCATCGAGGACTTTCTGCTCCCCGGCGAGTCCCTCCTGGGCGGCGGTGAGGGCGGCTTCGGCGGGCGCGAGCGCGGCTTTGACCGGCTCCAGCGCCTGCTGGTGCGGCGTCAGTTCGGCGGCGAACTTGGCTTCAATGGCGGGCCGCACTTTTTGTTTTTCCGCGAGGGCTTTGGCGCGCGCTTCGATCTCTTTGGAAATGCTGGCTTGTTGATCGCGCAACGGCGCGGCGGCTTTGCCAGCGGCGGCGAGGGCGGCTTTGGCTTCGTCGCGTTTCTTGGCGGCGGCAGCAGCGGCATCGCCTGCCTTCTTGATTTGCTCAGGCGTGGCGGCGACGGCTTTTTTGGCGGCCTCGGCGGCGGCTTGCGCCTGCTTTTGCGCGGCGGCATTGGCTTCGGCTTTTTGCTTCTCCGCACCGGCGGTTTTGACGGCAGCCTCGGCCTGCTCAAAACCAGTCTTGGCTTGCGCGACCTTGTCCTGCAGCGGCTTCAGTTTGCCGGCGACTTCCGCCAGTTTTTTCCTCAGTCCCTCAAGCGTGGCGGTCTGCTCATCCACCACTTTTTGGGCGGCAGAGACTTCAGCATCGCGTTTTTTGACGAGTTCATCAACGACGCCCTGTTTGGCAGCGATCTCCTTCTTGCGTGCTTCGACATTGGCGGTGGCGGTTTTGACGGCTTCGCGGGAGGGCGCCATGGCTTGATCGTGGGCGGCGTGCTCGGCCTTCAGCTTTTGCAGCGTGGCCTCGAGTTGTGGCAGGCTGTTGGCGGCTTTGGCGAGGATTTCCTTGGCGCCGTCGCGACGCTTGATGGCGGCTTCGCGTTTGGCTTCGTTTTCTTTGAGCGCGTCCTGATAAGCGGAAACGTCGCCCTCGATCTGAGCCAGCTTTTCCTTCTCGGTCAGCACTCCGACATTGAACTGGGCGGCGCGCAAGGTGATGGGCAGTTTCTCATAGAAGGCAAGGCGCTCACGGTGCGCCTTGGTGTTGGCGAAGGCGCGATCCAGGGCGGCTTTGGCTTCGGCCAGGGCTTTTTCGGCCTCCTCGACTTTTTTCGGCTGCGCTTCCAGCGCGGCATTGGCTTCCGCCAATTGCTTGTCCAACTCGGGCTTGCGCGCCTGGGCGGCTTTCAGCTCTTCGGCGGCTTTTTTCGCGGCGGCGTCAAAAGCGGCGATGGCCTCGGGGGCGGCGTCAGTCGCTTTTTTGAGCGGCTCGATTTTCGCTTGTTGCTCGGCGACGACTTTGTCCGCCTGAGCAATTTGCTCGGCTTGTTGCGCCGGATCGGTAAGCGCCGCGCGCGCTTGTTGAGCGGTGGCGAGCGCGGCTTCGGCCTGACTTAACTGCTCGACAGCAGCGGCGTGTTTTTTCAGCGCTTCCGTTTGAGCGGCGTGTTTGGCCTGGGCGTCTTTGTGCGCCTTTTCCAGCGCGGCGATCTGCGCGGGCAAGTCCTTGATGGCTTTCTCAAGCTGGGCTTTCCTCGCCTGGGCGTCGCTCAGAATTTTTTTCGCTTGTTCGAGCCTGACGGCGGCTTCCGCCATTTTTTGCTTGGCGGGTGCCTCGGCTTTTTCGATCTCAGGCAGCGAACCTGCCAGTTCGATGGCGAGTTTTTCTGCCTCGACGATGCGCTGGGCGATGAGTGGCGGATTGGCGGGGAAAGTGGCGCGCGGGGTGAAGTCGGACAGATTCCAGCCCTGCACCTCGCCGCGCCAGTTGCCGGAGACGACAGTTTTGTTGTCGTGCAAGGCGGTGACACGGGTGACGAGATCGCCCTGGCTTTTGGACTCGGCGATTTTGTTGCCGTTGATGTCCCAGAGGCGGACGAGGCCGTCCTTGCCGGAGGAGACGAGGCGACCGTCGGGGGTGAAAGCGACCGAAAGCACGCCGCCACCGTGGGCGTCCCAGGTTTTGAGCTGCTTGCCTTCGTGCATCTCCCAGACGGCGATGCTGCCATCGGTGGAGCAGGAGGCGAGCACGTTGGAATCAGGCCGCCAGGCGAGCTGGACGCAGGCCTGCTTGTGCTGGCCGAGGAGGTGGAACTCGGCGCCATTGGAGGCTTCCCAGACCATGACGTTGCCGTTGCGGTCGCTGGTGGCGAGCATGATGCCGTCGGGGCTGAAGGCGGTGTCGAGCACCCATTCGGTGTGCTTGCTGATGGTGTAAAGCTCCTCGCCGGTGGCGACCTCGTAGCACTTCACGCGCTTGGAGGTGCAGCCGATGACGATCATCTTGTGATCGGGGCTGATGTCGGCGGCCATGACGCTGTCGAACTCCTTGCCGGCCTCGGTGAGGCGGCGTCCACTTTTGACATCCCAGACAACGGCGTGACCGAACTTGCCGCCGCGGCCGCCGCCGAGGATGAGCAGCGAGCCGTTGCGGCTGAAGCGCAGGGATTGCGCGTAACCTTCCTCGTAGGGCAGCACGCCGGCGAGCACGGCGCGGTCGGTGTCATAAAGCAGGATTTGCTTCGGACCGGCGATGGCAAGAAGGGGGCTCCAGGGGCTGGCGGCGAGGGCGGTGATGGCGGTGGTCCGCGGCGTCACGATGACCGGCTCCAGCAGCACATGCTCGGGCATCGGCGGCGGGCCTTCGGGTTTGCCGGAGGTGACCGCCACAGTGAGATCCACCTTGGGGCGGTCGGACTCGCGGGCGACGCTGGATTTGGTTTCGAGCACGCCGCCGTCGATCCATTTGACCAGCATCTCCAACTCCGGCGCACCGAGGGGCGAACCCTCGGGCGGCATGAAAGGCTCCTCTTTTTTGGTGGTGGTGGTCCAGAGGCGGCTGCCGGCGTGGTTGCCGGGATCCACCACAGAGCCGCCGGCGCCACCGGCCATGGTGGCGGCGAAGTTGGTGAGGTCGAGGTCACCACGCTTTTTGTCGGGGTTGTGACAGGAGAAACATTTGTTCTCCAGCATGGGTTTGATGTGGTCCTCGTAAGTGATCTTTTCCTCCTGGGCGCTCACGGCAGTGGCGGCCAGCAGGAGGAAGGCGGGGATGAGGCGGCGTGGCATGGGGGAGGTTGTCAGTAATCAGTAATCGGTAGTCGGCAGTAAGTTGTGAGTGGGCGGTAATACCGCTCACCGGCTTCCGCCCACCCCTTACCGGTTAATGGGTGAAATAGAATTCCTTCGAGTTAAGCAAGGCCCAGAACAAATCTTCGAGCACTTCCTGGCGTTTCTCGGGGGCGTCGGCGACGGACTGCTGCACGGCGGCCCACTCCTTGTCCCGGGCGGGACGGCCAAAGGCGCGCATGAAAAGCTCGTCGGCGATCTCGCGGTCGGTCTTTTTGTCGGTGACCAGTTTGGCGACGACCTTGCCCTGCTTGATGCGCTCGTGCACGGCGTCGCCGTTCATGAGGTGCAGCGCCTGGGAGAGGGTGGGCTCCATTTTGACCTCGCAAGAGCAGACGGACTCGCGCTTGGCGCGGCCGAAGGTGGTGAGGAAATACGTGGAGACGGCGCCGTCGGCGATCTGGACGGCGCGGGCGCCGAGGGGCAGGCCCTGGAACTTGTTGGGCGTCTCGGTGATTTGGGAGATGGCGTCAAGCAGCACCTCAGCGCGCACGCGGCGGACCTGGGCGCGGGAGAAGTTGCGCGTGTCACTGGCGTTGGTGTCGTTGACCTGGGTGCTGCGCTGGTAAGTCATGGAGTTGCAGATGTCCTTGACCATCTGGCGCATGTCGTAATTGCAGCCGGTGAGTTTTTCAGCGAGGGCAGAGAGCAGTTCGGGATTCGACGGCGGGTTGGACACGCGCACGTCATCCACAGGATCGACGATGCCGATGCCGAAGAAATGCGCCCACATGATGTTGGCGATGTTGCGGGCAAAATAGGGGTTCTGCGGGGAGGCGATCCACTCGGCAAGAATGCGGCGGCGGTCCTCACCGGGCTTGATGTCGGCGACATCGCCGCCGAGGAACTTCGGTTTCATCACCGCCTGCGTCAGGAAGTGGCGGGACTCGCCGCTCTGGCTGTCGAAGATGACGACTTCCTGCGGGTCGTCAGTGGTCTTGCGGCCGATCTGGGAGAAGAAGGCCTTGAAGCCGTAGTAGTCGTCCATGGTCCAGCGATCGAAGGGATGGTTGTGGCACTGCGCGCACTGGATGCGCATGCCCATGAAGACCTGGGCCACGTTCTCGGTGAGCTTGAGCTGGTCGCGCTCGGTCTGGTAGAAATTGACCGCGGGACTGGAGACGGTGCCGCCGGTGGAGGAGAGCAGCTCGATGACGATCTCATTGAGCGGGATGTTTTTGGCGATGCGCTCGGACAGCCAGTTGTAGTAAAGCAGGGCGTTCTTGTAGAAGGGCGGCACGTTGTTGTTGCCCGGAATGCTCGAGCGGATTTGCAGCAGTTCCGCCCACTTCATCACCCACAGCTCGGTGAACTCCTTGCGCTGGGTCAATTCGTCGATCAGGACCTCGCGCTTCTTTGGATTCTCGTCGGCGAGGAATTTGCGCAGCTCCTCCGGCTTTGGATACATGCCCACCACGTCGATGAAAGCGCGGCGGATGAACTCCTCGTCGGAGCAGACGCCGCTGGGCAGGATGCGCAGCTTGTGCAGGTTCTCGTTGACCAGGGTGTCGATGTAATTGTTTTCGGCGAGCTGCGGGCGCTGGTATTCGAGTTTGGCGGGAATGACGAGCACTTGAGCCGTGACGCTATACACATCGAAACGGGCCAGCATGAAGGCGGCGCCGCGCTCGCCGGAGGTGATGAGGCCGTCCTTGTCGATGGTGGCGACAGGGTCGTTGTTGGACATGAACAAAGCAAGTTCGGTGACATCGCGATCGGTGCCGTCTGAGTAACTGGCGCGCACGGTCATCTGCTGGCGGGCGTCCTCGCCCTCCAGCACGATCTGCTTGGGAAACACCTCGATGCCGGTGACAGTGGCCACGTCCGGCTTGTCATAGGGCGCGCCGGCACTGATCCATTCGATCAACGTTTTGTAGTACGGGCTGTCCTTGGTGAAACACTCGTTGCCGGAGTGAGGCACGGCGGCGATGGCTTTCTCGACCAGCGTGCTCTCTTCAGGAATGGCAAGGTTGACGCGGCGGCCGGGCATCTCGCGGGTGAGGCGGTCGTAGTCGCCGGCGGGGTCCATACCGAAGAGCGAGAGGCGGAAGCCGTCCTTGCCGCGGGCGGCGCCGTGGCAGCCGCCGGAATTGCAATTGCCGCGCAGGAACACGGGCATCACATCGAGATTGAAAGAAATCTCGCGCTCCTTGTCGCCGTCCACGACTTCCACGGAGGCTTTGGCGGAGAGTCCTCCCACCGTGGCGACCAGTTCAGTCTTGCCGGCGCCGGCGGCGGGGCGGATCACATCCTTGTCGAGAGCGACGATTTTCGGGTCGGCGGTCTTGAGATCGGAGAAGGCGGTGACGTCCTGGGTGGTGGCGTCATTGAAGGTGGCCATCACGACGACCTGATGATGGTCGCGCTTGGTTTCAAGCCGGTAGCTTTCCGGCAGAATCTCCAGTCGCTCGATTTGGGAGAGTTTGTTTTGCAGCGCGGCGTAGGCTTTCAATTCCTCGGGGCTGCGATGGCGGAGGGTGACGCCCTGCGGCCACTTCGCCCCCTCGGCGATCCACTGCGAGAGCGCGGCGATTTGTTGCGCGGTCAGCGGCTTGCCGCTTTTCGGCGGCGGCATGATGTCGTCATCCTCGGCGGGCAGTTGCACGCGCTTGAGGATTTCGCTTTCCCCGGGTTTGCCAGGAACAATGCCAGGGCCGCTGTCGCCGCCTTTACGCATGGCGTCGGCGGTGTGCATGAGCAGGTCGCCCTTCACCTTGTCGGGATTGTGGCACTCCAGGCAGCGCGACTCCAGGACGGGCAGGACATCCTTCATGAAGTTGACGGTGCCGGCAGCGGGCTTGTCCTCGGCCAAAAGGGCCGAGCCGGTGCCAAGAAGAACACAGGTGAATAATCGGAGACGATGAGATTTTTGACTCATGGGGGATGAGGGGTTACAAGGCTACGCTTGGCAGCCGGAAATGTTTCATTTCTGAAATAAGTCGCTCAGCGACCAGCCGCCTCCTGGCGGAGTTGCTCAAGGCGTGAAAGTGGCTTCGGCGCGGCTTCCGCTTTGGGCTTGGCCTCGGCCACGGCAGCGGGCTCGGGCGCAGCCTTGCGCGGCGCATCGATGCGCAAGGTGGAACCGGTGGCGATGCGGTGCGTGGTGGTGACGCCGTCCTTGATCGGGATCTCCACTTTCACAAAAAGATTCGACTGTTTGGCGACAGGTGATTTGTCCGTGGTCTTGACCTTGAAGACGGCCTCCTTGGAGTCCTTGGTGATCCTGGCCGGCTCGATCTGAATGGTCTCAGGCACACCGACCACCTCGGCGATGGCCTCGCCCTCGAAGGGTTGGAGGATTTCCAGCTTGGCCAGCATGGTCGTCTCTTTGCCCTGCTCAACCGCCGCCATGGCCATGGTGGGCGCTTTGAGAAAAGCGGGGGCGGTCTCGATCTCATGGAAAGGCGAGGCGTTGTAAACGCGGCCAGCGCCGGCATCGGCCTCGCCCATGACGGTGAAATTCCATTTGCCGGCGGCGACCTCGTTCTTGGCGTCGAGCACGAAGGTGGCCTCGTTTTGCTTCTCCGGGATGGTGATCTCACCAAGCGAACTGACGCCGTTGGGGCGCCAGATCATGAACACGCGGATCGGCGCGGTGAAACCTTCTTTGCGTTCGGCCACCACTTTCAAGTTCATGACACCACCAGCAACGAGCGGCACTGGCGGCGTCTCGATCTTCAGCGAGAACGGCGCCTCATCGACCACCGCCACCGGCATTTTGTCGTGGGCTTCCGTGAGGTAAATGACATTGCCGAGACGGACGACATCGAAGGACTGGCGCATCTTGCCGGTGACGCCCTGGGCGGGATCGACCGGCTGCAAGGTGATGGGCACGGCGGCGCTGGCATGGGCGGCGTCGGGCGCGCACTCAAACAGCAGAGGAATGCTGGAGTACTCCTTGGGCAGCTTTTCCGTGAGCAGTTTGATGCCCGGCGGCAAACCATCGGCGTTGAAAGTGAAATCGCCGGAGGCATTGCTGCGGGTGATGTTGACCAAGGTGGCGTAACGCCCGCCCTTGGGGGCGGCGATGAACTGCCGGTAATGACTGTCGTTCACCGTGAAGTTGGGGGACGAAAAATACAGCTCCTTGGGCGCGGCGGCGATTTCAATGCGATAGACGTAGTTTGGCCCGCCGCGCTTGAGATGGTCGCGCACTCGCACGAAGTAGTCGCCGTCCTCGGGCACGTCGATGGTCACCTTGCTGTCCAAGCGGCGCAGACCGCCGCCATCGTCATTGTTGCCGAGATTGCCTCCTTTGGCGTTGTAAATATTCACCACCATGTCGAGCGGCGAGCCCAGCGCCTGGCCGAAGCCTTGCACAAGCAGCTTTTGCCCCTTCTTGAGGCCGAGCTTGAACCAGTCCTCGTCGCCGGGTTTTTCAATGATGCCGTTGATCGCAGCAAGCGCGCCGTTGGAGACCGGGGTGGCGGTTTCACGCGTGTCGTTCGGCTCCACTTCCAGCGTGTTGTCGAGATCGACCACGCGGAACAAGTTGCCGGCGGGCGCCGGCTCCTGGGAACTGGCAAACAGCAGGTGCATGGGCGGCGCGTCGGCGGGAATGGCGGCATCCTCCTCGAAAGTGCTGCCGTCGCTGCCGATAAAGCGCACGCGCGTGGTCTGACCGGCTTTGCCGCCGGCGGGATAGACCACCTCAGGCCGGATGTAACCGCCGATGTGCAGACGGTAATACGAGGTGGCGCTGCCGCGGTACGAGGAGTCCCGCATCAGGATGTAGTATTCGCCGTCCTCCTCCGGTGTCCATGAGCAGTAACCGTCCTGGCGAAAGAGAATGGTGTCGTCCGAGGTGACTTTCTCGAAACGATCCTTGTCGAGAATGGCGATGTAAGGGTCGAAGGTGCCGTAACCGAGACGGATGCCTTCCGCCTCCAAAGTCAGGCGCTGGCCTTTCTTCAGGTTGATTTTGAAATAGTCCACGTCCTCGTTTTGCACCACGCCCTCGATGGTCTGGTTATAGTCCACCGCCTGCGCCAGTTCGAGATCGTTGTTTGGCTCCACCTCCTCCACGTTCGGATAATGCCCGACGAAGAACTGACGGCCATGGGAGACGCCGGAGCGGGTCACCACACGCATCAAATGGTTGCCCGGCCGCGTGTCCGCCGCCACCGCGATGGTGCATTCCACCGCCTTGTCCTCCACCTTGTCCACGCTTTTGACCGTGAATCCCGGCGAGAAAAACATCAGCGTCTCAAAGTCGGCGAGACGATCCCCGGTGATCCGCATTTTGAACTCGCTGCCGCGCTGCGCGCCGCGCGGGGTGGTGGTGTTGAAAGCAGGGTAAGCCGCGCTGGCGACGCCAGCGAAAGCGGCCCAGGCCAGGCACAGAACGACGGTCCGGGAAAAACGCGATGAAGGGATGTTTTGGGGGGATTTCATAACTCAATGCCGGCGCGGCTTCCCACACGATGGAAAGAGGCGACCCAAGGCATACGGGAAAGTCAAAAAGGGTCTTTCAATCCGGACCCGGCGAACTACCGGTTCGTGACTACCAGCCCCCCCGGCCAACCCAGGCCACCGACGGCGACTGCAAGTCGTCGAGCGCGGCGGCGTCTGAAACGGGAAAAAACATAAATCCCCGCCAGCGCCAGCGCCAGCGCCAGCAAACGGGGCCGCCGCCTCACTTCGCGATCTTCTCCTTCGCGTCCCCGCCGTGGCTGGCGTCGTCCTGGCGGTGCTTTGCGCTGGCCCTGTTCAGGCCGCTCAGATACGCCACCAGATCACGCAGGTCTTTGGGCGGCAGGGCCATGCCCAGGGGCGGCATCGCGGAGACCGGTGGCGCGATGGTCGCGATCTTGGTGCGCTCCAGCGTCACGCTTTTGCCGTCCACACCGATCACCGTCACTTCCTGCGCGGTTTCTTTCGCGATGCGCCCCATCACCAGTTCTCCGTTCGCCAGCGTCACCGAAGCGAGACCGTAGCCCTCCGAGATTTCCGCGTTCGGGTTGACCAGGGACTCCACCAGCTTCGCCGCATTCAAACGCTCGGCCACCAACGTCAAATCAGGCCCCTGGATGCCGCCATCGTTGCCGACCTTGTGGCATTGCAGGCAGGCGCCTTGGTTGCGAAACACACTCTCGCCCGCCGCGGGATCGCCGCCGGTTTCGCTCAAGCGAAACACCGCGTCCATGGCCGAAGCCGCGTAGGCCGCCGCCAATTCCTGACCCTTGGCCTCCGTCGAAGTTTGCAGCGCCAAAAACACGTCCAGCCACAATTCCTTGCGCAGGCCCTCCTGCTCGCGCCGCTCCCACAAGCCCGTGATCTCACCGGGCAATGTCACCGCCAGCCCGGCGATGCCCGCGCGCGCCTTGGCCAGCGGCCCGCCCTGGATCGCCTCCCGCGCCGCTTGCTCCACCCCTGCCAGCTTTAATTCAAACCCATGCTGCAAGGCCGCCGCCGCCACCGCATCCGAAGTGTCATTCAGCAGGCCCAGCACCAGTTCGGACGCTTCCTGTGACGACTGCCGCACCAGACTGCCCAGCGCCGCCGCACGCACCTCCGCGGCTTGCCGGCGATCGGTCGCAAACGCATGCAACGTCGCCGCCTCCAGCCGCACACCCGTCTCCTCCGCCAGTGACAAAGCCAGAGCCGACAGTGCCGGCGTCAGCTTCCTGCCGAACAAAGCGCGCAACTCCCGCTCGATCGCGCCGCCGAGCTTCGCCAGACTGCGCTCCGCCTTTTCTTGTGGACGGTAAAAACCCAGCACCGGGTCGGTCTCGATCTGCTTCTCCCAAAGCCGCAGACCCTGCAACGCCGCCACGCGCGTCGCGGCCTCCAGTTGGTCGTCGCCCGCCATCGCCACCAGCCTGCGGGCGGCCTCCGGCGTGCCGCGGCGATAGTTCGCCGCCACGATCCGCCGCTGCACCAGCAGAGGAAACTCAGACGCCCGGGTGGACAAAGCAGCCACCGCATCTCCTGCCGCGCTGTCCAAAGCCTTTGTGTCATAGATTGCCCGCACCGCTTCAGCGCGAATCAACGCGTCGTCGTCATCGAGAAACTTCACCAACTCCGCGCTCTCCATCCGGCGCAACGTCAGCAAAGCCAGCAGCCGCACCTCCCGCTCCGCCGCTTTGGCGCGGCTCACCGCACCCTCCACCGACCCCGCCAGACTCAGCGCCGAAAGCACCGAATGCCGCAGCACCGGGTCCACCGCGCCCGCCGCCGCATATCGCATCGCCATTCCATACAAAGCCTCCTCCACGTCCGACTCACCCGCGCCCGCCACCCGGCCCAGCGCCACCGCCGCCAACGACTGCACCCTCGGCGACTCGTCTTTGAGCAAGCCCAGCAGCACCGCCTTCGCCGCATCGTCGTTCAGGCTGCCAAGCGCGCGTGCCGCGTTGGCGCGGATTTCCGCCTCCTTGTCACCCGCCAAGGCCATCAGAAGCGGCGTCGCCTCCAAACCCTGCCGGCCCAGTTGATCCAGCCCCCAGATGCCGTGCAATCTCGACTTCACCGGCTTCGCCGCATCCTGAGCCAGCGCGCGCAGCGTCTCCAGAGCGCTGCGCCGCACCAGTTCAAACTGCGCCGTCTGCCGCAGCCGTTTGTCCGGCGACTCCAGGTGCTTGAGCAGCCCCTCCACAGTCTCCTCCTTCAGTCCGCGCGCAAACACCGCCTGCATCTCCTGGCCCGCCTTTTGCAGCGCCGCGTCCTTCGGTTTCACCAAGTGCACCGCCCCACTCGTGTTGATGCTCCAGCCGCCGCCGAAGTCGCACAGGTAAAGCTGCCCATCGTAGCCAAGCTCCACATCGCTCACCGCCACCCCGGACAGCAGCGACCTCTCCGAGACCATTTTGAATCCCGCCCCGTTCGCCGCCACCCCGATCAGCAGCACATCGCAGCCCTGCGCCGCGCCACGATAGTTCGCCAGCAGGAACTTGCCGCGCAGATCCTCCGGCAGCGTCTCCCCCGTCAACCACGTCACCCCGGACGGCCCCTGCGCCACATGCGCCGCCGGCGGATACACCCACTGCGGCTGCTCCTCGGAAAAAAGATCATACATCTTCTCCGCCACCCACGCCGACTTCGCCGGATGAAACCCCTCCCAGTCCAGATGCTTCGCGTAATGATGCGGCGACTGGTGGCTCATATCCCAGCCGCTGTCGCTGCCCTCCAGCGCGTACACCATCCGCGCCTTGTCGCCAATGTCACCCGTGTTGTCGAAGGTGAACAGATTGCCCGCCTCATCGAAGGCCAGCTCCTGCGGATTGCGCAGCCCCCGGCAAACCACCTCGAACCCGCTCCCGTCCGACTCGCAGCGAAAGATCGCCCCGCGACCCGACTCCGCCAGCACCCGGCCATCCTTTGTCGTCACATGATAGCCCCGATCTCCCACGGAAAAATACAGCCGCCCGTCCGGCCCGCGCGTGATCCCGTGCAGATCGTGCCCGATGAACGACACCCGCACCCCGAACCCCTCCACCAGCGCCGCCGCCGCGTCCGCCACCCCGTCGTCATCCGCGTCCGTCAGCTTCCACAGCTTCGGGATGCAGGTGAAATAGATCGCGTCCGCCTCCGCCAGCACCGAGAAACCCAGCCCGTCCAGCGGTTCCCGAAAGCGATCCGAAAACACCGTGCGATGATCCGCCGCCCCGTTGCCGTCCCGATCCTCCAGCCGCAAAATCCGATCCGCCGTGTCAGTGAAAAACGTCGGCGGAAACCGCGCCGCGAAGGTCTCGTACAACTTCGCCCGGTCCGCCACCGTCACCGATTGGAAATCCCCGCGGATCAGCTCGTTCGCCCCGCGCAGGTCCGGCACCCCTTGCCAGAAGCGGTTCGCCTCCGCCACATACACCCGCCCCTTCGGATCGATCCCCAGGCTGCCCGGATTTTCCACAAATGGAAACCGCACCCATGTGTGCGCCTCCAGCCCCGCGTGATTCAAAATGCCCGGAAACGGCTCCGGTTGATTCTTCAGCTCCGGCAGCTCCGCCTCCGGTACGCTCGGCAGCGGCTTGTGATTGCGGTTCAACTCCTCCAGCGTCACCGCGCGCGCGGGCCAGGTCAGCGGGGAGACGACGCACAGCAGGCAGAGGACAAAACGGCAGTTCATGCAAAAACGAAACGATACACAAACCCCATGGGATACCAAGTTCCATCCTTCCAACGCATTCCTCCTTGACCCCGCCCCCACCCGGTTAAGATGAGCCTCCCACCCCCCAACACCATGATCAAACTCACCGGCATTGCAGACGAAGCGGGCGCATCCTTGGATGTGCAAATTCAAGCCCACCAGGAACTCGGCTGGGACAGCATCGAAGCCCGCATCGTCGAACTCGACGGCGTCAAAGGCAACCTCCATGAAATCCCCGACGCCGTCTTCGACCAGGTCGTCGCCCGGCTGGAGGAGAAAAACATGAAGATCTGCGGCTTCGGCTCCCTCATTGGCAACTGGGCCAAAAAGATCACCGACGACTTCGCCATCACCGAGGCCGAGATCGCCCGCGCCATCCCGCGGATGCAGCGCCTCGGCGCCAAGCTCATCCGCGTCATGAGCTACGCCGTCTGCAAGGACGACGACGGCAAGGACCTCGAAGAGCAGTTCGCCCCCGAGCGCATCAAGCGCATGACCGCGATCCACCAACGCTTCGCCGACGCCGGCCTCACCGTCATCCATGAGAACTGCATGAACTGGGGCGGCATGAGCCCCAGCTACGTCCAGCGCATGGCCGAAGCCGTGCCCGGCATGAAATGGGTGTTCGACACCGGCAACCCCGTCTTCATCGACGACCGCGACCGCCCCGGCCACAAGCAGGACGCCTGGGAAATGTATCAGGCCATCAAACCCCACATGGTCCACGTCCACGTCAAAGACGGCCGCTGGATCAAAGAGAAAAACGACGCCGAATACACCTACCCCGGCGAGGGCGAAGGCCAGACCGAGCGCATCATGAAAGACCTCGTCGAGACCGGCTACAACGGCTACATCAGCATCGAGCCCCACGTCGCCGTCGTCTTCCACGGCGCCGGCGCCGCCGACGACCTCAGCCCCGAGCAGAAAGCCAAAGAGCAGTACGACAGCTACCTCAAATACGGCCGCATGTTGGAAGCCATGCTCAAAAAACTCGGCTCCCCGCTCGGCTGATCCCCCGGCCACAACCGGTCTTGTCCATGTCACAAGATCCACCCCCCACCACTTCCAAGCGCGGCTGGTTCCACGGAGCAGCCGCGCTTCTTTTGGCGGGTGCGCTCTGGTTGGTTCTGCGCTCGAACTCGGAGCACACTCCACCCGTCACGACACCGACGTGGACTCACGAGTATCCGGGAAAAGGGATCATTCATTCCGTCACCGCCAGCAAGCAGCGAGATGGCACCGAAGTCGTCGTCGCCGCAGGTTATGCCGTCACCGACGACAGCGGCGAGGATCTCCGCATCGTGGCGTATGCGGCAGACACGGGGCAGATTCTTTGGGAGAAGCGGGAAGCCATAAGTGTCGAGCCACGCATCGAATTGCAACCCATCGTTTCGTGCGACGAAGATGGGCACGTTCTCTGGGGATCAATCGTTACTGCTGCTTCGAGAGAGCTGCCTGCGTCTCTTTACAAGCTTTCGATTGAGGACGGGTCTGAACTTTGGCGGTGGTCCCCAGGGAGTGGAATTGTCTCCACCGGCAGTGGCCACCTCACAGTGGCAGCAGCCTCCTCCCGCAGTCTCGTATGGGTGTCGGGTATTCGAAAAGCCGCAGGGCAAGGAGTTGAAAAATTTCTCTCATTGTTGGATGCGGCGAGCGGACAGCAACGATGGTTGACACCGCTGAACACCGCCCTGTCCGCGTCAGACCGTCCCGCGGAGGTTCATCCATTGTCTAACTCGGATGCCGTTGTAATGACACCGCCACGGCAAGACACCCTCAAATTTTATCCCTGGATTTTACAGCGTGTGGACGAGGCCACCGGAACGGCAAAGTGGCAGATGGAATTCATTCAAAGCCACGCGTTTTTTCGAAGCCGCGCCCCCACACTCGATAGGCCAATTCACGTCGTAGATGAAGCCAATGGGCAGGTTCTGGTCTTCTGGATTCAAGGTTTCGGCATGGTGCGGCCAAGTGAAGTTCGGTCCATCGACTTGGCAACTGGCGTCGAGCGGTGGTGTAATCGTTCTGGCTTTTTCGATCTCTTTTCTTGGGGTCTTTCTGGATCTGGCCTGGACAGCAGTGGCAATCCCGTGCTCTATGGTGGGGAATATTGGACGACAGAAAATTTTTGGCCTGAATGGCATTTCGACGCCTCCATCCGGCTGCCGATGCCCGTGAGAAGGGGCAAGAGTCATCATAGGCCCATTTGTGTCACGTTTTCGCCGATGGATGGAAGCGTTGTATCTCAAACCAGACTATCGAACCGCAATGAAGTGCCGCTTCGCTTGCTCTACCAACCGGGCACGCAGTTTGTCCGGGCCGTCTTCGTTCGGCAGGCGAATCTAGATGTTGAGTTCGAACCATGGAGAGCGATCCGCCTGGATGCGATTGATTCGTTGCCGACCGTCGGCGGACCTGAATCAAATTATGCCTACAGTCCCGTTTCCACGCTGACACCGTCTGGAAGGATCGTCACGACGGGTGATCCTAATGTCTGGAGCACCGTTTGGCGCATTGAAGTTTGGTAAGCTCGGTTGGCTCCGAGGAAAACAGGCGGCAGTTTGCCGAAAACACGGCACGGAATAGGGCATTCGGTGCTGGATGCGGGGGAAAGGAAGCGGCGAACTTGGCATTCGGTGCTTCCTTTTTTTGAGTCGTGGCAGCGAATGGTCAATTCGGCGCTTTGTCTTGTGAATAGGAAGCAGCGAAAAGGGCATTCGGTGCTCTTTTTTGAGATAAGAAACCACCGAATGAATCATTCCGGGCTTCCTCCTTTATAAACCAAGCAGCGAATGCAGCTTTCGCTGCCAGTAATGATGGAATCGCTGGACGGAATGAGGCATTCCGTGCAATCTTTGGCGAGTTGTCTTCACGTTTTGCCGCCCTCTGGCGTGGCTCTTTCCGGGCGGGTCTTGCTTGGCCGTCGGAACGTGGCGCTTAGCGCGCGGTGCTTTCTGCTTCCACCCCCAACCCTGCACGGTCTTGCCCGCTCGCGCCCGCATTTATTACCATGAGCTGAAGGCGGTCGAGTTACCCGCCACGGCCCAGGCCGTTCGCAACGCGAAGTCGGCAAATGCGTCCATCTACAGCCAGCCGCCGGTGACGATGACGGACCTCCAGACGAAGATCGACGACTACAAGACGAAGCTGACAGCGCGGGCGGGCGGGGCGCACGCGGATGTGCTGGCGCTGCGGATGGCGCGCCGGGAACTGGAGAGATGCCTGCCATCCTCGGCCACTAGGTGAACAGCCTGGCCAATGGCGACGAGGCGATGCTGCAAAAAAGCGGCTTCCAACTCTATAAGACGCATCGTGTGCCGGATCGCGCGCCGCCACCGCCACCGACCGAGCTGCGCCTACGCCACGGGAAGCTCGGCGGCAGCGAGCTGGCGCGCGGCGGGCACCTTCCCTGGCGGGCGCGCGGAGTTGACCGGCCTGCCACCCGGCGCGCTGGTCTGGGTGCGCGTGCGCACAGTGGGCCTGCGTGGGGTGCTCGGCGCCTGGAGCGATCTGGCGGAGATTCGCGTGGTGTGAGGCGTGGCGGCGCTGGCCGCTCACCCGCCAGCGATGACCGGGCGGAGCTCAATCACGTCGCCAGCGGGCGCGCATGAAGCTTGCATTGCGGTCCATGCCGGGGCAATCTCGATCAAGATAATCGGGAATGAAACTCTCCAAAAAAGCCGAGTACGCGCTGCGCGCCCTCTCCGCCATGGGCCGGGAGACGGTGGGACGCACTTTCTCGATTCATGAACTGGCGGCGCGGGAGCGCATCCCGCTGAAGTTTCTGGAGCAGATTTTGCTGGCGCTTAAAAACGGCGGCCTGCTGCGCAGCAAGCGCGGTGTCGGCGGCGGTTATCAACTGCAAACCCCAGCCACGGAGATCACGCTGCAGCAGGTCATCGATCTCATCGACGGCCCCTTTCAACCCATCCCCTGCTGCGAGGCCGCGCAGTCCCGCAAGGGCGCCTGCGAGTGCGGCAGCGCGGGCGGCTGCGGGCTGGGCCGCACCCTGGTGGAGTTGCAAAACCTCGTGCGCGACTGGCTGCGGGAGACCACCATCGCCCACGTCATTGAGCGCGGCCAGCCGCCGGAAGGGCTGAGCTTTGAAATCTGAGCCTGGCCTTTGAAAAAAGCTTCCCTGCGTCCGGGCGGACCGATTAAGCTCCATGCCCAATGAGAACGCCATTGCTGATTTGCTGGCTGGTCTGGGCTGCTTGTGCGCAGGCCCAGTTTTACATGACCGATGTCTGCCTGCATGACGCGGCGCAGCGGCTCTTCGTGGTGGAGGCGGCGCGGGTGCACGCGTGGATTGAGAACCAATCACTACGGGAGGCGGAACGCATCGCCTCTGTGTCTTGGAGCGCCGAGGGAAAATTGAATGGCGACACCCAGTGGGAGGTGATCTGGCGCGACGCAGCAGGCGCGGATGTGCGCCGAGCCCGGATTGCTTATGACGGCGCAGCCTTGCAACGCGGCGCGGATTTTTACCGCCCCATCTGGCGGCAGTTGCGCGGGTTGGCGGGGAAGCCGGCTCTTTCCGGCGACGCTCAAAGGGCGGAGGCGGCGATGTCAGCCTTTTGGCAGGGAGCAAATGAAACCGGCGTCAGCCGCATGAGCGGAATGATCACCGCGCTCGACTTTGCCCGGGAGCAAAACCCATCCACGAACGCAGCCGACGCGGGCCGGCTCGCCGGCATGCTGATCCACAGCGCCATGCCCATACTGGCTGACTCCTGCACGCTTGATTATGTGCTGCTGGCACGCGGCACGGCCTGGCTTTGTCATGCGGAGGAGACCGCAACCGCGCGTCTGCGCGATGCCTGGCCTCCGTTGATGTACCTGGCTGGCCGCGAAAAACCGGCGGCGGACCGCTGGCGGCAATTTTTCAAACCGGACCATGCGGACACGCTGGCAGCGCGCTGGTGGGAACTCATCCTGCGATCCCGGCCAACACCGTTGCGTGAAGTGGCCCTGTTCGCGGCGGAGCCGCAAAATCGGGGATGGGGGCTGCCCTTCTTTCTGGCGTATCAGCGCATGGATGGCGGACGTCAGTCGGAGATTTTGGGTGTCATCGAGCTTCTCTATGGAGCGGAGCTTCAGGAATGGCCTGACTTGGGCGCCCCCATCATGCGCCAGTTCGGTGTCGGCGGGCCGCAGTCTCGTTACCCCGCGCTGCCCGCGCTGGCGCGTCTGCGCTGGTTGCAAACGCTCGGCCATGTCGCTGCGGAGGAGACCGGCGGCCGGCATCCTGAACTTGCCGCGGAGGCGGTGGCGGCCATGAATGCGATGGCGGCGGATAAAAACCAGGACATGGCCTGCAGGGGCTTGTCAAAAGCCGCGCCGCTGATCAATCGAGGTTTCGATCTGCGCCGTGACGCGCTTGAGCCGGTGGCGGCGTTGACGGAGGAGGACCTGCTGGTCTTTGGCTGGGATTTGACCCTGGAGACGATGCAGGCGTGGTTCCACTTTTTGAACGGCCAACTCGCCGTCCGTGACGAGGCGGCCCGCCTGCGCGATGAATGCTTGCAGGAAATGCCATCGCTCAAGTACTGGCTGGACCGCGTGCATCGCAAAGACCCGCCTGCCTGCGACATTCCACCGGATCGGGTGGAGTTTTTTGAGGCCGACGTTCTGGCACGGCCCGGAATCTACCTGCCGGAGGCGGCCAAAGGCGAGCGCTACCCCACCTCCACCCCCGAGCGCCCGCCGCTGCGCAATCCGTTCAAACGCAGTTTTGTGTCGCTCACACAACACTTTGTCCTGATCAATGTCCGGCCCAAAGGTGTCGATTTTCTGCGCCATCTCGATTTGCAAATCAGTCAGGGTGGCGAGGCATTGTGCGCCAAAGCCTACGCGTATTTGACCCGGCCCTCTTTTCGAATCCCGGCAAGCCGCCAAGCAGAGTATGACAAGAGACTCGACCGCCTGCTGGCCGCTTGTCCCAACGCAACCCTGCTGCAACGCCAGCCCTCCACGCCGCCGTCCGATTCAGACCGTCTGCTGGAAGCCACGCAGACACTCGAGCGTCTGTTCTGGGAAGCGCCCGGCTCAGGCAGCGCGTCCATTTTCGACAGATACGCCAAGGCCAATGCCATGCAGTCCGCCAAGCGGTTCTATCAGCAAATCTTGCCTTTTGTGAGCAGTGTCGGTTTCAGCAACACCATGCCCCAACGCCGTTGGGTGCTTGCTTGGTGGGAAAAAGACGATGCGGCAATGGCCTCTGCGGCTGAAGACTCCGCCACCTACAGCGAAGCGGACTTGGGCAAACGCGTCCTCCACCTGCTCGCCATCGGTGATGACAAAGGCGCCGAGCGCATGCTGCGCGCGCTCCTGGAGCGCTATCCGCCCAATCCAGAAAAGCCACCCCCCCTCAAAATCAAACTGCAAGCCTTCCTGCCGCTGCTGCCGGCATTGGCGGACGCAAGCTCGCCCCGTCACGAGGAAGCGCTGGACTACTTTCACCCCCTGGGTGCCAGTTACACCGTCCTGCGCTGCGTACTGGCGAGACGCTTCCAATTACCCGTCGATAAAGCCGCGCGCTTCCTCGGCGAGGCCGAAAAAATGCACGTCCTGACGCGAGCCGTCACCGCTCACCTGCGTGGCGACACGCCCGCCTTCCAAGCCGCCTATAATGAGATCCACAAAGACAATGCAAAAGGTTACTCGGGTGAAAACCTGACGCTCCTGGAGTGCATGCGTCATGACCTCATGAAGACCCCCATCCCCGAAAACCAACCCGACTTGAAACCCGAAAAAATTGAGCGGCTCGACGAACAGGTGATCGCCAAACTCAAGGCCACCGGCCAATAAGCGCGTCTTCCCAGGCAATTTGAGATTTGACACCGCCCGCAGCACGCCAACCTTGGCGGCCCCATGCCAAAAACCGCACTCTCCGCCGATCACGTCCGTGACATGCTGGTGGCCGCCGCCGAGGCTGTCATCGCCGCCGAACCCCGCCTCTCCGAGGCCGACCGCAACTTGGGCGATGGCGACCATGGTCTCGGCATGCAGCGCGGCATGACCGCCGCCAAGGAAAAGCTGCTCGCCACCGCCCCAGAGAGCGTGGAAAAAGCCTTCACCACCACCGGCATGGCAATGATGAGCAGCATGGGCGGCGCCAGCGGCGCCATCTTCGGCACCTTCTTCCGCAACGGTGGCAAAGCCCTGACGGGCATGGAAAACTTCGACGCCGCCGGTCTCGCCGCCTTTTTGCAGGCCGGACTCGAAGGCGTGCAGGCGCGCGGCGGCGCCAAGCCGGGAGACAAAACCGTCGTCGATGCCATCGCCCCCGCTGCCGCCAAAGCGCAGGAAGTCAGCGCCAGCCCGCTGCCGGAGGCGATGACGGCCGTGCTCGCCGCCTCCCTCGACGGTCTCGAAGCCAGCAAGGCCATGGTCGCCCAATTTGGCCGCGCCAAAACCCTTGGCGAAGCCTGCATCGGTTTTCCTGACGCTGGCGCCATGTCGGTGACCGTCATCCTTTCCGCTTTCAACGATTACATCCAGGCCTGAACGGGCCGCCTCACCCACCCACCCACCCCCCACCCACCGCACCACCATGGCCGACCTCAGCACCAGCGCCGCCGACAAAAAAGAGAAGGAATTCTTCACCCACGTCCCTCAGCAAGCCCCCGGCTTCTTCCTCAAGGGCAGCCACCAGTACGACTGGGGTCTCAAGAACCGCCTCTCCAAGGTCTTCAACCCCAAGGATGGCCGCACCGTCATGCTCGCCTTCGACCACGGTTACTTCCAAGGCCCCACCACCGGCCTGGAGCGTGTCGATCAGACCATCCTCCCCCTCGAACCCTACGCCGACTGCCTCATGCTTACCCGCGGCATTCAGCGCAGCGTCATCCCCGCCAGCACCCAAAAAGCCATCGCCCTGCGCGCCAGTGGCGGCACCAGCATGGTCAGCCCCATGGAGGAATGGGAAGGCGAGATCGACGGCAAAAAAGTCACCTTTGGCCGCCCCGGTTTTGAGCCGCTCTCCAACGAGTCCACCGCGCTCACCATTGAGGAAGCCATCCGCCTCAACGCCAGCGTGCTCGCCGTGCAGGTCTTCATCGGCAGCGCCTACGAGCGCCAGTCATTGAAAAACCTCACCGACCTCGTCGATGCCGCCAGCCGCTACGGCATTGGCGTCATGGGCGTCGTCGCCGTCGGTCGCGCCATGGCGCGCACCGCGCAGTATTTCCGTCTGGCCACCCGCATCATGGCGGAGCTCGGCGCGAACGTGGTGAAATGCTACTACACCGACGAGGAGTTCGACACCATCACCTCCTGCTGCCCGGTGCCGATTGTGATCGCCGGCGGCAAAAAGTTGCCGGAGCTCGATGCCTTGAAGATGAGCTACAACGCCATCCAGCAGGGCGCCAGCGGCGTGGACATGGGCCGCAACATCTTCCAGAGCGATGCCCCGGTGGCGATGATGCAAGCCGTGCGCGGCGTGGTGCACGAGGGCCTGACCCCGGAGCAGGGCTATCAAATGTACCAGGACTTGAAAAAATAGCTGCCGCATCGGCCACGCTTTCTTTTTCCAGCTTCACGCCATTTTAAGGTGGCCTGAGGCAGCATGGGCGCATGACCTGGAAAACCATAGCCTGTTGCCTCGCTCTTTCTGCCGCCACCATGCTTGCCCAAGGCTTCCGCGGCGGTTCGCCAATGCGCCGTCACACCGCCTCGGCGGCCCGAACATTGGAGTTGGAACGCGCCACCGAAAAGCCGCCCGCAAAAAATCAAAGCGTCATCAGCGAGCGCGGCGCTCAGCGCGCGGTGCAGTCCAACGCCATCCCGAATCATCTCACGGGTCCCTTTCCCAATCGCGGCAACCCGCATGAAATCCTCGAGCAACGCTACGCCTTCAACCTGCCCGCGCGTCCGCAAGCAAAACCGCAGATCACCTGGCTGCATCATCCCGCCGGCACCCAGGGCGCGCCAAACCAGCCCTTTGGCATCGCTCTCAACGGCGTGCTGTTTGATCCCGGCACCGCCGAATTCTGGAACGGCGACCGCTCCCTCGGCTGGAACTACGAGGCGCTCGGCGGCGCCGTCGCGCTCGGCCTCGACGAGCATCACGCGCATGTGCAGCCAAACGGCGCTTATCATTACCACGGCCTGCCGAAACCGGTGCTCGATCAGCTTGCCCTGGCGCCGGACCAGCACTCCCCCATCATCGGCTGGGCGGCGGACGGCTTCCCCATTTACGCCTTGCGCGGTCTCACTGATCCGCAAGACCCGGCTTCGCCCATGAAGACGCTGCGCTCCAGTTACGCCCTCAAACAGGGGCGGCGGCCCAACCCGCCCAAAGGCCCCGGCGGCGCCCACGACGGCGCCTTTGTCCAGGACTACGAGTTCGTAGCTGGCCATGGCGATCTCGACGAATGCAATGGCCGCTTCAGCATCACGCCTGAATTCCCCGAAGGCACCTACGCCTACTTTTTGACCGCCGAGTGGCCGGTGATCCCGCGCGGTTTCCGCGGCGAGCCGGTGAACTTGCGCGATGAGGGCGGCATGCCGCCGGGCGGACCAGGAGGCGGCGGCAAAGGCAAGGGAAAAAGCAAAGGCAAGGGCAAAGGTCCGCCGCCATTCTAACCTGCCGTGCGCTTTTCAAACTGGCAGCCGCAAAGTGAACACACATCCCTCCCCCGGCTTGCTCTCCACCGTGATTTTACCCCCATGCAAGGCGGCGAGCTTCTGGCTGATCGCCAACCCCAGTCCGGCGCCGCCGCTGTGACGGCTGCGCGAGGCATCCGCGCGGTAAAAGCGCTCAAAGAGATGCGGCAAATCCTTCGCCGCGATGCCCGGCCCGTTGTCCGCCACTGACAACCAGACGCCCTGCGCATCACTGCCGGTGCTCACGCGCGCCCATCCTCCGGACTGGTTGTGACGCAAGGCGTTGCCGATCAAATTGGTCGCGATCTGGCCCAGCAAACGAGCGTCACCGGAGCAGCGCGCGGGCTCGCCTTCGAGGTCAAGTTGAACGCCCGCTTGCCGGGAAAGAGGGCGCAACGCCTCCACCGCATCCCTGGCGATCTCGTGAAGATCGCAGGGCGCGGCTTGCATCCCGCCCGCCCCCTCATCCAAACGCGCCAGCATCAGCAGAGAATCGATCAAGCCCTCCATCCGCTCCGACGCGCGCGCGCAGACTTGCAAGGTCTCGCGGTATTCCTCTCCGCTGCGCTCGCGCGCCAGGGCCAGTTCCATCTCTGTTAGCAGCACCGTCAGCGGCGTGCGCAATTCGTGCGCGGCGTCCGCCGTGAACCGGCGCTGGCTCGCGATCAATTCCTCCAGGCGGTCAAACGATCGGTTCAACACCGCGATCAACCCCGCCATCTCCTCCGCCGCACTCTGCTCGGAGATGCGTTCATGCAAAGCCCCTCCCGCGATGCGTTCCGCCGCCGCGCTGATCGATTGGATCGGCCGCAGAGCGCGCCCCAGCAGCCAGGCATCCACGCCCAAAGCCGTCAGCAATATGCCCGCGCCCAGTCCCAGCCAGAGCCAGCCCTCGCGCCGATGCGCCTGCCGCTCCGCCGTGATCCAGCGACCCGCCAGCAGACACTCCCCCGGCGGCGTGTGCAGAAAAGCCTCGCGCCTTTCGCCGACACTGCGATGCAACGGCACCAGCGAAAAGCCCTCCACACTGCCTGGCATCGCAATGTCCTCCGGCGCCTCTGCCGAGCCGCCAATGCGCGCCCCGGTCCGCGACCACACCACATAATACACCCCCGCCGCCTTCAGCGTGAACGCCAGCGACTCATCCAAGCGAAACTCACGCGGCGGCGGTCGCGGATGGTCCAGCGGCTCCGGCCCCCGGCCACCGCGCGCCATCGCGCGATGCAACTCCGACAGCGGTCCCGCCAGCGACTCATCCGCGCGTTGCAGCAGCTTGCGCCCCTCCATTTCGTAAAGAGTCGCGCCGAAGCCGCCGAGCACCACCGCCAGCAGCAACCCGTGCCAGAGCAGCAGGCGCCAACGCAATGAGCGGGGATGCCAGAAGCGCGTTTTCATCCTTCACTCAAGGCAATAGCCATGGCCGCGACGGGTGGAAATGAAGTCAGCCCCGAGCTTGCGGCGCACATGCGACACATGCACGTCCAGCAGGTTGCTCAGCGAACTGTCGTTCTCGTCAAAAAGATGCTCGTACAGTTCCGTGCGCGTCACCACCCGGCCGCGGTTCAGCGCCAGATGCTCCACCAGCGCGTACTCGCGCGCCGTCAAAGCCACCGCCTCGCCGCTTCGCGTCAGCGTGCGCGCTCGAGTGTCGATGCTCACCTCGCCCAGCGCGATGACATTACCGCCCTGCCCCGCGGATCGCCGCCGCAGCGCCCGCAGCCGCGCCATCAACTCGCGCAAATGAAACGGCTTCGCCAGATAATCATCGGCCCCCAGGTCCAGACCCGTCACCCGGTCGCTCACCCGGTCGCGCGCCGTCAGCATCAGCACCGGCGTCGCCCGCCGCTCGCGCAACCGCCGCAGCACCTCGAACCCGTCCAGCCGCGGCAGCATCACATCCAGCACCACCGCGTCGTAATCCGTTTCCAGCGCCTTGAAGAGACCGTCCTCGCCATCCGCCGCCTCGTCCACCGCGTGCCCCTCTTCCCGCAGCGCCCGGGCCAGGGCGCGCAGCAGATCAGGTTCGTCCTCGACGATCAACACTCGCATCGCAAACCACCAAACTCGCCCGCCGCACCTGAAGCAAGCATGAAGACCGCGCCGCTTTCCTCGTCACTCCCCTTGATAGAAAAGCGCGCGCGGCCGCGTTTCGCCGCCGCACTTCCAGCCGTCATGAATCGCCACCTCCTGCTCCCGCTTCTTCTCCTTTCTGTCAGCCTCGCCAGCGCTCCCGCCAAGGACGTCCTCTTCATCGCCGTCGATGACCTCAACGACTGGACCGGCCACCTCGGCGGCCACCCGCAGGCGCGCACCCCGAACATCGACCGCCTCGTCGCCCGCGGCGTCACCTTCACCAACGCCCACTGCGCCGCGCCCGCTTGCAACCCCTCTCGCGCCGCCCTCATGAGCGGCCTCCGCCCCTGGACCACCGGCATCTTCACCAATGGCGACCCCGCCCAGGGCGTCATGAAAAACACCGTCACCCTCAACCGCCACTTCCTCGCCAATGGCTACCACACCCTCGGCGGCGGCAAAATCTACCACGGCTTCGGCAGCGAGGGCCGCGACGACACCTGGACCTACTGGCACGGCATCCCCAAGACCGACAACGCCAACGTCCACAACCTCAACGGCCTCGACCGCAGCCACTTCGACTGGGGTCCGCTCGCCAATCAGCCCGCCGACATGGGCGACTCCAAACTCACCGACTGGGCCATTCAGCAGCTTCAAAATCCGCCCGCCGGCAAGCCCCTCTTCCTCGCCGTCGGCTACGTCAAACCGCACCTGCCCTGGTACGTCCCGCAGGAATACTTCGACCGCTTCCCGCTCGACTCCATCCAGCTCCCCGAAGTCAAAGACGACGACCTCGACGACATCCCGCCTTCAGGAGTCGCCATGGCCAGACCCGAAGGCGACCACACCGCCGTCATCAAAGCCGGCCAATGGAAGCACGCCGTGCAGGGCTACCTCGCCACCATCTCCTTCCTCGACGACCAAGTCGGCCGCCTCCTTGACGCCCTCGAAAAAAGCCCGCGCGGCCAGGACACCATCGTCGTCTGGTGGACCGACCACGGCTGGCATCTGGGCGAAAAACAGCACTGGCGGAAATTCGCCCTCTGGAATGACGCCACCCGCACCTCCTTCGCCATTTCCGCCCCCGGCGTCACCGCGCCCGGAGGCCGTTGCGCCGCCCCCGTGGACTACACCCACCTCTACCCCACCCTCTGCGAGCTCGCCGGCCTGCCCCTGCCCGCCCATGTCAAAGGCGCCAGCCTCATGCCCCTCCTGAAAAACCCCGAGGCCGCCTGGAACGAGGTCGCCATCTGCTCCCATGGCCGCGGCAACCACGCCGCCATCGACAACCAGTGGCGCTACATCCGCTACAAAAACGGCGACGAAGAACTCTACGACTACCGCGCCGACCCGCACGAATGGACCAACCTCGCCGGCGACAGCAAGCACGCCGAAGTCAAGACCCGTCTCGCCCGCCACCTCCCCAACCTCGAAGACGAAGCCCCGCCCACCTCCGGCTTCAAGAACCAGGACAAAGAGAAAAAAGGCAAAAGCAAAGCCGCCAAGCAATAGCTGTACCGGCGGTCAATGACCGTCGCATATCTCCCACCAGAGCGAGTCGAAACCACCTGGGAAGTTTGCACCATGTTGAGAATGTCAGTCACGCACGAATTTCTTCTCGCTTAAAATGGAACCGGATTTACCCGCTTGTGGCTTCGAATGGGCGCGCCAAGTGATTTCGTTCGAGAAAAGACAAGAGCTGGCCGAAATGCTTGGCCCGGTCACAGGAGCAGGTCGGCGAGGTTTGCTGGCAGTTCCTGCGGTGGCCGCATTGGCGGGCTCACCAACGCTGATGAATCTGGTGCGCCCGCATTTGCGCGGCGAGCCAAAGGTCGCCCGCGCTCTCTATTTCGACAAATCAACCGTCGCCAACTGGCTAGTAAGCTGGCATCAGGACCTGACCCTTGCAGTTCGGAAACGCGTTGACCATACAGGCTTCGGACCATGGAGCATGAAGGCAGGCATTCCGCATGTGCAACCTCCCGTCGAGTTGCTGGAGCAGATGCTCACCGTCCGTCTGCATCTTGATGATGCCGATGACGAAAACGGCGCGCTAAGGGTCCTGCCAGGCACCCACCAGCTTGGACGTTTGAGCGCGGACCAAATCACCGAACTACGCCAGAACCGGGAGGAACACCCATGCGCCGCATCCGCAGGAGACGCCCTTTTGATGCGCCCCTTGCTGCTGCATGCCTCCGGTCGCTCCACCAGTCAGCGCCACCGGCGAGTGCTGCACTTGGAATACGCGTCCTTTGACCTGCCCGGCGGTCTTGAATGGCATGAAGCCGCCTGACGTGGCGCTACCGGCCCGGTCGCCGCGTTTTGCTTGCACCCACACGGAGAGTCAGCGGCTCGCCCCAAACCCCGCGCGCCACCCCCGCTTGCAAATCCCGCCTTCCTCGCCACGGATAAGGCCGCCGCGTGGTCTTTAGCTCCCACATCTTTCTTTTCTACTTCCTGCCGCTCGTCGTCGCGGTCTATTACCTGGCGCCGCGCGGCTTCCGGCATCCGTGGCTGACGCTGGCCAGCTACATCTTCTACGGCTGGTGGAACCCGTGGTTCACCCTGCTCATGCTGGTGTCCACCGCCATCGACTACGGCTGCGGCCTCGGCATCAGCGCGCCCGGCGCCTCCCGGCACAAGCAAAAACTGTGGATGCTGGCCTCGGTCTTCTCGAACCTCGCCATCCTCGGCTTTTTCAAATACACCGCCTTCGCCATCGACTCCGCCGACTCCCTCTCGCAGGCCCTCGGCGGCGGGCCGGTGACGGTGCCGGACTTCTTCCGCGGCATCGTGCTGCCGGTCGGCATCTCATTCTACACCTTCCAGTCGATGAGCTACAGCATCGACCTCTACCGCGGCCACGCGGTGCCGGCCAAGTCGTTCGCCGATTTCGCCTGCTACGTCGCGCTCTTCCCGCAGCTCGTCGCCGGTCCCATCGTGCGCTACGGCAGCGTCGCCGACCAACTCCGCGAACGCGCGCACAGCTTCCCCATCTTCGCCGCCGGTCTCACCCGGTTCGGATTCGGTTTGGCGAAAAAAATCCTGCTCGCCGACGCCATGGGTCCCATCGCAGATGCCGCCTTCGGGGCCGGTCCCGGCAATCTGACCACGCTCAGCGCCTGGGCCGGCGTGTTCGCTTACGCGCTGCAAATTTACTTCGACTTCTCCGCCTACTCAGACATGGCCATCGGCCTCGGTCGCATGTTCGGATTCACCTTCATCGAGAACTTCGACTCGCCCTACAAATCCGCCAGCATCACCGAGTTCTGGCGGCGCTGGCACATTTCCTTGTCCACCTTTCTGCGCGACTACCTTTACATTCCGCTCGGCGGCAACCGCATCGGCCCTGTGCGCACCTACGCCAATCTGATGACGGTCATGCTCATCGGCGGCCTCTGGCACGGCGCGCAGTGGACCTTCGTCGCCTGGGGCGGCATTCACGGCCTGATACTGGCCTGGGAACGCCTCACCGCCCGCCACGGCTGGTTCAGTTCGGTGCCGCGCCAGTTCAAAATGGTGGCCACTTTCGTCATCGTGCTTTTCACCTGGGTCTTCTTCCGCGCCGAGACCTTTGACATCGCCTGGCGTTACCTCGCCGCCATGTTCGGCCTGGAAAAAACCGTCGTCACCGCGCCGCTGCTGGAGGCCCGCCTGTTCACCGACTTCAACCTCGTGCAGCTTCTCATCGCCGGTTTTGCCGCCTTCGCTTTGCCGAACACACAGACCATTTTGCGTGTCTTCACCGCCTGGAAAGCGGCGCTCGGCCTGCTCTTGATGGTCGTCGCCATCGCCGTGATGTTCGCCCGCGGTTACAGCCCCTTCCTCTATTTCCAATTCTAATCCGCCGCCATGCGCAACCCCTACGAAGACGAGCACGACCCGACCGACTACCGCATCGGTCACGGCGCGGCGCGGGTATTCGCCGCCGTCTTCCTGCTGCTGCTGGCCTTGCCACCTCTCGCCGATCTCGTTCACAAAACTGCCATCGGCAAATTCGGCGAGTCGCCGGTCATGCAAATGTTGGCCTGGCGACCCGGCACCGACCAAACTCTGCGCGCGCACATCAGTGCGGTGGAAAGCGCGCTCGACCGCCTGCCCTATGCCAAGGCCCTGCGCCAGCACACCCAGCAATTTTTCACCACCACGGCCGGCGAGGGCAGCCGCAAGGTCTTCCCCGGCAACAACGGCTGGCTCTTTTACCGGCCCGAGTTGCAGGCGCTCAACGGCTGGGGGCCGCTTAAAAAAGAGCCGTTCTCGGTGATGAAGGATCCCGCGCTCGCCAAGCTCCGCCCCGCACGCGAGCTCGTGCTCGAATTCGCCGCCCAGCTCAAGGAGCGCGGCATCCCGCTGCTGCTGGTGCCGGTGCCGGTGAAGCCGATGCTGGAGCACCCGCATCTGCCAGGCAAATACCCCGACGCCCCGCTTTACCACCCCGATCAGCTCAAGCTCTACCACGAGCTGCGCGCCGCCGGCATCAACGTGCTCGACCTCGCTCCCGCCCTCTACGATTTGCGCCAGCGCAGGCCCGTCTTCCTCAAGCAGGACACTCACTGGACCCCCGAGGCGATGAAAAAAGCCACCTCGCTGGTGGGCGAGCACATCCGCAAAACCTGGCCCGAACTCGCGCGCCGAAACGAGACCCCGATGGTGGATGCCCGCATCCACGACCGCGCCGCGCTCGGCGACCTCGTTCAGCTCATCGACCTGCCGCATCCCGAGCGTTTATTCAAGCCAGAGTCCGCGCAGTTGGTGGCCATCCACGGTCTCGATCCCGATCCCGCCTCGCCCGTGACCCTGCTCGGCGACAGTTTCGTCAACATCTACAGCGATCCCGCGCTCGGCTTTGGCGATCCCGCGCAGGCGGACCTCGATCCGCCGCCGCCCATCAAGGCCGGCTTTGCTTATCAACTCGCCTTGAGCCTCAGCCGTCCGCTTGATGTCATCGCCGTCAACGGCGCCGGCACCACGCAGACCCGCAAGGAATTCGCCGCCCGTCCCGACGACGTGGTGCGCGCGAAAAAACTCGTCGTCTGGGTGCTGGCCGCGCGCGACCTGCTTTACTCCCCCGCCGCCGCGCGCGACGCCAACATCGAGTGGACGCCCGTCGCCTTCAATCCCAACACCAGCCGCCCGGCGGACCACGCCACAACACAACCTCCCGCCACAGGCAAGATCGTCGTCGAAGCCGAATTGCTCGCCAAATCCACCAACCAGGATCCCAACGGCACCCCCTACCCCGACGCCCTCCACACCGCGCTCTACCGCGTCACCCAAGTGATCTCCGGCGACTTCGATCCCTCATCCAATTGGCAGGCCGTGCAGTGGACCTTCAAGCAGAAACAGATGCAGCCCACCGCCGCCTTCACCCCCGGCAAACGCTACCGCCTCACCCTCTCGCCCTGGGACGAGCAGACCTCCCTGCAAGGCCTCAACCGCAGCGCCGACAAAACCGATGAGGACGACTTCCTCGCCGAGCGCTGGTTTGTCGAGGCCGCGGAGGAGCTATAGGTCGTCGCCACGAATCATCCGCCAAAGCCGCGACCAAGGCCGGTCATCAAGTCCCGCCGCGTTGATCCACTCCACCGCCGCCTCCGGATCATCCGGCGGCACGCGAATGCCCCACATCGGCGCGATCTCATACGGCAGCGCCGCGTAGCGCAGGTCGCCCAACGCCCGCTGCTCTCCCGGGAACATCCCCACCCAGCGATCACTGAAATGGAAGAAGCGCTCGATGTCGCGCGCCTGCCGCGACCCCTCCGGCAAATTAAAATGCCTGGCCGCCGCCACCGCATCGGCAAAGAGCGCCGCACTGCCGCCCGTGATCATCGTGGGCGACCCCGCGCCGCAGCGGATCGCGAAGATATGCAGCGTCTCCCCCTCCACCGCCAGCGCGCGCCAGACCACGATGTTGGCAAAGGACGGCTTCACCGTGGCGCGCCACGCCTGCGGATCGCCTCCGCGTTCGCGCACCCACTCATGCAGCACCTGCCGCGCGCGCTGCTGCTGCGCCACCGCCAGTCCCAGGTAGCAAACCGCCCAGCCAAGCCCCAGCCAGACCGGCCGCGCCCGCTTTGACACCACCGCATACAGCACGCAGGCCAGCAGCGGCAGCGTGAACAACGGGTCCACCACCGAGATCCAGTGCAGCGCCGCGCGCGTGTCGGAGAAAGGCCACCAAACACGGGTGCCATAACTCGTCCACCAATCGCAAAACACATGCCCCAAAACCGCCACCCACGCCGGCCAAAAAAGCGCGCGCCAGCCAGGGCGTTGCCGAAAAACCCGCGCCAGCATCCAGGCAATGCCCGCGCCCAACACCGCCAGCACCGGCGAAAACGCCAGGCTGTGGGTGAAGTGACGGTGGTATTCGATTTGAAAAAGCGGATCGGAGGCGGACTTGAGAAAGATGTCCGCGTCCGGCAGCCAGCCGCCCGCCAGACCCGCCAGCGCCACCTGCCGCCGGGGCGCGTCCTTGCCCGCCACCGCCAAAGCGCAGGCCACCCCAAACGCGGCATGGGTGATCGGGTCCATGAGCCGCCATTCATGCGCGACAACCCCCGCCAGCGCAACCCTCAACCCCGATCCCCACGCCAGGGTTTACAAACCAGCTTCCCTCCGCCATTTTGCGGGCCTTTTTTCCCGCCCGCCCATGCCCGAACTTGAGAAAACCTACACCCCGGCGGAAGTCGAAGCCCGCTGGTATCAGCGCTGGCTCGACGACAAATGTTTTGAAGCCGATCCCGCCCGCGTCAGCGAGAAGCGCCCGGCTTATTCCATCGTCATCCCGCCGCCGAACGTCACCGGCATCCTCACGCTCGGCCATGTGCTGAACAACACCATCCAGGACATCCTCGCCCGCCGCGCCCGCATGTTGGGCAAGGAAGTGCTCTGGCTGCCCGGCACCGACCACGCCGGCATCGCCACGCAAAACGTCGTCGAAAAAACCCTCAAAAAAGAGGGCGTCATCAAGCACCGCGACGACTTGGGCCGCGAGAAACTGGTGGCGAAGATCTGGGAGTGGAAGGAGAAGCACGGCGGCATCATCATCGAGCAGCTCAAGAAACTCGGCGCCTCCTGCGACTGGAGCCGCGAGCGCTTCACCTTTGACGACGACTACAACGCCTGCGTCATGCGCGTCTTCGTCGATCTCTACAAAAAGGGCCTCATCTACCGTGGCAAACGCATGGTGAACTGGTGCCCCTCCTCCCTCACCGCGCTCAGCGATGAGGAGGTCGTCATGAAGGCGCAAAACGCCGTCATGTATCACTTTCGCGTGGAAGTGGTCGATGAGGCGGCGGGGGAAACACGTCCCTGGGCAGTTGACATCAATCTGGAACAGGAGGAAACTTCACATCATGAGCACTGCCACCGAGACAGCCGCACCGGCCTCGATTCCCACATCCACGGACGACGCTTCGACGAACGAGCCGGGCCGGCACTCAGCGCCCATAACCGACGCCGAGTGGGGCAGGCACAGGCTCTTTATCGAAGGCTTGCCGGAGGACGAGCGGCTTCGGATGCAGGCGGAGGCGGCGATTCAGGAGTCGGTCCTCAATCTCTACGGCCAGTCCTAGCCAGCCTTGGCATCCCGCTGGTACGACTGCCGGACCTGGGCATAGTCCGAGTTGCGTCAGGCACCTTGCAGCCCGCAGGTGACGATTTGAAAAAACTTGCCCCAGGCTCGGAGGCCCAGCCGTTTAGTGACCGACAAGGCGGTGTGGTTTACAAGGTCTTTGCTCAACGCGACAGCGCCCACGTCGGAGCGCGTCTGACGGCCATCCGCGAGGCTGACGGCGAATGGACCATCAGCAACGCGCCCGCCACCGGTCTGGACACGCTGGCCAAGCTGACCTTCCTTCACGAGATCGGCGGACTGCCCACTGAGATCGTCGGCCTCACCCCAATGGGCGACTGGCTCATCAAACAACCTCAAGCCGAGAAAGTGGATCGCGCCGACTACCCGCTGGCCTTGGCGGAGGCCGTCGAGAACGTCAAAGGCGTCATCATCGGCGGCACCAACCCACTCTTGTGGCATGTCGCCGTGGTCTGGCATCGCGGACGCGCCTGGTTGATCGGCGACATGCATCCGCAAAACATCATGCGGGATTCCGAAGGACGCGCCCGCATCATGGACGCTCTGATCTGCCCGCTGCCACCGCAAATGGAACGGGATTTGCCGGAGGTGGCGGAGGCCGTGACGCAAGCCCGCGCCTTGGTTGGCCTGCCACCGCGCACCTTCCTCACCATCGCCACCACGCGCCCCGAGGTCATCCCGGGCGACCAGGCCATCGCCGTGAATCCGAAGGACGAGCGCTATGCGCATCTCATCGGCAAACACGTGCGCCGTCCGCTGCCGGTCGAAAATCAAGAACTGCTGCCGATCATCGCGGATGAGCATGTCGATTTCAGCTTCGGCACCGGCGTGTTGAAAGTCACGCCCGCGCATGACAAGGCCGACTTTGAGATCGCGCAGCGTCACAACCTGCCCGCCGTCGATGTCATGCATCCGAACGGCGTGCTCAACGAGCTCGCTGGCAAGGACCTCGCCGGCATGGAGCGCTTCGCCGCCCGCAAACGCGCCGCCGAGCTGCTCGCGGAAATCGGCAGCCTCGTCAAAGAGGAGCCGTATCAGAACAACCTCGGCTACTCCGAGCGTGCCGACGTGCCCATCGAGAGCCGCTTGAGCGAGCAGTGGTTCCTCAAATACCCGAGCGTGAAGGAAAGCCAGGCCGTCGTGGCCCATGGCGAGATGAAATTCCACCCCGACCGCTGGGCCAAGGTCTATGACCACTGGATGACCGGCCTGCAGGACTGGTGCATCAGCCGCCAGGTCTGGTGGGGGCATCGGATTCCGGTGTGGTATCGCAAAGGGTCCGACAAGTCCGACGCGTCTGACTCGTCCGACATCTACTGCGGCACCGAACCTCCCGCCGATCCCGAAAACTGGGAGCAAGACCCTGACGTCCTTGACACTTGGTTCAGCTCCTGGCTGTGGCCCTTCGCCACGATGGGATGGCCGGAGAAGACTTCCACGTTGAAGGCCTTCTACCCGACGACAGATCTCGTCACGGGGCCGGACATCATCTTCTTCTGGGTCGCGCGCATGATCATGGCGGGCTTCGAGTGGATGGGCGAGCTGCCGTTCAAGAACGTCTATTTCACCGGCATCATCCGCGACAAGCAGGGCCGCAAAATGTCCAAATCGCTCGGCAATTCGCCCGATCCGCTGGAGCTCATCGCGAGCTACAGCGCCGATGCGTTGCGCTTCGGCATCATGCGCAGCGCCCCGCTCGGGCAGGACATCTGCTTCGACGAAAAGAACGTCGAGCTCGGCCGCAACTTCTGCACCAAGCTCTGGAACGCCGCCCGCTTCCGCCAGATGCAAGGTGGTGCCACTGAGACGGAGATCAGCGCCGCCCTGCTCAGCAGCGACGACAAATGGATCCTCCTGCGCCTCAACACCGCCATCGCCGAGGTCACCACCGCTTTGGAGGAATACCGCTTCAGCGACGCCACCGCCACGCTCTACCGCTTCTTCTGGAGCGAGTACTGCGACTGGTACATCGAGGCCAGCAAAGCCGTGCTGCAAGGCAGCGATGAGAAGCGCAAAGCGAACACACTCGCCGTCATCGACTTCATCCTCAGCCACACGCTGCGTCTGTTCCATCCCTTCCTCCCGTTCATCACCGAAGAACTCTGGCACGGCATGGGCTTCAACCAGGACATGCCGGAGAACCAGGGCGGCCAGAGCATCATGTTCGCCCCCTGGCCGAAACCGCTCGACGCGGACGAGCTCGCCCACTTCGGGCTGCTGCCCGAGGACGAGCAGGCCGCCAACGACAAGTACAAAACCGTCGAGCTGGGTCGCGGCCTCAAGAGCGCGTTCAACCTCAACAAAAAAGTGCGCTTCGTCCTCAAGCCTTCGCAAGAGCTGCCCGCCCACGAGATCGAAGTCCTGCGCTTGCTCCTCAACGCCGAGCCGCTCGACGTGGACCCCGCCTTCACCCCAGCCAAAGGCACCCCAACCGCGCTCACCCCGCTCGGCGAGCTCTTCCTGCCGCTTGAAGGCGTGATTGATGTCGAAGCCGAGCGCGCCCGTGTGGTCAAGGAACTCGACAAAGCCAGCGCCGAACTCGCCAAAGTCCGCGCCAAACTCGCCGACGAAAACTTCACCTCCAAGGTCCCCGAGAAAGTCCTCGAAGACCATCGCCAGCGCGAAGCCGACTGGGCCGCCAAAGTGACGAAACTCGAAGAGATGCGCGCCGCCCTCGGCTAATCGCTCATCGTGGTCGTCACTCTCCGAGTGACGAGAATTCTCCCCCGTTGCAAACCGCCGCCCCCCGCGGGAAACTGCGTCCGCCGCTCCGGCCCGCATGATCCCGCTCAAAACCGTCTGCCTCCTGGTCATCTCCAACGCCTTCATGACCTTCGCCTGGTACGCGCACCTGCGCGACATGAAGTCCAAACCCCTGCTTCTCGCCATCCTGGTCAGTTGGGGCATCGCCTTTTTTGAATACGTCTTCCAAGTGCCCGCCAACCGCATCGGTCATGGCACCTTCAGCCTGCCGCAGTTGAAGATTTTGCAGGAGGTCATCACCCTGAGCGTGTTCGCCCCTTTCGCCTTGCTTTACATGAAGACACCGCTCGGCTGGAACTACCTCTGGGCTTCCCTCTGCCTGCTGGGGGCGGTCTATTTTATTTTCAAACCGGCCGCTTGATCGGTTCTTGCGTCCGCCACGCTCACACTGCTAAGATGGTTTTTCCACCATGAACCGTCGTCACTTCCTCCACACCGGTCTCGGCGCCCTCGGCGTCAGTGTCCTGCCCGCGCGCGCCATCGATCCCATCAACCGCCCCGGCAAGAGCCGCATGCAACTCGGCGTCGCCGCCTACAGCTTTCGCGAGTTCTTCCAATGGAGCCGCGGCAAGGAACAAGCGCCCAAGGAAGGCCGCGCCGCGTGGAGCATCCTCGACTTCATCGACTGGTGCGCCGACCACGACGTGCCCGGCGCCGAGGTGACCAGCTACTTCTTCCCGCCCGACGTGGACAAGGCCTTCCTGCTTGAAGTCAAACGCCGCGCCTACCTGCGCGGTGTCCATCTCGCCGGCACCGCCGTGGGCAACAACTTTGCGCTGCCCAAGGGCGAAAAACTCGACGCCGAGATCGCCTCGGTGAAGCAGTGGATCGATCACGCCGCCGTCATGAGCGCGCCCCACATCCGCGTCTTCGCCGGCCCCGTTCCGAAAGACATCAGCATCGAGGAAGCCGTGGCCAACTGCACCGCCGCCTACCAGGAATGCCTCGATTACGCCGGCAAAAAAGGCGTCTTCCTCGGCCTCGAGAACCACGGCGGCATCGTCGCCGAACCCGACAATCTGATCAAAATGGTGCAGGCCGCCGACAGCCCCTGGGCCGGCATCAACTTCGACAGCGGCAACTTCCACACCGAGGACCCGTATGGCGACCTCGCCAAAATCGCGCCCTACGCCATCAACGTGCAGCTGAAAATGGTGATGCGCCCCAAGGGCGTCGAACGCAGCGACCCTGGCGAGCCCACCGACATCCCGCGCGTGCTCGACATCCTTCGCCAGGCCAATTACCAGGGCTGGTTCACCCTTGAGTTCGAGGAGAAAAAAGATCCCTTCGAGGAAGTACCCAAGATCGTCGAAAAAGTGCGCGGACTCTTATGAGCCTGAGCCGCCACCGGAGGGGACGGGATTCCGGCAGCCAGCCCATTTCCCCGCGTAGTCACGTCGCTTGACAGACGACGCTCACTCCGATTCCGGCACAGCTCTGCGCGGAACGCAGGCGGGAGAGCATCCCGCCTTGCGTTCATCCCGGATTCGGCGCGCTCACCAGGGTGAGGACTTCTTTGAGCAAACCTTTTTGCCACTCCATGAGCTGGCTGTCGGCGCTGCGAGCGGCCACGACCTGCTCCAGGGTGCCGCGCGAACCAAGCAGCGAGGATTCGACCGCCAGGCCGGCGGCAACGCGGTCGCGCATCTCGCAAAGCTTGTCCACCAGGGCGCGCTCGTCGTCGTTGAAGCGGCTCTTGGGCCGCTTCAACCGCTGCGGGCAGTCGCCCGGCGGCAGGGCGCGCGCCTCGCGCACGACTTCGGCGAAGGCTTTTTTCCAACGCGGGCGCCAGCCGGCGGGAGGCTCGACATCGACGCCCTTTTCAAACTGCTCGGCATAAGCCAGCAACTGCTTGTTGGACATGATGCGGTAGCATGGCAGATCACGCTCCTCGGCAATGCTCTCACGCCAGATCCAGGCTTCGCGCATGAAGGCAAGTCCGCGCGGATGCAGGCGGCCGGAGCCTTGCACACGCCAGGGATCCTCACGCGGCGCCTGCAAGCGTTCGGCGACATCCGCCTGCAAGGACGCGCAGCTCTCAATGAACCAGTCTTCCCTGCCCTTGGCGCGCAGTTCCGCCAGCAGGCGGTCGGCGATAAGAAGGAGATAACGCACATCATCCACCGCGTAACGCAGCATGACCTCCGGCAGCGGCCGGCGGCTCCAGTCGGCTTTTTGCGAGGCTTTGGACAGCTCGACACCGGCCATTTCCTTCACCAAGGCGGCGAGGCCGAACTGGCGGTGGCCGACGAGCCGGGCGGCGATCTGAGTGTCGCGCATGACTTTGGGCGTCCAGCCATAGGTGCGCTGGAGCATGGTCAGGTCATAATCCGCGCCGTGAAACCAAATCTCTCCCTGATCGAGAAGCTGGAACAGCGAGGAGACATCCGGCACCGCCAGCGGATCGACGAGGGCAAACTGTCCGGCGCAGGCCACCTGCAGCAGGCAGACTTTTTCGCGGTAATGATGCAGGCTGTCGGCCTCGGTGTCGAGGCAGCAGCGTTTGTCGGGATGCTGCGCCAGCGCCGCGGACATCTCCTGTGTCCAGGCCTCCAGCGCCTCCTGACTGTCCAAATAGACGAAGTCCGCGTCCGCGGGCAGCAGCGAAGCGCCCGCCTTGTCCAAAGTCGCTTCCGCGCTCATTTCAGTCCGGTGAGAAGCACCTCGGCGTTGTTATTGGTGCGCTGAAGGTTTTTGATGAGCAGCTCGATGGCTTCGACAGCCGGCACGGCGGCCAACTGTTTGCGCACCTGGGCGACGCGCCGGAACTCGTCGGGGTGGTAGAGCAAATCGTCACGACGGGTGCCGGACTTGAGCACATGGATGGCCGGGTAGATGCGGCGCTCGGAGATCTCGCGGTCGAGGGTGATCTCCAGGTTGCCGGTGCCTTTGAACTCCTCGAAGATGAGCTCGTCCATGCGGCTCTCGGTCTCGATCAAGGCGGTGGCCATGATGGTGAGGCTGCCGCCTTCCTCGACATTGCGGGCGGCGCCGAAGAATTTTTTGGGCTTGGCCATCGCCTTCGAATCCATGCCGCCGGACATGGTGCGGCCCTTGCCGCCAGTGAGGGCATTGTAACCGCGGGCGAGACGGGTCAGGCTGTCGAGCAGGATGACCACGTCTTTGCGGGCTTCGACGAGACGCTTGGCGCGCTCGATGACGAGTTCCGCCAGAGCAGTGTGGCGCTTCGGGCTTTCGTCAAAGGTGGAACTGTAGATCTGGCCGCCGGCGACGGTTTCCTCGAAGTCGGTGACTTCCTCGGGGCGCTCGTCGAGCAGCAGGATGATCAGCTCGATTTCCTTGTGGTTGGCGATGATGGACTTGGCAATCTCCTTGAGCAGCATGGTCTTGCCGGAGCGGGGCGAGGCGCAAATCAGCCCGCGCTGGCCTTTGCCAAGCGGCGCCACCAAGTCCACGACTCGGGCGCTGATGGATGGATTTTTGGGGGTCTCGAGGATGATGCGCTCGTTGGGGAAGTGGGCGGTGAGTTTGTCGAAATGCACCGGCGGCTCCCACTGGTCAATTGGCGTGTCCTCGACGGTGATGATGCGGTCGATGGCCAGGTACTTGTCGCGGTCGCGTGGTTGTTTGGCGTAGCCGGCAAGTTTGTGGCCGCTGCGCAGTTGGAATTTCCGCACCAGGAAGAGCGGCACAAAAATGTCCTCCGGCAGCGGGCTGGCGCTGAAGCGCGGGTACCGGATGAGCCCGAAGTTGTCGGAGCCGACTTCAAGGACGCCCTCCACCCAAAGCTGGGTACCGTGCTGCGCCAGCCAGCCGGCAAGGTCATAGATGATCTGGTGTTTGGAGCGGCTGGCGTTGATGCGCCAGCCGGTTTTTTCGGCAAGTTCGTGCAGTTCCGCGAGGGTGGCGGTTTGCAGGGCGTCCATTTCCACGCGCTCGGGGAAGCCCTCCGGCAGGCTCGGCTTGACCGCTTCCTGGGTCTCCGTTGCCGGGGATGCGGCGGCTGGCGGCGGTGTGGATTCGCTGGAAACCGGAGCGCTGGCGGCGTGCTCAACAGGGTTGAATTCCCCGGCGCTGGTTTCCTGCCCGGGGCTGAGAGTGGTGTCGGTCATGGTTCGTTTGGAAAGCGGGTCAGGGCGGCGACTTGGTCCTCCAGCGCCTGTGGGTCACCATCGTTCCAGATGACTTTGGAGGCATTGGCGGCTTTGTCCAGAACGGGCCACTGCGCGGCCAGCAAAGCCTCGCTGCGGGCCTGGTCCAGCCCCCGGTGCTGCATCAGACGCCGGACCTGAAGGGCCGGGCTACTGGCCACCACGATCACATGGTCGGCAGCCACCGTGGCACCAATCTCATAGTAGAGCGGCACTTCCGCAACAAAAAGATTCACTGAAGGTGTCGCGGCAGCCGCCACCCGCGCCGCCTGCAAGGCAGCCAGCACGGGCGGGTGCAGAATCGCCTCCAAATCAGCACGAGCGGCGGGGTCGGCAAAGACCTTTTCACCAAGCAGACGGCGGTCGAGAATCCGCCCGCCGCCGCCTTCGACAAGGCCGGCACCAAAACGCGCCGCTATGCGCGCTGCCACGGCCGGATCCTGGTAAAGCTCATGCACCGCGGCGTCGCTTGAAAAAAAGCTGACGCGGCTGCCCAACAACTGCTTTAGCATCATTAAAACGGTTGATTTGCCGCAAGCCACTCCCCCGGTGACAATCCACACGGCGGTCTTGGGCAAGGGGCTGGAGGACATGCTTGGAAGCAGGGGCGGCGGCTCGATGATGCGGTGATTCTCAACCGTGGCCCGCCCAACCGCAAGCAGGGGCTTTCCGCGCGCCAGTACCAAAAAGAAGCGGGCGTCACAGAAGGTGACGCCCGCGTTGATCGAATCATTCAGCTCAGCAGAGGATTACTGGCCGCCCATCGCAGGGGGGAGCAATGGGTTGGGGCCCATGCCGACGCCTCCAGCGTCAGGAGGAGGCAGTCCGGCGTCGGAGCCGCCCACCTGGGGTTTGACCTTTTGTCCGGAGGGATCAATCACGCTGGCGGTCACGAACACCATCAGGTTGCGCTTGAAGTGGTCTTCGGCTTTGGTTTTGAACAAGCGTCCGAGGATCGGAATATCCCCCAGCAGCGGAATCTTGTCTTCCACATCCTGCACATCCTCACGGATCAAACCCCCGAGGGCGACGGTCTGACCGTCCCAAATGGTCACCGAGGTATTGACTTTGCGCGAACTGAACACGGGCTGGTTGATGACGTTTTCCGTCAGGATGATGGGGCGCGGATTGCCGAGGGCATCGGTGCCGCTCGTCTGAATCGGACTTCCGTAGTTGATAAAGCCTTCAAACTCAGTCACCTCCGGCGCCAGGGTCAGGTCAATGGTGTAACCGTCTCCGCCCAGCACGGGATCGACCTCAAGACGCACGCCAACGGGACGCATTTCAAAGGTGGTGGGGGTGGTGGGGGTGACGGGGAAGCCACCGCCAGTCGATCCACCCAATCCAAGACCGCCGCCGGCAAAGCCCAGGTTGCCGCCGAACTGCTGCGGGATTTCCGGCGGGTCGAACTCGGTGGGATAGAGGAACTCGCGAATGACCTCGACCGTGGCGCGCTGGCCGCTTTTGGCGGTCACACTGGGCGCGCTCATCAGGTCCACGCCCTTTTTCTGACTGAGGGCGCGAATGACGACCTGAAACTGGGGATCCGTGAAGACACCGGCAAATGCGGCCACCCCTGGCGACAGGCTGGAGACCGCCGCGCTGGTGGAGAGCAGCCCGTCAATGGAATCCGCCGCGATGGCGTTGGTGCCGAAGCGCAGGCCGCGGCTCGCGGGGTTCATGCCCACCGGGATGTCCACACCCGGATAGGAAAACGGATAGTCCACGGAATCCAGCGGCCCGGCCGCGGAGTTGCCCGAGGTGCCGCCGGAACCGAAGACACGGTCACCACCGACGTTGAAACCGCCGAGCAACCAGTCAAAACCAAGCTCATCCGTGTTTTTCTGGGTCACTTCAACGAACTTGGAGGTGATGTAGATTTGCTTGGGCTGCAGGTTCTGCAGCGACTCCACGAAGGATTCCACTTGATCCAGCATGGCCTGCGTGTTGCGGACAATCAATTGCGAGGTGGCTTTGTTGTAAACCGCGGTGGCCCCATCACCAAAGGTGATGCCGTTCTCCCGGAGAATGTCAATGGCGGTACGACGGGTGGGCAATGCCGTGCCTCCGCCTGCGGCCGGGGCGGCAAAGGGATCCGCTGGCGCGGCGGCGGGCGCGCCGCCGCCACCGCCTGTGTCGGCGGAAAGGAAATCCGGCGGCACCCGGAAAATGCGCTGATACATTTCCTGATTGGTGGCGGACAGAGGCACCACTTGCACGGCATAGGCATCCACTTTGTATTTCATGCCAGCCAGATCAGTGATGTAGCGCAGGGCTTCGGACATTGGCACGTTGGTGAGGTCGATGCTGATGGAACTGGTGACAGGGGTGTCGCCCGTGTTGAGGATGATGTTCACCCCTTTGCGGGCCGGATCCATTTCCTGGGTGTCCAAATCACGGCTTTTCACACGCAGGAACTCAATGGCTTCCTCAAGGGAGGCGCCGGAAAACTGCACTTGCGGAAAGATGATGCGATTCATCTTCGCGGTGATTTCCGCGCCAGCACGCGGCCCCAGACTCCCAAAGGTCGTATCCCCGGCGACCACTTGCACCGGCACCGTGTCCTCCCAGGCTGCATTGACATCGTTCAACATCTTGGCGCGGGTGTGGTCACGCGCGGTGTCGAAATACTCTGAGCGTTTTCTTTCCGCCTGCTCCATGCCGCGGCGGGCGGCCTGATTGTAAGGGTCCTTGCGCAACACATCGAGATAGTCCTCGCGCGCCAGATCGTAGTTGCCCAGTTCGTAGTTGCTGTTGCCCTTGAGCAGACCGCGCTCCACTTCCTGAACCTTGATGACATGCTCGGGGGTAAGCGCCACCGGCCAGCGGTCCGGATCGTCAAGTTCTTTGGAGAATTGAGTGGCTTTTTTATGGCCCGGCACCGCCTCCAGGGCGCCTTTCAAAAGCTCCCTGGCTTCTTGATAACGGCCGCTCTTCGCCCGTTCGCGGGCCAGCACCACACTGCAATCGGCAAATTTGGCCTCCGCGTACTGCCGCCATTCGGCGGTGATGGCGGCATCCGGCAGCGCGTCCATGGCGGACTTGTACTGGCCGAGCGCCGCTTCGGTGTCACCTTCCGCCATCAGTTTGTCCCCTTGCTCAATGGCGATGCGGGCGTCCTGCACGCGACCCATGCGGCGGGCGACTTCTCGTTCCGCCAAGCCGGAGAGGCTGCCGCCTCCGGTTCCGGTTCCTGCTTGAGCGTTGCCGACTACCAGCACGGTGGTGGCGACGAGGGCGAGGCGATGATGTTTCAACACGTTTCGGGAGATGCGAGTCATACGGGAGTGAAAAAGAGACGATTTAGCGATGGAGGGGAGTGAATAACAGGTTTTTACCTGGGTTGGCGAGGATTTTTTGCGTTTGTGCGGATTTTTTAGCGCATGGAGATTTTGAGGGCGGGTCCCAAGGAGCCGTCGGTTTCCACTTTCTGGATGGTCGCCTCGGTTTCCTCCACCTCAATCACCTTGTAGGTTTCCCCGGTGCCGGGCAGTTGGAAATTCTCGCCTTTTTTGACGGTGAACTCACGGAGTCTGATGAGGCGGAATTCAAACTGCGCCTCATACTCGGCCAGGTTGGTGTCATCACCTCGGATCAGCACGTATTCCTTGTTGGTGGCGGTGTCGAGGATTTTGAGCTCGGAGACATCGCGTGTGTTGGTGCGGGGATCCGGCACTTCCTTTTTCTCAAAACTCAGCGCTTTGAAGCGGGAGACGCCAGGGTCAAAACCAAAGTCCTGCCCCACCGTGACGAAAACGTTTTTCACCGGTTCCGGTTTGACGCGGGCGACCTGCATGGAAGTGCTGCTCTTGAAGTTCAGAATGTAGTCGTTGGTGATGCGGGCCTTCAGGAAGAGCTTGTTGGTGGCCGGCGGCTTGCTGCTGGCGTCCATCGGATTGGTGCCTGCCAGAAACTCCTCCTCGTTGGAGAAACCGTCCTCGTCCGGGTCAAGCTCGCCCACATTCGCGTGCAGGTAGTTCGGGAGATTGTGGCCGACCAGGAACTCGTTGGTCATCGGCGGACGCAACTGCGGGTTGGGCACGAAGAGATCGTAGAGCTGGTCGTCCTTGACTACCATGAGGATGGATTTGTTGAGCGGCACCGGCTTGCCGTTGCGCTCGGCTGCTTTCCAGTCGAAAACAGTTTTGAGGCGCTCCAGGGCCAAGTCAGCCTTTTCAATTGGAATTTCGCCGAGTTCCTCCTTCGGAGTGACCGCTCTGACCACCAGCGTGCCGGGCAGTTCCTTGCTCTGCCAAATCAGCAAGCCGGCGACGATGATCGCAAGCAGCGCCATGATGATAAGCAGTTTTTTTTCGTAATTGCCTTGTCGTTGATTCATATTGCCAGGAAAATGAGGGTTGGAAACGGGTCCGATCAGTTGCCGGGGGCGGCGGCGTCAGCCTCGGGGTTGATGAACTGGATCAGGTCGATTTCGAGATAGACCTTGAGCTTTTCCTCTCCCAGCACGCCCACAGCGTCCTTGAGACCCGGTTTGGCGGGGGCAAGGACATCACTGGCCGGCGCGGCGGCGGCGGGCTGCCCGTCGGGAGATATCACAATCTCGGGCAGAGCATCCGGATCCACATAGGCGGACGCGGTTTCTTTGTTGATTTTCGCGGCCACCTCGGCGCGCAAGGGACCTTCGTTTTTCTCGTTCTCCACCCGCAGCAGGCGGACCGCGGTGAAATGCGGCATTTGCGAGGGACTGGCGAGTTGGTTGAGCACGGTTTGCAGCGGTCCCTGGTCGCAGGTCATGGAGATGGTGAGGGTGCGGCGCTCAACCAGGCGCGCCACCTCCTTGACCGGAGCGGCCTTGCCTTTGCCCTTGCCAACGGCCGGAGCAGGCTTGGGAGCCGCGGCGCTGGCACCGGTCTCCGAGGCAAGAGGCGTGCGCTCAAATAGGTCGATTGCCTGCACCTTGGCCTCGATCAGCACGCGCGTCACCGCGTCGGCGGCATCCAGATAATTCGAAAGTTCGCCCGCGATCTCGGCGGATTTCGGCAGGCTGGCGGTATATTCCGGAAAAGCCAGCGCAAAGTCGGCCGGCAACTGGGTGGCCTTCCCCGCCAGGGATCGGATCTCGGCAATGCGCGCCTTCAGCTTGGCCTGAAAATCGGTCTCCGAAATGGGATTGACCTCCGGCTGGAGACTCAGCAGCACCCGGCTGAGGGTGGTGACTTTGTTCTCGTATGCCTCGACCGCCGCCTTCTTTTTATCCCGGTTTTCTGGGCTGGGATAAAGGTCGGCCGACTTCATCGAGGCCAGGCTGTTGTTGGTGGTGTCAAAGCGCTCCTTCGACTCGCCAAAGGCTAGCCAGGCTTTGACGACGAGGAAGCCAACGCCTGCGGCGGCGGCAAGAAACACGCCCATAAGGGCGGCCAGCTTTTTGTTTTCGCGGATCCAGTCCATTAGTTCGCTTTAAATTCGATGTGCTGTTTGAGGGGAAGGCGGATGTCGAACTTGTAGGCGTAGCGGTCACCCTCGACCCCCGCCTCGGCTTTGACATACTCGTTGAGCTTTTTGTCGATGTCCGGCACCTCGAACCAGTCACTGGCGGCGAGGGCTTTGACATAACTGTAAACCACCTCCTGGCCGGCTTCGTTTTGACGGTAAAGCCCTTGCAGATGCAGTTCGTGGGAGGATTCGGTGGAGGCCGCATTCTGGCCGGCGGCGGCATCTTCCGTCTTCGCCCCGAAGGCCGGTGTGAGCGATTTGCCATTGGAAACCGGCTCCACCAGGGTGAGCCAGATTTCGTCGCTCTGGAATTTGTCGTTGAGCTCCTGCAGCAGACGCACCCAGAAAGAACGGGTATCGACCGCCGACTCGAGCTGCGCGCTCTGTCCTCGCAGGCTGTCGAGCCTCTCGTCGAGCTGCCGCAGCTCATCCGCGACTCCACGCAGGCTGCGCTGCTCGCTTTCCATGGCGCTGACCTTGGAGAGCACCACCTCATTGGCCTTGTTGAAGTAGGCGAACGAGGCGCCCAGAGCGCCGACCAGGCACAGGCCGGCCATGACGATGGCGGGGGCGCGGCGGGCCGCGTCACGGGAGGCGGCGAGCTCGTCCGGGACCAGCTCCACCTCAATCGGACAGGAGCCAAAATGCCGCAAAGCCAGTCCGGCCAGTTCGCCGACGGCGGGAGCGTCGTATTGCGCCCGTTCCGCATCAACGCCGCGCTCCAACTGCACCCCGCGCAGCCCGTTGAAAATCTCCACCGGGATTTTGAGCTTTTCCTGGAAGAACTCGACCACGTACCCCATGTTGGCGCCGCCGCCGCAAAGGAAGGCGCGCTGCGGGGCCTTGCCCTGCTGCTGGCTGCGGTAGTAGTTGATGGTGCGCATGACCTCGCCATGCAGCCGGGTCATGGCATTGCGAATGACCTTCGACAGGGCGGCGACTTCAGGATCGGGATGCACCTCCACCGCGCCGCCAAGGGCGATGAAGCCCTGGGACACTTTATGCGCCTCGGCATCGCTGAACCCGAGGCCAAATTCCTTGCCGATCGCGGCCGTCACCGCGGCGCCGCCGACAAGGATGTTGCGGATGAAATAGCGGTCCTCCTCGACAAAAACGACGTTGGTGGAGCGGGCGCCGAGGTCGATCAGCACCACCGGCTCGGACACATCCGGATAACTGTACTTGAAGGCGTTGTAGAGCGCGAAGGGCGCCAGATCGACGCCGGTGGTGCGAATGCCGTTGGCGGTGATTTGCTCGTTGATTTCGTTGAGCGAGTCGGCCTTCATCGCGACCAGCACGACCTCGGTTTCGCCCAGGGGTTCGCCGACCACATCGTAGTCCCAGATCACCTCGTCGATGGGGAACGGCACGTTTTGGCGCGCCTCGAATTCGACGATTTGATCCATCTTGTCGCCTTGAACCGGCGGCAATTTGACGAAGCGGGTAAAGACCGTGTGACCGGCCACCGCATACCAGGCATCCTTTTTCGCAAGACCCAGTTTGTCCGCGAGTTCCTCGACACCCACCTTCAATTGCGGCAGCCTGGAGACATCGACGGTCGGGTCGCCGCTGATTTCGACAAATTCAACTTTTTTGAGAACGAGGTCGCCCCCGGCCTGTCCGAAGATCGCGCCTCCCAGGCGCTGCGAACCGAGACTGAGGACGGCGATTTGTTTTTTGTCTGCCATGGATGTGTGGATCGTTGCTTGTCTTCTTGAGCCAGTGAGGATGCGGGGGCGGGGGGCCTGAAAAACCGCGGATCTGCCCGCGGTTTTTGAGCGCCTTTGCCACGTTAAGGAGTCGTCGCGACGGGCAGGTCATAGTCCCCCCAGAACGGCGCGAAGGGAGTCTTTGATTTCGGCAGCACGGCGCCTTCCTCGAAGGCAAACTTGTCGGACGGCCCCTGGGTGTTGGAGTCATACCACCAGGGCCCCCCGGCGCTGGAGCCGAATGCCACGCGCGTTCCGCCGACGAGCACCTCAACCCCGTAGGCCGCGACATCGCTCTTGCCGCCGTTGTCCTTCATGAGGATGCGCTTGAGTGTGGAGGGGGAGACGAAAGCCAGGCCGAAACAGGTGGTGTCCGCCGGCACGTCCTTGTAGTTCAGCGTGCCGGACAGCACGATGTTCTTGCCGCTGTCGTCCTTCTGGTTGAGCCCGATGAAGTACTTCACGTCCATGGCGTCGAGACTGCCTTTGCGGCCGCCGGCATCGCGGGCGAGCTTGATGTCAAAGGCCACCTCGATCTCCAGCCAGTTCTTGGGCCGCCACTTTTTGTCCACCAGATTAAGGGCCTGAATTTGAGGCGTGTTCTGCTGGTCTAATTTGACGCCCTTGACGTCCACTTTCACTTGGGTGGCGTCCTGGGCTCCGGCAAGACCTGCCATCAGCAGGACGATCACAACAGCATTGGGAAGTTTCATGGATTTTTGGGGTGCGATTATTTATCGACTTTTAACAGGGAAGCCGCGCCAGCATCAAGAGGGGATTGCAAGAAAGTCGCGAAAATATTCGATGGTGCGCACGATTCCCTCCTCAAACGGCACTTTTGGCTCCCAGCCGAGCTGCTTTTTCGCCAGCGTGATGTCCGGCTGCCGCACTTTCGGGTCATCGGCAGGCAGCGGGCGAAAATCAATGGGAGCCTGGCTGCCCGTGATCGCCAGGATTTGCCGGGCAAACTCCAGCACGGTCATCTCCCGTGGATTGCCGACGTTCACCGGCTCATGGTAATCCGCTTGCGAGAGACGATAAATGCCGTCAATCAAGTCCGAGACATAACAAAAGCTGCGCGTCTGCGAGCCGTCGCCAAAGACCGTGAGCGGCCGCCCTTGCAGGGCTTGACCGATGAAGGCCGGCACCACGCGGCCGTCCTCCAGCCGCATGCGCGGACCATACGTGTTGAAGATGCGGACGATCTTCGTATCGACCTTGTGATAGCGGTGGTAGGCCATCGTCATGGCCTCGGCGAAGCGCTTCGCCTCGTCATACACCCCGCGCGGCCCAATCGGGTTGACGTTGCCCCAGTACGTCTCCTTTTGAGGATGCTCAAGCGGATCGCCATAGCTCTCGCTGGTGGAGGCCAGCAGGTAGGTCGCGCCTTTGGCTTTGGCGAGGCCCAGCGTGTTGTGGGTGCCGAGCGACCCCACTTTCAACGTTTGAATGGGCAGTTGCAAATAATCGATCGGGCTGGCCGGAGACGCGAAATGCAACACCAGATGCACCTCTCCAGGCAGGTAAATGAAATTGGTCACATCATGGTGAATGAACTGGAAATCCAAATTCCCCGCCAAATGCTCGATGTTGCGCAGATTGCCGGTAAGGAGGTTGTCGATTCCAATCACGCGCCAGCCTTCCGCCAGCAGCCTGTCGGTAAGATGCGAGCCAAGAAAGCCGGCAGCCCCGGTGACGACGGCGGTTTTTTTTCGGGATGACATGAAGTGGGAGAGTGCCTGAGCGCGCGAAGGCGCCGAATCTGGGAGATATTCAAGCAAACCGCAAGCAAAAGCCCAACCCGTGCCGCTTGTTTTTCATTGGCGCGGGCGCCCCACGCCGCGTCGCACCTGCGGCATCGAACCAAACGGCCAATCCATGCCCTGGCTCCGACCCAATGCCCAGGAGGTTGCCAGCGACGGACACCCCGACCCTGGCCGCTTCATCGCCCACTATGCCAAGCCAGGAGCCGGGGAGGTTGTGACGAGGCTGCCGCCTCAATACACGGTGACGCCGCCATTTTCAGGCGTGATCACGAGGGTGCGGAAGTCGGGGGGGAGGTTGTGGGTCTCGTGAGCGAAACCATCGGTGAGCAAGGTGAGGGTCCAGGCAAGCGCGGGATCAGGGTCGAGCGCGGTGGAGCCATCCGGGCGAAACTCCACAGAGCACATGCGGGTTTGCAGGCGGGAGGGGCTCGGGTCGCGCACGAAGTCCATCTCACGCTCATTTTGCACGATGCTGGAGAGGGTGGGAAAGCGGGACATGACGACGGTGCTCTCAAAGCGTTGCAGCTCGCCAAGGCGGATGAGGCGCTCCTCGCGGGCGTCGTAACCGACGATCTGCCAGGTTTTGTACTGGGGAGAGGTGGTGGTGAGGTCCGGATCCTGGTTGCAGTAAAAACGCAGTTCCACTGGTTGGGCGCGCTTGATGGCGAGGCTGCGGGCGAGCTGCAAGTCTTGCGCCAGCCGGGTGGCGGCGGCGAGCACTTGCTGGGAGCGCCAGGACTTCGCCCAGCCGACGCTGGCGGAAATGAGCAAGGCGATGACGGCGGCGGTGACCAGTATTTCCATGATGGAAATGCCGGCGGGCCGGCGCAGGGCGCGGGGAAAGACGCTTTGCCCTCTGCCCTTTGCCCCCTGCCCTCTGCTCTTTGCGGTGGTGGTCATGGCGCGGCGGCGGTGGAGGTGGCGGGCAGCATGGCGGCGGGCGGGCTGACACGCCCGGCCAGGCCGTGCAGCGGCAGCACCTGGGTCATGATTTTATAGCTGAGGCGGCGGCTGTCGAGTTCGCGTTCAAGGGTCTGCAGGTCATTCCTGAAGTTGGCGGCGATATTGAAGATTCCGCTCATGAAAGCGCGCAGGGACTCGCCCTGCTGGATCGCGGCCCCTTCGCTGAGGTTGGCCCAGTTGTCCTCGCCGAGGGCGACAACGGCAATCTCAACGCTGGGTGGCAGCACATGGCGGGTGACCGCCCCCAGGGGGGAGCCGGGCTCCCACTGAAAACGGCGGGAGTCGTAGTGGTAATCGGGGGCGAGTTGATATGGCAAGTTGCTGTCCGAGGCGCTGCCGCGCAGGACGCTGAGCTGGGGATCGTAAGGCACGACGAGCAGGGCGAGGATGTTTTCCGCCACCACGCTGGCACGACGCTGGTAGGCGGCGCCGCCGCTCTGGCTGTTGAAGACGGGCTGGCGAAACCATTCATAAAGGGCGTCGCGGGAATTGCTCAAGGCAAAGGCGGGGCGTTCCGTGCCGGGCGCGCGCGCGAAGAGCGGCAGCTCGTGCGCGGGCTGGCGGAACTCCATGAGGCGGAAGCGGTGCTTGCGCGGCGGCGCGGGCCGCCCCTGGCGGGTGGAGGTCATGAACGAGGGCAGGATGAGGGGATCGGGGCCGAATTCGACATAATATCCCCAGGCGCAGAGCACATGCGGCAGGGTTTGGTAGAGGGCGCTGTCCGGGGAGATGACGATATTTCTGGCGGCGCCGGCATAGCCGAACGGCCCCTGGAAGAAAACGGCGTGGCCGCTGGCATTGCGCAGGTTGGGCAGCAACATGGCGGTGGTGCCGCAGACAAAATGAAGGTCGGACTCGGTGACCAGGGCGGTCGGACCGGTCGGGGCGGCCAGTTCTTGATCATTCGGGGTCCAGCGCGAGGCGAGGGTGGCGCGTGCGACATGGGTGACGACGGTCTCCAGCGCGCGACGCCCCTCCAACTGCTCGCGCACGGCGGTGCGGGTGAGGCGCCAAGCGCTCTGCACTCCCTGCATGGCGATGACGACCGCCACCAGGACGATGGACAACACAGCCATCGCCACCAGCAGTTCGATGAGGGTGAACGCCCTCTCAGGGATTTGGCGCGGACGGTGCATTGGCGGGTGGGCTGCCGGAATCGGTTGGCGGCGGCGCGGCGGCGGAGGAACCCTCCGCGGAGGCGGCGGCAGGCTGGATCCCCAGCGGACTGGTGAGCGTGACGTGCATCAGGCGCTGGCGATGACGACGGGGGTCGGTCAGCGCGGAGGGGTTCTGCCAGTGCTCAGAGACGGCGACACGCAATCGGCGCAGGAAGGGGGAGGCGTCGCTCTCCCCCGGCAGCTTGCCGGCGGGCTCCAATTGCGCCAGGGCGGCGAAAGCGGCGCGCGCGCCGCCGCCCACGGTGCGCAGCACATCGCCGCGCTCGTCAAACAGGAAACTGGCGGGTTGCTCGAGTTGGGCCAGGGTGGCGCTGAGCGCGGAAGCCGCCCCGCGATCCAACTCCGCTTGATAAACGGAGCGCAGATGCTGGAAGATGCGCGCTTCGGCGGCCTGCCGGCGCGCGGTTTGCATGGAGGCGAGGCCGTTCGGCAGGGTGCCGACGACGACGAGCACGCCGAAGACAAATATCGCCATGGCAAAAAGCACCTCCGCCAGGGTGAAGCCTGGGACGGTGCGTGATGGCGGGTGCAGGGTCATGAGCGGAGGAGGAATCAGTAATCAGTGGTCAGTCAGGCTGGCGGCGCACGGACAAATGGAAAACGAACAACCTCTCAAGGCGTGAAAGGCTCGTTGCTTAATATGCGGTAACGATAGAATTCGTCGAGGGCGATGTTGCCGGCGGTCATGTCGGGAATGTCGGGGTCGTTCGGGTCCAGATAACGCTCGATGACGGCGGCGCCACGCTGCTCGGCGATGATTTTTTCCGTCTCGACATTCCATTCGTTGACGGGGGTGCTGCGGGATTTGCTGATGAGTTGGACACGGAAATGGACCTTGAAGACGTTCGAGCGGGTGCAGAGGCGGGGATAAACTTGGGCATAGGGGGACTCGCGCAGGTTGTCGCCGGTGAGTTCGAAGGCATCGACTTGCAGGGGATCGTTGGGGTCGCCATTCCACCATTCGTTGGTCTGCTCGTAGCTGATGGCCTCGGGATCAACCGGTGCGGGGTCGAGTCCGCTGGTGTAGTCGCTGCCTGTGCTCTCGAGGCGTTTGGGTTTGAGATGCAGGGTGCAGATTTCCGAAGGGTGAATGAAGACCCCCTCCTCGCTGGCGAAGCGGCCGCGGAAAGCGGCCAGGGTCTGCGGCACATTGACCTCGTAGAGGAATTCGGGGCCGGAGCCGGGGGTGCCGACGGCGGGTTCGACCGGCGCCTTGTAAAGCTCCCGCGCGCTGTGCGGGATGGCCGGGATGCGCACGCCTTTGAATGCGGCATGGAGGGCGGTGCTGCGCTCGATCCAAGTGAAGGGGATCATCTGGAAGTTCATATTGACCTTGCCCTGGGTGGAAAAGGCGGGGCTGAGAAAGGCGGGTTCGACGACCGGAGTCCAGAAAAAGTCGAGCCAAAGATGGTCCATCGGGCTGCCAAACCCGGGATGATCGAGCACACTGTAGGCTCCGCCCACCGGGGTGACTCGCGAGGCCGGGTTCGGACAGAACAGCAGGGTGCGCCACGGCTGCGGGTCAGGCGGGCCATAGGGCGCGTTCGAAGGGGCGTCAGGGATGCCAAAAACATAAGGGGTGAGCGCGCCAAAAATGAAGGCCGAGGAAACTTGGCGCTGGGGAGCATGCCCCTGACCCAGGTTGTCCACGGGTATCTGCCCGCCATCCGTATAATAGGCGGCGGCATGGCTGCCGCTCAACCTGCGGGCCTCGGCCTGGGCGGTGGGATGCAACAGGTCCTGGCGGCTAAAGAAAGGCCCGTCCGGCAGGGTGCCGACGCCAGTCTCCCAGTCGCCGAAGCGAAGATCGGTGGCATTGGCGTTTTGCAGGTCGGCCCTGGCGAGCGCAGCCAACACGCCCTGCGGCACCGCGGGCAGAGGCGCTGCCGCCAAGGACAGCAAGGAACCCGTGGTCTGAGCGGGCGGGCGCGGCGTGTCGCTGCCCGGGTCGGTGCCGATCTGGCCGATGCGGTCAAAAACCGTCTCACGCAGGCCATGGGATTCATAGATAGCCGGATCAGGAGGGGGGACGGCATTGGGAGCGAACCACTCCCGCGGGACTCGATAGCGGGCGGCGGCCATGCGCACGTCACCAAGATGCGGCGCCATTGGGTCAAGGGTGACGGAGCGCACCACGTCGCCTTTTTTAATCAAGGGCAGCCGGGGCGGCGCGTCGGGATTCCCCGGATCGGCAAGCAACTGGAAACGGCTGAGAATGAAGTCGTCGCCGGACGCGTTTTGCACTTTGTCGAAATCATCCGGGTGCAAACGCGGGACGGGCACGTCGCCCGTCAACCGGCTAAACGGCAGGGCCATCTCCTGCAGCAGAACGTTGGTGGTGGCATGGCGGATTTCGAGCACCAAATCCCCCCCGGAATAGCCGAGCACGGCGGGCGGATCGGTGGCGCTGAGTTCGACGCGGTTGCTGTACCAGGGAAACTGCTGGCTGGGATTGTCCGTGCCAAGGCTGCGCCGCGGGCTGCCGTCTTTTTCCACGAACAAGGCGGTGAGACCCGTGAAACTGAAAGCGTCACCGCCAAAACGCCGCACGTGGCCGCCGGCCGCCTGGACAGCCGGGTGGGAGGGGGAAAAACTGACTTGATTGACCAGTTCGTGGGCAAAGCTGCCGGTTGCCGGGTCCATATCGCCAAAGAGCAAACGCCGGCCGTGCAACTGATGCTCGGTCATGGTGTACTGGAAGTCATGGGGAGGTGAATCGCCGGGGTCGGAGCCGTTGAGCCCTCTGAGCACATACTTAATGCTCGGCTGCACGGCGGGCAGGCCGGGGGAAGCCAGATAAGGCTCCAGCACGATGAAAGCACGCACCTCCGTGGTGGTCCTGGCAAACCCCTGAAACGGCCCCTCGGTTTGCAACTCGATTTGCCCGTCTTTTTTGGCGGCGTTGGTGGCGATGAAGACGATGGCGGCCTCGGTGACGGTGGGCACTCGTCCGGGACTGCGCAGGGTGACCCCGGCCTCCACGTCGGCGATGAGCGGTACGACCATGCCACTGCCCTCCGGCGGCTCGCCGGCAGCGGTGGGCGCCAGATAATCATAGACTGCGCCAGCGTCACTGCAGTTGTTGCCGGGGTTGGCGCTCCAGCGCATGAGGTCGAACATGGAGAGCAGAAGGTGGTCGCGATTGAGCGGGCCGTACTTGTCCTCAAAACTGCCGGGACTGGTGGGGAAAGGCAGCGCCGTCTGCGTTTTGAGCCAGTCGAAGAGCTGCTGGTTGCGCGCCTGTCCGGCGAGGTCGGCGTTGGGGCTGTGAGCGGAGCCAGGCATGACGCCATTCCAGGCTTCGTCCCGCACCAGTCCGTAATAAGCGCGGGAGCCGCCGCTGCCGCCAAGAGTGGCGGCCAGGGCCATCAACTGATCCGTTCGCGTGCGCTGGCTGGCGTTTTTTTGCACCGGCCAAAGGGAAATCTTCGGCTGGTTGAAGGGATTGGTCTCGGGCGCGCTGCTGTGGGTGGTCAGACAAAAGCGGGCGCGGCGGATGTCGGCCTCGTCGAGGCTGTAGCCACCGGCGGTTTGGTAGCCGTTGCGCTGGCGCAAGGCGCCCGAGCCGTAGGGCACGCCGGAGTCAAAGAGAAACTCGTCCACATTGGAAAAACCGGCGGTCACGCGAACCGGCGGCGGGGCGGTGGTTGCCTCCACGGTGACGGTGCCATGAACCGAGCCGGTGTCGCGGTCCGGCGTGTGCGGCAGGAAACCGTGGCTGGCGGTGACGTAATCTTTGAAGGGGCTGACGCCGGCGGCGGCGGCGGTGGGCGGCTGCGGCTGCGGCTGCAATTGCGGCACTGGCTGGCCCAGTCCGCCAAAACCGCGCAGCACCGGACTGAGCGCGGTGTAGGCCGGATGCCCTGCCAGACGATGATGCTCACCCCGCACCGGTTGCGAGTCCGCGGCTTGGCGGTCGCGCGGCGAGGCGGTCATCGGCGGATGCCAGGGCGCCGGTTCGCTGGCGGTATTCAGGTTGATTTTGCAGCTTTCGTCATCGGTCCAGAATGCGATGCGCCCGATGATGCGCGGCGGCGGCTCGCCGCCCTCGGGCTGGAGGTCCGCCATGTTGAAGCGCGCCAAAGTGGGGCTGCTGGAGGGCAGCGGTGCCAGGATTTTGCCGTTGCTGAGCACGTAGAGCCAGCGCACCGGCATCGGCAGTGGATGGCGATTGCTGGTGGCCATCGCCATGCCCGTGGCGGTGAGCCCCTGAATGCGCGACTCGTGGTCGCTCCCAAACGGCTCCACGGCCAGTGGGTCGAGAATGGGAAAGACCAGCGTTCCAGTTTCCGCCGGAGTCAAGGGCGCCCCGGTGCGCAGATTTTGGCGGATTTCGACCGGCTCGTTGAGATCGACATAAAGCGCCTTGGCGTTGGCCCATTGCGCCAGTTCCGCGCTTTCCTGGGTCAGGTCGAGCGGTCCCTCCGCATACAGCGCCCGGGTGGAGTAGAGCGGGTAGCGGTATTGCAACATCCGGGGCGGGGCATCGCTCTCCGCTGGTGCCTCCAGGCTGAAGACCCGGATCAAGCCAGGCTGCGAGGTCCAGTTGTAGTGGATGCCCAAGTTCTGCGTGGCACGGCGGATTTGCGAGAGGACCACCTGGGTTGGCAGTTCCGCCAAGTTGCGCACATCCGTCAACTCGGTGCTGTTGGTGGCGGCCCGCTGCTCGGCGCGATTGAGTGTCAGGATGGTCAGCACCAAAAAGGCGATCAAGGCCAGAGCTCCCAAGACCACGACCAAGGCCACCCCTTGCTGCCAGCGGCGGCAGGTTGCCTGGATACGAATTTTCGGCATTTTTGCCATCACAATGTCATGACATCTACCCTTTTGAGCGGCCCCTGTCGAGAACGGACTTGGCGTTCTGTTTCCAACTTTCCGCCGAATTCGGTCCCGCAGTGGCGGCCCCTCTGAGTCAGTCTCGCGATTTTTGGGTCCGCGGCGGTTGCGCGCGCCCCAGCGCGGCGATGGCGGTGCTGATCTCCTCGAACCAATGTTTCAAGGACGGCAGATCCGAGTTTTCCAGGCGCCGCTCCATTTCGGGGGTCATCTCCCCGCCCCATTCCCGGCGCAATAGCGCCAGCTTTCGGCGCCAAGCGGCCTCCTGCTCATCAGCGAGTTGCTCCCCCCGGCGAAAAACGGCCATCGGTTCGTAATCGCAATCGAAAAGCCTCCGGGTCAGCGCTGACATCAGACGGGAAGCCTCGGCTTGGTCTGCCGCAGGCAGACGCTTCAACAGGCCCGGCAATTTCATGAACTGCTCTGTCACCAGCCAATCAAGCCGGCCATTCACCGTCTCCAGCAGCCGCTCCAGAAAAAGCCGCCGCAACTCGGCGCGCAGCGTCTTGATGCGCGGCACGATGCTTTGCTCGGCGACCCGCCGGGCTTCCGCCGCGAGCAGATCCAAATGTGGCGCCAGCACCTCGTCCCACTCCGCCACCACCAACCGCACCTTGGCGGCATCTTGCGAGCGATCCCCGTTGATCGACTGAGTGAACCAAGCCACATGCCGGCCAAACTGATTCCAGGCTTCGGCAAACTGCGCGCGGGTGAGGTCGCCCATGAGCTTTACTTTCCGCCTGCCGCAGCCGCGTGTCAACCATCCGTCGGTGCCTGTCCGGCCGCCGTCGCGTGGCGGCCGCTGGCAAGCAGCAGCCCGGTCCACACCAGCAGAGGCTCGAATCGCGGCAGCGTGTCGAGCGAGGCCAGCGACTGGCCGTCAAAGAGCCCTCCCGCCAGCCCCGCAGCCGCCAGGATGATCCCCGCCGGCCAGCCACCGCGCCACGCCACCCGCCAAGCCACGGCAAAACCCAAACCGAGCACCCCCAGCAAACCCGCCAGCCCCGCCAAACCGCCATGCATGGCCGTGGCGATGAACACGCTGTGCGGATGCGGCGCGCGCTCCCGTTCCGGCAGACGATGGTTCCAGAGCGCGCTGTCGCTCCACAAACCCGCCCCAAAAATCAAACGCGCCCCCCCTCCCTCGCGCAGCGTCTGCCAGACCGCCTCATACATTTCCAAGCGACCTGTGCTGCCGCGCTTCGTCCACTCGCGCAGCGGGTTGCCGTCGATCACGCGTGGAAAACGCCGGCTGACCTCCGTCTCCGGCGGACTCTGCGCGTTTGGCTGGGCCAGCCCCGGCATCATCAGGTGGAAAAAGACCAGCACGGCCGCAAAACGCAACGCGCCCGCCCACGTCTGCCGCGTCGCGAGCAGCAGAGCCAGACCATGCCCGGCCAGCAGCACCAAAAGCGCCCCCCGGCTGAGACTGGCCAGCGCGGTAAAAATCAGCAGCCCGTGCGCCGCCGCCCCGAGCCCGCGCGACCAGGGTCGCCGCCCTGTTCCCAGGCCCAGACAAAGCGCCCACACCGCGGCGAAGGCATAGGTCACCCCGCTGCACACTTGGTTCCAACCGCCGTAAACCAGCCGGTTTCCCAGCCTCATGCCCCAGTGCCAGCCCGGATCGAAGAAAGACGCCTGCACGATGCTGAACAACGCGCTCGCCGCCGCGGCTGTCACCACCGCCAGGCCGAGCCAGCCGGTCCGCCGCGCGTCACGCCCCGTGCCGTGCAGCATGAGCAGCCAGACCAGCAATCCCGCCGCGCCCCAGGCCCAAGTTTTCCCGCCTTCCGCACCTGCGGTCGCCAGCGAACTGCCAAGCATCCACACCACCCAAACAACCGCGCCCCGCCAGACAGGCGATGCTTTCCATGTGCGCCACATCTCGCGATGCCCGCCGCAAAGCATCAGCGCGGCCGCAATCCAGAACAGCCCCTTCCAGATCGTCCACTGGCTGAAAAACACAAACGTGCCCGCCAGCACCCAGGCGCCACCGAAGCTCATCAACCCGGCACGCAGTCCAGGCAAGGTCATGCGTTGTTTGACTGCCTCCAGCATGATCACACCGCCCTGCCCCCTCTCATGGACGCGCTCACTTGAGGCTCACCTTGCGCGCCGTCTGCGACAGGCGCTCATGCGTCATCCGCACCATTTCAGGCGAGGGTTTGACCTCCGGCTGCCGCGCCCAGGTCCTCCAGAGAAATTCCAGCAGCATGCTGAGTTCCTTGGCGGTCTCATCATTCTCCCGCGTCAATTCCGGCAGGGTGGCGAAGTTGTCCCGCAGTTCGACGATCAACTTCGGCGAACCCACGCACAAACCGCCAATGTCCGAGTCCTCCGACTCGGTCACCAGTGACGACACGATCTCCAACGTGCGCAGCCACACCCCGAGATTGAAGAGCATGGCGAGATCCTCGTCGCGCTGGTCGGTCAAATGCTGGCCCAGCAGCTTTTGCCCCTCTATCACCCCCGCCTCCAACTCCTGCCACATGCCGTCCTCCGCCTGCCTGGCCTGACCGAGCAGCATCGGGGAGATTTTTTCCCCGAATCCCAGCGTGCGGCAGTACGTGATGATTTCCTGGTTGTTGTTGCGAAAGTGCTGGGTGTCCTCCGCCTGCACGCAGAGATAACTCTCGCCCATCAGGTAGCCCAGCGTCACTGCCGTGCGCAGCCGCGCGGGTGAGGGCGTCGGCGGCGGCGGCCGGTAAAGCTGGCGCCAGCGCGCCTTGGTGACCTGCCCGACCGCCTCCAAAAAATCCGCCGGCGTTCGCTGCGTGGTCCACTCCACCGTGGTCGCCGCGGCCCGCGGCTCCGCCTCCTTCGCCGCCGTTGCCGGCGCGGCGGCGGAACCCACCTGCCCCGTCGCAATCGAAGCCATGCAGGAACAAACCGTCAGCAGGCCAAGAAACAGATTCAAGGTCGTGGCAGTGCCCGGGGTTGGAAGGCGGGTCATGAAATATTTCCGGCGGTTTTACTCCACCGTGACGCTTTTGGCGAGATTTCTTGGTTTGTCCACATCGCATCCGCGCGCCACCGCGGTGTAATAGGCCAGCAGTTGCAGCGGGATCACACTCAGCAACGGCGTCAAAAAGGTGGGGCATTCAGGGATGTAAATCACGTCGTCCGTGATGCGCTCCAAGTCGGTCCGGCCCTCGGTCGTCACCGCCACCACCGGTCCCTTGCGCGCGCGCACCTCCTCGATGTTGCTCACATTTTTCTCAAACACCGCGTCGTCCGGCGCCACGAACACCGACGGCATGTCCGGCTTCACCAGGGCGATCACCCCGTGCTTTAATTCCGCGCTCGGATGGCCGCTGGCATAGATGTAACTGATCTCCTTCATCTTCAGCGCCCCCTCCAGCGCCACCGGATAGTTGAGCTGGCGGCCCATGAACAGCATGCCCTCCGCGTGCGCGTGTTTTTCGGCGATCTCCTTGATGCGGTCGCACTGGCGCAGGATTTGCGTGATCTTGTCCGGGATCGCCTCCAGTTCGTCGATCATCTCCAGTCCATCGACGCTCGACAGGTGATGGATGCGGCCAAAAAGCAAACCCAGAAGGGTCAGCAGCGCCACCTGCGAGGTGAAGGTCTTCGTCGCCGCCACCCCCACCTCCGGTCCCGCGTGAATGTACACGCCGCCGTCGCTCTCGCGGGCGATGGTGCTGGCGACGTTGTTGACGATGCCCAGGCAACGGATGCCCTTGCGCTTCGCCTCCCGCAGCGCCGCCAGCGTGTCGATGGTCTCGCCGCTCTGGCTGATGACGAATTGCAGCGTGTTCTTGTCCGTCGGCACGTTGCGGTAGCGGAACTCGCTGGCGATCTCCACCTCGGTCGGGATGCGCGCCATGCTCTCGATCAAATACTCGCCCACCATCGCCGCATGAAAGGCCGTGCCGCAACCGCTCAGGATGATACGATCGACATTGCGCAGCTCCTGCGGCGACATGTTCAAGCCGCCTAGAATCGCCGTGGCTTCCTCCCGCGAAAGCCGCCCGCGCAGCGCGTTTTGCAGGGACACCGGCTGCTCGTAGATTTCCTTCAGCATGTAGTGCGGGAAGTCCCCCTTCTCCGCGTCGTCCTCGGTGAAATCCACCCGGCTCACCGTCACCGCCGCCGGCTCGCCCTGGTGCGACTGCACGCTGTAGCGATCCTCCGCCAGCGTCACGATGTCGTAGTCGTTCAGGTACACCACGTCGCGCGTGTGCGCCACCAGCGCCGACACATCGCTGGCCAGAAAATGCTCGTCCTTGCCGAGGCCGACCACCAGCGGGCTGCCCAGCCGCGCGCCCACCATGATGCCGGGCACATCGGCGTGCATGACCGCGATGCCATAGGTTCCCTTCACCTTGGCCAGCGCCGCCTTCACGGCCGACACCAGGCGCGCCTCCCCATCCGGCTCGTCCGCGCTTTCAAAGTAGCGCCCGACCAGATGCGACAGCACCTCCGTGTCCGTCTGCGAGACAAACGTGTGCCCCTCCTCGATCAGGGCGTCGCGCAGCGTCTGGTAGTTCTCGATCACCCCATTGTGCACCAGCACCAGCTTGCCGCTGCCATCCTGGTGCGGATGCGCGTTTTCATCCGTCGGCGCCCCGTGCGTGGCCCAGCGCGTGTGGCTGATGCCGGAGGTGCCCTGCGGGTTCAACTCATTCACCGCCCGCCGCAGGTTCTCGATCCGCCCCGCGCGCTTCACCACCTCCAGCCCCCTCCTCGCCCCGGTCAATGCCATGCCCGCCGAGTCATAACCGCGATACTCCAAACGCCGCAGCCCGTCCAAAAGGATGGGGCTGGCCTGCCGTTTGCCAATGTAACCAACAATGCCGCACATAAAAAATTGGGAGTCTTTGCAGCCAGTCGATTCGACTGGATCGTCCAATTGTAACCCCGATGCCGCCAAAGCCAACCGCAAGATTGGGACGAGGCTTGGGCCTGCCCCCAAAAGCCTGCTCCGCGTTCAAGGCGGCATTACAGGGAAATTCATTCCAGCAATCCGCGTTTAGCTCATGGCTTCCAAGAACCCATCCCCTTATGAGTCGCTCCCTTCTTTTCTTGCTGTCCATGCTGGCGCTTCTTGCGCTTTGCACCGCACCCGCCGCCAGCGCCCGCCAGCCCAACATCGTCTTCATTCTCACCGACAACCAGGGCGCCTGGACTCTCGGCTGTTACGGCAACGAGGACATCCGCACCCCGCACATCGACCGCCTCGCGGCGCGCGGCATGATCTTCACCCGCTGCCTCAGCAGCAATCCGGTCTGCTCCCCCACCCGCGCCACCTTCCTCACCGGCCTCATCCCCAGCCAGCACGGCGTGCATTGCTTTCTCGACCCCAAATACATGATGGGCCCCGAGGCCTACAATACGCTGGCCGAGTTCACCACCCTGCCCCAGGTGCTGGCGGACGCCGGTTACACCTGCGGTCTCAGCGGCAAATGGCATCTCGGCGCCAACCTCACGCCCGCGCCCGGCTTCTCTTTCTGGGTCACCAAACCCGACGGCAGCACCCAGGAGTTTTACGACCAGCCCATCATCGAGAACGGCCAGGTCAGCAGAGTCGCCGAATACACCACCGATTACTTCACCCGGCGCGGCGTCGAGTTCATCGAGACAAACAAAGACACCCCCTTCTTCCTCTTTCTCGCTTACAACGGCCCCTACAACCTCGGCAAACTGATGACCCACCCGCCGCGCAACCGCCACGCGGACTTCTACAAAGACAAGCCTTTCCCCAGTTTCCCGCGCGACGCCATGCACCCCTGGCAGCATGCCAACAAGCAGTTCCACAACACCCAGATCGCCATGGAGCGCTGCGCCGCCGAGACCAGCGGCGTCGATGACGGCGTCGGCGAAATCGTCGCCACCCTCGACCGCCTCGGCCTCAGCGAGGACACCCTCGTTATTTACACCGCCGATCAGGGCTGGATGGGCGGCCAAAACGGCCTCTGGGGCATGGGCGACCACACCCGCCCCATCGGCGCGCATGACTTGATGATGCACATCCCGCTCATCTTCACCCATCCCGCCCGCATCCCCGCCGCTCAGACCCATGACGCCCTCATCAGCAACTACGACTTCATGCCCACCGTGCTCGCCCACCTCGGCCTGCCCATGCCGGATAATCCGCGCTCTCCCGGGCGCGACTTCTCCCCCGCCCTGCGCGGCCAGCCGTTGCCCGCGGACAGGGTGAACGAGATCGGCTATGAAATGGAAAACACCCGCGCCCTGCGCGGCGAGCGTTGGAAGATCGTCGAGCGTTTCCCTGACGGTCCGCACGAACTCTACGACATGGAAACCGACCCGCGCGAGCGCTTCAATCTCTTCAATCAACCCGGCTACGAAGAAGCCCAGGCGGCGGCCAAGGAGCGCCTGCGCCACTTCTTCGACACCCACGTCTCCCCGGAATACGATCTTTGGAAAGGCGGCCGCTCCAAGGCGACGATTCATTACCTCAAAAAATAGGGCGGCACGCTTGCTGTGTTGCGGCCAGACTCCCGACAGCGGGCGGGCGGGATGAGATTCGTCCTCAGACTGTGCTGGCCCATGAGACCGCGCCAACGGCATCGCCTTGCAATTTCCAGGCGCGTTCGGAAGTTGAAGCAAATTCGCCATTCCCCACCCTGCCCCGCCGCGTATCTTCCCACGCCTCCAAAACCCGCCATGCGCCCCCTGATCCTCCTCGCCCTCACCGCCGCCCTGCTCCCCGCCCAGCAGCCCAAAGGCCCGCGCGTCAAACGCGAAAAACCGCCGGTCGAACCCGGCACGCCCGCTTTCTCCCCGAACTACGACCAGCCCGCCTTCGATCCCGCCGCGGTCACCCCGGAGCATCTGCCCGCCGATCTCTTCCACGCGCCCGAGGACCTCGAAGTCACCGTCTGGGCCGCCTCTCCCGCGCTTTTTAATCCCACCAACCTCGACATCGACCATGCCGGCCGCGTCTGGGTCACCGAAGGCATCAACTACCGCCGCCACTCCGGCCGCTCCCGCGAGGGCGACGCCATCCGCGTCTTGCAAGACGCCAACGGCGACGGCAAAGCGGACCAGTCCCATGTCTTCGTTCGTGAAAAGGAGCTGGAGGCCCCCATGGGCATCGCCGTCTTCGACAACGTCATCGTCGTCTCCTGCGCGCCGAATCTCATCGTCTATACCGACGTCAATCGCGATCTCGTTTTCGATCCCGCCGTGGACAAGCGCGAGGTCTTGCTCGGCGGCTTCGAGCAGGCCCAGCACGACCACTCCCTGCACTCCGTGATCGCCGGCCCCGATGGCCGCTGGTATTTCTCCAACGGCAATTGCGGCGCTTACTTCACCGACAAATCCGGCAAAACCTTCCGCATCGGCGGCGCCTACCTGAACAACCCCTGGACCGGCGAACCCAGCGACGATGGCCGCGTCTATGTCGGCGGCTTCTCCGCCAGCATCAACCCCGACGGCACTGACGCCCGCATCCACGGCCACAACTTCCGCAACTCCTACGAGCAGGTGCTGACCTCCTTTGGCGACCTCTTTCAAAACGACAACGACGACCCGCCCGCCTGCCGCGTCACGCATCTGCTGGAGGGCGCCAACCTCGGCTTCTTCTCGCAGGACGGCAAACGCACCTGGCGCGCCGACCAGCGCCCCGGCCAGAGCATCCCCACCGCCGAGTGGCGGCAGGACGACCCCGGCGTCTTCCCCGCTGGCGATGTCTATGGCGGCGGCGCGCCCACCGGCATGACCTTTTATGAAAACGGCGCCCTGCCCGCCAAATACCGCGGCCTCCTGCTAAGCTGCGAAACCGGCCGCAACACCGTCTTCGGCTACCTGCCGAAAAAAGACGGCGTCAGCTTCACCCTCGAGCGCTTCGACTTCCTCACCACCAACCAGACCGGCGAGTTCAAAGGCTCCGACTTCGTCGGCGGCAGCAACAACCTCGCCACCGACAAACCAATGTTCTTCCGCCCCTCCGGCGTGCGCGTCGGCCCCGATGGCGCGATCTACGTCACCGACTGGTTCGACCCCCGCACCGGCGGCCACACCGACCTCGACGACTCCTGCTCCGGCGCCGTCTATCGCATCGCGCCGAAAGGCTTCAAACCCGTCGTGCCCGCCCTCGACCTCGCCACCACCGAGGGCCAGCTCGCCGCCCTGCAAAGCCCCGCCTACAACGTCCGCCACCTCGGCTTCACCCGGCTCAAAGCCCTCGGCGCCGCCGCCGTCGAACCCGTCGCCGCCCTGCTCACCCACGACAACCCCTACCTCGCCGCGCGCGCCGTCTGGTTGCTCGCCCAACTCGGCGACAGCGGTGTCGAAAAAGTCCGCCCGCTGCTGCAGTCTGACGACGCGCGTCAGCGTCTGCTCGCCTTCCGCGCCCTGCGCGCCGCCGGACTCGACGTGCTCGAATCGGCGCCGGCACTCGCGAACGACAGCGACCCCGCCGTGCGCGCCGAACTCGCCGTCGCCCTGCGCGATGTCAGCACGGAACAAGCGCTGCCGATTTTGCTCGAACTCGCCCGCCACTACGACGGCAAGGACCGCCACTATCTGGAGGCTTGGGGCCTCGGTTGCGCCGGGCGCGAAGCCGAAGTCTGGCAGGCGCTGCATCAAAAGCACGGGCAGGCCGATGCCCTCGCCTGGTCTGCCGAATTCGCCCGCCTCACCTGGCGGCTCACCCCCGCCGCCGCGGTCGAGGCACTCGCTCAACGCGCCGCCACCTCCACCCTGCCGGAGCCCGAACGCCGCCTCGCCATCGACACCCTCGCCTTCATCCCCGCCGCCGCCGCCGCGCAGGCCCTCATGAGCGTCGCCAAAGCCGATGCCACCGCCCTCAAGGAGCACGCGCTCTGGTGGCTCATCAAACGCAGCACCGACGAGTGGGCGGAGTTTGGCGTGCCGGAGAAACTCAAAGCGGAAGGCATCTTCGATCCCGACGCCGCCCCGCTCGTCGCCGTCACCACCCCCGAGCCGCCGCCGAACCCGCCCGGTCTCGACGTGGACGCCGTCCTCGCCTTGCAGGGGGACGCCGCGCGCGGCGCCATCGCCCTGCAACGCTGCTACATGTGCCATCAAGTGGACGGCACCGGCGTGGACTTTGGCCCCAACCTCACCGGCTGGGGCCGCAGCCAGCCGCCCGCCGTCATCGCCGAGGCCTTGATCAATCCCTCCAAAGACATCGCCCACGGCTTCGAAGGCGTCGAACTCACCACCAAAGACGGCCTCACCATCCAGGGCATCGTGCTCACCGATGGCGACATCGTCATCATTCGCTCCCTGGCCGGCCAGACTCAATACGTCCCGCGCAAACGCATCGCCAAACGCGAGAAAATGACCCGCTCCATGATGCTCTCCGCCGCCCAGCTCGGCCTCTCCCCCCAAGACCTCGCCGACCTCATCGCCCACCTGCGCCGGTAACTCTCGCAATCGTTCTCGCGTGCTCGTAGAGGAAGTCGTCAGACTTCCCAGTTTCGCAGCTCCTGCGCCTGCGCGTAGAGGAAGTCGTCAGACTTCCACGTTTGCTCCGCCTCTTGATTTACGCTGCTCTCAAACACCGTAGTTCTTGCGGCCCCTCCAACCTCCACGCCCATCCCGCCATGATATCCTTCCTCTCCCGACCCCTGCTTTTTCTTCCCCTGCTGACCCTGCCGCTGAGCAGCGCCGAAGTCTTCGAAGCCGCCCTCGGCCGCGAAGCCGAGCTGCCCGGCGGCAAAGAGGCCGACGGCATCCGCGGCGACTTCATCCTGCGCTCGGACAAAGTCGAAGCCGTCATCTCCGGCAACCTCCCCAACCGCCGCGCCAACATGAGCACCTTCTACGGCGACGACGGCGTCAGCCCCGGCCTGCTTTACGATCTCACCCTGCGCGGCAGCGACAACGACCAACTCACCGCCTACGGCCCCTGCGGTCACGGACCGGTGAGTTATGTGCGCATCATCGACAGCCGCGAAGCCTCCGCCGCCGCCGTCGAAAGCGTCACCACCGCCGCGCTCGGCGGCGGCGTTTTCAAACGTCACGAATACCGCGTGCAGGACGGCGTCCAGGGCCTCTTCATCACCACCACCCTGCGCAACGACACGGACAAACCGCAGAAAACCTTCACCAAGGACGACTTCACCCGCTTCGACAGCACCGGCACCACCCCCGACGGCATCCGCTGGGCCGACGCCATCAATCCCGCCCACAAGTGCGGCTACGCCTTCGCCACCCTCAGCCTCACCGGCATCGACAAACTCACCGACACCCTCGAACTCGCACCCGGGCAAGAGATCGTCATCGCCCGCTTCTTCGCCGTCGCCACCTCCCCCGCGCAGGCCGTCGGCGAAGTCATGACCGTCAAAGGCGTCAAAACCGAACTGCTCACTGGCACCCTCGGACAAACAGGGCAGCCAGCCAAACCCATTGTCACCGCCACCATCGAAGTGCCCTTTGGCAAAAGCATGGTGCCTGGATACACCGATGACCAAGGCCGCTTCAGTTTCAGACTGCCACCCGGAGAAGTGGAGTTGCTCATCAAAGACCTGGGCCGCCCCGAGTTCCGTTGGCCGCGCCAAACCCCCAGCGAGCGCGAACTCTTCCTCGATCCCCCCGCCGCCATCCGCTTCGCCATCACCGGCGAGGACGGCAAGCCCCTGCCCTGCAAAGCCCACTTCGAACCCCTCGACCCCGGCGCCCCCAAACTGAACCTCGGCCCCAAATGGCGCGCCCACGGTTGCGTGGACCAGTACCACAGCGAGAACGGCCACTTCACCCAGCCGCTCCCGCCCGGCAGATACCGCGTCGTCGTCGTGCGCGGCCCCGAATACAGCCACCTCGCCCGCGAGCTCACCGTCGAAGCCGGCAAAACCGCGGAGTTGACCGGCACCCTCAAACGCCTCGTGGACACCACCGGCTGGATCAGCGCCGACTTCCACAACCACAGCACCCCCAGCGGCGACAACGTCTGCGACGTCGATGGCCGCGTCATCAACCTCGCCGCCGAGCACATCGAATTCGCCCCCACCACCGAGCACAACCGCCTCTTCGACTGGGAACCCACCATCCACGCCCTCGGCCTCGCCCCCTTCATCAAGACCGTCAAAGGCATCGAGCTCACCGGCCGCCGCCAGCACTTCAACGCCTTCCCCTTCGAGCCCGACCCCCTCGCCCAGGACGGCGGCGCGCCCGTCTGGAATGACGACCCCCGCATCACCGCCCTCACCCTCCGCCGCTGGCAGGGCGAGCGCCCCGACCGCTGGATCCAGTTCAACCACCCCGACCTCTCCAACATGTTCGTGGATCGCGATGGCGACGGCATCGCCGACGGCGGCTTCCTCGGCGTCGGATCGATGATCGACGGCAGCGAATCGCAAAACGGCCCCGGCACCAGCATCCTCGCCGACTCCCCCTTCCACGTCACCCGCGCCCCCGGCAGCCTCGCCGCCAAAGTCGCCTACGTCCGCGAGTTCCTCTGGCGCCAGCTCCTCAACCAAGGCCACCGCATCGCCGCCGTCGGCGTCGCCGACGCCCACAGCGTCTATGGCAACGGCGTCGGCTCCTGGCGCATCTACCTCCCCAGCCGCACCGACGACCCCGCCCAGATCGACTGGGCCGAGCTCGCCCCCCGCGCCAAAGCCGGCCACATCCTCCTCACCACCGGCCCCTTCCTTGAAGTCACCACCCCCGACGGCAAAATCGCCGGCGACGACGCCCGCGGCACCGGCGGCATCGACCTCCACGTCCGCGTCCAGTGCACCGACTGGATGGACATCAGCCGCGTCCAAGTCCTCGTCAACAGCCGCCCCCATCCCGACTTCAACTTCACCCGCGCCACCCACCCCGACCTCTTCCAGAACGGCGTCGTCAAATTCGACCAGCACCTCCGCATCCCCCTCCAAACGGACGCCCACCTCATCGTCGTCGCCCTCGATGAAAACGGCGACATGAAAACCGGCTTCGGCACCAGCGACTACGCCAGGATGCGCCCCTGCGCCTACCACAACCCCATCTACGTGGACATCGACGGCGGCGGCTTCACCCCCAACGGCGACACCCTCGGCTTCGACCTCCCCGCCATGGGCATCACCGCCGACCAAGCCAAAGCCCTCCTCGACCGCGCCCCGACCCGGTAGGGACCAGCTGGGTCTCGCCCAATAACAAACCGGTAGGGACGAGCTGGGTCTCGTCCCACTTCACCGCCCCACCCGCCAGCGCCATCACAAAAGCCTCAGCAGCCTCCCTCCCTTCGCCACGCAGAGGCCCAATAGCGACCGCCTCACTTTTCCGGATCATCCGGGAAGAGGCTGCGGGCAAAGGAAAGAATCTAGCATGGCGGGTGGCGTGGCAGGACGCGGCAGCGTCTTGGACTGCGGTGGCAGAGCGCAGCGGCGACACCGCTTTGCTTCGCAGCCTCCTGCAAAGGATCCCTGACCACAAGCAGCCGAGGAAGCAGAGCAACACTCAAAATCCCGTTCATCCTGCCATCCTGTCCATCCTGTCTCGATGACAGCCCCACTTGCCTTTACATCGGTTCCCCGCCCAGCCGGTGTGGGTGAGCCAATGAACCGCAACCTCGCTCCGAAAGCGGCGTCACCGCCGCCGCAGTCCAAGACGCCAAACGCCTGCGTGGGTTCCATAGCCTCCTCCTTCTGATCCTCAGGAAAAGTTGCCAGGCATCTGCGCCTCCAACTACCCATCAGCTATCCACCAGACCGTTAGCAATGGCGATGGTAAGCGCACGATGCGGGCCCCATGCTATAACCCGCCACTTTGGCGAAAGATTTTCATGTTCTGGAAGTATTGAAAAGATGCCAGGCAGCTGCGGCTCATCTCATGTCTAACCGAGCATATTTAATAGCAAGTCAGGACTCAACACCTGCTGGGCGCGATAGCGACGGAAATGCAAATTACGATGAGCAGAGGGACGTATTGGCGGACGGTGGCGGCTACCAACTCCCCGTCTTTTGGCTCAGTCTTTTCAGCGAGTCTGACATCTGCTTCCATCAGTTCAATGAGTATCAGGTTTCCACTTTGGTTTGCCAGCGGGAGTCGGCCTTGCATCAGTTGGATCGGCGGCGTGATTCCGTGCTTGCAGCGTTTCCAGGGTGCGAGGCCCACTGGCGGGTGTGGCAGAATCTTGTAGAGGGCTCGACTGCGGCGTATTTCAAGGTGGATGCGACCGAACTCTGGGATCTGGATCCCGACCTGTTTGAGAGCGATTTTCGTGTGGCCGTGCGTTGGTTCTCTTCGGGAGATGATTCAGATTATGAGACACTGCTTTCGATGGGTATTCTTGCTTTTGATCCCGACAATAATCGCTTCTCCGTCGGGGGCGCTCAACTTGTAGGCGAGCACCTTTATGGCTACCTGATGAAGGTATCCCCGCCGGCGGGGCCACCGCCGCTTCCTGTTTCGGGACCGCTACCACCTCCACTACCTACACAATCTTCACCTCAATCCAAGAGGCCATGGTGGAGGATCTTCTCCTGAGCATGAAGATGGGCTAATCGGCTCCCCGTGACTGACTCGAAGTGAAGAAAAAATGTCAGGCATCTGCGGCTCATCCGACAGCGGAGGACACGGTTTGGATCGAACCCGACCTTGTCGAACTGGCAATTTATACCCCCTGAATCAACCTTCCTTTCCCGGATCATCCGGGAAGAGGCTGCGGGCAAAGGAAAGAATCTAGCATGGCGGGTGGCGTGGCAGGACGCGGCAGCGTCTTGGACTGCGGTGGCAGAGCGCAGCGGCGACACCGCTTTGCTTCGCAGCCTCCTGCAAAGGATCCCTGACCACAAGCAGCCGAGGAAGCAGAGCAACACTCAAAATCCCGTTCATCCTGCCATCCTGTCCATCCTGTCTCGATGACAGCCCCACTTGCCTTTACATCGGTTCCCCGCCCAGCCGGTGTGGGTGAGCCAATGAACCGCAACCTCGCTCCGAAAGCGGCGTCACCGCCGCCGCAGTCCAAGACGCCAAACGCCTGCGTGGGTTCCATAGCCTCCTCCTTCTGATCCGGCCCCCCGAGGTGGAACGCACGAACTTCCCGGAGGAACCACTTTTCCCCAGCTTTCAGCACAGTAACAGGTTCGGAAGTCCATGGCAAACTGTCGGAAAGCTTGACACATTCAGGCATTCAGCCCACCTTCCAGGGTCGTCCCGCCGGGAAAATATCGCGAGATATCGATGGGCTTGGTGACTCATTACAGTGTTCGAGCCAACAATAACATAAGCGCCATGCAAAGACCGAATTCTCCGCGCACTTGCTACGATTGCGGCGTTGAGATTGTGAAACCTCGCAAGGGGAATCTCCCTATGCGACCAACAGACAGGAGCGACGACCATATCCCGCCTGACTGTCTGTTCACTGGTAATGACAGAAATACGAATCTGATTACAGTCGAATGCTGCTTTTCCTGCAATCAGGCGCACAGCAAAGAGGATGAGGGACTGATGTGGATTATTTTCGATACCCGTAATAAAAAAAGAATATCGCTCGAATTGTTTAAAAGTACTTTTCGCACGCTCACAAAGGGAAGACATCATGCATATAGGAAGGAGTTGGAGGAACTGATTAAACAGTGGGATGGCGCGACGGTGGCACCGCAAAGATTACCCGTGAAAATCCATCCCGTGCTCACCCGCATGGTGAGGGGATTGATTCACAAATTCTACGGGGTGCGCGGATTTCATGATTACAGTTACGCAATTGTTGAGATTGAACCCGAGATGCGGAACCTAATCCTTTCTCAATTCCCGAAGGAAACGGGAATCAAAACTATCGAGACTGGAAACGGCGTTTTTCGGGCAGACTGCATTGTGGATAAGCTGAACCCACACTCTGGATTGGTTTTTTTGCAATTCTTCCAGGGTCATCCCTTTTGCATTTTCTATGAGCCTCCTGGCAAGCGCGATGGACATGCGAATAGCTTCGCTACGCTTTACGAGAGCATGTTCCCCGGTTCCCTTAGTCCCACATGAATCGCTCAGTTCTTCTCATCTCCAGACACCGGCGGCGTGTCAGGGACGGCCGCCAAGATGTCATCCAAGAAAAGATGCCGAAAAGATTCCAGGTATCTGCGGCCCATGGCAATGGATACCCGCTGAAGCAACCTTCCGAGACCGGTAGGGACGAGCTGGGTCTCGTCTCACTTCACCGAGGGCGGAGGCGGCGCGGAGCCCTCCCCCCGTAGGCCGGTTGTCCCGCAGGGCGCCCGGCTCGCCGTGATTCACTCACCCGCCAGCACCATTACAAAAGCCTCAGCAGCCTCCCTCCCTTCGCCACGCAGAGGCCCAATAGCGACCGCCTCACTTTTCCGGATCATCCGGGAAGAGGCTGCGGGCAAAGGAAAGAATCTAGCATGGCGGGTGGCGTGGCAGGACGCGGCAGCGTCTTGGACTGCGGTGGCAGAGCGCAGCGGCGACACCGCTTTGCTTCGCAGCCTCCTGCAAAGGATCCCTGACCACAAGCAGCCGAGGAAGCAGAGCAACACTCAAAATCCCGTTCATCCTGCCATCCTGTCCATCCTGTCCCGATAGAAAAGATGCCAGACATCTGCGGCCCCTCTCACATGCTCACGACGCAGGATGTAGCGGGCCAGCCACTCATCCGCCGTCACGGGCCTTTCTCCGATGTCAGGAATCATGCCGCCACGATTTGGTGGATGAGTTGCAGCAGATCTCCCGGCACACGGTTTTGGAAGACCTCACTGCCCGTCCGCCGGCTCGTCTCACCCAGCAGGGCCGCGTAGTTCAGCTCACCCGCCGGCCCCACACTGACGGACAACACCCGGCTGGGCGACTGATACCACTCCAGCGTCAGATGTCCGTCCGGCTCCGCGCCCACGCTCGGCATGGGGATGTCCGCAGGCAGATGCTCCACCAGACGATACGCACAGCGATAGGCATCCAGCGTCACCGGCTCCGCGCCGTAGCCGTCCCATCCCGGCTTTTCGCAAGCCTCCGCCTGAGCAGCCAGCGCCTGGAAGACCTCATGGCGATTTGCCTGCGCCTTCCCATCAGGCATCTCTGCGGCATGATGTTTGAAGAAGTCTTGCAGCGCCTCCTCCAGCAGCCCGTTCAGATCGGTCTGCCCGGACTGGCTGACAAAGCTCCGCGCCAGACTCACGAGTTCCGGCGGCAGTTCAGCTTGAATGACGGTCTTGCTCATGGGGCCAGTTTAACGTCTTGGAAATAAAAGGGAAGCCCCTATTGCCTGCGATGCTCGACGGCAAGCGCCACCACTGCCCGCCCCCCCTCGGCCTCGGCGTAGCGCGGCTTGAACTCCCGCTCCTTGGCGTCGAGCAGGTCGTCGAAGAACAAACTCGCATTCGTCATTCGGCCTTCGCCATTCGTCATTGTGGCGATCCCTCGCCGCCTTTCGGCTTCCTCGCGGGACACAATCGTCCAACCGATGGCCTCGGCGTAGGCAAGGATCCGGGCTTGGACGGTTTTGTGTTCTCCGGGTGTGGGCATGGGTTAAATGTAGTTCCCCGGGTTGACCCACTCAGCAGGCGGCTCCTTCCACTTGCCGTTCGGAAAGAGGTCTGGGCTTGGGACTCTGATTATTTCTTCTGCGAGAGGCTGGGCCGGTCGCTCAACAAGTTTCCGCGGGTGAACCTCAGCAAACGCGATGGATGCCTGAGGCTGCCCATGGAGATGAAATACCTGCCGCTCATAAGCATTGCCAAAAGGCATGAAGAAACTACTGCCGCTAAACTGCCCGTTGTTCACCAAGATCACTCCTTGGAACATGTGATAGTGAAGCGCCTCGGTCATACGATCGAACGTTCCGACATCCTTGTTCAGCGCACAAACTATGTAGAGATCACTCCGCGACCTGAGGTCGGCTGCGAGAGCAATATCAGTCGCGTCGTAACAGATTGAGGCGGATATCCGCAGCGGCCTGACCAAAGCATTTGTGTGCCACTGGTAATCGATCAGCCACTGAACCGGGCGAAAGCTAACTGGAGCGGGTGACAAGCCCAACTCCTCCCTTGTGAGGTTCTTCTTTCCTTGCTCGATACGTCTCACCTGAAGCCCGTGGGACGGACTCCATTCCGGAACCAACCAAAGGGCACTATTGATCAGTGGAGAGCCGGGTGCAGCGTCTCTCGGATGGAAGACCTGCCCCATGAGCACGATGCAACGGTGCTGCCTCACAAAAGGCAGGATCAATGGATCGATGTCGTCAGGATGAATGGCGAGTTCAGGAAACACGAGCAGATCCAGGCTCCGATGGTCTGTCCGAGGAATGTCTCGATGCGTCCGCCGGATGTGGAGCATCTGAGAAACCCCCTCCATTATCGCAGCCAGATGTGCTCTCCGGCGGGTTCGAAGCGCGTCACCAATCAGTTGAGGGTTCGTCTGGTTTTCGACATAGTCTTGGAACCCCGGGATGACTGACTGAACGATTCCCACACGCAATGGACGCTCTTCCTCTATGATCGGAAGCTTTGACGGCCAAGGAGCAGACTGTTCAAGAAAGGTAGATGAGGTAAACTGTCCGCGTTTGGTTTGGAGGCGCTTGAGACGCCCCTCAACTTCAACAAGGAGCGACGCGACAGACCGGATTTCTGACGCAACCCCAGACCCTGGCCACCGCAGGAGTTCGAAAAGCAAACTCTCAGTGAACGAAGAAATCGGAACCCAAGCTGGGCCGAAATTATCGCGCCCCTGATACCCGGAATACCTCTGCTGTTCCCAATGTGAGCTTGGCCTTGAATAACGTGGACCGCGCGACCTTCTTCGCCCTCTATCACCGTCCAAGAACTCAGTGCTGCCCCGAAGAGCAAACCGCAGCAGCAATCCACAGTTGAATCGCTGTCTCTCTTCCGCAGTTTCACACCACTCCGGGGATTCAAACAAATCTGTCGCGAAGTCGCCGCTACTCTCAATCTCGAACGCGTTCGCCTCAATCTTTCCGAATTCATAACCGGAAGGAGACGGGTCAACTATCGCGCAGCGTATTCTCCATGGCGTAACCGCTTTATTAAAACGCTCACTGGGCTCGCCGAGAAGAAACCTCGCAAACTGAAGAAGGTTTTCCTCCTCAATGAACGGATTTCTGAACCCCGAAGCAACGTGCGCTATTGTCAATTTCGTTGGCGGGGTAGGAGGTGGCACAATTCCAAGACGCACGGCTGTTTGCTTCGAACTGGGACCTGATTGGTCCCCAAAAGCAGTCCAGAGTTCCCTTGCCAGGCGGGGAGAAATTGCATTCACGCGGGAAAGAAACTCCGAGGAAATTCGGCTTGCCGAAGCCAAGTGTTGAAAACCAGCGACGCCAAATGCTGTGTTTGCCTCGGTCAAAAGGATGGCACGGTCGCTCAAATTTGTGGGGGTCTCCCCGCCGAGGAACTTCAGCAATTGCCAATAGTGGCGCATCGCTGCACCACCTCGCGCGTTGATCGCGAGAGCGCCCTCCGGAATCTGGTTTCTAGCTGCCATATACAGAAACACCTGCTGCATCAAATACCAAGGAAACCGGCTGGGCGTTGAGCCCTTCGCAGAATAGGCCGCAAAGACGTCGTTAGCCTCTTGAATCAGACGCGCGTGATATGCGCCAATGTCGATTCCTGATGGCAAGCACTCTGCCTCATCCAACGGAACGAGCCCTGTCTCTGTCGCCCCAGCGCGGAAAAGTTCTGCCAGACAATAAAGCCGTACCTCGCGCTTCGCCTTCCTGTGTTCGGCAGACTCCCATCCGGGGCGGAGAAGCTTCAAAACCTCCCCCAAGAATTCGCAATCCGGATACAGATCGAGCGCGATACGAAGCAGTCGCACGTTGCCGGGATTTCGGATCCATTCCTCGATCAAAAGTGCCGAGAAAAACTTTCCCCGTTCATCGAGTTGTGCCTTTGAGAGGACAAGACCCGCACGGGGAGCCGCTTCTTCGGTTTCCTCCTGATCCCCTGGCTGCCCTTGCACTGTTTCAAATCCATCGGCAAGGAGCGGTCGAAGTGAGCGGAACGTGCGTCTGAATTTCCCCGCAGCAAATCGGGCGGCCGTTCCATCGGCCATGTCGGGCACGCCCACGAGCAAGCCATTTGCGTCTTTGTTGTCGATAGTGGAATACCGTTGCTGCGTGTGGAAGAAGCCTTCGATTGCCCCAATCAACTCTGTGCCATGAAGCATGTCGAACGTGCCGGAGACTTGGGTCTGAATTCGCGCCGCCTCCCGCGATTGCCTCACGAGGAACCGTTTGTCTCTGCCTTCGATCGTTACCTCAGTCTTTTCTATCGACACCTTCAGCCCTGACGCTGTCGATTTGAGAGCGCTCCGCAACATTGCTGCCACTCGACGTCGAACTTTGTCTTCACTAACTTGTGTGATTGCCTTCGGGAATGCCAACACCATCCGGAAATCGTCGACGTAGTAACACGCATCGTGAAGAATGAGCCCCAGCTTTTTATGAATCTCGGTTCCAATCCGCTCCCTCAGGGCGTTGTCGAAATCCAAGAGTGCGATGTTTGCGAAGAAGCCACTCGCGACGAGACCCTGCGGTAGCGCCACTTCACCAAAATTCGGGATTTTGTGTGCAATCGCGTATTGTTCAGCCCGGGCACGGTCTTCCCATCGCCAATCCAAAAGCTTCTCGGCGAGTTGGAAAAAAGATTCCTCATCGTCCTCACGTTTCAGCGAGCGCAGCTTGCTGTGGAGAACCGAAGGACGGACACGATCGTAGAACTTCGAGAGGTCACTCTGGACGATTGCGATTTCGAAATCAGCTACGCCAGCCTCGTTACCGGTTTGCAGTTCCTTTGCTACGATTTTCGGGCGTTCCAAGAATGTCTGATAGTCTTGGAAGAAGCTCCGATACAGTTTTGAACTGCCCCATCGATGACGAAGAGGAGTGTTACCTTCACCGTCGCAAAACAGGCGATGCCCATATGCGAGTGTTCGCTTGCGATTCTGCAGCTTGGTGACGGAGAGTCGCGGATTTCCCAAACGATTTTCGACTCGGTCTGCAAGGCAAAGCATCATCGCTGTTGCGATGACCTGATCTTGCAGCTCGACGTGTGCGAGCGGGCGTAACTTCTTGTCGATATTTGGCTCTTGGGGGGACCACTCGCCATCCACGTAAGCCCACCGCTGGTTCTTTGGGGCCGGGACGAGTTTCAGGGGTCTTGCTTCGAAGCTGTCGGCTTTCCCAATGCGCTCCTGAATCTGCCGAATGAAATCGGGAATCCGCAGCGCTTCGATGTCCAGACCCAAGGTGTCCGCATACCAACTGTGGTAACGGAGGTGCGCGGACGTCTTCTTCCATGCCTGCATCAACACGCACTCCATCCCTAAGTCTTGGAGGGTTGGTCGAAGCCTCTGTTTCATCCTAGCTTGGGTGGGAGTGGATTTAATTCCATATTATGAACGCGGGTCTTCGCGGTCATCAGTTCGTGAAGGAGGGTGCGGAAGAGGCCTTGGAGGGTGGCTTGTTTGTGAGCAGCGTGATCCTGCTTGTCCTCTAGTGCCTGGAACGTCTGGGCGATCTCCTCCTGTTCAGCGCGTGGGGTAACTGGAATCAGAAGTATTTTCAAGAAGCCGCAAGTCAACGCTCCCTTCGTGCTTCCGCCACCAAGCGCAATGGATCGCAGGTAGTCGTAGCGTGACTGCATGAACCAGAGCACGAAATCGGGAACGATTTTGGCGGGGTGAAACTGGGCGTAGGCCAGGTGCTGATTGATGCAGGACTCAATTCGGGTGATCGCCGAGTTTCCGAGCGTCTTTCCTTGGCCGGTGATTGCGATGAGCAGGCTGTTCGGTGCAACCCTCGGCAAGTGGCAATCCTTGACAGCTTTCGGCGTCACGAACTGGTCAGCCTCGGTGATGAATCGGTCGTGAATCTTGGTGCTGTTCAGCCACGGGAGCGTCCCGCCTTCCCAATACGCCTTGTTTGCGCGTTTAGGGGTTGAGCCGTTGCCCACCTTGGCGAGAGCGCCCAACTCCACCACCTCCCAGCTTTCGGGGACGGGGCCGATTTCGGTTTGTTTTTGGGGTTCGTGGCGGAGGCCTTCGGTGAAGAGCTTGTGCATGAGCGCCTTTTTCAGCTCGTCATCGAAGACATCGCAGAGGCGCTTCGTGAAGATGAGCGGGAGGATGTAGTCTTTGTATTTCGCCGCGTCCTTGGCCCCGCGGATGGAGCAGGCGGCGTCCCAGATCCAGGATTCGAGGGATTTGGATTTTTCGAGGGCGGGCATGAATATCAGGCGGATAGCGGGAAGGTGTCGGCGTGTTCCTTGCCGATGTCGGTCTCGAAGCCGATGGCGGCGGTGCTGGGGTCTTTACCAGCAGTCTTGGCTTTCGGCGGGCGGGGCATTAGGGGAGTTTTCGTGCGATGGGGGGGAGTGTCAAGAAGAGGAGTGACGTGTGGCGTATGACAAGTTTTAAGGCAGGCAGTGGCGAGAGGTGTGTGGCGGGGGGAGGCGGAGGGTTCACGGATGGGAGGCCTGCGCTCCCTGCGGCAGATGCCAGACATCCAATCTAGTGCGCACACAGAGAGCTGCCGGTGCGGGCAATGCCGCTGGACTTGTGGGCACAGAGAGCTATCGGTGTGGATACAGAGAGCTGCCGGTGCGGGCAATGCCGCCGGATTTGTGGGCACAGAGAGCTATCGGTGCG